>Ga0187771_10002521_pt1 | contig 12613 bp, 11 predicted proteins | sample 0116_SJ02_MP15_1_FD_133139 | JGI IMG/M metagenome (GOLD analysis project Ga0187771, IMG submission 133139) | Tropical peat soil microbial communities from peatlands in Department of Meta, Colombia - 0116_SJ02_MP15_10_MG | ecosystem: Environmental > Terrestrial > Soil > Wetlands > Peat | place... | reverse complement strand
CTCACCCGCCCGAAGCGGCCTGACCGCATCCAGGAAGCGGCGCATCTGCAGCCGTCCGGAACGCGGCGGCAGGGTCGCCGTCACCCTGTCGGCAAAGGCGAAGAGACCCACTCGGTCTCCGCTCGTCAGGGCTACGTGGATGAGCAGGAGGGCGGCGTTGATGGCGTGGTCGAGCTTGGTCAGGGCGCCCGCGCCCACTCCCATGAGCCGGCCGTGGTCCAGGCAGATGACCACCGGCTGGGCCCGCTCGGGGATCAGCTCGGTGGCCATCAACCGTCCGGTCCGAGCCGTCGCCTTCCAGTTGATGAAACGCTCGGGATCGTCGGGAACGGCGTCGCGCACCCTCTCGAACTCGGTGCCCTCGCCGGGGCGCCGCTGGGCGCGGACCCCGAGCTCGGCGAGCTGGCCCCGCCGGGCCAGGGCCTGGTAGGAGCTGACCGCCGCCAGGTCGGCATCCACCCTCAGCGTCTCCCCATCACCCACGGCCGACTGGCGCAGCCCCAGCCGCCACGGGCCGGGACAGCGCACCACGGTGGCGCCGAAGCGCTCCTCGCCGCGCCCCTCGGGTGTCACCGTGTAGCGGAGAACACCGGGGATGGAGATCCGCTGCACGGCTCCCGACGCGGCGAGGTGCGGGGGATGCTCGTCGCGCACCATCGCGGCGAGGCGGCCTGCCGGAGGTTGCAGCTCGATGCGCACCGAGATCGCGTTGGCGCGGCCCGCGGAGAGGATCTGGTCGTGCTCGCGGCTGACCCGCAGCCGCGAGCTCCCCGGGGCGCGCCGTGAATCCACCAGCACCACCAGGGCGGCGGCCGCGGCCACCGCCACCCCCGGGATGAGCAGCCCGGGATAGGCGGAGCTGGCGGCCAGCGGCACCAGGGCGGCGAGCAGGAAGATCGCCCCCCAGCGGGTCATCGGACCGGCGGCACCCTGGTCACCATGCGCCGCCGGCTCATCGGGGCACGGGCACCCGGTTGACTGCCCGCTCCACCGCCGCCACCTCGCTGATCCCCTGGATCTCCGCCTCGGGCCGCCGGATCAGACGGTGGCGCAACGCGGGCACGCAGATGTCCTTGACATCCTCGGGTACGACGTAGCTCCGGCCCCGCAGCGCGGCCATGGCCTTGCCCCCGAGGAGCAGGGCGATCGCCCCCCGGGGGCTGGCTCCCAGGGCGAGGTCCGGGCTCATCCGGGTGGCCGCCACGATCTGGCCGATGTAGCCGACGAGGGCGTCAGCGACCTGGACGGCGACGACCTCCCGCCGGGCTGTCTCGAGCCCCGGCGCGTCGACGACAGTGCCGATGCCGGCGCGGACCAGGTCGTGGGGGTCGAACCCCCGGTCGAAGCGACGGAGCATCTCAGCCTCGGCGTCACCGCCCGGAGCCCCGACCTCCAGCTTGAGGAAGAACCGATCCAGCTCCGCCTCCGGGAGCGGGTAGGTGCCCTCGTACTCGATGGGGTTCTGAGTGGCCACGACCAGGAAGCGCATCCCGAGCGGCATCCGCCGGCCATCGCTGGTGACCTGCCGCTCCTCCATGGCCTCGAGGAGCGCCGCCTGGGTCTTGGCGGGAGCGCGGTTGATCTCGTCGGCGAGCAGGGTGTCGGTGAAGATCGGGCCGGGCCGGAACTCGAAGCTGCCGCGGTCGGCACGGTAGACGCTGGTGCCGATGATGTCGGACGGGAGCATGTCGGGGGTGAACTGGACCCGAGTGAAGCGGGCGTCCAGGGTCGCGGCCAGGCACCGGGCCATCAGCGTCTTGGCGGTGCCGGGAACGCCCTCGAGGAGTACGTGGCCCCCCACCAGCACCGCCAGGAAGAGGCCGTCGATCACCCTCTCCTGGCCGACCACTGCCCGCCCGATGGTCTCCTGGACGGCGTTGCGGAGCTCGGCGACGGTCGGCATCGGGGCCACATTGTGGCAGGCGGTGGGCACCAGCCACGGTGAGATTGGCCCATTCCCGCGGCGGAAGCCCGCCAGAGCGCGGGCTCCAGGGGGTGGGTGCCCACCACCGGTTGTGGAACGAGTTGTCCATAACTCGGGAGCCCCGGGAGGGAGCCCGGGGAGACGGTCTCCTGGCCGGCATGAATCGCCGGCGAGGGCTCGGCCGCGGAAAGCTTTCGCGGGCGGCCGTGCTGTCCAGCGGCGCCCCGACGATCGTGGATCAGCGGATGGCGGTCGCCCCCCAGCTCGTTTCCAGCGAGTCGACGCGCCGGGCGAGGTCGACGAGGCCCCGCTCATCGGGCCGCCTGGCGGCGAGCCGGCGGGCATCCCCGAGCAGCTGGGAGACCTGGAGCGCCCGCTCCTCGCCGTAGCCCTGGAGAGAAGCGACGAAGGCCGGATCGGGAAGATGCGGGTCGACGCCGGCCGACCGGCCGATCCGCTGCTTCAGCTCCTCGGCATACCGGCTGGCAACGCCGCCCCGCTCGCGGCTGCGGGAGAGCAGGTCGCCGACGGCGGAGACGTGCTCCATCGCCGATGGCACCTGCACCGGGTCGCGCCGAGGCAACGGCCGGCCGAGTCGCCGACCGCCGGTGAGCAGGAGGAGGAGCACGACGGCGACGGCGAGCAGCACCGCGGCGAGGAGGGGGCCCTGGACCACCGCGCTCAGGCCGTAGTCCTCACCGCCGATCGGCGGAAGGTGGTGCACCTCGTCGAAGCCGATGCTCTCCCCTCGCGCCGCCTCGAGCAGGCTGAGCACGAAGGCGGCCGAATCCCCACGGCGAAGCCCGTCGTTGCTGAGTGGGAACTCGCTGCCGAGCAGGAAGAGGCGGCCGCTGCCCACCCGAACCTCGGCGGCCACCGGAGCCTTGCCGCTGCCGAGCAGCGGAACCAGGTCGGGCTCCCCGGCGAACGACCAGACATCGCCACCCCCGGGCGGCTGGAGCGGCACGCTGCCGATGCCCTCGCTTCCCGGGAAGGGCTGGCTGGGGCCGGCACTGGTCGCCGCCGAGGCGGAGGTCTCGATGCCCAGGGGTTGGAGCACGGCACCGACCGTGGTTGGGTCGGAGAGCGCGATGATGGCGTCGCCTCCGCTCTCGAGGAAGCGGCGAAGCGCCGTCCCGTCGCCCTGGCTGAAGGGATTGACGTCGAGCGGCGCAGCCGAGATCACCACGTCGCTGCCCCCGAGGTCATAAGCGGACTCGATGCGGTGGACCCCGTAACCCAGGTCCTGGAGCCATTCGTAGAGGGCCAGCGTCCCGGCCCGGCCGTCGGCGGTGCTCGAGGGGTCCTGGTCGCCGCTGCTGACCGGCCCGGCCAGGATCACGGCGACCACGAGCACGGCCAGGACCGCGACCAGGATGGCCACCGGCGCGAGGGCTGGACGCCTCATGCTCCTCCCTCCGCGGACGGTCCGGGGCTCGGCAGATCCTGGCCCGCAGCCGCGGCGGGAGCCGGCCCGGAGGCACCGGCGAGACCTGGCCCGGGGGCAGCGGCGGGACCATGTCCGGGGGTGGGGGCACGGCCCTGACCGGGGACCGCCGCGGGACGAGCGGCGAGGGCGCGGATCGCCTGGCAGTGACCGCGTTCGGCCTCCCAATCCTCGCCGCCAACCCCAGCGCCCGAGTACCAGGCGGCGTCGAAACCGGCGGCGGCGGGAGCCAGCCGGGAGGCCAGCTCGGGATCGCCCCGGGCGTGGGCGAGCAACTCGGGGCTGGTCCAGGCCGGCTCCACCGCGAGGCGGCCGCGCGCCGAGAGGCTGAGCAGGGCGCTCCGGAAGCCGCGGCGCACCGCCTCCCGGAAGTCCCCGACGCTGGCCGCGGCGAGGGCCCGGCGCCACTCAGCCTCCGGGTCAGCCGGTTGAGCCGGCGCGGCTCCGCCCGGCTCCGCCACGCGTCCCCGAGCGAAGAGGTGGCGGAGCCGCCACGCCAGCACGGCCGCGACCGTGCCCAGGATCAGCACCGCTATCAGGGCGCTCGCCAGCGGCCCCAGAGCGCCGACGACCCGGTTCAGGAAGCTGCCGATCGCGCCGAGGAGCTGCTGCACCCAGCTCGTCGAGGGCGGGGCGTCGAGGTTGGCAAACGCGGGCGAGCTGTACACGTCCCGCAGCTTCTGGCGGGCCCGGCCGGTGTACGGTGAGCCGCACCCCGATCCGGCAGTGGGCTGGAGGGCGGCGGCCAGGGTGTCGAGGCGAGCCCTGGCGGCGCTGACCTGGCCGCCCTCCAGGTCGGAGATGACCGGGTCGAGGGCGGCGGAGGCGGAGTACTGGGCCTCCAGGACCTGCAGCTGGGCCACCGCCCCGGCGACCGCCGTGGTCGGCGTGAGCTCAGCGGCGACGGCGCGCAGCTGGGCCAGGTAACCGGCGGCGCAGCCCGCCGCCTGGACCGCCGCCGGGGAGGCGAGGAGCGCGGTGGAGGCGAGCAGCGACGCCACGACCGCCGTCAGGATGAGCAGGGCCCTGGCGGATCGCGTCGCCGCGACCGGCGGGATGCTGACCACTTCCTAGAGCGATTGGGCGAGCATCTCGAGGTCGAACGCCTCGCGACGGATCCGGACGTCGTAGTAGACGAGGGTGAGGAGGATCAGGATGAAGGGCGAGGTCAGGATGCCGACCACCCCGCCGGCCAGGCTCGAGACCATCAGCTGGGTGTCCTGGGAGAGCCCCTGGATGAAGATGCTGAACAGAGCCTGGAGCAGCTCGCCGACGATCCCGCTGACCAGCAGCATGACCAGATAGAAGAGGAAGATCCGCCAGAACGAGCCCTGGGTGAGCTGGAAGCTGCGCCGCAGCGCCCCCATCGGGCCGAGCTTCTCGAGGACGAGAGCCTGCACCCCAAGGCTCAAGCGGATGCCGACGAAGACGACATAGACCAGCCAGGCCAGGAAGAGGACGACCGCGATCGCCGCTCCGGCGCCGCCGCCGGCCAGGACGCTCAGACCCACGACGACGACCAGGGGTGCCAGAGCGATCGCCAGGCCCAGGAGCACGAATCCGATCAGGGGCACGATGCGGTGAAAGGCCAGGCCGAGAGCCGAGCCGACGCTGGACTTGCGATCCAGGTAGTCGTCACTGACCACCTTGATGACCGCGCCCTCGGCGAGCGGCAGCAGGAAGAGGTAGTAGGCGACCGTGACCGCCAGCACGACGAGCAGCGCCCCGAGAATTCCGTTCAGCTGGCTCTGCAGTTGAGCCGGCGTCTCCACGGTGGTCGAGCCGAACGAGGGGAGGTACGACAGGACCGATCGTTCGCTGAAGAACTCGACGGTCAGGTAGGGCAGCTGGAAGAGCGCCATGATGGCGACGATGGCGAGGAACCGCCTCCGGTAGACGGTGAAGGCGGAGTCGAGCAGCTCGCCGAAGGACTGGGCCCGGAAGCGTCCCCAGCCGACGGCCGGCGGGGTCCAGGCCCAGGTCGGGAACGCATAGGCCGGGTACGGCAGCGCGTACGCCGGCTGACCTGGGGTCGCGAGGCCTGGCGCGGGCCAGCCGCCGGGCGGCGGCGGGTAGCCCGACGTTGGCCCGGAGCCAGGCGGCGGAGGGTGCGGGGGGGGCAGGTAGCCCGGTGACGGCGCGGAGCCGAGCGGCGAAGGGTACCCCGGCGGCGAATGGCCCGGCGCCGGCGCGAAGCCTGGCGGTGAAGGGTATGCCGGGGGCGGATAGCCCGGCGCCGGCGCGAAGCCGGGAAGTGGGAGGTGGCCGGGAGGCGGCCGGTAACCGGGCGGCGGCGGGCCGGCCGGCACCCAGCCGGAGGGCGTGGGAGGATAGCCCACCGCGGACCACCCAGGGGCGGGCGACGCGGCCGGCCTCGAGGCGCCCGGCCAGCCTGGAGACGGCGTGAGCTGGTCGGGGTGGGGGTGCGGCTGACCGGCGCCCTGCCCGCCCTCGGGCGACGGCCCATCCTGGGCGGGCTCAGCGGCCGGCGGGCCGCCTGCGTCAGTCACCGCGCCATTGTGGGACAGGCTCGACGCGCTCCGGCAGAACGCGCAAGCCTGTTGCAGGCAGCGGCCACGGGGCAGCCGGCGCCCTCAGGGTCGCGGAGGCCCCTCCGGCGGACCGCCGGGCTGCTTCTGGCGACGCCTCTCCGCCAGGGCGTTGAGCACCCGCTTGAGGCCGGCGTTGTCCACAACCATGCGGACCCGCCGCCGGCGGTCGCGCCTCTCGATCCTGGCCAGCTCGCGCTCCGGGACGGAGCCCAGCTCATCCTGGTCGGCCACACCCTGGAATCTACGCGGCCGGTCCGGGGGCGGTGAGGGTCCGCAGCCCGAGGTGCCAGCCGACGCGCTTCAGGCGGGCGAAGGCCTGAGCAGGTCGAGCCGGTGACTCCACCTCCCCGCCAGGACCCCGACGCCGACCGCCGCGGCGACCGCGGTGACCACCGCTGCTCCGCCGATCACGGCGGCCCGCCGGCCCCGGATCCGCAGCCATACCCGCCCGGCGCGGCGCGCCTCGAACCGGCTCACCGCGTCGGCGTAGATCCGGTCATGGTCGGCTGGTGTCAGTACCCCCTGCGAGCAGGCATCGCCCACCTCGGCGGCGAGATCCACGAGGGCCCGCAGCGCTGGCGGGACGCGATCCAGGCCGGCCCCGATCTGCCTGAGGTTGAGGGCCGCGTCCAGCCGCTCGGCGTCGTCGATCATGCTCCCTCCCCGGCCGCCGTCCGGCGCTCCGCGGGCAGGGGGGCACCGAGACGCTTGCGCAGCGTGGTCAGCCCTCGGAAGACCAGCAGCTTCACGGCCCCCTCGGAGCGGCCCATGATCTCGGCGATCTCGCGGTTGTGGAGCTCCGCGGTGAAGCGCAGGATGACGGCCTGGCGCTGATCCGGGGGCAGGGCGCCGACCGCCTCGCGGACCGCCTCGGCGCGCTCCAGCTCCTCGATCAGCTCGGACGGCGATTCACTGTCGCCGGCGACCTCGGGGGTCAGCTCGACCCAGGTGGGCGCCTTCCGGTTCCGCGCCACCAGATTGGAGGCGACCCGGTAAAGCCAGGCCGAGTAAGGGACTCCGCGCCACTCGAAGCGCGGAAGCTCCTCCAGGCCCTTGGCGAAGGTGGCGGCGGTCACGTCCTCGGCGAGCTCCCGATCCTTGGTGAGGGTGTAGGCGTAGGCGAAGATCCGGTCCACGTAGCGCTCGTAGATTGCGGCGTAGGCGCCTCGGTCGCGCTGGGCGGAGAGGATGAGCCGGCGCTCCTCGTCGAGAGCGGCGTCGCTGACGCGGCTGATCTCAGCGCCTCCCTCGCGAGGATCTCACTGAGCAGAAGGTGCCGGCTCGTCGACGGTTACGCGAGCTTGGCCCGGCACCCGCCGAACCGGCGGTCAAAAGGAGTGCCCTTCCCATCTCCGACGCTGTCGGTCATGGCTTCAGGGACACCTTGCCACACCGGCCAGTCTTGATGAGCTGGATCGCGGCGTGGATCTCGGTCATGGGGAAGTGGTGGGTGATCAGCGCCGAGGCGTCGACCGCACCCTCGTGGAGGTATCGCGAGGTCTCCTCCCAGGTGGCGTAGAGCCGGCGGCCGACCACGCCGTACAGGGTCAGCCCGCGCATCACGACATCGCGAGCCAGGTCGATGGTCGCCGGTTCGTCGCCGATTCCGAGCAGGGAGATCCAGCCCCCGGAGCGGACCACGCGGGTCGCCGCCAGCAGGGACATCGGCGCGCCGCTCATCTCCAGGGCGCAGTCCACCTCGGCTGGGGCGGCGCGCCGCACCTCCTCCTCGGCGCTGCTCTCACCCGCCTCGACGAGGGCGTCGGCCCCCATCCGCTCGGCGAGCTCGAGCCGGTACCGGATGCGGTCGATGGCGATGACCCGGGCGGCCCCCTTCGCCTTGGCGACCGCCACCGCCGCGCAGCCGATGGGACCGCAGCCGAAAACCGCCACCGTGGCCCCCCGCATGTCGCCGTGGGAACAGGCGTGCACCGCGTTGCCGAAAGGCTCCATGGCGGCGGCAATCTCCGGAGCCACCGTGTCGGCCACCGGCCAGGCGTTGCCCGCGGGCACCACGACCCGGTCAGCGAAGCCGCCGTCGGTGTCGACGCCCAGGATCAGGGTGTTCTCGCAGGCGTGGAAGTCGCCCCGCAGGCAGGGGGGGCAGCGGTGGCAGACGATGTGGGACTCGCAGGCGACCCGCTCCCCGACCCGGAGGCGGCCGTCGACGCCCTCGCCGAGCGCCTCGATCTCTCCGCAGATCTCGTGCCCCATGACCCTGGGGAGATGCACCCTGGAGCTGGCCCAGGGATTCCAGTCGTAGAGGTGGATGTCGGTGCCGCAGATCGAGACCGCGACCACCCGCAGCCGCACCTGCCCGGGGCCGGTGACCGGGTCGGGGACCTCCTGGATGCTCACACCGGGCTCCGGGACGGTCTTGACCACGGCACGCATTGCCAGCCCGATTATGGCCCTCCTCCGGACGCTCGGTGCGGCCTACCGGGACCGGCGGCTGGGAGCCATCAGCAGCCCGTGACAGGGCTCGTGCGCAGCCCCACCACGCTCCACCAGGGGCCGTTCAGCCGGATCGGGCGACCACCGGGGCGGCCACCACCCGGAGGGCCAGGGAGCGGAAGTGGAGGAGCATGGTGGGCACCAGGAGGGGCAGGCCGACCACCAGGTTGGTGAGCGTGACCGGGCCGCCGGCCACGTAGACCAGCATGCAGACGGTGAGCACGACACCGGTGAGCACGGTGTTGCGCCGCCCCCAATCGGTCCTGACCAGCTCCGGACGGCGCCGGAGCAGGAAGACGACGGGGGTCAGCAGCAGCGGGGCGAGGTAGCGGAAGAGGATGAGCGCCGCCAGCCAGACGGTGAGGATGCCGAGCAGGATGTTGCCAACCGCGGCGATGCTGAAGTAGAGGGCGTCCATGGCCGGGTCGATGGCCTTGCCCAGCTGGGTGACCGGGCCCCAGCGCCGGGCCACCCAGCCGTCGGCCGCGTCGAGCAGCCCCACCGAACCGCCCACGAACACCCAGAGGATGAGGCTGAGACGGTGGGGCAGCGACCACGCGCAGCAGAGCAGGAGGGGGAGGCAGAGCCAGGCCCGGAGCGCGCTGAGCCCGTTGGGGACGCCGTAGCGGTCGACCCGTGCTCCGCTCGGTTCGACGAGCAGGGTGGCGCCCCCGGCCAGGACCAGGCCGATCAGCAGCCACCAGCCCGCGGTCACCAGCACCGCCACCGCCAGGTCCCTGCCGTGGAGCACGGCGACCACGACCGCGAACCCTTCCGACCCGACCGCTCCGGCCAGCAGCCAGGCGACCAGGGAGCGGCGGAGCGCCGCGCTGCGGCCGAGCCTCCAGAGCGAACCGCCGAGAAGGCTCCTGATCCCCGAGGAGGCCGGCGTCGCCCTCGTACTAGTGTCCCGGACCTGGGGTTACCGCACCACCAGGCAGGTGATGGTCTTGAAGACGCCGTCGGCGGCCTGGACCTTCTCGACGATCAGCTTGCCGATGCCGGCGATGTCCCCGGACTCGACCTGGGCGATGACGTCGTACTCACCGGTGATGGCATCGGCTTGGACGATGCCCTCCTGCCCCTGCAGCTTGCTCACGACCTCAAGGGCCTTGCCGGCGGTGGCGCTGATGAGAACGTAAGCGCGAACCATCTCCTGCCTCCCACGGGTTGCTGGGCCGGGCGAATGTACCACGGTGCCGAGAGGCTTCCCGTCTCAACACCGGTCGCGGGGCATGGGTAGCATGACAGCGTGCCCTATCTCTTCCGGCTCCTGGTCGGGCTCCTCTTCTACCGCTTCGCGCGCGCTCGCCGGACCGGAAAGCCGGTTGTCGACATGGCCGCGGTGCGTGGCCGGGTGAACGCGGTGCGAGAGCCGGTCTCGATCGCCGGTCGGGTGGTCGCTGCCCTCGCCCTGGCGGCCGTCAGCCTCGCCCTGCTGGCTGCCGGGGTCAGCGGGCTGGTGCTGACGACGCTGACCTGGCTCGGGGGACTGGCGCTGGGACTGGCGGCCGTCTTCGCCCTGGCGGCGGTGCCGGAGGTGGTCAGCGTCCGCCGGACGGTGCGGGCTCGGCGGCGGCGCCTCCACGAGCAGGAGCTGCAGCGGGAGCTGGACAGCAGCCGATCCCCCTGACCCTGGCGGCGCGGGGTCACGCGGTTGCGCTGCAGGCCCCTAGCCGGGGTCGCGAGCGGAGGAGAATCCGGCCATGCGGTGGTGGCAGGCCCCCCGGGTCCGGAAGCTCGCCGGCTACGGCCTGGCCGTCGCGGCTCCCGCCGCCCTGACCGCCCTCCTGCTCCCCTTCCCGGAGTCGGCGTGGCGGGACTACGTCTATCTCTACCTGGGGGTGGTGGCGAGCCTCGGCCTGGTCTCCGGGCTAGGCGCCGCCTTCGTCTGCGCCGGCCTCAGCTTCCTGCTCGTCGACTACTTCTTCGTGCCCCCCGCCCACACCCTGACCATCGCCGACGAGGCCGACCTGGTGAACCTGGTGGTCTTCGTCGCGGTGGCGGCGGCTCTCGGCGGCCTGGGCTCGCGGCGGCGGCGCGCCCAGCTCGAGGCCGAGCGGATGACCGACCGGCTGCGCACCGCCAACACCGAGCTGGAGCGGCTGAGGCGGGAGCAGGAGGAGGCGGCCAACGTGGCCGTCCGGCTGGCGCGGGCGGAGCAGCAGGTGCGAGCGCTGGAGACCACCGACCGGCTGCGCACCGACCTCATCGCCAACGTCTCCCACGAGCTGCGCACCCCCCTGGCCAGCATCCTCACCGGGATCAGCGACCTCCTCGAGGGCCAGCAGCTGCCGCCGGCGGCCCATCACGACATCGAGGCCCTGGTGGAAGAGGCGCGGCGGCTGGAGCGGCTGGTCGCCGACCTCCTCGACCTGGCCCGGATCGAGGGTCACGTCCTCACCCTGACCCCGGTCGAGATCGACCTGGAGGAGGCGATCGACGCCGCCGTCTCCCGGCTTCGCCTCGCCTCCCCGGACCGATGCGTCGAGGTGCGCATGGCCGCCGCTGGTCTGGAGGTGCTGGCTGATTGGGACAGGCTGGGCCAGATCATGGACAACCTGCTGCAGAACGCCGACCGCCACGCCCCGCCGGAAACCGCGATCACCGTGACGGCCTCCCCGGGGAAGCGCTCCATGGTGGTGGTCCGGGTCATCGATCGCGGCCCCGGGGTGGCCGCCGATGACCGGGAGCGGATCTTCGAGCGCTTCGTCCGCGGCTCGACCGACGGCCCTGAGCTCTCCGCCGGCACCCAGGGCAGGCCGGTGGGAACCGGGCTGGGACTGGCCATCGTGCGCGGGCTGGTCGAGGCGCATGCTGGCCGGATCTGGGTCGAGGAGCCGGAGGACGGGGAGGGGGCGCGCTTCGCCTTCACCCTCCCGGCGGCAGTCTGAGCGGGACCGGGACGGGTCTGAGCCAGGCGGCGGCGGCCCTAACCAGCGGGGGCGGCCTGAGTCAGGCGGCGGCAGCCGGGGTCACGCGGTCCCGCCCGGCTCCATCCCTGGCTCAGCTGCGCGGGGCGACCAGGTGGACGTCGACGTTGGCGACCAGCCGGATCAGCCGTCGCAGGGTCGGGGATGGCCGGTCACGGCTGTTGCGCAGCACCAGGATCTCGGTGATCCGGTGGTCGCGTGCGTAGTCGGCGACGGTGTGGGCCACGTCGTGGCCGTCGACGCTGACGAAGTCACCACCGAGCTGGTGGGTGAGGGTGGCGTAGGCGCCGAGAAGCTTCTTCTCGTCGTCGCTCCGAGGGCGGCGTCGGACCGACAGGGCGGTGAGGGCGTCGTCACGCCGTGCCGCGTGCGCCGCCGCCTTGCGGATGACCGCGTCCTGGCCGGGCCGGGGCGGGACCAGGACCAGCTCCCGGGGGCGCGCTTCCCAGGGCTCCTGGATCCGGGCGGTGCTCATGTACTCGATCAGCCGGCGGTCGCAGTGCTCGGCCACCCGGAGCAGGGCCATCTCCCTGAGCGCTGCCAGCACCTCGGGGCGGAACTCTCCCTGAAGGGCCTGGAGGGCCTCGGCCGGCGGCATGATCTCGCCCTGCCGGAGCCGCTCCTCGAGCGCCGAGGGCGGAACGTCCACCACCTCCAGCTCGACCGCGGCGTCCACCGACGAGTCGTCCAGCACCGGCCTCCCCGGGGGACGGCGAAGCAGCGATCCCATCAGGCCCACGGTGCTGCGCAGGTCGGCGAGGTGGACGGTGCTGATCACGGTGATGCCGGCGGAACGGATCCGGGGAGTCACGTGCCCGACCAGCTGACCGGCGGTGGTCAGTCCGGCCAGGTCGTCGACCGCCACCACCTCGGGGTTGCGGGCGAGCAGGGCGTCGACGTCGAGCAGGCCCCGGGCGGCCGGGGAGTCGGGGCCGCCGAGCAGCTGGAGGTTGCCGAGCTTGCTGGCGCCGCCCCCGCTGACCGACCCCACCACCACGTCCGTGCCTCGACCAGCGCGGCGGCGCGCCTCGTCGAGCATCGCCGTGGTCGCGCCCACGCCCCGCGCGTAGCCCACGTAGACGCGCAGGCCACCTCGGGGCCGGACATCGGTGAGGCCACGGAGCAGCAAATCCGGATCGGGCCGGTCGGGGGGGCGCCCGGGGACAACCTGGCTGCGGGCGATCACGTGGATGTCGGCGTCGGGCAGGCCCTTCATGACCCGGTCGGCGGTGGTGGGACGGAGCCAGGCGAGCAGGCCCCGGGGTTGGGGCTGACCCATGACCACGTGACGGATGCCCCGCTG
>Ga0187771_10002520_pt1 | contig 12614 bp, 11 predicted proteins | sample 0116_SJ02_MP15_1_FD_133139 | JGI IMG/M metagenome (GOLD analysis project Ga0187771, IMG submission 133139) | Tropical peat soil microbial communities from peatlands in Department of Meta, Colombia - 0116_SJ02_MP15_10_MG | ecosystem: Environmental > Terrestrial > Soil > Wetlands > Peat | place... | reverse complement strand
TGCTTCTTCAGGTCAAGCTCGGCAACGCTAGGCAGGAAGACGTTGCCAGGCTCTGGGAAGAATCACCTATTCTAGCCAAGCTGCGTTCAAGATCGCTCTTGCAAGGTGAATGCAACAGATGCGACCAGAGAGACGCTTGTGCTGGTTGTCGAGGTCGAGCCTACGAGGAGACTGGAAATATGCTGGCCTCCGACCCAGGTTGTTGGATGACCGGGCAATAGCCGATATTGCGATTCCTGCTGCGGGTATCGTATCATACAGCACAAACTTCTGCTGGGGGCATCAGTCTTTAGTCTCCTGCTATGCAAGGGAGTATGCCACGACTAGTAGGGTGCCTATTGTGAGCGAGTTCACCGAGGAAAATGTCTTGGCCATCGCGAGGAGGGCCTACGAGGAAGGCCGTGCCTCGTTTGAACTCGTACCTGAGAAATGCGCCTTGCTCGTCATTGATATGCAGGACGAGTTTGTTCGGCCTCACTGGACTCCTTTCTGGGTTCCAGAGTCCAGTCGCCAAGTGCCCAAGATCAAGAGGTTGATCGAGTTTTGTCGCGACAGAAATATCCCCGTCATTTTTACCGCATTCGCCAAAACAAACAACTACCTTGACCGGCCAGCCGCTGGATCAACGATGCCCAACCGCTACGGCGAGCAGGGAAGAGAAGACTCCGCCTGGTTTAGAGATGGACAGATTTGGGATGAGCTTGCTCCGTTAGAGAGCGAGATTGTGATACACAAGCCGTCGTACGGGGCGTTCTATGACACGCCACTTGAGACAATTCTTAGGAACCTAGGAAAAGACACGGTCATTGTCTGCGGAACACTTACAAACTTCTGTTGCGGCATGACGGCTCGACAAGCCTATGAAAGAGGGTTCAAGGTGGTCTTCGGCAGTGATATCACTTCAACCGATGACCCACAACTGCAAGAACCAGAACTGAAAGTTCTGAGAAAGGGATTCGCGAGAGTCATGTCGCTCAACGCAATTATCTCGGCTCTACAGTGAGTTCAGTTCTGATTCTATGCAGGGGTTGCGGCTGGCTTTCTAAAAGTAAGGCAATACAATTCTCCACCGCACACTTCCTTCACGTGGACATCCACCATTTCAGTGGGAACAAAATCGATAGGCGCGGCAATTGTTTGATCTCTGTCCTTGTAAAATGGTCCGGCGCCTAGAGAGCGCTCGTATGCTTTAGCGATCTTCTCCGTCTCGTCGACGATCATAATTTTCGTTCCAAGTTTTGCAACTCTTGTCATCTCAGCGATGGCCGCAGTTTTGTCATCGAAGAAGTTGATGCCGCCTACATGGTACACAACATCAAAGACTTGACCTCTAAACGGAAGAGCTTCAGCTGCGCTCAGGAGCAATGGCGCATCCAATGCCAATCTGCTCAACTTCTTCTTGCACTGTTTCAGCATTCCTCTTGAAATGTCCACTCCGAAAAATTGGGCTGCGCGTGGAAGATAGCGAAGATTGGCCCCTGTTCCGATTGAGACCTCTAGGACCTTATCCTCATCCTTGATTTCAAGCTCACTGAGGTATTCGCTTCGCCTCTCTTCTTCCCCTCCGCTTCTGAAATAGGCGTAGGCTCTTGTTGTGAGGTCATAGATCGGAGCAATTCGATCATACAGTTTCCGATACTTCTTGTTCATTTGCTCAACCAAGCGGCGCTTGAGACAGAGCGGTGAGCCAATTCATTCGAGCTGTTGATGAAATTGATGTGACATATCGATCAGGGAGCTAGCGTAGGTTAGCTTTCGCGAGGTTTTCTCTGATGGCTTTCCCCGTGTTCCTGGCCCACGCGCCAATCGTTTGCGTGTCGGTGCCAACGCTGAAGTCCTTGCACCCCATGTCAATCCATTTCTGCATATCGTCAACGTTGCACTCGGCTCTGATGCGTATCCTCTTTTTCTTTGCCGCCTCGTAGCTTCTCTCCAACGCCTGAGCAATTTGAGGGTCAGCGTATCCTTTACCCGGGCGGCCTATTGAGATGGAGAAGTCGCTTGGACCGAACTGGACCATGTCGATTCCGGGCACCGAGAGTGCTTCCTCGATATCATCAACAAGGCTCTTGGCCTCAATCATTATGGCGATGACGATGTCATCGATGTACTTGACGTAGTCCTCAAGCGTGACAGGTTGCCCTCTAACGGTTCCGTAGCCCATCACCCGCCCCTGCTGGAATCCATCAATTCCTCCTTGAGGAATCAACTTGACTGACTGAACACATTTCTTAACATCGTCAGCAGTCCGGCAGTCGGCGAACAGCATTCCAGTGAAGCCTGCTTGAATTGCGCGACTCGCGATGAAGGTTCTTGGCTCCTGATCTATCTTTATCATCGCATCCATACCGGTCAGTTCACTGGCGCGTGCTAGATTTTCTAGGTCGTGAAGCGTGTACGGCCCGTACTGGCCGGCGAATTCCGCGTAGTCAAATTGCCCCGAGTTGCCAATTATTTCGACGAGATCAGGCCAGGTGCACGAATACCGCGTTCCAACAGTGGACCGACCTTCTCTAAACAGTCTCCTCAGGTTGTTTCTCGGCATCATGCTACGGGGCTGATTCGAAAACCGATTTAAGGCCTTCTCAGACGTGAACAAGAGATCTGACAGGTCGAATACGCCCTCCGCCAACATCTCTCCCGTCTACGCGAGGAGAACAGCGGACTGCTGATTGCGCAACGTTGAAGTGCTTATCTTTCGATATCCGTCGGCCTCTAGTCAGGAGTAGAAATTGAGAAACCGGAAAGTCTTCCTCACCGTGGCTATGCTGAAAGTAGCCACCGACCGAGTCGCGCAGATCGCTGAAGTGCAGTTTAGCCCATGTGGAGTCCCATGCCCCAAGGACGTCCTCATGAGGGAGCTGACGGACGCCGATGCGGTGATCGCCGATGGAAGAACGGTCTTCGATGCGCAGGTGTTGAAAGCGGCTCAGAAGCTCAGAATCGTAGCTAGAATCGGCGTTGGTTTCGACAACGTAGATCTCAAAGCTGCTACGGAGAGAGGAGTCTACGTAACCTATACGCCCGGAGTCCTGTCTGACGCTGTCGCAGAGCTGACCATAGGTCTGATGCTTGCACTCTCGCGAAGGCTCGTTGAAGCGGATGCATTTGTCAAGAGCAGAAAGTGGGCTGAGCCTACTACTTTTCCGTTTGGAATAGATCTTGCCGGGAAGACGCTTGGGATCATTGGGATGGGCCAAATTGGGATGGAGGTTGCTAGGCGCGCGAGCGGACTGAGAATGAGCGTACTGTATCACGACGTAGTTCGGAAAGAAGACGCCGAGCAGTTATACAACGCCAAATACTCGAGCTTAGAGAGCCTGCTCAAAGATTCCGACTTCATCACGCTCCACGTGCCTCTGACCTCGGGAACAGTGAAATTGATTGGGCGCTCTGAGCTGAGGCTGATGAAGCCAACCGCCTATCTGATCAATGCGTCAAGAGGAAAGGTCGTGGATCAGGCCGCGCTTCGGGAGGCGCTCAAAGAAAGGCGGATAGCTGGGGCTGCCCTTGATGTCTATGAGGTTGAGCCGATCCCTCACGATGAGTCTCTCCTTCAGCTCGATAACGTGATCCTCACGCCACACATAGGCTCTAGAACGGTTGAGACACGCACGAAGATGGCGTTGACGGTTGCGGATGACGTTATCAGGGTTCTGAAGGGCGAGAAGCCTGTGAACCTCGTCAATCGAGAGCTCCTAAGATCATAGAATCGAGTCGAGCTGTTTCCGGACTCGTTTCGCTGTGATAGTCTCAGGCTTCGCGAATTCGTTGCTTCAGCGCTTTCATTCTGTACGGCCTTCCTGACGAAAGATGGTAATAGAACATTCACTGAGCTCCAAGAAAGGTGTGCCTCAGATTGGAGCCCAGAGATCTAACCTTCTGCCCTCGTTACCTCTTCGGCAGTCGAGCGGTGGCCAAGCTCGTGCTATTTTGTAGAGAAATCGGCCTGCAAGAGAAGAACGCGGTCATCGTAAGCGATGAAACGACTTGGAAGGTGGTGGCTGAAGGGGTTTCAGAGTCTCTGCGAAGGTCCGGATTTCGGGTCGACGCGAGCATCATAGAGAAAGGTGCAGTTCGATCTGAGGTGGATAAGGCTCGTGAAAGGATTCGCTTACTGAGACCGTGCATTGTGTTTGGGATCGGCGGCGGGGTGAGCATGGACACTGCGAAGGCTTCAGCATTCCTAGAGGGCGCTCGTTGGATTACTGTTCCAACAAGCTTTTCCACGGATGCCATGACTGGAGTCAATGCAACGTTTAGAGCAGAGAGTAGAGGCGTCGACGATAAGGCCCACGAGGGAGACTACGACATCCACGTCGGGCCGCCTGTGGCGTGTATAGTCGACACTGACGTAATACGAGAATCCCCATGGAGATTTCAAGCCGCCGGATTCGCTGACTATCTAGGCAAAGTCTGCGCTACATACGATTGGGATCTTGCCTATTCGCGCGGGAAGGACCCAACTTACAGCGAATACGCGATAATGCTCGCGAAAGCACAGGTGGAATACCTGATGAAGAACGCTCCGCGAATAAGGAGGAAGGATCAAGGTGCGTTTGATGCGTTCCTGCTAACTATGATGAACGACGGTTTTCTCACACAGGTAGCTGGGAATTCGAGAATACTTTTCGGCAGCGAACACGTGGTCGCGCAAGGCCTGATGGAGGAGCAAGCTCGTCTGAACATCAAAGGATTGCATGGCGAACAGGTCAGCTTAGGTACGGTCATGATGGCGTACCTTCAGGGACAAGATTGGTTGCCAGTCAAGAATGCCCTGGAGGAGATTGGCGCTCCCGTGACGGCGGAGCAAATGGGGCTCGACGATGAGGCTGTGATCAGAGCGCTAACCAGAGCTAGAACCATCAACGAGTCTTGGATGCGTGACCGTCCAGACATGTATACCATAGTGATGGAGAAGCTCTTGACCCGAGAACTTGCGAACGAGATCGCAAGAACAACGGGCGTCATAAGGTGATCGCGCCCTTTCCCAGGTTCCACCGCGTAGTCGCAATGGCTCAGAGTCATGCAACAGAGCCGCCGGACCTCTAGCTAGGTCGGTGCGATGTTCGCGAAAAGATTCTACCAACATGCCTTGCTGTCAGGTGTTATAAGCTGCCCCATCGCTCCCAAGACACATACCCGAGGTCGTAGAACTCTTGCCGGTCCATCCATACATTCCAAATAGCGATCCAGAAACGAAGAGAGAGATGCTCAAAGAAATCGGCGTCCAGAGCGTCGAAGAGCTCTTTGTGGATATTCCCCAGAGAATTAGACTCAAGAAAAGGCTACAGTTGCCACCCGCTAAGTCGGAGTATCATGTAAGAAGAGAAGTTGAAGCCATCCTATCAAGAAACAAGGCTTGTGGTGAGCTAATTAGTTTCTTGGGAGCGGGCTGCTGGCCGCACTACGTGCCTGCTGTTTGTGACGAGATTAATTCGCGGTCGGAGTTTCTCACAGCGTACGCCGGTGATGTATACGCTGATCTCGGGAGGTACCAAGCGTTCTTCGAGTTCCAAAGTATGATAGGCGACCTAGTTGCGATGGATGTTGTGAGTTTTCCTTGGTACGGCTGGGGGAATGTTTCGGGCGATAGCGCCCGCATGGCTGTTATGATCACTGACCGCCACGAAATTCTGACACCTCGCACAGTCGGCCCTGATAGACTGTCCATTATGCGAGGACAATGTGAGGGCTTAGCGGATATCAAACTAGTCAAGAACGATCCCGTCACCGGCCAAGTCAGCCTTGAAGATCTGAAAAATAAGATTTCGTCGAAGACAGCGGCGGTTCACATTGAAAACCCGACGTATCTAGGATTCGTCGAGTCGCAATGCATGGAAATCTCTGAGATCGCCCACGATCACGGAGCATTATTCACTGTCGAGGTCGAGCCTCTATCACTCGGGGTGCTGGCCCCTCCTGGCGAGTACGGTGCAGACATAGTGTGCGGCGAAGGTCAGCCCCTCGGGATGCACATGAATTTCGGAGGCGGACTGCTAGGTTTTCTTGCATGCAGGGACGACGAACGATTCGTGTCAGCAGTTCCTCATAGGCTGATAACGATAACCACAACCGAGCGGAAGGGTGAATGGGGATTCACGTATGTCCTTCCTGAACGAACCATGTTTGCGGCAAGGGACAAAGCCAAATCGTTCACCGGCACAGCTACAGCTCTCTGGGCCATAACAGCCGCCGTCTACTTGTCGCTCTTAGGCCCAAACGGTCTGCGAGAACTTGCAGAGGTCATCATGCAAAAATCACATTACGCGATCAAGCGAATGTCCGAAATGAGCGGAATCAAGGTCCCTGTATTCAATTCCTGTCACTTTGAAGAGTTCACGGCAAACTTCGACACAACCGGGAAAACCGTGTCTCAGGTGAACAGGTTTCTTCTGAATTCTGGAGTCATCGGAGGAAAGGACATTACAGAAGAGTTCCCCGAGCTCGGCAACACCGCACTGTACTGTGTCACCGAAATGCACACCAAGGCGGATATCGACAAGCTCGCAGCGGCACTTGAGGAGGCTATCCAATGAGAGACACGGAAAGCACAGGCTATCACGCCGTCTCCTGGAAAGAGCCAATCGTGCATCAACTCTCAAGGAAAGGTAGGAGAGGCCATCAGGTACCACTGGCTGAAAACGAGCTTAGAGCGACGATTGGGGACGTCACATCGAATATTCCTGATAAGATGCGAAGAAAGCATCCTCCAGAGCTACCAGAGCTTTCAGAACCAGATGTCGTAAGGCACTACATTCGCTTGTCGCAGGAGACTTACGGGGTCGACTCGGGCATCCACATGCATGGAACCTGCACAATGAAGTACAGTCCTAAGCTCAATGAGTACATCACAAGGTCGCCCAAAGTCGCTGACCTACACCCTCTGCAGGCCGTAGACACTGTTCAGGGCGCCCTACAGGTAATGTACGAATTCCAGAAGTGGTTGTGCCAGCTCTCTGGTATGGCAGAGTTTTCTCTGCAGCCCCGCGGCGGGGCCCACGCGGTCTTTGGCAACGCACGCATAATCAGGGCATACCACAAGTTCAATGGTGAACTCGCGCAGAGAAAAGAGATAGTCACGACGGTTCTGTCACATCCGTGTAACGGCGGTTCGCCTGCGACGGCAGGTTTCGAAGTTGTGACACTGTACCCAAACGAGGAGACCGGGTACCCAGACATAGAAGCCCTGAAGTCTGCGGTTTCGAGTCGAACAGCAGGTCTCATGATGACCGATCCATATGATACGGGCATCTTTGACAGCAACCTAGAAGAATACATCAAGATCGTTCATGAAGCAGGCGGTCTTGTCGCGATCGATCAAGCCAACGCCAATTCCCTGCTGGGCAGGCTGAGAATAGGCGATGTGGGCGCAGATCTGTGCCACTTCAACCTTCACAAGTCATTCTCGACTCCTCACGGATCCACTGGCCCTGGCACAGCCGCCATCGGGGCCAGCGAGAAACTCAGCAAGTTCCTTCCAATTCCAACCGTAACGTTCGATGGAAACAGGTACTCGCTCGACTACAACAGACCGCACAGTATTGGGAAACTTGGAGAGTTCTATGGCGTCTTCCCGAACGTCCTGAGAGCCTATGCGTGGATGATGGCGATGGGTGCGGAGGGACTGGGAGAGGCCTCAGAGGTAGCGGTGATAAACAACAACTATCTCCTAAGGAAGCTCCTGAAAGTTCGAGGGGTAAGCCTGCCCTGGCTTGAATCCCATCCTTTCAGATTGCAGGAAGCAAGGTTCAGCTTACAGAAGTTGCACGAAGAGACAGGCATAGGAGTCGCCGACGTCAATCGTAGGATTGTGGATTACGGTATTCAGGACATGGAAACAAGCCATGAGCCCTGGATAATCCCAGAACCATTTACACCCGAACCGCCTGAAACGACTTCTAAGGAAGATCTTGACAGATTCGCCGAGGTAATCGACGCAATTTCTCACGAAGCATACACGAGTCCCGAGGTGGTCAGGACGGCGCCTCATAATGCTACGATATCAAGGATTGATCGAGCACCATCACGTCATCCCAAGAGATGGGCGATGACGTGGAGAGCGTATCTTAGGAAAGCAAGCGGTGACAAGTGCTGAAGAAACTCTCTGGCAAGGTGGCGATTGTCACAGGAGCATGCCAGGGGATAGGTGCAGCTACAGCGAAAGTGCTGGCTCAACACGGCGCTCAGGTTGTGCTAACGGACGTTGCAGATGTCGTTCACGAGACTGCAGACAAGAACAGACAGAACGGCCTGAACGCGATAGCCTTCAAAGCGGATGTCACACGAACAGATCAGGTAGACCAAATGGTCCAGGAAGTCCTAGGAAGATTTCATCGGATAGACGTGCTAGTCAACAACGCAGGGATATATCCGCGCAGTAACCTGATCGATATGTCGGATGAGTTTCTGCGTGAGATGTTCGACGTCAACGTGTTTGGGATGTTCAGATGCGCAAGAGCAGTTCTTCCAGTGATGATGAAGCAAAGGTACGGAAAGATCGTGAACATGTCCTCTGTCACAGGCCCGATGGTTGCTGATGCTTCAGGAGGACAAACCGCCTACGCTGCAACGAAGGCAGCCGTCTTGGGCTTCACGGTAGCGTTGGCGTTGGAGGTTGGGCAGTACGGCATGAATGTGAATTGCATTTGTCCGGGCTCCATCGATACTCCGGGAGGCAGAGATCAGACCTTAGAGCCAGGTCATCCAGATAAGAGCATGGAAGCGCTGGGGCGCACCATTCCCATGTGTAGGCTGGGAACGGCTGAAGAGGTTGGAGAGCTCGTTGCATTCTTGGCATCCGACGAGTCGAGCTACCTGACAGGAACCCACATAATCATTGACGGCGGAAACATAATACAAGAGACATACCGTGGACCCTACAGTCCCCTGTAGGTTCGCGGTCCACTTGCAACCTTACGGTTGCGCTGCCGCTAGGTTCAGTGGTGGGTCTCAGATTCTCTTTACGGCTTCTTGTCGGGGACTCGGTTGTGCGATATTGCCTACGGATCGTGACAGCCAAGCTTTGACTAGATGCAAGAGTTTGGTAAAGCGTCGGCGCTGCCAAATGACCACATAGGCATCTAAGACTGCATAGAGAAAGCCTACGAGGAATCCGGATTGGCTGATGCCAAGCTGATATGCTATTGACATGGACAGCATATCGACTGCTGTTGCCACTAGGTTCTCGACGAACTCAGGGGAAAGCTCGATCATTCTCTGCGCTGCTCCCGTAGCTTGCTCGTTATGTCTCGGAGCTTCTTGGTGGCCTCTTCTAGGGCGATCCTTGTTTGCTCAGCAGCTTCTTTGGAATATCCCCGTCTCATTTCGTGAAATAGATCGTGTACTTCGTGGCCGAAGTCCCTTGCAGCCTTACGCAGCTCTTTCGTAGCTTCTCGGTCGAACCCAAACCACGTAGGCCCCATGAGGCCTGGGGGCGATCGGAAATGTTCGAGGCGCCGGTCAAGTTCTTTGCGTGTCTTCCCTTCGTCTTCCAGAAATGCCTTGCCTTGTTCTGTCAGCGTGTATCGTCGTATTCCTGGCTCTTGTTGAGCTGCCTCTTTGATGTAACTTTGATCTTGCAGCCAAGATAGCAACGGATAGATTGAGCCTGGGCTGGGTTTCCAGTATCCGTTGGTTTGTTTCTCAAGCTCACTCATGATCTCCGAACCTGACATGGGTTTCTCGCTGAGCATCTTCAACAGCTGATAACGAAGGAAACCTTTCGGAACAAGGGCGGTATGTCGCATCCAGTGATGCATCCAATGTCTTCGTCTGCGTTCGCTCGCCGAACTTGCTGACTCATCTTCTTCGTCCATTCCATATCCCTACTTCATATCATCCACGATATCGCTATAGATATCGCGAGCGATATCAATAACGATACAAGCTTATAAACATTCCTAGTTAGCGCGCCCTGTGTTTCCCATCAACCCCCGTCCAGAATCACCAATGTACTCGAACCACAGATCACTCGTAAAAATGAGGTAGATGGTCTCTGCCCTACCCAACTGAATCAGTGCTGCACGAATTTCATGGAGCCTGTTTGCAGGCTCACGATCTGAAACGTGAAAGCGCTTCCATCAAGAGGCGGGACCTAGAGGCAGCTTGTTTATGCCATGCTTTCTCATGATGTTTCTGGCCACCTCGTCAAGATTCTTCTCCATATCTCTGGGCATCGGTTCTGGCTTGTGATCACGAAGCATTCTCTGAGCTGTCTCTTTCGCTCTCTGGAAGGTATCTTTTGACCCTAGCTTCTTCCAAGCGCTAAGGTCCTGCCTATCGACTAGGTCGGATGGATTGAAGATCTCTTTCTTGAGCCATTCCATGGTGTGCTTTTGAGCTAGGTAATGTCCGCCTGCGCCGACTTTTCTGATCAGGTCGACAGCAAGGGTCTCGTCATCCACGTGGATACCCTTGATGAGCCTCAAAGCCATGCCGCAGATGGTGTTATCCATAACGAGTTTCTCAAAGCTCTGGCAATTCTCAAAATCTAACATTCCGGGACCTGATATCATGTTTATTCCTGCGAGGGCTCCTAGCGTCATGCTGATTCCAGACTCGAAGCCGCATTGGGCGTCCACTATCTTCGTGTCGCTCAAGCCAAGGTATACGTGAGTTGGCAGGTCGTAGTATTTTCCAATCTGTGCATAGGCGCAGCCCATCATGACCGTTTCCATGGCACCGAGACGCGCTGTCAGGTAGCGCATGTCGAAGGTTGTAGGTGAGCCTCCGTAGATGACTGGCGCCCCAGGATTCGAGAGCTGAGAGATAACCAAGCCGCTCAGGAACTCGGCATTAAACTGGACCAGCGACCCAGCGAGCGTTACAGGACCAGTTGCGCCAAGCTGCGGCATCGGAAGAATCTCCGCTGGGATCCCGTACTTCGCGCAATCCATCAGGTTCTGAACAATGAATTCTCCCCACTTCAGCGGAGCTGAAGGACACAGATCAAAAATAGCCATGGGTCTTCTGGCGAGTTCCTTCTCACCACCGCGGACAGCTGCTAGCATGTCTTTCATGTCGTACAGGCCGTCTATGCTGAATGTGCCCGTGACCACGGTTTTTGGTGAGTTCTTGAGAACGATGTACAGTCGATATCGGTCAACGATCGTATCTGGTGCATCTGAAACTACGAGGGCCGTACTTTGTGCCTGTATGTGCTCTAACGCGTCCGTTAGTCGCACAAAGTCCTCGAGATCCTTTGATAATGGTCTTCTAATCTCGCCGGTTTGCGAGTCAAGCAGATAGAGAGCGGCTGACCCTGGGTCATAGTGAACGCGGTTGCCTTCGAGCAGCAGGTCGTGTTTTCCGTCGCGACTGTACAGTCTGATTGATGATGGTGCCTTCACGAGAGATTCTTTTGCCAAGTGCTGCGGAATCCGTGCAATCTTCTTGCTTGCGTCAATATCCGCGCCCGCATCGGCGAGCAACTTCAGTGCGTTGCCGCTTTGAATCATCACTCCAACTTCTTCCAGGATCTTCAGCGAGGACAAGTGGATTGCTTCAATCTCGTCATTGGATAACAGTCGAATCCCAGGCTGACCCGAGAACGATAATTTCGTCATCGCCCATTGCGCCTCCAGCAAACTTGGAACTTGGCAAAGCCTCCTAGGCTCTGCATATTTAACATTCGTCGAATCGCTGATAGAAATCGTCGCGTCGAAGGAAGGTTTTCTTCAGACGACAGGATAACTCGTGGGACGAGACGGGTTCACATTCATCCGCGGCGAAGTTCTGGGCGTCTCGCCTTGGCTAGGTGACTCCTTTCTTCAAGAAGATGCCCTGCGGATCCAGATTCTTTCTGAGAATCTCAACTTCCCCCACAGTGGGCGGCTCTGTTGTCTTCACGTCCTGAGAGACTTTCAGGTCCCAGCCAGTGTTCTGCTTCACCTGATCTACAGTAAGACCTGGATGGTAGCTGGAGAGGTACATCTCTTTCGTCTTGTCATCGAAGCGTAGCACCCCCATCGTTGTGATAACCGCTGACGGGCCGCCGCTTAGGCCAATTCGTTCTCTTGCTCCGGGGCCGTCGATGAATCCTGGGCTTGTGATGAAGTCAACCTTCTCCATCATTCGCCGCTTCTCATGAGGCGTGATTATGATTGTCCTCTTTGAGAGGCTGGTGATCTCGCATCCTCCCCCGCTTCCGGGCAGTCTCACCTTCGGTTTGTCATAGTCACCGATCACCGTCGAGTTTATGTTGCCAAACTTGTCGACCTGCGCGCCACCTATGAAGCCGACATCTATGAATCCGCGCTGAAGAAGCATCGAGAATGTCTCATAGAAGTTGAATATGCCATAGGTTCCGCTGACGAGGGTCGGATCTCCTATTGAGAGCGGCAGTCGAGCGGGCTGCGTCCCTACCACGCCCGATTCGTATATCAGGGTCAGATGGGGGGCATGAGTTCTCTGCGCCAGAAGCGCTCCCAGTTGAGGTATGCCGATTCCTACGAATACCGTCTCATAGTCCTTCAACTCTCTCGAAGCGGTGGTCACCATCAATTCCTGGTATGAGAAATCTCGTGCGTATTCTCTGCCCATGGCTTCTCACGGTCACCCGAAGTATCCGTAGTCTACTGGTGTGCTGTAGTAGGGTTTCGTCTTTAGGCTGA
>Ga0187771_10002519_pt1 | contig 12618 bp, 10 predicted proteins | sample 0116_SJ02_MP15_1_FD_133139 | JGI IMG/M metagenome (GOLD analysis project Ga0187771, IMG submission 133139) | Tropical peat soil microbial communities from peatlands in Department of Meta, Colombia - 0116_SJ02_MP15_10_MG | ecosystem: Environmental > Terrestrial > Soil > Wetlands > Peat | place... | reverse complement strand
TCAGGCGTCGCCAGTAACAGTAGATAATCGGCTAAAACGGCGCCAGAAAGAACCAACTAGCAACGACAAAACCAACGTTGACAACCGTTTCAAGGCTCCTGCAGCGGTTGCAACCATGGTGTCCTTGAAAAGCATACCGACGACTTCAGGACATTTCAACATTGGCGAAAGCAGTCCGGCGTGCACTGCCTACTCTAGGAGAAACGACCGAAGACTGGATGTTTCAGCATAGCTTAAAAACCAAATCAGGCGACTTATTGATCATAGCGCGCGCTAAGAGGTGCAAGACTTGAGGTTGCCCCCGGGAAAGGTTCCTGTCGACGTTCTGCAGAGTGTCATTTTCAAGAACCTAGGCTCGAAACGAAAAGAGGTTGTTCTAGGCCCACACGTTGGAATAGATGGCGCCATAGTTGAAGTCGGCAATAGAGTTATGATTACTTCTATGGATCCAATAACGGGTGCGATGGAGAGAATCGGCTGGCTTGCGGTAAACGTGAACGCAAACGACATCGCCACGTTCGGCATACGGCCTGCCTTCTTCTCATCCTGCATACTGCTTCCGGAACACACCGAGGAAAAAACGATTGAAACACTATGCAAACAGATGGATACAGCAGCGAAAAAGCTCGAAATCGCCATAATCGGCGGACACAGCGAGACAACACCAGGCATAACACGTCCAGTAATCATCGGAAGCGCTGTGGGCATATCGGAAAAGAACCGCTATGTGACTTCAGGAGGAGCTAAAGCGGGCGACACGCTGATCCTAACGAAGGGAGTCGGAGTAGAAGGCACAGCCATCTTGGCCACCGACAGGCGAAAACTCCTCAAAGGACGCTTCAGCAACGCCTTCCTAAGAAGAGCCTCCGACTTTTTCAGGCGGATCAGCGTTGTTGAAGATGCGATGGTGGCCTTTGAAAGGGACGGCGTGACCGCGATGCACGATCCGACTGAAGGGGGAGTTGCAGGCGGCATACACGAAATTGCTGACGCATCCAGCGTGGGAGTTAAGGTTTTCGAGGCGAAAATGCCCATCCTTGAAGAGACGTTGGAAATCTGTAAGTTCTTTAAGATCGATCCCTTGCAGCTCATCAGTAGCGGAGCCTTGCTTATCGCTGCAAAGAAGGAATTTGCAGACGGAGTCGTTGAAACGCTTAAAAAAAGCGGCATCGGGGCGGCAATTATCGGTGAATTCTTGAGAGAACAAGGAAAACGTGTTCTCGTCAGGAAGAATGGGAAAAATGAGACTCTTGTGCGGCCCTTATCCGATCACTTGTGGAAGGCACTGAAACGAGAGTAGTCATCACTCCTTAAATATAAATGCTGCAGTCAATAATTTGTTCATCGATGAGATCGGAGTCTTAGGGAATGCGGCTTTCGTCACGAAAAGCACTGAGTCTAATGCGGAGATTTCTCACACCTAACACTCCGGTTCATGCGCAATGGTTCCTCACGGATCGATGCAATTACAGGTGCAGAAGCTGCGGAGTGTGGCGAGGCAAAAAGAAACAACCCGAAGTGTCCACTGAAGAGATCAAAGCTGGATTAGACGCTTTGATGAACGTCGGCGTTGCCGAGATAGTGCTTTCCGGCGGAAACCCTCTGTTAAGGGAAGACATAGATGAAATTATAGAGTATGCAGGCAGACGTTTCATCACAACAATCTACGACAACGGGAGCATGGCACTTACAAAAATCGACGCCCTCCATAATGCAGATTTTGTTGCTATCTCTTTGGACAGTTTGGATGAGAAAAAGAACGACTACATGCGAGGCGTCAAGGGCGCATGGAAAAAATCCATGGAGGCAATCGAAAAACTTCACGAAGAGGGCGTCTCCGTAGGCGTTGCTCCGACTATTACACAGTTGAACCTTTATGAAATCGAAGGCTTTACGCGGTATTTCGTTGAAAGAGGCATCCCCGTCTGGTACGCAGTATACTCTTATGACTACTTCGAAGATTCGTTGTTTGGAATAGGCGCGAGAAATGATGAATTGAAAATCGTTGACAACAGGGGCATGGTGAAGCTTTGTGACACGCTCATACGCATGAAGAGAGAGAGAAGCGGCATTTTCATAACCGGCAAGACCCTTCTGGCATTGAAGGAGTTGTTTCTCACAGGCAATAGAACATGGAGGTGTCGCGCGCTTCAGAATTTCGTTATGGTCAACCATCTCGGAGAGGCTTCCGGTTGCCATTTGTACGCACCAGTGGCCAAAGTGACCGAACTGCCTGAAGTTTGGAACAGCAGAGGATTTAATATGCTTCGCGCACGGTACAGCAACTGTCAGAAGTGTGGATACGTGTGCTATCTCTTCTATTCCATCCACCGTGGGATATACGGCAGCATCGAAATCCTTCAAGACCAACTAAAAAACGCTAGATCGCTCTTTTCAGAGATGTACGAACCTGGGCGGATAGTTGCCTAAGATTCTATGTTAGAAGGGAAATGAAGTCAAAGCTTTTTCCTCAAGAGTTTGAATCTTGAGGTTCGATGACCTAGCGTATGTTTCTAAATCCCTGATGTCTTAGATGCTATGATTGCTAGCTTTTGATGGTCCTTTTGACGCACTAACCGAGTCGTCTGTGCGCGCATAGCCTACCCCCTCGGTTCAGTATATGATCCAAACATGTTTGACAAGCACAAGCAGCGGCACAAGCCAACATAGCGAACGAGTCTAGGAATAGAACGCGAGTCAAATTCTACAAAGGATTTTCGCGAGAAACAGCATGATCACGCTAGCGAAAGATTGAAATGTGCAAAATGAAGAAAAGGATGTTCGTGAGGGAAAAAGATTTGCCGATATATATACTCTTGTCAAACCTCACAGACGAAGGTTGGAAAACGATCAAAGGAAAACCAGAACGCATCAAGGAAGTAAACCGCGAACTCGAAAATCTCGGAGTGAAGGTGCTTCACCAGTATGCCACATTAGGCCCGCACGACTTCGTTAACATCGTAGATGCACCTGACAACAAGACAATCGTAAAACTTTCAATAGAACTTGGCTCGCGAGGCACCATTCAAATCATAAGTATGCCAGCAATTCCAATAGACGAGTTCATAACCTCAATCAAAAAATAACCACACCTTTTTTTGTTTCTTGATTTCTGCAAGCCAAAGATTAGCGCAGGCACTATAAGGCTCGCGTAGGCTTCCCGTGTAGCTCTAGAAATTTTAATTTAGAAGGAGTAGCCTTTATAGAAACCTAAAAACTGCGGCCGTAGTCTAGCCTGGTTTAGGACGTCGGCCTTCCAAGCCGTTAACCCGGGTCCAAATCCCGGCGGCCGCACCATCAATTAAGCCTTCTAATTCCTGTTCAGATACCTATTCAGCTGGTAAATGAGCTCGAGCTTCATTAACCGGTCAGGATCTCCAAAGCGAGTCATCTAATTCCAAGAGCAAAGACTTTATTGTCTGTGATTGCGATCTCTCACTCGTGATAACAATTCCATTTCAAAAGAAATTACTTATTCTATCCGTGAATCTAAATTAGAATGCCCCTGAAAGGTTTAAAAACACTCGATCAAACTCTTTGTTTTACAGCGCAGGGAAAAAATTTGAAGGCATTAGTATTAAGCGGCGGTAAAGGGACAAGGCTTCGTCCCTTGACGTTTACCTTGGCTAAGCAACTTATTCCAGTCGCGAACACTCCGATCTTGGGTTACGTTCTTGCTCAAGTTGCAGAAACAGGCATCTTAGACGTTGGCTTGGTTGTTGCTCCAGAGACGGGACGGTATGTCAAAGAATACGTCGGGGACGGTGCAGAATGGGGTTTTAGAGTTAGTTACATTTTGCAGGAACCTTTGGGTCTAGCTCATGCGGTTAAAACGGCAAGAACCTTCTTGGATGAGGAAGACTTTGTCATGTGTCTTGGAGATAATCTGCAGGGCGGGGGAATTGCCGGTCTGGCAAAGAAATTTAGACAAGAGAAACTGGATGCGTTGATCCTCTTGAAAGGAGTGGAAGACGCGACTATGTTTGGTGTGGCAACGCTTGACGACAAAGGCAACGTGACCAAACTGATGGAAAAACCCAAAGAGCCAGAAAGCAACCTCGCGATAGTAGGAACGTACCTGTTCTCAAACAAGGTTCATCAGGCAATAGAGAAGATCAAGCCATCTTGGAGAAATGAACTTGAAATCACTGACGCAATACAACAAATGATCGCAATGGGCTTTAAGGTCAAGGCCGAAGTACTCAACACATGGTGGGTAGACACTGGCAAAAAGGACGATATACTCACAGCGAACGCAAGAATACTCGACGAATACATAAAGAGAGACATACAGGGCGAAACAATGAAGAGCACGATTGAAGGCAGAGTCAAAATTGACAAAGAAGCCAGAATCATCAACAGTACAATCAGAGGACCATGCATAATAGGGAAGAACACGATCGTGAGAGACTCTTTCATTGGACCCTATACAAGCATCGGAAACAACTCCCAAATAACTGGCTCATGCGTTGAATACTGCGTCGTTATGGAAAGCGCCGTCGTCAAGGATATTGAGAGACTCGAAGACAGCCTAATAGGCAAGAACGCGAAAGTGGCCAAGAACCACAAAACCAGAACGATAAAGCTACACGTAGGAGACTACTCAGAGGTAGAAATATGAAGGAATACCCCCTCAAAGGAGTAAAAGTCCAGGAAATAAACATCTTACCAGACGAAAGAGGCTTCTTCGCCGAAGCTATGCGGCTAGATTGGAAAGAGCTTCTTGAGGAAGGATTGATTGAGCAGACAAACGTCAGCTACAGTTATCCTAACATGGTCAGGGCTTGGCACAAACATCTTAGAGGTCAAATAGACTACTTCTTGGTGCTGAAAGGAGCAATGAAAATCTGCGCGTTTGAAGAGAAAACAGGAAAGATGGCTGAAGTCCTTACAAGTGGCGAAAAGCTAGCCCTCGTGCGCATACCCGGCCAATACTTACACGGAACCAAAACAGTAAGCGCCGAGCCGTCGCTGACCGTGTATTTCGTCACGAAACTCTACGACTACAAGAACCCAGATGAAATCCGCAAGCCATGGAACGATCAGACAATCATTCCCACAGAGATAAACGGCAAGAAAGACGATGCACGCGTTGGCAAACCTTGGGACTGGTTCCTCCCACCCCACAAGTAAGGCGAGAAACCCGTGAAGGTTCTTGTTACAGGCGGCGCAGGATACATAGGTTCTATCCTGACCAGAACTCTCCTTGAGAAAGGATACAACGTCACAGTTCTCGACCGAATGTTCTTCGGGACAGACCCGATAAAGGAGATAACTGACCAAATAACACTAATCAAAGATGACGTGAGGTGGGTCAAACCAGATGCCCTCAAGGGCATCGACACCGTCTTGGACCTCGCCGCTCTATCAAATGACCCAAGCGGAGAACTTGACCCGCAGAAGACGCTGGAGATAAACTATGAGGGGAGAGTTAGAGTCGCCAAGCTTGCCAAGAAACACCGTGTCCAACGATACGTCTTGGCAAGCACTTGTAGCGTCTATGGGTTTCAGGAAGACACGTTAACGGAGGAGTCCCCGACAAGCCCGTTAACGACATATTCAAAGGCTAATGTTTCGGCAGAGAAAGAGATACTGCCATTAGCAGACAAGACTTTCACAGCAACAGCTTTGAGACAAGCTACGGTTTACGGGCTTTCCCCAAGGATGCGATTCGACATTGCAATCAACGGAATGGTTCTGGGCTTCTTCAAGAACGGCAAAATACCGATAATGAGAAACGGAAAGCAATGGCGACCGTTCGTCCACGTGAGAGATACTTCAAACGCTTTCATACGAGTAATGGAATCAGATCCGGAACTCGTTAATGACCAAATATTCAACGTGAGCAATGATGAGCAGAATGTCCAAATCTTCGACCTTGCGAAGCTCGTGGCAGAGGCGATTGATCTGCCATTCAATTACGAATGGTACGGATCACCAGACACAAGAAGCTACAAGGTAAGCTTCAGCAAAATAAAGAAGACCTTGAACTTCAATCCGCACTATACGCCAAAAGACGGCGCAAGAGAAGTGTACAACGCACTGAAGGAAGGAAAACTTGACCCTGACGATACGAGAACCATAACCGTCAAATGGTATAAACATCTTCTAGAAACACAGACACTGCTTAAAGATTTGGAGATCAACGGGACGTTATTATGAGAATAGTAATAGTGGGCTCAACCGGTCAACTCGGTACAGATCTTATGAAAACCTTGCGTGAAGATCATGAATTGATAGGCTTAACCCATCAAGACATAGAAGTCTCTAGCTACAGCAGTTGTCTAACGCTCAAGGAGCACCACCCCGATATCATCATTAACACTGCAGCGTTCCATAGGACAGATCAATGCGAAGAAGAACCTCAGAAAACATTCCTAATCAACGCTGTAGGTCCGAAGAACTTGGCTAAAATCTCCAAAGAGATCGAAGCTACGACGATATTCATAAGCACGGATTACGTCTTCGATGGAGCGAAAAACAAACCGTACACAGAGGACGATGCGCCAAACCCAATCAACACTTATGGAATCTCGAAACTCGCGGGTGAGCTTTATACAAAACAAAACTCCAATCATTACGTCATAAGAGTCGCAAGCCTGTTCGGCGCGGCTGGAGCAAGCGGCAAGGGCGCAAACTTCGTCGAAATGATGATAACAAAAGCAAGAAAACAAGAGCAGATCAGCGTCGTCGATGACCAGTGGATGAGCCCCACATACACGAAGGATGCTGCCAAAACAATGAAGAAGATAATAGAATCAAGACTACCATTCGGAACATACCATGCGGCAAACGAGGGCTTCTGCACATGGTTCCAGTTTGCTAAGCAAATATTCAATCTTCTAAACCTACACCCAGCTCTAAAGCCGATAAGAACAAGCCAGCTACAAGTAAAGGCCCAAAGACCCAAGTTCTCAGCGCTGAAAAGCACAAAGCTACCGAAGCATGGCATGCAATCGAGAGAATGGGCTGAAGCTCTGTCGGACTACCTCGCCGAAAAGGAATATATACAACACTGAAAGGGAATGAAAGCACGCCCGATTTTTGCTAGAAATCCAGCTTGATCAGCGGATAGCCAGCGCGTAACACTAATAGCAATAGTAAGTAACATAATTTCTTGAAGCAGGAAGTATGGATCTAAACGGCGTACCCATTATGACCACAGCTAGAAAGAGCGAAAAAACATCGAGAAACTAGGATCGACAGTAAAGAATGCTCTTCAATGTATCCCTTATCAGATATCAGTTGTCGATGGCATATCCCCTGACAGAACTATTCAAATCGCTTTACAGGTCGCCGATGTCGTTGTAACCAAGAAGAGAGAAGGCCAAACAAAAGGCCTACTCTACGGAATACAGCTCGCTAAGTATGCAACGATAACCACGATAGACGCGCGGCTACGTCTCAAAGTAACCTCTCATTTCCTGTAGGATTGATTTTATCAATGTTCTCGCTTCTTTGTCGATCATCGAGAGCACAGTTAAGTAGAGGACTCCGCCCATAATTGTGACTGCCAATATGGTCGCTATCCTCGTCTGGTGCGGAATCAAGTATAACATAGATCCCATAACTGCGCCTGACAACACGTACTTGCCAATGCTTTTCCAGGGCACAATTACCTTAATTGATCTTTGAACCAGTAAATAAAGAACGATGAACATTGCAAGCTGCGCTACCACAAGTATCGTCGCAACATACACGGCTGCTTGGACGTACTGTGTGGACTTATTTGTTATGAAAGTTGTCAAGACATAATATGTCAAGGGAAGCGTAATCGCAGACTGAATGTATGAGAGCGTAAATACCTTGAACGTGTCACTTTTCAGGAGCTGCCTTATCGGTATAGTCGCCTTCTCGTCGAGTTTCTCGACACCGAAAAGCACGTATTGGTAGAACCCGAAGATCGTTGCGACCAAATAATCAACGGCCAATATGAAGAGCACGGGCGCAGCTTCAACATATGATTCTTTTAGCATTGCAAGAAGAGAATCTGGAATTGCCATCGCACCGGCCGTCAAAGGAATGGCAAACATCAATACCAATTTAAGAGAGGTGCCCACGTCCTCCGATCTTTGGTTGGCAAGCAACCTAGGGTATAAGGCAAAAGACAAGTATGAAGAGTACCCTATAATGCTCGCTATCGTCGTAGCGGCTGCACAATCTCCCCGCGCAGCCTGACCACCTAGAACGAAAAGCATAATAAAGATTACTTGAGTTATTTGGCCACCAACGACATAGTAGATGTACGCAACCGAGCCTTTCAGCCATTCACGCACATAATTCCATTGAATTCTCTCCTTAAGACTGGGAGACACCAGTTTCAGGTAGTAGGTTATCTGGATCACGAAGGCGACTGTCAGGCTTATCATAGCTCCAGTAAGAGGTTGCTGGGGTAAAAGCCTCAAGATCAACACGTACGCAAGGCTGATCTTAGTTATTTCTTCAAAGAGCAACCCATATCCAGTAGCTTGGGGTCTCTCTGCACGCAAAGTTGCCTCAAATTGGTTGATAAGGTACATTTCAAATATTTGGACCGAAACCATGAAGTATAAGACTAGGTACGCTTGGCCAACATTCAAGGCTGAAGTAATAAAAGGAACCAACGGAATGTAGAGAGCAGTCGAAATAGCGCCGATTATCACGCTTGCTACCAGTCCTGTTTTCGTTGAGCCTTCCTTACTTCTCGCAACGAAACGAGTCGACCAGAAGGGGATTGCGCCAGCTAAGAGCACAAAGTATGCCATCAAATCAAATACGTTTTCCCACACACCAAATTGGGGCACGCTCGTGTTTCTCGTTATTAGAAGTGTGAAAATCAGACCTGTTGCGACGCTGATCATTCTCGCCGCGAATATTACAAGTCCAGAGTATTGAAGCCGGACTCCTTTTTTTGCCAAGCCTCTGCCCCGCATTGGGATTTACCCATAATGCGTCCTTTAATATTTAATCTATGTTCTCTGACCCCTCAAAGTTCGACTCTTGATCAAAACGCTCCCAGCATCGATAAGCATGCGCGCATGCGCTAAACATATGAATATCTAGTGCGTGCTCTTTCTCCATTTATGCCGATTTCAGCCTTGTTGGCAAAATCCTCACTACATCTAAAGACATCGGATAACCGGTTTCGATGACCCTGGAAGGCAGTAGCTCCTTCCGATGCCACGTTGAGGCTGCACCCAGCATGGTTAGGAATCAAGATCACGAAAAAGCGCGCGCGAAGTAATGGGTAATGGTAATCACAGTCAGCTTCAAAACAATCATCGTTAACGTGTCCTCTTATTTCCACGGATTTACAATTTGTTTATTTGAAACTATGTCCTTATAATTCACCGTACCAATAAATAAAACATCGGAAAGCTGTATGCACTCGTCGAGAGTTTTGCAGAAAACTGCAGACTTTAAGACTTTCTTAGCCTCGTTTTCCGCCAAGGGATCGTGAACAAATATTTGATGCCCGGATTTCTCTAGTGTGGATGCAATCTCTAATGGTTGAGAAGCTTCTATGTATGGGATATTTGGTTTATACGAAATCCCCAAAAAACCAATATTCTTCTTGCGATACTTCTCAATTTTGAGAAGATATCGTTCTACAGTATAATGATTAAGATAGTCTAGAGTATCCGTGAATCGCGAACCACTTTCGATGCCTTTCTCTTTACACATGGCACCAAAACATTTTGTGTCGCGCGGAAAACAAGGTCCCATGAAGCCTAATCCCTTCTTATAGTCTCGCCTATCCTGATAAATGAGATCGAGGATTCTATTGGAATCAGCTCCTGCAGCATCGCTCAATTCCCCGATGATGTTGGCAAAAGTTATTCCCAACGTGAAGCTCACATTTAGAGACAATTTGATTATCTCCGCCTCTATCGGTCTAACTATGTGTATTGGTCTGTCATGAAATTCTCTCCAAATGTTAGCAATCTTCTCTCCGTCAGATTCGGTGTACGCACCTATCAAAACCATCTTGGGATTTAAGAAATCGTTGATTATCGAACCTTGTTTTATAAATTCTGGATTATATGCTATCTGCTTATGATATTTCCTACTGAGCTCGTCCACAACACCTATGTTTATCGTACTTGAAATGGCGATTAAGCAATTCTTGTTCACTTCGTGTATCTTACTGATAGCAGATTCAACGTAGCTTACATCAAATTTGCCGTTTGGCAGTGAAGGTGTCTGTGTTAGAACAAACACCATATAACAATCTTTAACGATATTGTATTCTGAGGAAACTTCAAGGTTTTTCCCATGTTTTTCAAGATATTCGTTTACATGTGGTTCAAAGAATCTCATTTTGTTCTGTATTTGCCTTATTCTTTCTTCAGACACGTCCACACCGCATACCGAGAATTTACTGGACATCAATGCAGCCCAAGCAATTCCCAACTTCCCCATACCTACGATTCCGATTTTGTCTGCCATTCTCACTACCTCGGCAATATCCCTTGCGATCAATGCCTATAAAAACGCTACGACATAGCTGTTGTGATCTAATCATACAACTTTTCTTGAGACCGAGCCTATCCTACATACTTGTTGACAATCGGCATTTTCCACCCTATACCGAAGGCTTTAGCCGTGATCTTGATGCAGGGAACTGCTTGACGTCTCTTGTACTCGGCATTTCTGATTCTTCTAAAAGTGTCTTCAACAACTGGCTGGGAATAGCCTATTTTGATTAATTCCTCCTTGCTTCTTCGATTCTCTATGATTTCATCGACCAAAGGACTAACCACGTCAAAATCAAACGGGTCAAATTGGCCTAGTTTGAGTTCTGGTGATGGTTTCTTCAAGAGCACGCTTTCAGGTATGATTTCCTCTCTGGCCCTTTCGTTGACGTACTTTGCAAGTCTGTAAACGTCAAGTTTGCTCACGTCACCCAGTGCGCCCAGTCCGCCAGCCATGTCTCCGTACAGAGTGCAATATCCAAGCGCGAGTTCAGTTTTGTTCCCGGTATTCACAACAAGTATTCTTAAATCTTTAAGTCGGTTTGATAAGTCCATAAGGCAGTTTCCTCTGATTCGGGGCTGGATATTTTCATCAGCGACTGGATCATCATTCTCTTTTTCTATGCTGAAAACCTTTCTTATTTCCTCTGAGGGTTTGTCCAATGCTTTGGAATAAGCGTTGACGATTTCTTGAATAGGGAATTGGACGAAGCAGATTCTCAAGTTTTCAGCTAATTTCTGTGCGTCCGTTTTACTGTGTGCACTGGAGAACTTGGAGGGCATGGAAACGCCGATGACGTTTTCCTTACCCAAAGCCTGGACAGCTATGCAGGTGGTCAATGAAGAGTCTATTCCGCCGCTCATTCCAACGACAGTCTTCTTAAAACCCGATTTTCTGAAATAGTCGCGCACGCCCAAAACTAGCGCGTTAAACATTTCTTGTTCTTTGTGATACCGAGGCAGTTCGATTTTTTCAGCTTCTCCCTTTCTCACGTCAATCTGGGTAATTATCAAATCCTCCTCAAATTGTTTGCCTATAGCTATAGGATTCCCAGAGCTATCCACTCCCAAGCTTTGTCCATCAAAAACGAGTTCGTCCTGCCCGCCAACCAAGTTAACGTAGAATATGGGAACTCTATTCTTCCTAGACTTTTCCCTCAGGAGTTTCTGCCTTTCAAACCTCTTTCTTACATAGAAGGGAGAGGCAGAAATGTTAACGATTATGTCTGCTCCTCTTTTTGCCAGCAAATCAGTAACTTTTATGTCATAATTCGTGTCCCATAGATCTTCACAAATCTCGACGCCTAGCTTAATTTCCCCCAGACCAAGTCTCATAAACACGGGTCTGATTTGCTCTTCTTTAGCACGCTTGAAGTACCTATCCTCATCGAACACATCATACGTCGGTAAGAGCGTCTTGTAAGCTACGCCAACCAGCCTATTTTTGACAAAAACGGCTGCAGCATTGTAGAGATTTTTTCCTTTGTAATCAACAAAACCGATTACTCCAGCAACGTCGTGATCATTGTGACTTATCAGTTCCTCCAACAATTGTTTATTTCTCTTCACGAAGGCATTTTGAAGCAGCAGGTCTTGAGGAGGATAACCAGTAATCGCCAATTCGGGAAATACCACCAAATCAGCTCTCTTTCTCACCTTATTCAGGTATTCCTTTATTCTTGTAACGTTGCCTTCCAGATCGCCTACGGTTGCGTTGATTTGAGCCATGGCCATTCTCATGCTGTTAATCCTCCGACCTCGAAGATACGCGCGCTTAAGTCAGATAGCCTCCAGCATAGATTTGACTTCTTTTTGAACAACATCCCATGAATATCTTTTAACAACTTCCAAATTCTTGGAAATTAAGCTATCGTCTTCAGAAACTTCTAGAATCTTGGTAGACAAAAATGAAGCGTCAAAACCTCTGGGAAGTATTTCTTTTTTGTCTAGAAATTCATCGGCTCCTCCGCCTTCCACTCTCAAGACTTTACAACCACAGGCCATTGCTTCGTTTATGGACTCGATACCAGTTTCATATTCGCTTGGAATAACAAATACAGAACTTTTTTTCAACCACTCTGCTTTACTGTCTACAAATCCTAAGAATTTAACATTCGAGAGGTTTTCAGCCAGGCCGTAACACTCTTTCTTGTATTCACCTTGC
>Ga0187771_10002518_pt1 | contig 12619 bp, 10 predicted proteins | sample 0116_SJ02_MP15_1_FD_133139 | JGI IMG/M metagenome (GOLD analysis project Ga0187771, IMG submission 133139) | Tropical peat soil microbial communities from peatlands in Department of Meta, Colombia - 0116_SJ02_MP15_10_MG | ecosystem: Environmental > Terrestrial > Soil > Wetlands > Peat | place... | reverse complement strand
TTCCTCCAGATCATCCAGCGGCTGATGAGCGGGCCGGCGCTTCCAGGCATGGCTCAAACCGCGATTGTGCGCAATGCGGAAAATGAACGTCCGCTCCGAGCACTCGCCGCGAAAGTGCGGCAGAGCTTGCCAAATCGCCAGCGCAATATCCTGCGCCAGTTCCTCGCGCGTGCTGGCCAACGCCTCATAGCCGCAGGCCAGGCGCGAGATGGCAGGTCCGTATTCCTGCAGGATGCGGTTGAACTGCATTTCCAGACTGCGGCTGCCCTCGCTCACGACAGTGGCCTGTCCGGACGCGCGAGCCGCATGACTTGGTAAAGGCGCATAGCTCATTGTTTCAGCAAACCACGGAGGCAACGCGACAAAGTTACGATGCCTGGTTTGGACCCCTCCTGCACGCGGCCAGAATCAAAACCAGCAGGACAGCGCAAACCAACTCCATTCCCGTCAAGAAGTAGCGCCGCCACATCCCCATGCCTTGGCTAACAGCCAAGGACGATCCGGCTATGGCGCTAAGTGCACCCGCCAAAGCGGCAATTTGATTCCTCGGTTTCTGCTTCATAATCTAGACCCTGCCCTACTACCGGTAGTCTCAGGCCGCCGGAAAACCTTACAACCGATGTCGGCGCGGCCCCGGCACCGCATCCAAATAGCTTTGGGAATCGGTAATGAAGCCGATACCGAGTTCCGTGGAAGGAATCTGATTGGTTTGTAACCGCTAGAATCGCAAGGGAAAATGAATACAAAATCCCACATGAATATCCCAAAAGGCATAGCTGATGTCGGAAAATGCATCTATAATCTTGGAAGTGATTTGAACTGAGGCACTTATCCTTTCCAACACGGAACTCGACGTGGCAGCGAAGTTGCTGATCGAGGATCAGCGAGGCCCAGTAGCCTCGCCTCTCCAGGCCTCCAATGGAGCGGGGTCGGTGCCCATGAATCGGGAAAGTCAAGCTCGCTTTGTTGCTGTCGTGCTTTTCCTACTGACCGTGGGTGCTGTCGTCTTCGCCGGCTTCAACTTCCAAACGGAACGAAAAGTCACCGCTCCAGATGATGGGGTAGCATGGGTCGAGCGCGGCGGTCGCCTAGTCGCGGACGACGTCGAAAGCAACGGACCAGGAGCCAAAGCTGGCATTAAACCCGGGGATCAGCTGGTCGGAGTCAACAACCAGGACGTCAAGAACACCGCCGGCCTGGAGCGCCAGCTGTATCGCACCGGCGTTTGGGCGAAGGCGGTCTATTCGCTGATTCGCCAGTCGGTTCCCCTCGATTGCAGCGTCATCCTGATTCCTGCCGACCGCTCGCTAAACAACTGGCTACGGCTGATTGCACTCATATATTTGGGAATCGGCGTCTACGTTCTGTTGCGCCGTTGGACCGCCACGGGATCTACGCACTTCTACATCTTTTGCCTGGTGTCGTTCATCGCCTATTCGTTCAAGTACACGGGGAAATTCAACGACTTCGACTGGACGATTTACTGGAGCAACATTGTCGCCTGGGTGTTGCAGCCGGCGCTGTTTCTGCACTTCGTTCTGATTTTCCCCGAAAAGCGCGATTTCGTGCGCAGGCATCCCTGGTCGCTGACGCTGGTCTATTTGCCCGGCGCTCTCCTGCTAAGTGCCCGCTTGGCGGCCATGCGGCTGCTCGAAGCCACAGGACGGCTGAGCCGCGGCATGGACCGTCTCGACATTTCCTACGGCGCAGTGTTCTTCCTGTTTGCCGCAGGCGCGCTGTGGTACAGTTACCGCCGCGCCAGCACCACCATCCTGCGGCAGCAGTTGAAGTGGGTCACTCGGGGCACGGTGCTCGCCGTCGCTCCCTACACGCTGCTTTACGTCCTGTCTTACGTGTTTCCCCACGCCATGGCATGGCTGCCGGCAGCAGCGATGCGGATCTCTGTATTGTCGTTGGGTCTGCTGCCTCTGACGTTCGGCTACGCCATCTTCCGCTACCGGCTGATGGACGTTGACCTCATCTTCAAGCGCGGCGTGGTCTACACGCTAGCCGCGGCGACCGTGGCGGGCTTGTACTTCGCGCTCGTTGCTGGCGTGGCCTGGCTGGTGCAGATGCAAAAACCAGCCAGCGGCGCTACAGGACTGATCCTGGCTGTGGTGGTTACGGCGCTATTGTTCGATCCGGTGCGCAAGTGGATTCAGGACCGTGTCGACCAGTTCTTTTACCGTACGCGCTACGATTATCGCCGCACTCTGCTCGAGTTCGGTCGCGAGCTCAGTTCTGAACCCGATTTGAATGCGCTACTTTCTTCTGTGCTCGACCGGCTGTCGCGCACCCTCGCCGTCGACCGGCTGGCTATCTTCCTGAACACGGGTGAAGAGCCGGAGCGGTTCGTGCTTTCCAAGTCGAGCGGCATCGGAACGCCCACCCGCCTCGATCTCAGCTTTCTGACAGTTGTCCGCCCGGAGCAAGCCGGACACTTGTTCTTCGAGAATACTCACCTGGTGCTGCGCGAGACCGAAGGCTCGCAGCACGCAATCGCTCGCCTCGATCTTAATTACTACATCCCCTGCCGCGCCCAACAGAAGACGGTCGCGGTTCTCGGCCTGGGAAAAACCACCAAGGGTGACTTCCTCTCCAGCGAAGACGTCGAGTTGCTTGAGACGCTCGGCGGATATCTCGGCATCGCCATCCAGAACAGCCGTCTCTACGCCTCGCTGCAGCAGAAGATGACCGAGTACGAGCGCCTGAAGGACTTCAACGAAAACATCGTCGAATCCATCAACGTCGGCGTCATGGCTCTCGACATGCAAGACCACATCGAGAGCTGGAATGCGCAGATGGAAGTGATGTATGCCATGCCGCGATGGCAGACGCTCACCCAGCCCTTGGCCAGTGTTTTCCCGGCGGAATTCGTCGGAGAGTTCTACCGCGTCCGGCAAAACGCCGGCATCAACAACCTGTACAAATTCCGGCTGAAGACGCCGGCGGGCGAGATGCGCACGCTCAACGTTGCCATCGCCCCGCTGGTCACGCGCAAATTCCAGGTCGTGGGCCGTCTCGTCATCATGGACGACATCACTGAGCGAGTGGAGCTCGAGGGCCAACTTTCTCAGGCGGACAAGCTCAGCTCTATCGGCCTGCTCGCTGCAGGCGTGGCTCACGAGGTGAATACGCCCCTCGCGGTCATCTCTTCCTACACGCAGATGCTGGCCAAGCAGCTGCAGGGAGACTCGCAAAAAACCGGCCTGCTCGAGAAAATCACGCGGCAAACTTTCCGCGCGTCGGAGATCGTCAACAATCTGCTGAACTTTTCGCGCACCAGCGGCACCGAGTTCACGAATGTCGACATCAACAAAGTCATCTCCGACACGTTAGCCCTCCTCGAACACCAGTTCAAGACGGCCAGGATCCAAGTGCGTTCTGATCTGACCGCGGAGCTTTCGCCCATCCAGGGCAATTCGGGCCGGTTGCAGCAGGTGTTTCTGAACCTGTTTCTCAACGCCAAAGACGCCATGCCCAACGGGGGCACCCTCCGCATAGAGACGACCAACGGCGACTTCGTCAGCGTGCGCGTTTCTGACACGGGTTCCGGGATCGCGCCCGAGCACATTCAGCGCATTTACGATCCGTTCTTTACGACCAAGACTTCGACGAAAGAAGGCCAGAGTCGCGGAACTGGTCTGGGACTCTCGGTCACATACGGCATTATTCAGGAGCACGCCGGCAAGATTCGGGTGGAAAGCAACCCTGGGGCGGGAACCACGTTCGCCCTCGATTTTCCTTTGAGCAGGAAGGCAGTCCATGTCTGAAGCGGCGGTCATTTCGCGCGGCGTCCTGAACGGAGTTCCGTCTCCAGGGGGATCGGTCCTCATCGTCGACGACGAGGCCGAGATTCGCGAATCCCTCGAAACGCTGCTCCAGTTGGAAGGTTTCGAGGTCGAGACGGCAGCCAGCGGCGAAGAAGGCCTGACTCAAATTGGGGAACGCCCGTTTGACTTGGTGCTTCTTGACCTAGCTCTTCCCGGCCGCAACGGCCTGGACATCCTGACGGAGATTCGCAACCGGGACGCACGCCTGCCGGTCATCATGATTACCGCCTACGGCACCGTCGAAAACGCCGTGCGCGCCATGCAGGCCGGAGCGGTCAACTTCATCCAGAAGCCCTGGGACAACGAGAAGCTGTTGGCTGACGTGCGCGCCGCCGTGGGTTGGCGTCGCGCCGAAGAAGAAAACGTCCAACTCAAGCGCGCCCTCAAGCAGCGCTACGACTTCGAGAACATCGTGGGTAAGAGCGAGTCCATGCTCAAGATTTTCGACCTGGTCGCGCAGGTCGCGAACAGCCGCTCGACCGTGCTGCTGCAGGGCGAAAGCGGGACCGGCAAAGAAGTGATCGCTAAAGCGATTCACCTGAATTCTCCCCGCCGCGACAAGCCCTTTGTGCCGGTCAACACCGGCTCCATGCCCACAGACTTGCTCGAGTCCACGCTTTTCGGTCACGTTAAGGGCGCATTCACCAGCGCCGTCGCCTCGAAGAAAGGTCTGTTCGAGGTCGCCGACAAGGGCACGCTGTTTCTCGACGAAATCGCGACCATGGGGCTGGAGACGCAGGCCAAGATTCTGCGCGTGCTGCAAGATCGCCGCTTCATGCACCTGGGCGGCATCCAGGAAGTGCAGGTGGACGTGCGCATCATCGCGGCCACCAACGTCGACCTGCGGCAGATGGTGCGTGAAGGACGCTTCCGCGAAGACCTTTACTACCGCCTCAACGTCATCACTATCGAACTGCCGCCGCTGCGCCAGCGCAAAGAAGACATTCCTTTGCTGGTAGATTTCTTCCTCAGAAAGTACGCGGAAGAAAACGGGCGTCCCGTTCCACGGATCACGCCCGAGGCTCTGCGCCCATTGATGGCTTACCCCTGGCCAGGCAATGTCCGCGAACTCGAAAACGTGATCGAGCGCGCCGTGGTGCTCTCGGCAGGCTCCGAGATCGCCACAGACCTTCTGCCTGATTCGATGTTGGGACGCGGTTCTGCCGCCGCCATGTACGACTCGCCCGCCGACGCTTCCCTGTTCGAAATCGTCGAAGATGTCGAGCGCCGTGTCATCACCGACATGCTGGAACGCTGCAATTGGAATCAGACCGAAGCGGCCGAGCGCTTCCACATGCCGCTCTCCACCCTCAATCAGAAAATCCGCCGGCTGAATATCGAGATCAGGAAGAAGGGGCGGGGGTAAGAGGCCCCATTAGGTTAGCGCAACCCGCCAGATACCGCGACAATTCGGCACGACGTAAGGAGGCCGAAGATGCAGTGTGGCCACTGTTCCGCAGACTATCACCCAAGCACGTCAACGCAAATCCTTGGCGTCGATGGGAGCAATCAGCTGTGGCAGGTTCAGTGCGAACTCTGTCCGCGCTGTCGGAAATTCAATATCCGACTCGTGAGTGGTTCCCAAACCAGTCCGGGATCGATAATGCATCCACTCTACTCCCGCACGGTCTACCCCAAGCAGGGGACCTCACGGAAACCTGCACCAACTGTCGTTCCTCCGCCCCTGCAGGAAGATTACAACGAGGCGTGCCTCGTACTTGCGGACAGTCCCAAAGCCAGCGCCGCTCTTAGCCGGCGATGCCTGCAGAGTATCCTTCGCGAGCACGCGAAGGTCAAACCGCAGAACCTCAACAAAGAGATAGACGAAGTGATCGCCTCAAACCAATTACTCTCCCACCTCGCGAATGATCTACACGCCATCCGCGCCATCGGAAACTTCGCCGCTCACCCCACCAAAGACACAAGCACCGGCGAGATCGTCCCCGTCGAACCCGGCGAGGCGGAATGGCTCCTCGATTTGCTGGAAGGACTGTTCGACTTCTACTTCGTAGCGCCCGCTGAGACCCAGAAGCGACGCGACGCCCTGAACGAAAAGCTGAAGGCCGCTGGCAGGCAGGCGATTTAAGCGGGGTTAGCTGACGACTGGCGGCTGCTCTGTTATATTTCGTTCAAGCACGGGGCCCGTGTGAGCAATGGAAAGCTTTTCGTAAGCGCATGGAACTGACCTCGCCCACGGAGTTCGCCAGACAGAAAGTCCAAGCGGTTCAGGAGTACGCCGTACTGGCCGCGCAGTCCGTGGCCAATCTGTTCCGCAAGCCCGTCTATTTCGCTGACATGGTGCAGCAGGCCGACCTCATTGGCGTTGGCTCTCTCCCCATCGTGGTGCTCACTGGGTTTTTCACCGGAGCCGTGCTCGCTCTGCAGACCGCGAACACTCTGCAGCGCTTCGGTTCGATCACCCTGATCGGGCAGTTGGTGTCCACTTCGATGGTGCGCGAACTGGGGCCTGTGCTAACCAGCATCATGGTGGCCGGCCGTAACTCTTCCGGCATGGCCAGCGAACTCGGGTCCATGATCGTCACCGAACAGATCGACGCCATGCGCGCCCTGGGCACCGATCCCATGAAAAAGCTGGTCACGCCGCGCTTGGCAGCAACGGTGTTCATGCTGTTTTTCCTGACTATTATCTCCGACATGGTCGGACTGGCTGGCGGTTTGATGGTGGCCAAATTGTTCCTGAGCCTCGACGCCCGCCAATACTGGAACAATGCCTGGCAGAACCTGGTGTTTCAGGACGTCTTCATGGGATTGCTCAAACCGATTCTGTTTGGCTTCATTATCGCGACGATCGGTTGCTTCTACGGTCTGAGTGCGCGCGGTGGTACACAGGGCGTGGGCCGCGCCACCACGCAGGCCGTGGTGGCCGCGTCGGTGCTGATTCTGGTCACCGATTTCTTTGTTACCAAGCTACTCATCACCTTGCTCTCATACAAGTGACCCCATGTCCGCGCCGACACTCCCCGCCGACTCCATTGCCCGCCCGCCGGAGCAGCCGTCCGCAGCCGCCATTGTGTTCGACGACGTCCATCTCGCCTTCGAAGAAAACGAGGTCCTGCGCGGCGTTTCGTTCCAACTTTCCTGCGGAGAAACGAAAGCCCTGTTTGGCACGGCCGGCGCGGGAAAGAGCACGATCCTAAAGCTCGTGCTGGGCCTGCTGCAGCCCGACTCCGGCCGCATCACGGTCCTGGGCAACGAAGTCACCCGCATGCGCGAGCTCGACCTTTTCCCCCTGCGCGCTCATCTGGGCATGGTGTTTCAGGAAAGCGCGCTGTTTGACTCGCTCACTGTGCGCGAGAACGTCGCCTTCCGGTTGATCGAGGAACACGGCATCTATGACGACGACATCGACCAGCGCGTGCGCGAGGCCCTGCGCTTCGTGGAACTCGAGCACACACTCGGTCTGTTTCCGTCCGAACTGTCGGGTGGAATGCGGCGCCGCGTGGCCATTGCTCGCGCCATCATTACTCAACCGGAGCTGCTGCTCTACGATTCCCCCACCGCCGGCCTCGACCCCGTCACTTCCAATACGATCATTGAGCTGATCGTGAAACAGCGCGACGTCTACAAGAGCAGTTCCCTGCTGGTCACGCACCGTCTGCAAGACGCCTTTGCCATGGCCACGCATCAATTCGACCTGAAAACCAATCAGTTGCGCGCCCTGCCTAGCGGCCAGTACTGCGATGTCCCCATGAGCTTCCTGATTCTGCGCGATGGCAAGGTCATTTTCGACGGTGACGTTCACCAGTTGGCGCACAGCCGGGACGAGTACATCCGGGAGTATATCTCGTAGAGGTCAGGGGGCGGTTGAGCTCTCTTTGCTGCGAGCCGCTGCGACGTGCATGGGCGAGAGTTCGAATCGGTTGAGACCTGCCTTGACCGATGGATCCCGTTCGCCAAACTGCCGGGCTTCCTCTTCCGTGTCGACTTCGAGCACGGCCAGGCCGAAAGCTCCGCCCGCCGCCATAACCGGCCCGCAAAGAAGCAGCCTGCCCGCCGCAAACTGCTCGTCAAAGTAGCGGGCATGCTCATCCATCAAGCGCCTTTCTTCATCCGTTATGTCGTGTGGGAACGTGGAGCGCGGAGGGATCAGCTTGAAGAAATAGTGTTGTTTGGCCATGGCAGCAGACATTCTACTGTCGATAGTTCTCATCGTACAGATGAGTTCCTCGGCCCGCCGATCACTTCCCTGCCATCGCCCTCTCCACATCCTCCGCCTTCGACGGCAGCGCTCCGCTGAGCTTGATCAGCTTGCCGTCCTGGCCGACCAGATAGTCATCCTCAATGCGGACGCCGATGTTCTCTTCCGGGATGTAGATTCCGGGTTCGATCGTGAACGTCATCCCCGGCCCGAGCGTAGTCTTCATGTCCCCCGCATCGTGGACATTCAGACCGACGTAGTGTCCCAAACCATGGACGAAATACTGATCGAGCGGCTGCCCATGCAGATCCTTACCGTGAGATCGGATGTAGTCCTTAGCGATCCTGTAGAGAGACGTTCCGGAATCTCCCACCAGGGTAGATTTGCCGGACTGAAACGCCGCCTCGGCGGCTTCCTGCGCACCCAATACGATGTCGTAGATCTCCCGCTGCCGCGCCGTGAAGTGGCCGCTAATCGGCAGCGTGCGCGTGATGTCGGCGGCATACATCGAGTATTCGCCCGCCGCGTCAATCACCACCACGTCGCCAAATTTCATCGTGTTGGCGTTTTCCGAGTAGTGCAGGATCGTGGAATTGTGCCCTGAGCCGACAATCGGAGAATAGGCTGGCCGCTCGCAGCCGCGCCGAACCCACTCATATTGCATGAGCGCCGAAATTTCGTACTCCGTCACACCCGGCTTCACAGCTTTCATCGCCGCGAAATGGGCCGCCGCCGAAGCATCGACGGCCTTGCGGATGAGCGCGATTTCGCCCGCATCTTTCACCGTCCGCAGCGAAGCCAGCATCGGCCGGACATCCTCGAAGACCACCTCTACGTTCGTGCGCTTGAGGAAGGCCAGCGGTCCAGCGCCAGACGAACCTTCCTCCTGCGAAGCCATCTCGGTATAGATCACGGGCCGCGCGCCGGCGAGCGACTTCGACACTTCTTCCGGCAGCTTGTCCATCGCCTCAACATGGTCAAAACCCGTAATCTTCGCGGCATCGGGATCGTCAGCGCCAAGTTGCGGCCCGGTGTATTTCTCCAGGCGGGGATTGCGGGGAGGCAGAAAGAGAACCTCAGTGTACGGCCGCGCAGGAGAATCCCCCTGCGCCTTCACTTCAGGAGAAACCAGCAACGCCGCACCCGGAATCGTTAAGCCGGACAGATAGTAGAAATTATCTGCCTGGCGGAAAGCGTAGACTGCGTCCGTTTGCTCCAGAGGCGCAAACAGCAGCACCAGCCCATCCGCCTTCTTGGCGAGCGCCTCGCGCCGCGTGTGATAGTCAGCTCCAGGCTGACGTTCGAGAGCGCTTCCGGTGGCAAGCGCAAGAACCAGCACCAGGCCCAACGCAGAAGATGAAGAAAGCAACCTACGCATGGATTGCTCCAGTCGTTCACAATCGTGAGTGAGAATGACCTTAGAGTCATTCTCAGACAGGTAACGGGAATTGGTGAGATGCCTCGCCTGCGGAACTACACCCCCACCGGAAATGGTTTCGTGTGAGTGGTCGCGGTAAGAGAAGCCCTCCGAAAGCATCCCTGTACGAGGGACATCAATCCCGTATACCAGTACCCCACGACAAACAACATCAGAAAAGGCACCGTAATGTAGTTCTCATTCTCGACCGCGTAATAGACGGTGAGGGCAAAGTATCCGCCGATCAACAGCTCCACCCATGGCACCCAACCCAGCCGTTTGCGGTACTTGGTGGCGCCCACTCTGTCCTTTTTCGATTCCACCCGATACTTAGGCGTGCGGGCGAAGGCCGATTGTTTGCCGATCAACGCCTCGATCACAGCTTTCGTATTCGTGATAGTCAGCCCAATTCCCAGGGCCATCAGAAACGGCAAATAGAGCAGCGCGCGGGGCCAGCTCCGCGGAAACAACTCCCGCTGCGAGACCAGATAAAAGCTTGAAATCGAGAATGTGGATGCGATGAACAGCGGCAGATCAATGTATAGCATCTGAAACCAGCCCTGATAAAAACGAATGATCATGGCCGGCAGCAACAGCACCGAAAGCAGAATCATCAACGGATAACTGACATTCGCCGTGAGGTGATACCAGGCTTCCACCTTGGTGTGCAGTGGGGCATCGCTGCGCAGAACGCGCGGCAGAATCTTCTTTGCCGTCTGAATCAGTCCTTTGGCCCAGCGCGCCTGCTGGGTCTTGAATGCGGTCATCTCGATGGGAAGTTCCGCCGGACATTCCACATCCTGCAGATAGATGAACTTCCATCCCTTGAGCTGGGCGCGGTAGGAAAGGTCCGTATCTTCGGTGAGCGTGTCATGCTGCCAGCCACCGGCTTCTTCGATGGCCTTGCGCCGCCACAAGCCCGCAGTGCCGTTGAAATTAAAGAAAAGTCCCGTCCGCGCCCGTCCCGCGTGCTCCAGCACGAAGTGCCCGTCGAGAAGAATCGCTTCCACCTCGGTCAGAAAGGAATAACTCCGGTTGATATGCGTCCAGCGCGTCTGCACCATGCCAATCGTCGGGTCGGTGAAATAGTGAATAGTGCGCAGTAGAAAATCCTCCGGCGGCGTGAAGTCGGCATCGAAAATGGCAATAAACTCACCCTTCGCCTTCTTCATTCCTTCGGCCAGAGCGCCTGCCTTGAAGCCTTCGCGGTTCGTGCGGTGGTGGTAGCTGACCGGATGGCCCAGCGTGGCGAGGCGCTCCACCAGTTCCCGCGCAACCTCCGCGGTCTCGTCCGTGGAATCGTCAAGCACCTGAATGTCGAGCTTCTCTCGCGGATATTCCAGCCTACAGATCGCCTCCAGCAATCGCTCCACAACGTACTGCTCGTTGAAAATCGGCAGCTGGATCGTCACTCGCGGCAGTTCTCCGAACATTCCAACCGGCCGGCTGGTGCGATTATCGCGGTGCTTGTAATACAGATAGACGAGAATGTAGCGATGCGCTCCATACCCGGCCAGCAGAATCAGGACAACGAAATACGGGATCAGCAGTGCCAGATCGAATCCGTTGACGTGGTACAGCCCGCGAAACGTGGTGTCGAGAAAATGCTGCCGGATGTAGGGGCCTATGCCTTTGGAGCCGACCCATAAGGCGAGTCCGGCAGCCAGTCTTCCCGGCAACATAAGAGCAGCAGTCAACGGCAGCTCCGGTTGAAATCTCTATTTTATCGGATGCCCGCTTCGTCGCACGCGTAGAGCCGGCCGAGTCCGCCCAGGAGCCCCACTTTTCTCCCTCCTGGCAAAACGTGGGGTGATTGGCGAGTGTCGTCCTCAGATTTTCATGCTAAGCGAGGATCCCGCCCTGGGCTGCCGAAGGGACCCTACGTTTGCCGATGACTACATCGGCCCTTCGTGGCAGAAAACGCCGCTTAGGATGACGAAGGTGGTGGTTACTCCCACGGGTTCAGCATGGCCTTTAGCAGTGGGAAATGGCCTACGTTGCGTGTGACTAGCGTGAGCCGATGTACTTCAGCAGTCGCCGACAGGAAAGCATCCATTACAGCCATCGGTCTTCCCAGCGCCTCGCTGCGTGATATCGTTTTTCCCCAAGCCTCCGCAATCTTCTCATCCACCGACAAGACTCGGCCTTCAAACCGGAGCGGCAGTTCCCGCTCCAGCCAGCGCTCCAGACGGACGCGCCGCGCTCCCACCGGCATCCGTTCTATCCCATAGCTCAGCTCAGCCAAGCTGATCACGCTCAAGAAGATTCGGTCTTCGTCGGCCGAATCCATCCAGCGGATCAGGCCGGGATTGGGTCGCGGCTTCACCCACTCCGAAACTGCATTGGTGTCAAGAAGGAAACTCACAGGCGAATCTTGCTGGGCCGCATCGTAAACCGGCGGACCTTCAGGCCCGATCCCCGCAGCGGAGATGCCGCGAAAAACTCGGCTAGGTTGCCGGGACGCATGGTCTTGCGCTGCCACTCTTCGGCGCCTACCAGAACCGCGGTGGTGCGTCCCTTCCGCGTAATGGTCTGCGGCCCTTCGGATACCGCCCGATCAATGACTTCGCTGAACTTGGCCTTCGCCTCCGCGACAGTCCAGGTCTGTGTACCCACGGGTGCCACTCCTTCCTAAAAGGTCATGATGGCTATTATAGTCATAATCAACGGATCCGGCAAATACCTCGCCACCAAGCCCCCGAGGAAACCTGATGTTGCCCTCGTCACCGCGCCTCAGCTACAAATAGAACCACGCATGGAATCTGAGTCAGCGGCGGCGGAGCGCTCCCGGCGATCGAACGCGATTCTTAATGCCTGGTCTTGCATCCGCGCCTCCCTCTTCTGGGTTGTCGCCATCGCTTTCGCCCTGCGCGTCGGCTGGATTATCTTCGGCCATACCTACAAGTTCAAAGCCGCCGACAACAACTTCGGCTTCGGCTGGGAAATGGGACGCATCGCTGCCGCACTCGTCTCCGGCCGGGGTTTCAGTAACCCGTTCGGCCCGCCCACCGGGCCGACCGCGTGGGAACCTCCGCTCTATCCGTATCTCACCGCCGGGGTGTTTGAAGTTTTCGGGATTTACTCCAGGGCCTCAGCCTTCGTGCTGCTCGCGCTCAACAGCTTTTTTTCGGCGTTGACCTGCATTCCAATTTTTCGCATCGCTCGCCGCATTTTCTCCGAAAAAGTCGCGGTCGGTTCGGCCTGGGCATG
>Ga0187771_10002517_pt1 | contig 12622 bp, 7 predicted proteins | sample 0116_SJ02_MP15_1_FD_133139 | JGI IMG/M metagenome (GOLD analysis project Ga0187771, IMG submission 133139) | Tropical peat soil microbial communities from peatlands in Department of Meta, Colombia - 0116_SJ02_MP15_10_MG | ecosystem: Environmental > Terrestrial > Soil > Wetlands > Peat | place... | reverse complement strand
GGCCGGCCCCTTCCCCCCTGTTGCGCCGATGGCATCAAATCGGCGTGCTCATGACCGCTTTGGGGCAGAGAGGCGACGATGGACCTCGCGGACGCACTTTAACCATCGTCCTTGGCCAGTTCTGCGCCGGATCAAAGTCGGCCCCACCCCAGTGTTTTACAAAACCATTTTCGCGTATGGTCGCGACCGCAGCCGCTTGTCCCCAGCGCGATTAGCCGGCTTACCCAAAGTTTCTGGTGTCGGTCCGAGTTCGAATTTCGCCCAAGAGCATGCCGTGCAACCAAGCGAACGACGAAGTCGCGACATCAGGCGAATTGCCCTGCCGGGAGGATGAATGGATCGACTGCTCACCGCGCTCAAACGCGGCCTGACCTATATCGGCGCGAATCTCGGCTGGAAGCGGATCGGGCTTGCCGCGAGTGTCCTGATCATCGTGCTGGCAGTCACCCGGCTCGTTCATACCCTCAAGGGCGTGGATACCGGGGTGGTGCTGACCGCGCTGACGGAAGTGTCGCCCCACCGCATCGCTCTGGCGGCGCTCTGCGTGGTCTGCGCCTTCTTCACCCTCACCTTCTACGACCTGTTCGCGCTGCGCACCATCGGCAAGCGCGAGGTGCCCTACCGGATCGCCGCGCTGTCGAGCTTCACCAGCTACACCATCGGCCACAATATCGGCGCCACCGTCTTCACCGGTGGCGCAATTCGTTTCAGGATCTATTCGGACTGGGGCCTGTCCGCGATCGACGTCGCCAAGATCTGCTTCCTGTCCGGCCTCACGTTCTGGCTCGGCAACATGTTCGTGCTCGGCATCGGCATGGCATGGCACCCGTCCGCGGCCGACGCCATCGACCTGCTGCCGGCCTGGGCCAATCGCCTCATCGCGATCGCCTGCATCGCCGGCATCTTCATCTATCTCGGCTGGCTCGCCACCGGAAAGCGCATGCTCGGCCAGAACGGCTGGTGCGTGGCGCTGCCCTCCGCCAAGCTCACGCTGCTGCAGATCCTGATCGGCGTCGTCGATCTCGGCTTCTGCGCCACCGCGATGTACATCCTGGTCCCGACCACGCCCCATGTCGGCTTCGTGTCGGTGGCGGTGGTGTTCATCCTCGCCACCCTGCTCGGCTTCGCCAGCCACGCGCCCGGCAGCCTCGGGGTGTTCGACGCCGCGATGCTGATCGCGCTGCCCGAGTTCAGCAAGGAGGAAATGCTGGCGTCGCTCCTGCTGTTCCGCCTGCTCTACTTCGTGATTCCGTTCTCCATTTCGGTGTCGATCATGGGCACGCGCGAGCTGTGGCTCAACGTGGTCAAGCCCTGGAACGAGAAACGACGCAGCGGCGCGGTGCGCTCGGGCCCCCTCCACACCGGGACCAGACACAGCGGCGGCATCCACACCGGCGGCATCCACAATGGTCCGCTCAATTCGATCGCCGTGCCCCAGCGCGTGAAGCGCCACCCCGCCGAATAAATGCTGGATCCTGCACGAAGGCGGATGGCGCGACGCAAGTCCGGCGCACGAGCGCGCCGAACGTCGTGATGTCCGCGGCAGGCCGAGGCCGCAAGGCCGCGGCGCCGCCCGCCGCCGCGCGGCGTCAGCCGACGCCGAGCTTCTTCTGCAGGCTCGTCGACGAGGTGGTGTACTGGAACACCAGGCGCTTGTCCGGATAGACGTAGCGGTGCGCCTTCTGCGCCATCAGGGCGCCCTCGTGAAAGCCCGACAGGATCAGCTTCAGCTTGCCCGGATAGTGGTTGATGTCGCCGATGGCGAAGATGCCCGGCACGTTGGTCTCGAAAGCCGCGGTGTCGACGGGGATCAGGTTGTTGTCGAGCTTCACGCCCCAGTTGGCGACCGGTCCGAGCTTCATGGTCAGCCCGAAGAACGGCAGCATGGCATCGCACGCGATGTGGATTTGGGTGTTGTCGTTGCCCTTGACCTGGGCGCCGCTCAAGCGGCCATCGGCGCCCTCGAGCGCGGAGATCTGGCCGAGGTGCAGGTCCATCTTGCCGGCCGCCACCAGCGCGCGCATCTGCTCGACCGAATGCGGCGCGGCGCGGAATTCGTCGCGCCGGTGCAGCAGCGTGACGCGGCGGGCGATCGGCTGCAGGTTGAGCGTCCAGTCGAGCGCGGAATCGCCGCCGCCGACGATCAACAGGTTCTTGTCGCGAAACTGCTCCATCTTGCGCACCGCGTAGAACACCGAGGTGCCCTCATAGGCCTCGATGCCCGGCACCGGCGGCCGCTTCGGCTGGAACGAACCGCCGCCCGCCGCGATCACCAGCACCTTGGTCTCGAACACATTGCCGGCGTCGGTGGTGATGCGGAACAGCGGATCGCCGATCTTCTCGACGGTCTCGACCATTTCGTTCAAGTGAAAGGTCGGGTTGAACGGCTTGATCTGCTCCATCAGCGCTTCGGTCAGGCCGTGCCCGGTCACCATCGGGATGCCGGGGATGTCGTAGATCGGCTTTTCCGGATAGAGCTCGGCGCACTGGCCGCCGACCTTGTCGAGGATGTCGACGAGATGCACCTTCATGTCGAGAAGGCCGAGCTCGAATACGGCGAACAAGCCGCAGGGGCCCGCCCCGATAATCAGCACGTCAGTCTTGATCGGCTCAGTCATTGCGTGTCTTCACCGTTGGCTTAAGGATCTATCGCCGGCTCGAGGACCTGGGGCCGGCATCATCACCACATTGCCGGGTTTGTCCAGCCGACCTCGCGCGGCGGATTCGGCGCTCGCTTCGCTGAACGAAAAATCCGCCTTGCGGCCGAGGGAGGTCTCGGCCAGAACTGAAAACGAGTTTCAGCTTGGGAGACCCTCGACGTGCCACCGCAGAGTTCGCCCCGGCCCGTGCTGCGGCTGGAAGACTATCCCTATCGGCTCCACGACAATGTGCGGTTCGGCGACCTCGACCCCAACCACCACGTCAACAACGCCACCTATGCCACCTATTTCGAGACCAGCCGGGTCTCGCTGATCCGCCATCCCAAGTTTGGCCTGATGCCGAAGGGGCTGAGCTGGGTGCTCGCCCATCTCGCCATCGACTTCCGCGCCGAGGTGCACTGGCCCGGCGAGATCGAGCTCGGGCTCGCGGTGTCGCGCATCGGCCGCACCTCGGTCACCTATGATCAGGCGGTGTTCAACAACGGGCACTGCGCGGCGTCCGCCGTCGCGGTCACCGTGCTGGTCGACATCGAAAGCCGCGCGCCGGCGCCCTTGACCGACGAGATCATCGCGAAATTCAGGCCGTGGGTGCGGCCCGAATGAGCGGCCTCGCAAGGGCGCGGCGGCCGGCGATGCCGCGTCTTTGCCGCGGCGCCGCGGCGCTCCTCATCGCGACGCTGACGGGTCTCGTGCCAAGGTTCGCGCTCGCCGCGGACTATCACCGCGAGGACCTGCGCATCCCCTTCGCCGCCGCGGGGCCGAGCGGCCTCGAAGCCCTGCTGATCAGGCCACAGTCCGGCGGCCGGTTTCCGCTGGCGCTGATCAGCCACGGCGCGCCGCGCGACGGCGCCCAGCGCAAGACCATGTCGGCCTACCAGTTCTACGCGCAGGCGCTGGAATTTGCCCGCCGCGGCTTCGCGGCACTGGTCGTGATGCGGCGCGGCTACGGCACCTCGGATGGCACCGCGGAAAATGGCGGCCCGTGCGGCCGGCGCGACTATCTCGCCGAGGCCCGCTACTCGATCGCCGACCTCAAGGCGGCCGTCGAGGCCATGGCCAAGCGTCCCGACGTCACCACCGAAGGCATGATCGCGGTCGGCCACTCGGCCGGCGGATTCAACACCGTGGCGCTCACCGCCGATCCGCCGCCCGGCCTCGCTGCCGCCATCAGTTTCGCCGGCGGCCGCGGCTCGCGCGCCGACAACGACGTCTGCCAGGACAACGACCTGGTCTCGACCTTCGGGGTGTTCGGCCGCACCTCGCGCACGCCGATGCTCTGGGTCTATGCCCAGAACGACAAGTTCTTCGGTCCCGAACTGGCGTGGCGCTTCTTCACGGCCTTCACCAAGGCGGGCGGCAAGGCCGAATTCGTCGCCGCACCGGCCTTCGGCGAAGAAGGTCACTACCTGTTCTCGTCGGGCACGGCCGAGTGGCCGGCCCTGGTCGACGGCTTCCTCGCCGCGCATCATCTCGGGCTAACAACGCCGCTCGATCCGCCGACGCCGCCGGCGCTGGCTCCGTCCGGCCAGCTCGGCGCCGGCGGCAGGAAGGACTTCGCCACCTATCTCGCGGCGAGCCCGCACAAGGCCTTCGCGGTGGCGCCGAACGGCGCCTATGCCTGGCGCACCCGCCAGCGCAGCGCCGAGGCCGCGCGCGCCGCCGCCTTGGAGGCGTGCGCCAAGTACCGTCCCGACTGCACGGTCTACGCGCTCGACGACGCCCTGGCCGCTGAGCCGCGAACACGCGATAAATAACAAGTTCGGCTGAAAAGTCCCGGGCCGCTCAGGCCTGCCGCTCGGGCGTGGTCACGGTGAGGCCGTCGAGTTGTTCGCTCACCTTGATCTGGCACGACAGGCGCGAATTCGGCCGAACGTCGTAGCCGAAATCCAGCATGTCCTCTTCCATCGGCGTCGGATCGCCGACCTTCTCGCGCCACTCCTCGTCGACATAGACGTGGCAGGTCGCGCAGGCGCAGGCGCCGCCACATTCCGCCTCGATCCCGGGAATGGCGTTGCGGATGGCGGCTTCCATCACGGTCGCCCCCACCTCGACGTCGACGGTGCGGGTCTCGCCCTTGGAATCGCGAAAATTGATCTTGACCATGATGTCTCTGCCGGAAGGGAAGGATGGCAGACCTATAACGGGTCCGCCCGCGCCGCGCCAGCACCCGGCATCAAGGTTTCAGCGGCGCCAGCGGGCGCTGTCGCGCCGCCGGGCGCATCGGGAAAAACCATCAGGATCGCCGCAGGATGGCGTCGATGGCGCAGCTCGCCTCGGTAACGGCCTCGCGCAGCGCGGCGAGGGCCGCTGGCGTCGCCGTCCCTGCCCGCACCGCGTCCTCGACGCCGGCGGCGGCGTCGGCGACCCGCATTGCTCCGATGGCGCGCGCCGAGCCCTTGAGGGTGTGAGCGAGAGCGGCGGCGTCCGGCGGTATCTTGGTGAGCCGCTCGGCGAGGTCGGCGGCCTGCGCCGCGAACATCGCCAGCACCTCGCGCTCCAGTCCCGGATCACCGAAGGTCATGCGGCCGAGGTGCGAAAGATCGATGGCCGGATCGGCTGGCCCACAATCGGGGACGAGCGGAGGCGACGCCATCCAGACCATCCGTTCGAGAGAGAAGGACATCAGCGCAAGCCGCGGACCTTGAGGAATTGGACGGCGGACCGATCAAGGTTGTCCACAGCCGTTGTTTCACGCGCCAGCACAGCACGACGACGGTTAACGGAGCGTTGCGCGCTTTGCCGCCTTATCGCCACGGTTTCGCCATGCCAGCGCCACGAAGTCGCGGGGCGATCGGGAATTTTCAGCAGTTTGAGGGCGTTATTGGCGCCAGCGTTAACGATGATTAAAAGGATGTTAACGCCGGGCATTCCTTTCGCAGAGATCAACCAATAGGATGTTGGCAGAACTCAGGGGACAAGCCAGGCGGCGACCGGCGATTTCGCTTTCGCACCCGCATGCTGTGATAGCCACAGGGAAACTCGCGCCCATGCCGGCCTTCCCGCTCGGCTCTCCAGACGCGTAACACAAGGCGTAACTGATATGGCGAATACTCCGAAGAAGGTGAAAGACCCCACCGAAGTTGCTCTGTCGGCCATCCAGGAAGCGCTGAACATCAGCGACGTCAGCGAGACGTCTTCGCGAGACGCATCGTCACGGCGGGACAACGGCGGCGCTTCGGCCATCGCGTCTTCGTCGCCTTCCCTTCCGGGCGCCATCGGCGAGCCGCACGTCGATTTCGAGCCGACCGTCGAGCGCGGCACGATGCGGGCCGCCAATGATGACCGCGAGACCATCGGCCAGCTGCTGCAGGCGATCCAGAGGGGTCGGCCCGGCCGCAGCGTCTACACCGTCGCCAGCCTGTTCTCCGGCATCTGGATCGTCGGCATCGGCCTTCTGATCACCAGCTTCCTGCCCTCGCTGCAGGCGATGCTGGGACAGGGCGCCGGCGGCACCATTGCGCTGGTGGGCCTCGTGGCGCTCGTGTTCGCGCCGGTGCTGCTGTTCTTTTTCCTCGCCAGCCTGACCTGGCGCGGCCAGGAGTTGCGCATGATCGCGCAATCGATGGCACAGGTCGCGCTGCGCTTCTCCGACGTCGAGGCCTCCGCCAGCGATTCCATGGTCACCGTCGGCCAGGCCATCCGCCGCGAGGTCGCGGCGATGGGCGACGGCATCGAGCGCGCGGTCGCGCGCGCCGGCGAGCTCGAGACCCTGGTCGCCAACGAGGTCGCCGCGCTGGAGCGCGCCTACAGCGACAACGAAGTCCGCATCCGCGCCCTGCTGCAGGACATCGCGCACCAGCGCGACAACCTGGTGGGCCAGGCCGAGCAGGTCCGCAACGCGATTTCCGGCGTGCAGATCGACCTGCGTCAGGACATCTCCGTGATCTCCGACGCGATCGCCTCGCGCGTCGACGAGGTCGCGCGCACCATCACCTCGACGCTGGAAGAGCGCGGCGAGCACATCACCCGCGCGCTGAGCAACGCCGGCGACACCATGATCCTGGCGCTCGGCGAGCGCGGCGGCGACCTGCTCGACCGCCTCGAGGAGGCGAGCACCGAAACCACCCGCGCCGTGCTCGATGCCAGCGAGCGGCTCACCGCCAGCCTCAACTTCAAGACCGGCGCGGTTCACGACGAGTTCGTCGAGCTCGCCGAACGCGTCCACGAGATGCTGAACGAACGGCTGGACCGCGTCACCCGCGAATTCGCCGAGCAGTCCGCGAACATCGTCGACAGCATCTCCGAGCGCACCGAGCAGGTGCACGATTCGCTCAAAGCGACCAGCGACTCGTTGCTGCTGGAGCTCGACCTGCGCAGCGGCGACATGGTGACCAAGGTCGACGACGCCGCGCAGCGGCTCGCCGACAACATCGTCTCGAGCGGCGACAAGGCCATCGAGGCGCTCGACCACACCGTCAACGCGCTCGTCGTCAAGGTGGTCAGCCAGACCGAGACCGCCCACGACACCCTGAGCTCGCAGATGGCGGCCTTCGACAACCTGGTGCGCGAACAGGGCACCGAGCTCGCCGAGAAGTTCTCCCGCGATTCGGGCACGCTCGGCTCGCTGATCACCCGCCACATCGCCGAATTCGACCGCACGGTGAAGACCTTCGGCGGCGACATCGTCGAGCGCATGGGCCAGCATACCCAGGACCTCACCGACACGCTGAAGGGCTATGTCGACGGCTTCGACGGCCGCGTCACGGCCCATGCGGGCCAGTTGCAGGACTCCCTCGACCAGCGTCTCGCCGCGTTCGAGACCACGATGGAATCGCGCGTCACCGGCCTCGACCAGTCGCTCGACGGCCGGATCAAGGCGTTCGACGAGAATGTCGACAACCGCATTCAGGCGCTCGAGACCTCCTTCGACAAGCGCGCCAAGTCGGTCACCGACGTCATCGACAGCCGCCTGCACGACCTGACCAGCACCCTCGACGGCGGAACCGCCCAGGCCATCGAGACCCTGAACGACAAGGCCGCGGCGCTCACCGCCTCGCTGAACGAAGGCACCGGGCAGATCGTGGCGGCGCTGGACGGCCGCATCGCCACCCTCACCTCGTCGCTCGCCCAGGGCACCAATCACGCCATCGACGCGATCGACCAGCGCATCAACAACGTCACCGAGACCATCGACGGTCGCAGCATGAACCTCGTCGACACCGTCACGGCGCGCTTCCAGGCGATCCACGGCGGGCTCGAGGAGCGGGTCGGCGCGGTGGCCGATGACATCGAGACGCGGGTGGCGCAGTTCGAGAACCTGCTGGGCACCCGCATCGAAGCCGTCGCGGTGCGCATCGAGACCGGCGGCCGCCAGGCCAGCGACGTGCTGGTGGCGCGCGCCGAGGAGCTGTCGCAGGGCATCCGCAGTCGCGTCCAGGAAGCCGAGCAGGCACTGGTCACGCTGATGAACTCGACCACCGAGTCGCTGCAAACCGGCACGCAGCTTGCGCGCGACACCCTGTCGACGGTGTCCGGCGAAGTCGGTACCGCCCTGCGGGTGGCGGCCTCGGATGCCGAGCGCACGCTGACCGCGACCGGCGGATCCGCCGTCGCCGCGATTCTCGGCGGCGTCCACGAGGCGCAGACCACCCTGCTCTCGGCCTCCGATCAGGCGCTCGTCCGCGCCCGCGAACTGTCGGCGGAGATCTCGAGCACCCTCGGCGGCGCCAGCAGCGCGACCACGGACGCCGTGCTGTCGAGCGCCCGCGACGCCCATACGACCCTCCTCGCCACGTCCGAGCAGGCGCTGACGCGCGCCCGGGAGCTTGCGGCGGAGATCGAGCGCACGCTGGGCAGCGCCGGCTCGCTCACCGCGGAGACGGTGCTCACCAGCGCCCGCGAGGCCCACTCGACGCTGCTCAGGGTGGCGTCCGACACGGCCGCCCAGGCGAAGGCGCTGTCCGCCGATATCGAGAGGACCATCGCGACCGCCGGCGCAACATCGGCCGATGCGGTGCTCGCCAGCGCCCGCGAGGCCCACAGCACCCTGCTCCAGGTGGCGTCCGACACCACGGTGCAGGCCCGCAACCTCGCGACCGACGTCGAACGCACCCTCACCGGCGCCGGCGCCGCCGCCTCGGCGCTCGTCGCCAACAGCGTGCAGGAGGTGCAGACCACCCTGCTGACCGCCTCGACCGAGGCCGCCGCCCAGATCAGGACGCTCACCGGCGACATCGAGCGTACGGTCAACGCGGCGGGCAGCGCCACCGCGGAGTCGCTCATGTCGAGCGCCCGCGACGCCCAGAACGCCCTGCTCGCCACCGCCGGCGAGACCTCGCAGCATCTCAAGACGGTGTCCGGCGACATCGAGCGCACCGTCAATGCGGCGGCCGCCGGCGCCACCGAGGCCCTGCAGCACAGCGCCCGCAGCGCGCACCAGGCGATCGTCGCGGCGTCGAACGAGGCCAGCGCCACGCTCGCCACCGCGTCCAGCAGCGCCAGCGCGTCGATCGTCGGCGCCTCTACCGACGTCGCCGGCGCCCTGATCGCCGCGTCCAACGAGGCCAGCACCAAGGTCAAGTCGACCTCCAGCGAGATCGAACGGTCGATCCTCACGGTGACCGGCCAGTTCGGCACCGTGCTGACGGGCAAGACCGAGGAGATCGTCTCCGGCGTCAAGCAGCAGGCCGAACGGCTGACGCAGCTGATCGACGTCTCGCGGGGCACGCTGGTGCAGGCGCTGAGCGACCGCGGCAACCAGATGAACATCGAGATCCGCCGCGCCACCGACGACGCCCTCAAGGCCATCGACAGCAAGGGCTCGATGTTCGCGCAGAGCCTGGTCAAGAACAGCACCGACCTCGCCCGCACCATCACCACCGCGAGCGAAGTGGCGACCGGCGCCGTCAACAAGTCGCTCAGGGACATCGAGCAGACTACCCGCGTGGCGATCGACCAGTCCCGCCAGGTGGCCGCCGCCGCCGTCACCGAGATGCAGGAGACCAGCAAGATCCTGCGGACCGACACGGTGGCCCTGTTCGAGCGCCTGCGCGAAGGCAACATCCTGCTGCAGGAGGTGCTGACAGGCGCCCACGAGAACCTCAACTCGCTGGAGCAGGCCCTGGTCACGCGGGTGTCCGAGTTCGTCGCCACGATGAACGACGTCACCCAGCGCAACGGCGTCGCCACCGGCGTGCTGGAGGATCAGCTCAGCGTCTTCACCTCGAAGACCTCGAGCGCGGTCGAGCACCTCAGCGCGCTGTCGAGCCAGTTCGCCGCGCACGGCGAAGCGCTGGTCGATGCGGCAGCGCTGATCGAGCGCAGCAACAAGGCGACCAACCAGACGGTCGCGGAGCGCAAGGCCGACCTCGAGGCGCTGGTCACCACCATCGACCTGCGCACCACGGATCTCGACCAGCGGCTGACCCGCTTCACCGGCCTGCTCGACGACTCGCTGGCGGCGGCGGAAACCCGCGCCCGCGACATCGCGCGGGTGGTGGCGGAAACCGCCGGCGCTGGCGCCACCGCGATCAGCCGGCAGTTCGAGGCGGTGCGCAGCGCCACCGAGGACGAGCGCCGCCACACCGAGCAGGTGATGAACGAGCTCTACGCCCAGAACACCGAGCAGGTCGAAGGCCTGTTCCGGCAGTCGGCGGAGAGGTTCGCGGCCGTCGTGCAGAACATGAAGCAGATGGCCGCCGAGATGCACCAGGAGCTCGAGGCCACGCGCGCCGAGCTGCGCCGCGGCGTGCTGGAGATCCCGCAGGAGACCGCCGACAACACCGCGCAGATGCGCAAGGTGATCGTCGACCAGATCGAGGCGCTCGCCGAGCTGAATCGCATCGTCGCCCGTCACGGCCGCGGCCTCGACGTCACGGGAGCGAGCGCAAGCCGCGCCTACCCGCAGCGCGACGAGGAGCCGATGCTGGCGGCCGCGGCCGGCCGCGGCGCCGAGCCCCCGCGGCCGGCGGTGCGCCGCGACAACGGCAGCGCCTCCACTCTGCCGCCGCCGGACCTCGGCAGTCCGGCCCCGCGTCGCACCGAGGCACCCTCGGTCAGCCCCGGCGCCGAGCAGAGCGGCGACGGCTGGCTGTCGAACCTGCTCACCCGCGCCGAGACCCCGGTCGAACCCGCGCCGCGCAGCCGGCCCGCCGCACAGCCCGCGCGCTCGGCGAGCCCGTTCGACTCGCTGACGCTCGACATCGCCCGCCTGCTCGATCGCGACCTCGCCGCCGAGATGTGGGACCGCTACCAGCGCGGCGAGCGCAAGGCCTTCACCAAGCGCCTCTATACGGCCGCCGGCCAGAAGGCGTTCGAGGAGGTGAGCCGCAAGTACCGCGCCGAGCGCAACTTCAAGCAGACGGTCGACCGCTACATCGCCGAGTTCGAGCGGCTGCTCGACGACGTGGCACGCGACGAGCGCGGACCCGCGGCGCTGCGCAGCTACCTGACCTCGGAGACCGGGCTGGTCTACACCCTGCTCGCCAACGCCGCCGGCCGGCTCGGCTGATCGGCAAAGACCCTACGGGAAGAAAAGAAGCGGAGGCTCTCGCCTCCGCTTTTTTTTGCGTCTCACGGATATCGTGGCGGGCGGCGGCCAAAGCGTCCCCGGCGGAGAAAGAACCGGCCGCGGCTCCTGTCAGTTGACGCGCCGGTCCTTGCCCGCCCAGTACGGCTCACGCAATTCGCGCTTGAGGAGCTTGCCGGACGGATTGCGCGGCAAGGCTTCGATGAAATCCACGCTGCGGGGGACCTTGTAGCCGGCGATCCGCGTGCGCGCGAAGGCCATGATCTCGTCGGCCGTGGCCTGCTGTCCGGCCTTGAGCACGACGATCGCCTTGACGGATTCGCCCCAGGTGTCGTCGGGCACGCCGATGACCGCGACCTCCGCGACCGCAGGATGGCCGTAGATCGCGTTCTCGACCTCGGCCGGGTAGATGTTCTCGGCCCCGGAGATGATCATGTCCTTCACGCGGTCGTGGACGTAGACGTAGCCATCCGCATCGAGATAACCGGCATCCCCGGTGCGCAGCCAGCCGTCGTCGGCGAGCGTGCGTTTGGTCACCTCCGGCAGGTTCCAATAGCCTTTCATGTTGGACTGCGAGCGCGTGGCGATCTCGCCGACCTGCCCGGGCGGCAGGCGATTGCCCTCCGCGTCCAGAATCGCGATCTCGACACCGGGAAGCGGCTTGCCGGCCGATCGCATGCGCGGCGATCCCTCGGGCGTATGGTCCTCCGGCTCGAGCGCGACGATCGTCCCGGTCGTCTCGGTCATGCCGTACATCTGCACGAAGCCGCACTTGAACACGTCGATGCATTCGCGCAGCAGGTCGAGCGGAATCGGCGAAGCGCCGTACAGTATGTACTTGAGGCGGGAATAGTCGACCTGCCGCGCCTGCGGCAGACGCACGATGAACTGCAGTGCCGCGGGCACGAGAAAGAGCCTCGATATGCGATGCGTCACGAAATCGTCGAGGATCGCCACGGGATTGAATTCGCGGGCGATGACGCACTTGCCGCCGCTGCGGCTTCCCAGCACCAGGACACCCGAGCCGCCGATATGGAACACCGGCATCGGAACGTACCAGACGTCGTCCGGCGACGCCGTGTTCCATTCGCGCATGTCCGCGGGATCACGCTCGCGCAGCAGATTGTGGTTGGTGAGCATCGCGCCCTTCGGATGGCCCGTCGTGCCGGACGTGTAGAGCTGGATGGCGACATCGTCCACCATCGCAGTCCGGTCCGGCTCGGCCTCGCTCTGGGCGGCGCGCCACGCGCTAAAGTCGGGCCATTCCGGCGTCGCGCCCTCCATGGCGATGATCTGGCGTACCGTCTTCAACTCGCCGGCCAGCTTGCGCACGGCATCGACGAGCTCCGGCCCGACGAACAGCACCTCGGCCTCGCAGTCGTTGGCGACGTAGGCGATCTCCGGCGGCGCGAGGCGCCAGTTGACCGGTGTGAGGATCGCGCGCGCCTTGGCGGCGCCGTAGAACAGCTCGAAATAGAGATCGCTGTTCTTTCCG
>Ga0187771_10002516_pt1 | contig 12627 bp, 8 predicted proteins | sample 0116_SJ02_MP15_1_FD_133139 | JGI IMG/M metagenome (GOLD analysis project Ga0187771, IMG submission 133139) | Tropical peat soil microbial communities from peatlands in Department of Meta, Colombia - 0116_SJ02_MP15_10_MG | ecosystem: Environmental > Terrestrial > Soil > Wetlands > Peat | place... | reverse complement strand
GTGGCTGCGGCGCATTGTGCTCAGCGCGCTTTTGCCGCCGTTCATGGTTCAGATCGAGAACGACGTCTACTCGCAGATCGGTTTGGTCATGCTGATCGTGCTGGCGGCCAAGAACGCGATTCTGATCGTCGAGTTCGCCAAAGATCAGTACGAGCAGGGAAAGCCCCTAGCCGATGCGGCGCTGGAGGGCGCTCGGCTGCGACTGCGGCCGATCCTGATGACATCCTTCGCGTTCATTCTCGGCTGCGTCCCGTTGTGGACGGCAAGCGGAGCTGGCGCCGTGGCGCGCCAGATCATGGGAACCACGGTGATCGGCGGCATGGCAGCCGCGAGCGCCCTTGGCATCTTCTTTGTCCCAGCAATTTTCTATCTGGTCGAGAAATGGTCGGGCGCGGGCAAAGAGCCGGCGTCCGGAATGTTGCCCGCTTCGCCTGAACCCGTGCCCGGAGATTGAGATGCGCTGCGCTCAGCGGGCCCGGAGATGCACCATGCAGCTGTGCCTAATGAAATCGGTACGATTGGCGATCGCATTATCGGCTTCGGTTCTGCTTGCCGCTTGCATGGTTGGCCCGAATTACCATCGGCCGGCCGTGCAGACTCCGGCCACATTTCGCGATCTGCAACAAAACGCGCAGATTCAGGCTCAAACTGCGTCTTACGCGGATCTTCCCTGGTGGCAGGTTTTTCAGGATCCGAAGTTGCAAGAACTGATTCGCACAGCGTTAAAGCAGAATTATGATTTGCAGCTTGCCACCGAGCGCATCAATGCGGCGCGGGCCGCGCTCGCAGTTACGCGCTCCAGCCTGTTTCCGCAGGTAGCGGGGAATGCCGATTTCGCGGGCGGCAAGGAAGGTAATTTTCAGACCAAGTACAACTTTCTCACGCTCGCTGCCGACGCGGCTTTCCAGGTAGATTTGTTCGGCCGTCTGCGGCGCGCAACCGAGGCTTCGCGGGCCGAACTCCTGGCCACTGAAGCGGCCCGGCAGACTGTCGTACTGACCCTGGTAAGCGATGTGGCGAGTGACTACTTTGCGCTTTTGCAACTTGACCTGCAATTGCAGGTCACCAAGGAGACAGTCAATACTCAGATTGATTCCGTGAAGCTCACAAATCTGCGACTCGACCACGGCGTGGCCACCAAACTGGACGTGCTGCAGGCGCAACAAACCCTGGACACCGCCAACGCCACGGTGCCGGACCTCGAACGACAGATCGCCCAGGAAGAAAACGCCATCAGCATCCTCCTCGGCAATTACCCGCAAGATGTGGCCCGGGGGCTTCCTTTGATAGAGCAGCCCCTTCCCCCGGAAGTACCCCCGGGCCTTCCGTCTTCGATCATCGAGCGCCGGCCCGACATTCGCGAGGCGGAACAGAGCCTGATTGCCGCGAACGCTGAGATCGGCGTGGCCAAAGCCGCGTTCTTTCCGCAGATTTCACTAACCGGCTCGGGCGGCGGTTCGTTCGGACGCAGCAGCGCCTTCTCCAAGCTCATGAGCACGCAGCTCGGCATCTGGTCTTATGGCGCACAGGTGAGCCAGCCAATCTTTACCGGCGGTGCCCTTCGAGGAAATCTGAATTTGGCGAAGTCGCAACAGCAGCAGGCCCTGATTGCATATCGGCAGGCGATTCAGCAGGCTTTCGGAGATGTTTCCGATGCGCTGATTGGTTACGAGAAATTGCATCAAGTGCGAGTGCGGCAGGAGGAGTCGGTGACGGATTTGCAGGAATCCGTTCACCTTTCGACGATTCGTTACAAGGGAGGAACAACGAATTACCTCGAAGTTTTGGACGGCCAGCGATCGCTCTACGCCGCCGAGCTCACGCTCGCCCAGGCCCGTGGCAATGAGTATCAAAGCCTGGTGCAGCTTTATCGAGCGCTCGGCGGAGGCTGGAAAGAACGGTGAACCTGCGGGTGCCCAGAACCCCATGCTGCCGTCGCCGGGCGGATGGCACAATCCGTCCGGCGAACACGCGATTGCGGTCGAAAGCAAAGCCGCGTGAGGAACGAACCCCGCGCCACGTCTCTACCAGGCGCGTCCTGACGAGGCACGCCCCAGGCGATTTAGAAGATACGCACCGAGAAACACCTAAAGTTGGATAAATCCTCGCCGCAAGCCGATGGTGACTGCGTGGGTGCGGTCACTGGCCCCGAGCTTCGCCATGATTTGTTTCATGTGGGCCTTGACTGTTTCTTCGGCGATGAACAGCTTGAACGCAATGTCTCGATTGCGGTTCCCCTCAACCGTGTGCCGCAAAACATCCAGTTCACGTTCCGTCAGACGTTCGTCCCCCACATGCTCGGCGATTTTGGCGGCAATTTGCATGGGAATGCGCTTCTTGCCGGCATGAACCTGCCGTATCGTGTCAAAGATCTCTCGTGGCGGCATGTTCTTGAGGATGTAAGAGCGCGCCCCGGCCTGGAGCGCACGCTGAACCGGGCCATCGCCCTCGAAAGTCGTCATGATGATGATGCGTGCATCTGGAAATTGAGACAGGATGGCAGTCATGCCATCGATGCCGCTCATGTCCGGGAGTCTTAAGTCTATGAGGGTCACGTCCGGCTTAAGCTTTTGAAACTGCTCGATGGCATCCCGGCCATTTGATGCTCGACCTGCCAGGATCATATCCGTCTGAGTGTGGATAAGCGTCGCGAGTCCCTCAAGCAATAGCGGGTTGTCGTCGACAGCGAGAATTCGAATCTGAGATGAGGTTGGCATTTCAGCCTCCTTGTACCCACATGTTTTAAGGGCGTTCGCGGAAGCGAACGATCGGACGAGTGCTAATTCACAAGGTCCAACGAAAATCATGGCGGCCAACACTCGCTAACCGGCCCCACTCCGGCCCTGTTGCGACTGAGGCTCCTCTTACCACTACGGTGTGCAGCGGAAGAGCCACGCTTGTCATTCGACTTTCCGATTTTTTGACCCTTGCACGCTACGTTCCACTCTTTGGTTGACGTTCGTTGAGTTTCTATCTTCAAGCGAGCCCGATTTCCGTCGCAATGAACGCTTTTCCATCGCACAACGAAATTGCGTAGATCACGAAGTTTCGTTGCGAAGTCAATCGAAGCCGTTCTGAAGTTGCTTGCCAGTGACCGTTGTAGGCCAGAAGTGATTGGAAACTGTCTTGCATGTGCAGTTGAGCACTCCGACAATCCATGGCCGGCACCCCTGTGTCTGCCGGTGCCTGCTGAGGGCCAGAGCGTTCGCATTGCCAAGTCGCTGGGAAGCAAACGGGAGAGTCGCAGAATGAGCCGTAGTGAGGGTATCACCGTGAGCGATATGGGCGATGACGATCTAGACCAGCTTTGTATCAATACAATCCGTGTTCTCTCAATCGACATGAGCGAGAAAGCGCGTTCGGGCCATCCTGGGGTGCCCCTCGGAGCAGCGCCAATGGCCTATACGCTGTGGGATCGGTTTTTGCGCCACAATCCCCGCAATCCACGCTGGTTCAATCGTGACCGGTTCGTCCTTTCCGCAGGCCACGGTTGCGAGCTTCTGTACTCGCTGCTTCATCTGGTGGGATACAACCTCACCTTGGATGACCTTAAGAATTTCCGCCAGTGGGACAGCAAGACCCCCGGGCACCCGGAGTATGACTTGGATGCAGGCGTGGAAGCATCGACGGGGCCGCTGGGGCAGGGGTTCGCGATGGCCGTTGGCATGGCTTTGGCAGAGGCGCACCTGGGCTCTCGCTTCAATCGCGACGGGTTCCCGGTCATTGACCACTTTACGTACGTGCTCGCCAGCGTTGGGGATCTAATGGAAGGAATTTCATCCGAAGCCGCTTCGCTTGCAGGCACGCTGCAACTTGGAAAGCTCATCTGTTTGTACGACAACAATCGCGTTTCACCGGATGCGCCTACGGACCACATTTTCACCGAAGACGCATGCGAGCGCTTTCGAGCGTTCGGGTGGCACGTAGTTTCTCTTCCGGACGGAAGCGACGTCGATGCGATCGACTTGGCGATTCGAGAGGCGAGGGCCGAGAACAAACGGCCGTCTCTGATTGCAGTACGCACTCACATCGGATATGGCAGCCCGCGGCAGGATTCCCCGAAAGTCCATAGTGAGGCGATGGGGCCGGAAAATGCTCGCGCAACCAAAGGTAATTTAAGCCGGCCAGACCTGCCACCATTCAGCGTTCCCGACGCGGCATTGGCCCATTTTCGCGAGGCCGGCCCGCGAGGAGCTGCCCTCGAAGCGGAGTGGACCCGCATGTTCGAGCGGTATTCCCACAAATACCCCGATCTCAATGATGAACTCGAAAAGACAATGCGCGGCACCTTCCCAAAGAACTGGGATTCGGGCCTTCCATCGTTCTCTGCCCGTAAGGGACCTATAGCGACACGTGATGCCACCGGAAAAGCCATGAACGCGATCGCGGCCAAACTTCCGGGGTTTATCGGCGTTTCTGCCGATCTTGCCGGCTCGAATCGGACAACCCTCAAAGGCCTCGGCGATCTCAGCTTCGCCGACAATCGCGGCAGGAATATTCACTTCCGCATTCGCGAACATTTAATGGCCGCATTGGTGAATGGTATGGCCCTGCATGGCGGGCTTGTTCCCTTCGGCGGAACAGCGAATCGCCCCACGCAACCCAAACCGGCTTCGTAAAAAGCAAGGTCTTGCTAATTCGCATATCTTATTTGCGGCGCTGAGCAAGACTGGGAAAGTCCACAACAAAACCAATCCCTGCCACGAAAATTTCCTTCTGGGCAACGCAATTTCGTCGTCGCGTTGCGGTACGATATGTCTTGTGGGGTACTAATCGGCTTCTTGTCTGCGGCGCAGAGGGAGATAACCGCGCGACCCGCCACTGGTCGCGGGGCGATTCGCCAACCCCAAACGTGGGACCAGGATAACCAACTGCAATCGGGAAGACCCGACAGTGCAGAGGGGTCAACCGTGATCTCCGGTTTGCAAGTTCTATATTTCGAAGATAACGCCAAGGCTCCAGAACATATCCAGGCTACCTTTGCCGCCGAGAATGCCGCTTGTGCTATAAGCCGCGTTGACACACAAGCTGACTTCGTCGCGCTCCTCCAGCTAGGCGGTTTTGACCTGATCCTGGCAGACTACACCCCCTCCTCGTTCGATGGCATCTCTGCGTTGAAGCTCGCCCAAGAGATCCGTCCGGAGGTGCCATTCATCTTCGTATCCGCAACCCTCGGCGAAGAAACGGCGATTGACGCTCTCCAGTCGGGCGCAACGGACTATGTGCCCAAGACGCGGCTCTCGAGACTCGCATCCTCAGCGCAGAGGGCTCTGCGAGAAGCCAAAGAGAGGATCGAGCGCGAGCGGGCAGAACGAGCGCTGGCCGCGAGTGAAGAAAGATGGCGGGCCGTTTTTGAGAATTCCTCCATCGGCGTAGCCCTCACGGATATGAACGGCCGCTTCATGGCCACCAACGCCGCCTATCAGAAAATGCTCGGATATTCGGAAGAAGAACTCCGCAACTTTACGTTCCTGGAAGTGACGCACGAGGACTACCTTGAAGCGAACACGAAGGAAATAGCCAAGCTCAAGGAAGGAACCCAAAATCAGTTTCAGATCGAGAAGCAATATAAGCGCAAGGACGGTTCCTTGCTTTGGGTGACGAACAACGTTTCGTTGATTCCAGGCAGCGAGACGATTCCCCAATTCATCACGGCTCTTTCGGAGGACATCACCGAGCGCAAGCAGGCAGAAGAACTGCGCGCGGCCCAAGTGCGGCAAACGGCCTTGCTCGGTGACATCAGCAAAGCCTTTGCGACAGGAGACAGCCTTAGGGAGATTCTAAGAAGCTGCACGGAGGCGCTCGTCTACCATTTTGAAGCCGCATTTGCCCGTATCTGGACTCTTAGCACCGGAGAAAACGTGCTGGTGCTGCAGTCGAGTTCGGGTCTTTACACACAACTGGACGGCACTCATAGCCGTGTCGCCGTTGGAGCGCTAAAGATCGGATTGATCGCGCAAGAGAAGAAACCGCACTTGACGAATGACGTTCTTAACGATCCTCGGATCAGTGACAAGGTTTGGGCTCGGAAGGAGGGAATGGTTGCTTTTGCAGGTTATCCGTTGGTTGTGGAGGATCAGACAGTCGGCGTGATGGCGATGTTCTCTCGAAAATCGCTGGCGACGAGCACCCTCGACACACTGGCGGGAGCGGCAGATCTGATCGCTCAAGGAATCGAACGCAAGGTCGCTCAGGACAGACTCAGAGAAAGCGAACAGGAGTTGCGTCAGCTAATCGAGGGCATTCCCCAGTTCATCTGGAGAGCCGCCCCTGACGGCTCGATCGAATTCCACAACCAACGCCTGTTGGCCTACCACGGCCGAACCATGGATGAGGTGCGGGGATGGGGATTCATCAACACCTTCCATCCCGACGATAGAGAGCGAGTGTTGAAGATCCGTAGGGAGGGTGTCTCGGCAGCGGTGCCGTTTGAGTTTGAGACACGAATTCTCGGCAACGAGGGGCAGTACCGCTGGTTCCTTATACGAGGCTTGCCGCTGCGCGATTCTCACGGCTCGATCACAAAATGGTACGGAGCTTGTACCGATATCGAGGAACGCAAGCAAAATGAGCAAGCCCTGCAACTCGAGAACGCTTACCTTCAGGAGCAGGTGGACCGGCAGTTCACTGAAATTGTTGGGCAAAGCCTCGGGTTAAAGAAGGTGCTGCAGCAAATCCAAAAAGTGGCGGCGACCGATAGCAGTGTGCTCATTTCGGGCGAATCTGGAACGGGCAAAGAGTTGGTGGCGCGCGCCATTCATGATGGCAGCCGCAGACGCGATCATAGGATGGTTACCGTCAATTGCGCCTCGATCCCTCGCGATTTGTTCGAAAGCGAATTCTTCGGCCACACCAAGGGATCGTTCACGGGAGCCATTCGTGACCGGGTCGGCCGCTTCCAGTTGGCAGACAAAGGAACGATATTCCTCGACGAAGTGGGCGAAATTCCTTTCGAACTGCAGAGTAAGCTGTTGCGAGTCTTGCAGGAGGGTGAGTTTGAGCGGATTGGGGAAGATCATGCTCGGCATGTGGATGTGCGTGTGATCGCTGCTACCAATCGCGATCTCGCCAGGGAATCCGAAGCGGGTCATTTCCGAAAGGACCTTTACTATCGTCTCTGCGTCTTCCCTATACACCTGCCTCCGCTACGTGAGCGCCGGGAAGACATCGGCCTTCTTGCGGCTCATTTGCTAAAGGTCACTTCCCAGCGTCTGAATTTCCCCGACGTCCAATTAACAGATCGGGCTTTAAGGCTTCTCTCGGCATACGACTGGCCGGGCAACATTCGTGAACTGCAGAACGTGATTGAACGCGGGATCATCGTGACGCAAAGCGGCCCGTTGCGTATCGACCTGGTCCTCGGCGACACCCTCGCCGCCGGGAAGCATGATGACGTGCATGTCATGCCTCGTCCTCGGAGTAATGGCGACCCTTCGATGGCTCCTCAAGATTCTGTGTTCTCAAGAAAGGAGATGGAAGATCGCGAGCATGCGAACACTCTCGCGGCTCTCACTAAATCCAATTGGAAAATCTACGGACCGGGCGGAGCCGCGGAAATCCTGGGCATAAAGCCGACCACGCTCGCCTCCCGCGTAAAAAGAATGGGCATCAAAAGGCCGGCATCATAACTAAGCATGCAGTGGTCGCTGATTTCGCGGGCTTTAACGGATGAGAGTTGGTAGCGCTACCGGGAATCGGTGTTCTTGACTTCGAACCCGTGCGGACGGCTGGCTGGCCAAATGAATTTGCGGTTCCGGTGCTTCCGTGCCAATCGCACGCTAACCATGTAATCTAACCCCTCCTGTAACTCGGTATTTATAATCGCTCCTGTGACCTTCCAACAACTCCTGGATGGCGTCGAAGTCCTCGCTCAAAACGGAAATTCCACCGGAAGTTCGTCCGGAAATCCGGTCATCAAGGGCGTTGACTACGATTCCCGCCGCATTCGCCCCGGCTTCGCTTTCGTCGCCATGAAAGGACAATCGAGCGACGGCAATCGCTTCATCGACCAAGCCATCGCCGCCGGAGCCGTCGCCATCGTCACCGACTCGGCAACCGGGGTCCCCATCACGCGGGGTTTTTCGCGTGATGGGGTGGAAGCCCGGTGCCCCACCGAAGCTCCGCTTGGGTGGGGACGAGTCGCATGGGCCGTCGTCCCCCACGGTCGACGCGCTCTCGCCCGCCTCAGCACCAATTTCTATAAGCGTCCAGCGGAGCGCATCACCAACACGGGCATCACCGGTACCAACGGAAAAAGCACAACCGCGTTCATCCTCGAATCCATTCTTCAAGCCGCAGGCCGCAAAACCGCGCTGATCGGCACGATCGAATATCACGTTGCCGGCAAGGTGCTCCCTGCCCCGCACACCACTCCCGAAGCGCTCGAATTGAATCAACTGCTCGCCGAAGGGCTCGCGCAGGGTGTGACCGAATCTGTGATGGAGGTTTCCTCGCACGCGCTCGCTCAGCAACGTATCTTCGGCATTCCATTTGACGTGGCCGTATTCACCAACCTCACGCGCGATCACCTCGACTACCACGGCACCATGGACGAATACTTCCAAGCCAAGCGAGTTTTGTTCGAAGGTTGCGGAACCGAGCCGCCGCGCGCTGCCGTTCTGAATATCGACGACGAATACGGCCGCAGGTTGCTGCAAGTAGCAAGGAAAAAGAGTTCTGCGGTTTTTTCGTATGGCTTGACCGCCGGAGATTTCCACGCCGAGTCCATCCAGATCACTGCCCGCGGAAGTCGCTTTGAAATGGCGACGCCTGCCGACCGACTCGCCATTTGGTCTCCCCTGATCGGCAACGTGAATGTATATAACATTCTCGCTGCCGCGGCTGCCGGCTATTGCCGTGACTGTTCTCCGGAGGCCATCGTCCAGGGCATCTCGAATCTCGCTCGCATTCCTGGCCGCTTTGAGCGCGTCGATTGCCGCCAGCCCTTTACGGTGGTGGTCGACTACGCTCATACCGATGATGCGCTCCGCAACCTGACCGCGCTCGCGCGGGACTTCGTCGCCCGCGCCGGCCTCAAGGGGAAAGTCATCACGCTATTTGGCTGCGGTGGCGACCGCGACCGCACAAAGCGTCCGCTGATGGGCGAAGCGGCGGGCAACGGCAGCGACTTTGTCGTGCTCACCTCCGACAACCCGCGCTCCGAAGACCCGCTCACCATCATCAACGATGCCGTCATTGGACTACAGAGGTCCGCATCGCGAGAATTCGGCACAGGGTACATAACTGAACCCGACCGCCGCAAGGCCATCGCGCTCGCTATCGGCCAGGCCGGGCCCGGTGATATCGTCCTCATCGCTGGAAAGGGCCACGAAAAAACGCAAACCACACGCGAGGGATCGATTCCCTTCGACGATGTCGATGTGGCCCGCGATGTGCTCGGCTCTCTCGGTTACGAATGCGATCGGGCTGCTCAGGCATCGCCCGTGGGGAGCCACAGATGAAGCTTCCGCTTTCTCGCATCGCCGAATTCATGGCTGCCAAGGGCCCCTACGACCACAGCGCGATGGCCCAAGGCTATTCCATAGACTCGCGCACGCTGCAACCTGGCGAACTTTTTTTTGCCGTAAAGGGTGAGCGCTTCGATGGCCACGATTTCGTCGAATCAGTGCTGAACCAGGGAGCCGTTGCCGCCGTCGTCGGCAAAGATCAGATCGGCCGCTATCCTCATCCCCAGGGCTTGCTGGCCGTCGACGATACGCTCATTGCGCTGCAGACCCTTGCCACCGCAGTGCGGAAGCTGTGGGGCAAGACCGCCATCGGCATCACCGGCTCGATGGGCAAGACGACCACGAAAGAAGCCGTCGCCCATCTGCTCTCAATCAAATACCGCGTGCATCGCACAAAAGGAAATTTCAACAATCATTTCGGCCTTCCGCTCGGGCTGCTCACGCTCGAGCCGGAATATGATCTGGCGGTGGTCGAGATGGGAATGTCGCACGCGGGAGAAATTGCCGCGCTCGCGCGCATCGCGCTTCCAAATCAGGCCGTGGTTACGAACGTCGCGCCCGTGCATTTGGAGTTTTTCGACTCGATTGCCGCAATCGCGCGCGCAAAATACGAGATGGTTGAAGCACTGCCGCACTCGGGAACCGCCATCCTGAACGCGGATGACGATTACGTGAGCCAGTTTGGGCGCGATTTCAAAGGCAGGGTCGTCATGTTCGGCCTGAAATCGGTCGCCGACATCCGCGCCGAAAACATCGAGATTATCGGCGCCGAGGGCACGCGCTTTGATCTGGTATGCGACGGAATGCGTCAGCCCGTACACAGCCCGTTGCTCGGGCAACACAATGTCTACAACGTGCTGGCGGCGGCTGCGGTGGCGCTCGAGCATGGCATTGCGCCTTCTCAGATCGCGGGGACGCTGCCGGTGTTAGAGCCAGCCGATAAACGGGGACAGGTCGTCCAAGTGGGTAACGTTTCGGTCCTTTACGATTGTTACAATTCCAGTCCTAGGGCGCTGATCGCTGCTGTCGATACTCTGGCAGCCATGCCCGCAAGCCGGCGCATCGTGGTGGCAGGAGAAATGCTGGAATTAGGTGCGACGGGCGAGCAGTTGCACCGTGATTGCGGCCATCACATGGCGAGCAAGAAGATCGATTTCCTGCTCGGCGTGCGCGGCTTAGCGAAGCATATGGTGGATGCCGCCCTCGAAGGCGGAATGAAGGCTGAGTTCGTAGCCTCGCCGGAAGAAGCCGGCGAATGGCTCGCGCGCGAAACCCGAGACGGCGATATTGTCCTGCTCAAGGCATCAAGAGGCGTGAAGTTAGAAAAAGCTCTGGACAGTTGGAAAGCGGCGATTAATTCCGACAGCCGCGAACGACGAACGACGAACGACTGACGACGGGGGAAAGTTTGCTCTACTGGCTGCTCTATGTAAAGCTCTTCCATTACTTTCCGCCCTTCCGCATCTTTCGCTATCTGACGTTCCGTACCGCCTTCGCCAGTCTTACTGCGCTTTTCACCGGTTTGATCGTTGGGCCGATCGTAATTCAGCGCCTCCGCGATTTTCAGATCGGCCAGTACATCCGCGAGGAAGGTCCGCAAGCTCATCAGAAAAAGGCTGGCACACCCACAATGGGTGGCCTGCTGATCGCAATTGCCATCCTCGTCCCCACGCTGCTCTGGGCCGACCTGAGCAATCCGTTCGTCTGGATCGCCGTCTTCGCCACCGTGGCTTTCGCCACTATCGGATTTACTGACGACTACCTGAAGGTCGTTCATCGCCGCAATCTCGGTCTCACGGCGCGCGCCAAACTCGGCTACCAGATCGCCTCGAGCGTAGTCGTCGCTATCGCGCTCATCCTCCTGGAGCATCGCGGAGAATACTCCACTAAGCTGCTGGTTCCCTTCTTCAAGCAGTTCCGGCCCGATCTCGTTATAGAAAGATGGGCTGCGAATCCTCAGCTCTGGCCCCTTGCTTTTCTGCCGTTCGTGATCTTCGTGGTGATTGTGGTCGTCGGCTCGAGCAACGCCGTCAATCTCACTGATGGCCTCGATGGTCTTGCCATCGGCTGCACCGTGATCGCTGCCGGCGCGCTCGCGGTCCTCACGTATGTGAGCGGCCACGCTACTTTCGCCACCTATCTCGAATTGCAGCGCATGCCTGAGGTTGGCGAACTGACGATTTTCTGCGGAGCCATGGTTGGTTCCGCCATTGGATTTCTCTGGTACAACGCGCATCCGGCGGAAATTTTCATGGGCGATGTCGGCTCGCTCGCCCTCGGCGGCGCGATCGGCACGGTTGCGGTCATGATCAAGCAGGAGCTGCTGCTTCCCTTCATCGGCGGCATTTTCGTCATCGAAGCGCTGTCGGTGATCGTGCAGGTCGGTTCCTACAAATTGCGGAAAAAGCGAATCTTCAAGATGGCGCCGATCCACCATCACTTCGAACTTCTAGGCTGGTCGGAGTCGAAGGTGATAGTGCGCTTCTGGATCGCGTCGCTGGTGTTCGCGCTGTTCGCGCTGACGACGCTAAAGCTGAGATAAAACATGAGGTAGGGCCCCGTTGGGGGAGACGAAATGATAATTCTGATCGTCTGCTTCGTTGTGTTCGGTCTGATTTTAGACGTCCTTTTTCTGATCATGAAGACTACGGTTAACGACCGGCTCCCTGAAGACCGGAAACCATCTTGGTGGGGACACGATTTTAGACAAGTCAATCGCAACTATCGTGAGTTCTTCCCCGACAGCAGCCTCCCAAACGTAGCTGGTGCCTTGTGGTACGGTCTGCTGGCACTTTTTGTGGTCTCTATCGTGCTCTCAATCTACCTTAAAGCAAAAGGTGAATAGCTCGAAGGAAGAGTAAATTCGGATGCGGCAGCTTCCCTCCGTGGTTCCGTGGTAAAAAGAGCTCGCTCGAAGCTCGCGGCTCGAAGCTCAAAGCTTGCCGAAGTCTATGATGAAATAGAACCCAATGGAACTTAAAGACAAACGCGCTCTCGTAGTCGGCCTCGGCAAATCGGGCGTGGCCTCGGCTCTCTTCCTCAAATCCCGCGGCGCCCGGGTCACCGTCTCCGACTCCAAGCCTGAAGCCGAGCTCCGCAAAGAAATCCTCCTGCTTCTTGAGCACGGCATCACTGTTGAGACTGGCGGCCACGGCGACCG
>Ga0187771_10002514_pt1 | contig 12628 bp, 13 predicted proteins | sample 0116_SJ02_MP15_1_FD_133139 | JGI IMG/M metagenome (GOLD analysis project Ga0187771, IMG submission 133139) | Tropical peat soil microbial communities from peatlands in Department of Meta, Colombia - 0116_SJ02_MP15_10_MG | ecosystem: Environmental > Terrestrial > Soil > Wetlands > Peat | place... | reverse complement strand
CGACTCCCCCAAGATGGAAGTCCGCGAAGACGACTACACCGTCCCGCTCGGCAAGGCTAGGGTCGCGAGGGAAGGGAGCGACATCACGCTCATCTCCTACGGCGCCATGATGATTCCCACCCTTCAGGCGGCAGACCGACTCCAGGCAGAACGCCATGCTTCGTCCGACGTCCTCGACCTGAGGACAGTCTCCCCCCTCGACTTCGAGGCGATACTGGCGTCGGTCCGCAAGACGGGAAGGGTGGTCATTGTCCACGAGGCGCCACTGACACTAGGCGTGGGGGCAGAAGTAGCCGCGACCATAGCAGACAAGGCACTCGACTACCTGAAGGCGCCGGTCCGGCGGGTCACCGGTTTTGACACAATCGTCCCTCTCGCCAAGCTCGAAGACGAGTACATCCCCAATGCGGAACGAATCGCCCGCGCAGGCGCCTCGCTGCTTGACTACTGATGGACGTGGGATTAACAAAGGATATAGCCTGTAGCTGAGAATGAGTGACTTCAGTTGATCTACGAGTTCAAGCTGCCTGACCTCGGCGAGGGCGTCGCGGAAGGCGAGGTCCTGAAGTGGATGGTAAAGGAGGGCGACAACGTGAAGGAAGACCAGCCGCTTGTCGAGGTAATGACCGACAAGGTGAATGTTCAAATCCCGGCTCCTAGAACAGGGACTGTCTCTAGAATCCTTGCAAAGGTGGGGGACATGGCGAAGGTCGGCCAAACACTTGTGATCATAGACCTGGGGAACGCTTCTCCCGCTCCGGCAGTTCCTACCACCGCCCTTCCGTCGCCTCCTCCGCAACCAATCCCCCTTCCTACTCAGGCCCCGCCAGCCCAGTCAGTTCAGGACATACTTGCGACTCCTTCAACCCGGAGGCTCGCGAGGGAGCTGGGGGTGGAAATAGGGTCAGTGAAAGGCTCGGGCCCACAGGGTCGGATCACCGACGACGACATCAAGAGGGTCGCGTCCGCGCCGACGACAGTTGAGGTTCAGGCCCCGGCCCCGCCAGTCGAGGCGCCTGTCCCCGCTCAACCGGTCGAAGAACCCACGCCTCATCCGGTCGAGGAACCTAGACCTGTTGGCAAGGACTCCCGGGAGGAGGTGGTGGCGCTCCGCGGCATGAGAAGGATGATTGCAGAGCACATGGCGAAGTCCAACCAGACAGTTGCCCAGGTCACCCACGTCGACGAGGCCGACTTGTCGGACCTCGTCCTGTTGCGCGAGGCGTTCAAGGGGAGCGCAGCGAAGAGGGGTGTGAGGCTCACCTTTCTGCCCTTCATCATAAAGGCACTGATCCCCGCGCTCAAGGAATTCCCATACGTCAACTCGTCCCTCGATGAAGCCACAGGCAACATCATCCTGAAGAAGTACTACAACATCGGTGTTGCGACCGACACGGCCCAGGGGCTCGTCGTTCCGGTGATCAAGGAGGCTGACACGAAAGACATCTTCGACCTCGCCGGTGAAATCGAGAAGATCGCCGCAAAGGCCAGAGACGGCCAGCTCGCCCTGGAGGAAGTCAAGGGCTCGACCTTCACCATCACCAACGTCGGGGCCATAGGCGGCCTCTTCGCGACGCCCATGGTGAACTACCCAGAGGTCGCCATTCTAGGCCTCCACAAGATCACCAGGCGCCCCGTCGTACGAGGGGGGAGAATAGAAGTCAGGGACGTGACCTACCTCTCCCTCAGCTTCGACCACAGGGTCCTAGACGGGGCATATGCGGCCCGATTCGTCAGCCGGGTGATCGAGACGTTGCAAGACACCAAGAAACTGCTGGCAGAAGTGATCTGATGCGAGAGGCGGACGTGACGGTAATCGGGGGAGGGCCAGGAGGCTATGTCTGCGCTATAAGGGCCGCCCAGCTGGGCCTCAAGACCATCGTCGTCGAGTCGGACAAGCTGGGCGGTGAGTGCGTAAACTACGGTTGCATCCCCTCGAAGTCCTTGATCACAATCGCGAAGCTCTATGACAGGGTCAAGGAAGCACAGAAGTTCGGCCTCGTGGCGCCCAGGCTCAACGTCGATTTCTCCCAGATGCAGAAGTGGAAGTCGGAGGTCGTCGATAAACTCGTCGGCGGCATCGAGTTCCTCCTGAAGGGGAACAACGCCACCATCCTAAAGGGCGAAGCCGAACTCGTGAGCAAAGGGAAGGTGCGGGTCACCATCGGAGACAGCACAGAAGAAATCGAGACCAAGAATGTCGTAATAGCGACTGGCACGAAGCCAGTGCAACTCCCAGGCCTGGAACTTGACGGCAAGATTGTGATAGGGTCCAAGGAGGCACTGGAGCTGACCGACGCGCCGGGGAGGCTACTTGTAGTCGGAGGCGGAGCCATTGGGCTCGAATTCGCTTCCATGTTCCAAAAGCTGGGAAGCGAGGTGACCATAGTCGAAATAATGGAGCAGCTGATGCCCGGGAGCGATCCCGAAGTCGTCAGGCTGGTCCAACGGAAACTCGAGGCCAGGGGGGTGAAGGTCTACCTGCAGTCCAAGGTGCTAAGCGTCTCCAGGACCGACCACGTCGCTACAGTCGCAGTCGAGTCTCCGACGGGGGGCTTTCTGCTCGACGTCGACAAGGTACTCGTCAGCGTAGGGAGAAAACCCCGCACAGAGAAGATGAACCTGGAAGCTCTCGGCGTCCTGACCGGAAACGGGGGGTACATCAGCACCAACAACAAGATGCAGACCAACGTGGAGGGAATCTACGCCGTAGGGGACGTCCGAGGCCCGCCGCTACTGGCGCACAAGGCCTCCAAGGAGGGGATAGTTGCCGCGGAGTGCATAGCAGGGAAGCCCAGCGCCGCCGATTGGAAGGTCATCCCAGAGACGGTCTTCTGCGACCCGGAAGTCGCGAGTGTGGGGCTGACCGAAGCAAGAGCCACGCAGGCCGGCTACAACGTGAAAAGGTCGAGATTCCAGTTCGCGGCCCTCGGGAGGGCCCTATCAACCGGAGAGGCTGAGGGGTTTGTGAAGGTCATATCGAAGGCGGAGGACGGCCTAGTCCTCGGGGTGCAGATCGTGGGTCCTGAAGCTTCGAACCTGATCAGCGAGGTCGCCCTTGCCATCGAGATGGGGGCCACGGTCGAGGATATCGCCCTGACCATCCATCCTCATCCAACCCTTCCCGAAGCGATCATGGAGGCTTCAGAAACCGCCTCCGGCAAGCCGATTCACCAGCTCAAGACATGACCGGGATTCTGCTGGACCTCGGAAGGTCGGAGTACGGGGAGGCACTGGAGCTGCAGAGGTCGCTGGTAGAGAGGAGGGCTCGGGACCAGATTCCCGACGTCCTGATGCTGGTCGAACACGACCACGTCATCACGCTGGGAGCGAAGACGACCGACGGAAATCTCGGGCCACAGGAGGTCCCCGTCTTCCGCGTCGAGCGAGGAGGCGACGCCACCTACCACGGGCCGGGGCAACTGGTGGGCTACCCCATAGTCAAGCTCGGAGACCACAACGTCCGAGGGCACATGCTGACGATCGAGAGGGCGCTTATCGCCGCCGTGGGCAGGTGGAACGTCAGGGGGGAGATCGTCGAGGGTCGCCCGGGAGTCTGGGTCGGGGACCGCAAGCTCGCATCGGTGGGTGTCGCTGTCACCAACTGGGTCTCGTACCATGGGTTTGCCCTCAACGTCAACACGGACATGACCTATTTCGCCCTCATTCGGCCATGCGGCCTCGATCCCGAGACGATGACTTCAATGCAGAGACTCCTGGGGAGCCAGGTCGACTTTGGGAAGGTCAAGGGAGCCGTCGCAGAGGAGTACTCCCGTGCCCTGGGAGAGTCGTTCGAGCCGAGCACTGCGACTCCCCTTCGCTCGCCGACAAACATTAAGTAGCGCACAAATTCGCGCTCGCTCAATGCCCAAGAAATCTGCGCCGAAGGTGACCTACGTGACTTTGTCAGCAGACGAGAGCCTCAACCCGAAGTACGAAGAGGCCCTGAAGCGTCTGGAAAAGAAGCTCGGCGCTAGCTATCCAATGCACATCGGGGGTAAGGAGGTCTATTCCGATGCAGGGGAGTTCGATTGCAGAAGCCCCATCGACACCTCGATTGTCGTGGGGAGGTTCCAGATCGGCACCAAGGCCCACGCGAACCAGGCAGTCGAGGCTGCCAAGAAGGGGTTCGCAGTCTGGAGTTCCACGCCATGGCAAGAGAGAGTGAAGATCCTCGAGGCCACGGGTAAATCAATCGACGAGAAGAAGTTCGACATAGCCGCCGCGATAACATACGAAGTCGGAAAGAACAGGCTCGAAGCCCTGGCCGAGGGCTGGGAGGCAGTCGACGCCATAGCCTACTATGCCCGACTGATGCGCGAGAAGAACGGCTTCCAGTCGAAGATGGGCCCCGGTGGACCCGGGGAGGACTGCAACCTCGTGTGCAAGCCCATGGGGGTCTGGCCGGTCATATCGCCTTTCAATTTCCCATTCATGCTCGCGAGCGGGATGGCGCTCGGTGCGCTCACGACCGGAAACTCAGTCATCCTCAAGCCGACCAGCTCCGCGCCACTGACCGGACTGATGCTCTACGAGGTCTTCCGGGACGGAGGGGTTCCGGACGGGGTGGTCAACTACGTCACCGGGCCAGGGAGGAACTTCGAAGAGGAGTTCGTCTCGAACCCCGACGTGGCCGGGATAGCATTCACGGGCTCGAAGGACGTCGGCATGCGTCTCTATCGGGGCTTCCTGGAGCGACAAGCCTACCCGAAGCCCATTCTTCTGGAAATGGGAAGCAAGAACCCCACCATCGTCACTGCCAAGGCCGACATGACGAAGGCGGTGGAAGGGACGGTCAGGGCCGCTTATGGGTACGGAGGACAGAAGTGCAGCGCGACCTCGAGAATCTACGTTCAGCGCAGCGTGGCACCGAAGTTCCTTGCCGCCCTAAAGAAGAGGATAGACAAGGTCACAGTGGGCGACCCAAGAGTGAAGGGGGTGTTCATGGGGCCAGTGATCGACAAGGGAGTAGTCTCCAAGTTCGAAGCATCGGTCGACGATGCGAAGATGAGCGGAGGCAAGATTCTGGTCGGCGGCACGGTTCTGAAAAGCGGCGGAATGGCAAAGGGGTACTACGTAACGCCGACTGTAGTCACCGGGCTGGAGCACGGCCACAGGCTGTTCAAGGAAGAGCTCTTCCTCCCACTGGTCGTGGTGAACGAGTTCGACACGGTAGAGGAGGCCATCGACAAGGCGAACGCAACGGAATACGGGCTGACGGCCGGCATCTTCACGGAAGACAGGAAGGAGGTGAAAAAGTTCTTCGACGGAATCAAGTTCGGCGTGGTCTACGCGAACAGAAGTGGCGGTTCGACGACGGGCGCCTGGCCCGGGGCCCAGTCCTTCACGGGTTGGAACGCCAGCGGGGCCACAGGAAGGGGGGTCGGAGGACCAAACTACCTGTTCAACTTCATGCGCGACCAGTCTCAGACAGACGTAAAGTAGCTTCGCAGCAGTGAACCAAGCTCTTCGTCGGCGACGGCACGCCACAGCAGGTGGCGACAGAGTGCGTGTAGCCCCTGATACGAGATGAATTGGTCGGTGATCGCTACTTCAGCGGGACGTAGAGGCTCGAACGGCTGGCCCCGATTCCCGGAGTGCCGTGAACGACCTTCTTGTTGGTGATCACGTACTCGCCCAAGTATCGCCCGATCATTTCGGGCTTCACCTCGAGGTTGACGAACTCCCTCCCGTTGTGCACTGCGATGGTCAGGCCGACCATCGACGGCAAGACCACCATGTCCCTCGCATGCGTCTTTATCTGGCCCGTTGACCTCCCTTCCTTTATCGCTCTGGCATCCTCCAGCAACTTTCTCTTCTCCTCTGAGACCCCCCTGTTGAGCGACCGTCTGGCTCGTGACGGGAGCAGCTCTAGGAGCGCCTCGGTGGACATGGAATTCAACTGTTCGAGCGTGAGGCCTCTGTACCTGAACTCCTTCGGCAACTACTCCTTTACCTCCATGCTCGCCCTCGCCAATCTCTTCCTTCCCGTCTTCCGCGGCGCTATTAACCCTACCTTCCTTCCAGGAGGCGCGTTTCTGGAAGTGCTGGTGGACTTGCCAGGATGCTGGTGCCTGCCACCGCCGAACGGGTGATAGACCACCGCCATCGCTATTCCCCTCATGCGCGGGTAGACTCTCCCCGAAGCCCTCATCGCGTGATGCCTGGCCCCGGCCGTCAGGAAGGGCTTCTCCTCCCTTCCTCCTCCAGCGACCTCGCCCACGGTCGCCCTGCACTTTTCATCGACAAGTATGTTCTTCCCTGAGGGCAGCTTCAGCATCGCCCTCCCGCCTGCCCTTGAGAAGAGTACCGCCGACGTCCCAGATGCCCTCACCAGTCTTCCTCCGTCCCCTGGTCTGAGCTCGACGTTGCAGACCCTGGTTCCCTCAGGAATGCGCGACAGGGGCAGTATGTTCCCCATCGCGGGCGCTGCTTCAGGGCCGAGGGAGACTTCCCTTCCCACGGCCATCCCCGCCACTGCCGGCAGGTAGGTGAACCTGTTCCCCTCGTACTGGATCTGGGCGAGAGGGGCGCTTCTCCCGCGTTCGTCTAGGATTGCAGTGACCCGGGCGGTCCCTCCGGACCCGGGCCCTAGTCTTGGGTATCTCACGGGGGCTATCTTGCCCTTGGACGGGGCTCTGAACTGGATTCCCGCCTTTCCTCTTCTCCTTTGAAGGATTCTCTTGCCCAAGTCTTACACCAGCCCCAACTTCGTGGCCAGGGATGCGGCAGCCCCGTCCTCCGCGAACCGCACGAATGCCTTTTTCCCCTTTATTGTCCTCGCAGTGTTGACCGCTCCCACCTTCAACTCGTAGAGCGCTTCCACGGCGCTCGAGATTTGCATCTTGGATGCTCTGTCTTCTACCAGGAAACAGAGTTTGTTTTCTCTTTCTATCTGCTCGAATGTCCTTTCCGTGACATACGGCCTCTTCAGGATTTTCTGGGCGTCTTCAAGCCGCAACAGGAATCTCCTCCTTGATGTTTGCGGCCAGCGACCCGAGGGACGACTCCGTCCAAAGCACCAGCCTCCCCGGGACTCCCCCCGGGGCCAGTTCCGTCACGTTGAGGCTGTCGACCCGGGCCACCCCGATACCTGGAACCGAAGCGGCAGCCTTCCCCACCCCTCTGTCGTTGGTGACAACAATCAGCGGTCCCACCCTTCTCGAGTAGACTCTCCCTCTGAGCCTCGACTTACCCGTGTTTCGCTTGGTGCTGTCACTCACCCTCTGTAGCTCTGGTCCCAGGTCCACCTTCTCGAGAAACGAGACCAGCTCTGAGGTCTTCTCGACGGTCTCGATGTCGTCTGAAATCACCAGTGGAAGCGACAGTTTCTTCACCCTGTGCCCCCTCCCCTTCACCGCATCGATGTCCGCGGTGAAAGCGATTGCGGACGCGGTCGCCAGGTGCCTCTCCTTCCTGTTGACTTTCAGGTGGATCACCTTCTCCGACCTCGGCGGATGCGGGAGCCTGCCCTTGACGACGCTTGCGACTCCCCCTGCGAGCCCAGACCTCGGGTACATCTCGCCCTTCACCCTGGGTATCCTGGATCGGCCCGTGCCCGTTGGAGGGCTGTGGGTCTCGGCTGTGGTCCGCTCCCCAGCCATCGGGTCTCTCCCCTTTGGTTGGAGAGCGTGGGATCCCACTACCCAGAAGACTCGCTTGATAAGGTCCGGCCGGAGCGGTGTCCCGAAGACGTCCGGAACGTCGACCTTGCCAGCAGACTTCCCGTCCATCCCGATTACCTCGACCTTTGCCACGGTCATCGCCTCGCCATCGTGCTTACCTCTGCCACTTGAGGAGGCGCCTGCGACCTCTGCAGTCCCCTCGCCTTGTACCTGACCATTACGAACCTGGACGCGGGGCCCGGCACGGAACCCCTGAGAACGGCATAGTCCCCCTTCACGTCCCCGAAGTGAAGGAAGCCGCCGGCGGGTGTTATCGCCTTGTCCTTGGCGTTCCCGACCAGCATTATCCTCCTCCCTGTCTCGGTCCTCTGGTGGAAGCCCATCTGTCCCGCCCTTGCGATGGTGTACATCACGGCTGCCGGGTGCCACGGACCGATGACGCCGACGGCCCTGACGCTCTTCCTGGACTTGTGCTGCTTCCTTTTCACTCCGAACCTCGTTACGGGGCCCTCGAAGCCCTTCCCCTTGGTGATCCCGAGGACATCCACGTACATCCCGGGCTTGAAGACTTCAGCGAACTTCACCTTCTTTCCGACCAACCCCGCGACATATTCCGCCTGCTCCTTTGTTCCTGCCCCGCCAACCCCGACCTCGAGGACGACCGGCTTCTTCTGCGAAAGACCGACTTCCTTCGGAACGACTGATGCCAACACGGCGACCCTGGAGACCCTTTCGAGCGGAGCCTTCGCGAGTGATGCTTGGACATCCGACCTTATGTCCGTGAGCGGGAAGTCGTTTCCCAGCTCGCGCCTGTACAATCGGATTCCCTTTACTTCCATTTCCGGGAGCGAAAGTACACTCGAGACATTGAACAGTGGTTTTCCGAAATTGGGGGTCTTCGCCCTGTCGTCTGTAGTTATGACGTGGACCGTTCCTGCCTTGAATGCCGGGAACCCGAGAATTGTGGGCTTCTCCGCCTGAATCTTGGGCCAGGTCCTAATCCTGGGGATTAGACTCTTGGCGCGACCCCTCGGCCTGTATGCAAGGCTGCCTCTGCGGGGTGCGGAGTGTTTTCTGTGACCCAATTCGCAATAACCCTTTCCCGAACCCCGTTTTCCATTGAGCCTTTAAGCTTTCTCACAGGGCAAGGGTGTTGACCAGGCTGAGAGCCGCGAAGATGGCCTCTTCGGTGCGAACGGTTTCCACGTGCTGCTCTGCGAAGAGGTTGATCACGAAATCCACCCTCTGGCTAAGCTCCTGACCCATGATGTCGAACAGCCCTCTCGAGGGTGAGCCGAACACCAGCTTCAGGGACCCGCACCGCAGAACGGATTCTCTAAGACGGAAGACCTGAGACTGGAGTGCGTTCCCGTACCGTGAAGTCGCGATCTTGAGAGCGAACCTCGTGTCCGACAACACTTCCTCCTTCGTCCTGCTTTCGACCTTGTAGCCCCAGTATTCGTGAACCTGTTCCCTAGTCGTCAGCTCTGCGGCCAGTGGGTTCTTCGACGTGATTCGGACCGTGACCCTCCTTCCAGGCCCGGCCTTCTCCTTGAGACGCGGTCCCCTTTCGAGGCCGACGTCGACGGTGCCATCAGTGTTAGTGACTCCTTCCCTTACTTCCCCCGCCATCAGCCTCTCTATCGGCACCTTCGGTCTATGGGAGGGAATCCTCAGCGGTGGAAGAAGACCGGCGTATTTCAGCGACTCATCCAAAGTGTAGAGTCGCTTCCTGAGGTACTGCGGCGTCTCTATGTACTCCAGAATCTTTCTGATCAGCGCCGGCTCCCCGCGCCTTTTCTCGTCCTTGAAGACCTCGATGACGTCGACTCCGTAAATGGAGCAAGCCCTGGCGATCACCCCGAGCTTGACCGTCTTTTCCCTGAGGGAATCCTGCTCTTCGAGGACCGTGTCCGGGATTGCGATTGCCAGCTTCTTCCCAAGAAACGCCAAGGCAGGCGTGTAGGTTACGGCGTTAATTCAGCTTTGGCCTCAAAGATGACCTCGTCTCGATAAATACCTGGGCGGTGGGGCGGGGCTCGGCCATGGGGCGCACCGCAGGTTCTGGGCCGAGGAGGCGGATGGCTTGGGTCTACGCTGTCTTTCCCGCTTCCATCGCTGCAGGCCCCCTCGGAACCCTCGTCCAGCTCTACCTCATCGAGCTGAACGGGCTCACGTTGGGAACCCTCTACGCGAGCCTCGCTGTCGCCGTCTACAACGGAGTGGGAATCCCTGCGGCTATCTTCTGGGGCTTCGCCACAGACCGCCTCCGCAGAAGGCGGGCAATCGTGGCGGCAAGCTACGGGGTTCTGGCCCTCGTACTCTTCTCGTTCTATCTCGACAGAACAAGCGCCGGAACCGTAGTCACGTACTCGATCTTCTCTTTCGTTTCGGCCGCCTCCGCTACCCCGCTCAACCTGCTCATCATGGAGACCGAGAACAAGGGGAGGTGGCCCGAGGCCTTCGCGAGGCTTTCTATGATGTCCAGCGTGGGCACCGTCGGAGGGCTCCTCCTCAGCACCGTGTGGGTGGAAGCGCTTCCGCTTCTGGACTTGGCCGTGCCTCTAGGTCTGCTATCCCTCGCCTCGGCCGTCCTCGCGGCGTTGACCATTCGCGACCCTGCAATCAATCTTGAGCCAGAGACGATGGTTCTGAGGAGGCCAAGCTTCTTCCAAAGGCTACTCGCGCTCCCCCTGATCTTCCTGACGGTCCCCAGAGTCTCCGACTTTCGCAGGGTATTCAGGGGGCTGAAGTCAGGGCTCACCAACTATGTTCCTCTCTTCTACATTTCGATAGTTCTCTTCTACCTCTCCAGCGGGCTGTTCAACACTTCGTTTGTCCCGTCAATGCGATCCTTCGGGATCTCCGAGGGGGAAACCATCGCTGTTATTCTCGCGGGCATGGTCGTCCAGACGCTGGCCTTCCAGGTGGCGGGAAGATACGTCGAACAGCGCTCTCTGGTGATGAGTTCCGTCCAGGGCCTGTTGGTCAGGGGTCTGTGCTACGGCGGGCTGGGCGCGGCAGCAGTTTTCCTTCCGAGTTTCCTCTTCCTCGGTCCCGCGTTGCTGCTCTACCCTCTGGGGGCGGGCATCGCGTTCTCAGTCTACTATACCGCCTCGAACACAATGATGTTCGGCACGGTACAGGGGAAGAACCCAGGCGCCTCCCTGGGAGTGTACAGCGCCGTTGTGGGCCTCGCGGGGACGGTAGGGTCTCTCGCGTCGGGCCTCATCTCCGTCTACTTCGGCTTCTATGTCACCTTCACAGCCGCGAGTGTTCTCCTCTACCTGGCTGTGTTCGTGGTGTCACGTCTCCCGCGCGAGCCCAAAGTCCATGACCGCACCCCGGCTTGATCAGGGTCCAAGTCAAGCGGAGCCCTACCTCCGGAACCACCACGGCTAAATACAAGGTCGCGACGTGCCTGCTTGCAAGCAAGTCACTGTTCGACGACTCGGAACGTCCCACGATTCTGATTCTCTGACAAGGATATTGCTGTAGAGGCACCAAGCAAAATGAGTGGATTCGAAGAGATGCAACTGGATTCCTCGCTGCTCAAAGGAGTCCAGAAGATGGGTTACGAGAGACCCTTTCCAATTCAGGAGAAGACGATTGGCCCCCTGCTCAAGGGGAGAAACGTGGTTGGGCAGGCGAAGACGGGGTCAGGGAAGACCGCGGCCTTCTCGCTCCCGATGTTGCAGTCCATTGACATGCGTCTGCGGGAGGTCCAAGCTCTTGTCCTCGCGCCGACGCGAGAATTGGCCGTCCAAATAACCGAAGAGGTCAGAAAGCTCGGAGCCTACACCGGCGTCAGGCCGGTCACGATCTACGGCGGCCAGTCAATCAACGTTCAACGCGAGGCAATTCGCCATGGCGCTCATGTCGTGGTCGGCACACCTGGGCGGATCATCGACCATATCAGGCGCGGATGGCTTGACCTGAGCTCGGTGAAGTTCGTCGTCATCGATGAGGCAGACACGATGCTCGACATGGGTTTTCTAGAAGACGTAGAATTCATCCTCGGATACACTCCGGAAAACAAACAGATGTGTCTCTTCTCCGCGACGATGCCGGAGAGGATAACGCAGCTCTCAATGAAGTACATGGCCACGCCAGAAAGGGTCCTCATTGATTCGGACGAGCCTTCGGTCGACACCCTGGACCAGTACTTCGCCGTCGTCAGTCAGGGGGACAAGCTCGAGTTCCTGACCTCCCTCCTCCAGAAGGAGCAACCTCCCAGCGCCATCATCTTTTGCAGGACGAAGTGGGGGGCGCACAGGCTGGCCGTGGACCTGCAGAGGAGAGGGTTCGACGCGATTCCACTTCATGGTAACCTGAGCCAGCATCAGAGAGACCATCACATGGATGCGTTCAGAAAAGGCCACGCTGACATCCTGGTCGCGACGGACGTGGCGAGCCGAGGAATCGACGTATCACACGTCGCCTGCGTGATCAACTACGACGTGCCCATGGATCCTCTCCTCTACTTTCACAGAGTGGGCAGGACTGCAAGAGCGGGCAGGCCCGGGCGTGCATTCTCATTCGTTTCACACGAAGAATCAGGAGATTTCGCCCGCATCCTCAGGATGACGAAGGCCCCCATTTCCCCGATGAGAGCCGAGGACAAGGTTCGCGTTCCGGAGGGCCGGACCCATGACAGGGAGAACTGGCGGAGAAGGCGGTACCGTCCTCGCAACTTCAAACGGGGCAACAGAAGGCACTGGCATCAAAGATAGAGACGAGGTTTCCGATACTGTTTTGATTGAGGGCGGCTGTAGGATCATCGCCTAAACGCCACCGAAAGAAATTTGCGTCCAACCTGTAAGCAGACTTCAACTAGGAAAGGTCGAGGCAGAAAGAACAGGTGTGGCCTAGATCCGCCTGGTCGTGGCCAAAAGCCGTATCATTTTGTGGCTAAGAAGCGGTTGAAACTCGGGGTCCTCGTGGTCGGGCCTTGGGCAAAGCCTAAAAGAACTCAATTCTGTCGCAGAAATGGAGATTGGCCT
>Ga0187771_10002513_pt1 | contig 12630 bp, 14 predicted proteins | sample 0116_SJ02_MP15_1_FD_133139 | JGI IMG/M metagenome (GOLD analysis project Ga0187771, IMG submission 133139) | Tropical peat soil microbial communities from peatlands in Department of Meta, Colombia - 0116_SJ02_MP15_10_MG | ecosystem: Environmental > Terrestrial > Soil > Wetlands > Peat | place... | reverse complement strand
GCGCGCTGAGGACTGCGGGAAAGCGGTGAGGCGCGCGCGGGTGACGAAAGAGCGCCCTTTCATGGGCCGGCGATGCGGGGCGGCTGGGAGGAGTTGGGGCAGCAGGCGGTGTTGGCGAAGAGACCTCCTCGTGCCCCAATCGGATCGTGCCGTAAGAGGTGGAGAGGTGGATGGCGGGCCCGCCTTTCCCGTTCGTGCCGCTGATGGACGGCGTATCGCCTTCCTTCACGACCTTCAGAGATGGGAAGGCCGAATCCACGTCGCCGTGGCGCGAGACGGCGTCAATCTGGAAATTGCTTGTGGGCGGGATGTCCAACGCGATTTCACCTTTGCCCAGGTCGACCTGGATGGGATGGGTCGGCGCGACGGAGGTGCGCAGTTGGACGTCGCCGTTGGTGTTGGTGATCTTCACGCTATGTTTGAAATTCTCCAGCGTGATGTCCTTCTGCCGCGTCGTGATTTCAAACGGTCCGTCGATGTCGTTCGCTTCCAGCGAGCCCGTTTCCATGTTCAGGCGGCCCGTCAGTCGCTGCGCTGTGAGATCCGTGCGCGAGGAAGTGAAACGAAGCGTTTGGGTCACGTCGCGGAACTCGAGCGAGCCGCTGAAGTCTCCGTTCACCGCGACAGTGCCGGTCACGCCGCTGATCTCAACATCGTTGCCCCGGCCGTCCACTTCCACGTTGCCTTTCACGTCGCGGATCTCGGTCAGTCCGCCGGTCTTGTGTACGCGGACCAGACCCTCGACTCCCGAGAGGTGCAAGTCGCCGTGCAAGGACGTGATGGTTTGATCCCCTTGCAGCTCCGCCATGGTCGTATCGCCGTGCTCCGAGGTGATCTCGGCGCTGGTGGCCTTGGGGACATTCAGGATGACGTCCAGGCTGATGTTGTTCCCATCGTTGGAGAACGACCGGCGGTTCGACCGTAGCGCGTAGCGGCCTCCCGCTTCCTCTACGATCTCCACTTTCAGGCCGTCGGCGATTTTGCTGGCTTCTCCTTCGTTATCAGCCCGGATGATTTTCTTCACCGTTGCTTCCATGGTGGGGTGATCGGAGGCGCGGATTTCGAGATCTCCGCGCTGGTCCTCCACCACCAAGTGCGGCTGCGGCTTGACGGATTGAGTGAGCGTCTGCGTGTAGGTATACGAGTTCAGGAAGATGTTGGAAAAATCTTCGTCGTTAAAGCCGAACCAATTGTGCCAACTGGGATGCAGAACGATGTGAGAAACCATGGTGCCCATCAACAGAATCAGGAGCAGCAGAACGACTTCGCTTCCGGAGAAGAGCGGCAGGGGCGTCGTCTCGGGATGCGCGGAAGCCTGGATAAAATCGATCAGTTTCGAGAGGCCCCAGAAGATGATGAGGATGGGCCAGAACTTGGCGATGATCTGCCAGGGGTGAATGGAGGGATTGAAGTTCTGATACAGAAAGATCCCCCCGACGCCGATCAAGGTCAGTGCCCAGAAAATCGAACCTCGACGATATCCGTATCCATAGACGCTCATATTGACCTCCCCGCCCCTTCCGCGGAGACAACCGAATTCAGATCTGCGGACCGCGCGGCGCCCTCGGGGGCCGGGTGGAATCCACCAGCTTCAGGGCGCCGACGATCACCAGCAGGATCGGCCAAGTCTTGCCGATGCCCCAGCCGGGAATAAACTCATCCAGCAAAAACATGATGCCCAGCGTGATGAGGAGCACCGGCCACATCAGGTTGATCCTGCTTCTCGACCATGGCGATGGTGTATTGCCCATTTCAAGAGCAACGATGAATGCGGAACGATGAACGCTGAATCAGATCTTTATCCGGTGTTCGCAGGTCCATCGTTCCCCATCCATCGCGTAGCCTCCATTTCAAGTGCGACGATGAACTCAATTCTGATATTCATCGTTCATCATTCATCGTTCCCCGTTCATCCGCCTTGCTTCAGCCTCTCCAGTTCCGACTCCAGCTCACTCATCTTCCGCCGGTGCTCCAATTCCTCCTGGTACAACCTCTGGCGGACGTCTATCTCTTGATCGCGGATCTTCACCATGTTCACGATGGCGACGATTAACGCCACCATGGCGAAAATCGACAGCGGGATGATGAATGGCTCGTCCATAATCCACCCTCTTTTGTCGTAGCGCCGGGATTTTGCCCGGCAGGTGCTGACCCTTCGCCCCGCTCAGAGCGGGCTCTAAAGGCCGGCGTTACATCTCTAAGACACTCTCTCCGTTTCCCGCGGAGCCTTGGCCTTGGCCAGCTCCACTTCCAGTTGCTTCATTTCGCGCTCGTGCTCCATCTCGCGCATTCGCAAATCCTGGTGGACTTTCAGCTCGTGCTCGCGAAATTTAAACCAGCTACCGATGGCCACCACCGCAACGATCATCACCCACAGTCCATTCCGGGCAACCATGTCAATAATCTCGTTGAACATCAGGCGCCTCCTCGCACTGATTTGCCGCACCCGCGGCGGCGGTCAAGTGACCCGCTCCTGGATCTGCTGGCTCTTGGTCTTCTCGATCTCCAATTCCAGCTCTTTCAATTTCCGCTGGTGGTCCATTTCGTGCAGGCGCATCTCCTGATGAAACTGAAGCTCCCGTTCGCGCGCCTTAAACCAGAACACGATGCCCACAATAACGGCGACCATCACCGTGCCGAAAACTATGGCCACGAGGGGAATCAAGATATCCGGCGACCCTAAATCTATGTGGGACATGTTTGCCGCTCCTTTGCGTCGCGGGTGGCACGGCCATCCCTTCGCGTTGTTCAGGGCAAGCTCTGGCCGTGTTTCTCACGGGCTGGCCCCAAGGCAAAACATAGGGTCCCCGTCCCGTGCCACGTTTACGAGCTCTTGCCCGCCTTGCTTTTCTCCAGCTCGAGCTTGGCTTTTTCGATTTCCATCTCTTTCATTTTTCGCTCGTGCTCCATTTCGCGCAGCCGCAGTTCCTGGTGTGCCTGGAGCTCCTTCTCGCGCATCTTTCGCATGGACGCGATGGCGACGATAATGATCACCATGACGAATGCTCCAAGGGGTACGATGAACGGGCTGTGAATGAATTCCATTTTCAAACCTCCTCCGATTCAGGTCGAGCTCTCATAGGCCCTTGGGGCCCGGGATGTTGGTTGGACCCGATACGGGCCCTCCGGGAATCTGCGGGCCGGAGGGCGGCAGGGGTGGCGGGGGTTGCGGTCCGCCCCCTCCCATGCGTCTCTGCAACAGGATGACACCCAACACGATCAGCAGCACCGGCCAATACTTTCCGATCTCTTGGAAAACATGAACGCCGAGATTGTCAAGAAGGAACAAGGCTCCCAAACCGATCAAGAGCGCCGCGCCGATGGGCGCATTCATCTTCACGTCGCCCAGGCCGAACCATTCGGGCGAAGGCTGGCCGAAGAGCTTGGCGCGCGCCGTCTGATACGAATCGATGACCATGTAAAAGTAAAACGCCGCGGCGCCCATCCCGAAGATGGTGTCCATGGGTCCGCCAACACGGTCGCTGAGGGCGATTAGACTTCCAAAGAGAAGCACTTGGACGATCGCCTTCAACAATTGGCCGTTATAAATCGCACCCACGCCGGGGATGAAGCCCAGGGCCAGGGCCACGCCCGGACTGGGGCCCGTTCCCGGGCCGATGATCGGGGGATACATGGGAGAGCTGACGCGAGCCGCCAGGCAATCCTCGCAGTAGATCATGCCCCGCACTTCGTGTTTGCACTCGGCGCACAGCCCGCGCCCGCAATGGCCGCAGAAGGCGACGGAGTCCGTTTCTGGATGTTTGACGCATTTCATCGGAATGAGCTCCTTGTGGTTCCTGCCCCGAACAGCATGGTTGCGCTGAAATCAGCGGGGGCGTCGATCAGGCCTTGAACCCGGGCCAGCACGGGAATTTCCGGCGGTTTGCTGTCGGTCGTTCCGTTTCCCGGAGAATCGGTTTTCGGCGTTTGCCTTTCCTCTCGGCCGGTGCCCTGGCCTGATCCTTGGCGGAATTGCCGCAAGCGCGACTCGATTTCGTAAACCACTCGCAGGTCGTAGTAAAACTTCTCCGCGCGCGCCACCATCAGATGCCCGGTACGATTCGCCTGGTAGACCCAGGTTCGAGGGCTCAGGTCCTGAAGCGTCAGGTGGCGCAAATTGATTCCGGCGGCGTTGGCGATAATCGAGAGAGAAAACACGGTCATGGCGATGCCGTAAGCAAGCCGCATTCGCGCCTGGGGCCTGAAGAAAGCAGCAAGCTGTTCGAAGAAGGTTGGCTTCCGCTCACCGACGGTGCCCAGCATGATCTTTGAGATCAGCCAGGGCGCCGGCTCCAACTCCTCGGCCGATTGGCAAAGCTCCAGGGCGTGCCGGACGTCGGCGATCAGCTCGCGGCAGGGAGCGCATTCCTTCAAATGGGCTTCCACCTCGACGCGGCACACCGCGTCCAGTTGCCCTTCCAGGTATTCGCTCGCCAGGTTTTCCAGTTCCAGGTGCGTCATGTGGCGCCTCCCGCCTTGGCGGGGCCCTTCATACCTTCCATACGCTTTAGGACCCTCGCTAGTTCCAATCTTCCGCGATTTATTCTTGACTTTACCGTTCCCTGAGGCACCGCCAAAACCTGGGCGATTTCGTCGTAGTCCAGGTCGCTCAGGTCGCGCAAGATGACCGCCTCGCGCAGGTCGGGGGAAAGCCTGTCCAGCCCTCTCTGAAGCAATTCCCGGCGTTCACGCGATTCCACCTGAATTCCGGGTCCGGCCGCCGGACTGGGCGTTTCTTCCATCACGCCCGTCTCGTCGTCCAGCGATGAGGTCAGGCGGTCTTTCCGGGTGCGGCGATAGTGGTCCACCAGGTGATTGCGTGCCACCCGGTTGAGCCAGGTCGCAAACGATCCTTGCGCCGCGTCGAACGTTTGCAGCGTTTGAAAAATCTTGATAAAAACTTCCTGGGTTAAGTCTTCAGCTTCGGTCGGGCGGCCGGTAAAACGGTAACACAAATTGAAAATCTTCCGGGTGTGTTCTTTGAGCAAGATTTCCCAGGCCGAGTTCTCGCCCGCCAGACACCGCTTTACCAGCTTCGGGTCGTCTTCCACTCCGCTTCTCCTCAACCCGACCTCAGTCCTCAGTCTTCAGTTTTCAGTTTTGACTGATGTCTGGCGGCTGACCACTGAAAACTGACAACGACCGCGGAAACTTGAGGGCATTGTATCAGGGGAAGGATGAAGTCTGAAGTGTGAATGATGAAGGGTGAAGGAAAAAGGTAAAAGGGTAAAGGCTAAAGGTTGAAGGAGGAAGTCTGAAGGACAACGCGGCGCTGTGCTCGATCGTTGCCCTTGTCCTTTACCCTATCCGTACGCCCAGAACGGGCCAAAAGCGCCATTCGCGCTCCGGCCTTCGATGCCCACGCAGATGGTGCGGCTGAGGAAGAACGGCAAGCCATAATCGACGATACCCGTATTGAAGCCTCCCACATCGTCGAAAGCCGCGAAGGCGAGATTGCTGAAAAGGCTGTCGCCGTTGGCGATTTTGATCGCGACGGGTCCCGACGCGCTGTTCGCTCCCGTGTTGGTGAAAGTGAAGCTAGTGGTCGAGGCCGGACAGGACCAACCGCCGTTCGGACCTGCGCAGTCCGCGATGCCGAGCGTGGCGGCGTCCAACACGTACAGCCCGTTCGAGCCGCTATCGATGTAACTCATGATTGCGAATGGGCAGCGCGTCGGCGTCGAGGCCGGGAATTCTGCTCACTGGGATGCCGTGACCGTCGTCACAGCGAAAGGTGAGCCTTCGCACAGAATTATAACTTGGACGGAGCGAAACTTGGCGGGAGAGCGGGTGGTGGGCGCACCGCAGAGTTGGTGCGCCGTGGCGATCGCCCCGTCGGCATGAAAGGAGAAGCATCATGCGAGAACATTCAATCCAGCCGGGAGAACCGGAAGCGGGCTTGCCGGTGAAAGTGGTTCTCGTTCAAAACCGGTCGGAGCAAAAGAACAAGCTCCACGATCTGATCGAATGCTGCGCCTATGAATTGTACGAAGCCCGCGGCGCCGGTCAGGGGCACGCCGTGGAAGACTGGAGGAACGCAGAGCTAAAGGTGCTCTGCGCGGAGGGCCAGTGCCCGCTTGGGTACATCGAACAGGAGAATGAAGTGGACGTAGACGCAGCGGTGGAGGACTTCAACCCCGAGGAGCTGGAAGTCTGCGTGGGTCCCGGGTGTGTGAGCATCAGTGGCTGCCACAACCGGCTTAAATGTGACGACTGCGGCCACTTTGTGGGAGACCCTCATCCCATCTTCGGCGCGCTGGATCTGCCGGTCGAAGTTGACGCGACCAAGGTCACCGCCACGCTTAGAGCCGGGATGCTGCATGTTGTCCTTCCGAAGACACCCAGGACTGGGCATCCCGCTCCGGAATTGAAGGCGGCCTAGGATTCCTGAGTCAGCCGGAGCGTCGAGCCAGAGTCGAACTCCGAAGGCAGCGTCCGGGTACCGCTCTCAGGAGGCACTCTTGAAATCGGGCACCACAGAAGAAGTTAATCCTCAAACCGTCCAAGCTAAGCCGAAGCGAAAGCCGAATCCGAAGGCGCCTCGCCAGGGCGTGCTGTTGCTGGCGCCCGAGACGCGCTTGGAAGGCTGCCAGGAAGTCGCTCTCGGTTTCTCTCCGGAGCAAGTCAAGGTCGAAGCCTTGCGCTGCCTTCAGTGCAAGGACCCTACGTGCATTGCCGCCTGCCCGCTCCACATCGACATCAAAGCTTTCATCCTCGCGCTGGGCGACGGCGACATTGAGGCGGCATTTGAGAAAATCAGCGAGCAAAGCCCGTTCGCTGGGATCTGTGGCCGCGTCTGCCAGCACGAACTTTACTGCGAAAAAGCCTGCCTGATGGGCAAGAAGCTGGAGCCGGTGGCCATCGGTTCGCTCGAACGGTTTGTGGCGGACCAGCACCGCCAAGTCGCCGGGGCCACTGAACATCGACTGCCGGCGCCGCAGGGTCCGCGCATCGCGTTGGTAGGAAGCGGGCCGGCTTCACTCATCGCGGCATTTGATCTGGTGCGCAAAGGTTATCGAGTGAGCGTGTTCGAAGCTCTGCACGAGCTCGGCGGCGTGCTGTCCTACGGCATTCCCAATTTCCGGTTGCCAAGGGAAATCTTGCACGAAGAGATTGACCGCCTGCGGAAGATGGGCGTGGAGTTTCGCACGGATTTCATCGTGGGCCGGTCTTGCTCAGTGGAGGAGTTGTTTGCCGCCGGCTACGTTGCCGTTTTTCTGGGCACCGGCGCCGGACTGCCGCACCTGATGGGGATCCCCGGAGAGAACTTGATTGGGGTTTATACGGCGAACGAACTCCTGACCCGAATCAACCTGATGCAAGCCTATAAATTCCCCGAGGCCGACACGCCGGTGCGCGTCGGGAAGCGAACGGTCGTCGTCGGTGGGGGGAACTCCGCCATGGACGCGGCTCGCTGGTCGCGGCGGATGGGAAGCGAGACCACTATCCTGTTCCGTCGTGGTCGCGCCGAGTTGCGTGCCCGCATCGAGGAGATCGTTCACGCCGAGGAGGAAGGTGTTCACTTCGAATTTCTCGCCGCCCCCGTGCGCTTGTTTGGGGACGATAAGGGAACTTTGACCGAGATGGAATGCATTCGCATGCAATTGGGCGAGCCAGACGAGTCAGGCCGCCCGTCGCCGGTGCCCATCCCCGGCTCCGAGTACCGAGTGCCCGTGGACACCGTAGTGATGGCCATCGGCCAGAGTCCGAATCCCACCGTCCAAAAGGCCACGCCGCAGTTGCTGACCAAGCGGGGGAAGATTGTGGTCGACGATGCCGGACAGACGAGCATGCCCCGGGTGTTTGCCGGCGGCGACGTGGCACGCGGCGGGTCGACGGTGATCCTTGCCATGCGCGACGGGCGGGCAGCGGCCGAGGCCATCGATCGAGCGGTGCAGGAACAGATCGGGCAGGTGGCCGATGCCGCGCCGCCGGAGCTTCGAATAGAAGCAGGCGAAGGGGCAGGGAATCGCATCCTGGCCAAACGGCTGATCACTCCGGAAATCGCGTGGTTCGAGGTCGAAGCACCGGAAGTTGCCCGCCATTGGAAGCCCGGACAATTCATCGTGATCCGTCCCACGGCCACGAGTGAGCGCATCCCCTTGACGATTGTCGACGGTGACGCCTCTCGCGGCACCATCCACCTGGTGGTTCAGGCGGTGGGCAAGACGAGCCGAGCCACCGTCGCCAAGCAAACGGACGAGACGCTGGCTGACCTGCTCGGCCCGCTGGGCCAACCGGCTACCATCGAGAAAGTCGGGCGCGTGCTTTGCGTGGCCGGAGGCGTGGGTGTGGCGGAGTTGTTGCCGGTGGCGCGAGCCTTTCGCCAGGCGGGCAATTATGTGACGGCGCTGTGCGGCGCGCGCTCGGCAGCCCAGATCCTTCTGGACGAGGAGCTGCGCGCCGTAGCGGACGAAGTGATGTGGTCCACCGATGATGGCTCCGCGGGCTTCCACGGGACGGTCGTTGACCTGATGCGCCACTGGAGGGCACAACAGACGGGGCCGTTGGGCGCCGCCCACGTGATTGGCCCCATTCCCATGATGCGCGCCGCCGCCGGAGTCACGCGCGAATGGAACGTGCCGACATTCGCCAGCTTGAACCCCATCATGGTGGACGGCACCGGCATGTGCGGTGGTTGCCGCGTCACGGTGGGCGGCAAAGTCCGCTTTGCCTGCGTGGATGGGCCGGAGTTTGACGCGCACCAGGTGGACTTCGACGAACTCACGCGCCGCACGCGGGCTTACCTCGAACAAGAAGGCGTCAGCAGGGCGCGCCACGACTGTGTGATCGGCCTGCATTCCGGAGGCGGCGCGTTCGGCCGTATTTCCGCTGCGCATCAGGCGCGAGACGAGGCACCTGGCTCCCTGGAGGAGATTGAATCATCGGGAAGGTAACGAAGGACAGTTGTTTGGGCAAACCGCGAAGTTAGACCGCAGCCGCGGAGGGAGGGACACGGGCCATGAAGGAAGAAACGGGAGAATCGGTATCCATCGAGGTGCACGACGCCGCCCTGGAAGGAGTCTTACGCGTTCCCGATGAGGCGGAAGGCACAGTTCTCTTCGCCTGTGCGAATCACCACCGCAGTCCTCAAGTCACGTTCCTGGCCAACCTGCTTCCTCAGAACTCGCTGGCCACGGTGCAATTCGATCTCCTGACGCTGGCGGAGGACGCGCTCTATGAGGACCGTCTCAATTTACAATTGCTCACCGACCGGCTGGCTCGCGTAGCAGGCTGGGCCAAGGGACAACCCGGTCTGGACGATCTGCCCTTGGGACTATTCGGCATTGGGACGAGCGGGACCGCGGCTCTGGAATTGGCAGCTTCGCTCAGACACGAAATCAGCGCGGTCGTGGTCTGGCATGGCCGCCCTGACCTGGCGGAGCAACTCCTTGGCTTTGTCACCGCCCCCACCCTGCTGATTGTGGGAGGCAACGATGACCTGGTGCGAAAACTGAACGAACAGGTATTCCAAAAGCTCCATGTCGAGAAGGATTTGGTCGTCATACCTGGCGCCACTCACTCGTTCGAAGAGCCGGGAGCTTTGCAGGCGGTAGGAGAGAAAGCCGCCGATTGGTTCAGCAACTATATGGCGTTTGCAGGCGCGGGAGCTGTGGCTGGAAGGTCGGGCCGAACCCGTGCTTGACCGGAAACTGGAAACTCACGACCGGTAGGTGGCACGTAGCAGGTGGCAGGTGGGGGAGTCGGTTCCCCGCAGGCCACATCCCGCCTGCCCGTCGGGGGCTGCCAGTTTCTGGTTTTAGTTCCAAATCTTTGCCCTAATCCCGGAGCTGACCTTGGCAGACCCTTTTCAAAAGCAGAGAGTACCCCTCCGGACTTCACGATTTCGAGATGGGGGCTAAAGTGCCGCACCGCCGAGAGGCGGCTCTTCGAAGCGAGAATACGAAAACCTTGGTTACGTGACGAGGCAAACGGTGGTAGAATCCACCCGACCCTTGGGCATCACAGGGGACAGAAGGCACAATCCAGGCAGAGAATCTGAGACGCAAGTCAAGGAGTTGCTCCCATGACTGACCGAAATGTCTTCGTGACCTCGTTCCTGACCGCGGTATTGATCGTCGCAGGCGCATTCGTGTTGCAACAGTTCTTCTTCTTCGAACTCGCAAAGTCGACTATTTTCGTCGCCATCGCCGTCATGGTGTTTTACGGCGACAACCGTTTCAGTTACATGCTCGGGATCATCGCTCCCGTTCTCGGGTTCATCGCAGCTATCCTCGTCGGCACCTTCTTTGGTGATTTCCGGGTCTTGTTCGCCTACGTGAGCGGAAAACGGGTTGCGCCGCTCGAGACGCCTCTCCATGCCCTCTCTTACCTCGTTGCAGTGGTGTTGATCTTCTTCAGTTGGCGTGCGTGGAACAAGGAGGTGCCGGAGAAATTCCTGGGCAAGACCTTTTGGACTTGCTTCGCGATTTCCCTGGCTTACGCGGTCGTTCTTGCGGTGTGGTATGTGCGCGCCGTGCACGCCTAACGCCGAACGCTGCCGCGCGACCCTTGGAGAGTCAGGCGACGTTCACAGAGACTCTTGGCAAGCCACAGAGGGTTTGGGAGAGAGTAGTTCAGAGTCATTCCTTCAGGCTCAGAGCCTTGTGCAGGTGCAAGGCAGCACCGACCTCGACGTTCACCGTGCAGTTGTCGCCGGAGTAGGTGAAGTGCCGGCTCAAAACTTGGAAGTCGGTGGGGAGCCCGTCGTACGTGAAGGTGACGTAATCACCGACCGCCGGAATCCCGACGACCTCACTCTGTTCGAGAACGATAGGCTCATCCTGAGCGTGTTCTTCCGGGAAGCGTCCCGCTTCCTTGTACTGAAACACCAGGTTGTAAGTCATCTTTAAAGCCCTCCTGCGCGGTTTACTCTCGCGACTATCTAATCGTCAACGGAACGGCTCAATTCCGCTGGAACAGGAATCGGATCAATCCCGTTCCGCGTATGGAGAGAAGCAGAAGGGGCGGCGCCGTAATGACTCCGCCCCTCCCCTAGACTTGCGCCCGCCGCGGGGCACGTGCTTCCACCCCGTGACTTTCTTCCCGACCATGGCCCGGAAGGCCATCCCACAGCAGGGTTCTTCAACAGCTCACGGATAAAGGCCGCGCAGCTTGGTGGCCTCGGCGACGCGCCCGATGCCCAGCATGTTGGCCGCCGTCCGCATGCTGACTTTGCGATCCAGGTGGATCTTCAGGACTTCGGCGAAGGCAGTGTGCATCACCTGCTCCAGCCGGTTGTAAACGTCCTGAGCCTCCCAGAACAGATGTTGCTCGTCCTGGACCCACTCGAAGTAGGAAACGGTAACACCACCCGCGTTGCACAGGATGTCCGGAATGAGGAAGATTCCTTTCGCTTCCAGAATCTGGTCTCCCTCGGGCGTAACCGGCCCGTTGGCCGCTTCGGCGACGATCTTGGCCTTGACGCTGCGGGCATTGTCGCCGTCGATGGCGTTCTCCAGCGCCGCCGGGATCAGGATGTCGCAGTTGAGTGCCAGCAGTTCGCTCGGGCGAATCTCCTCCGCTCCCGGGAAGCCGAGCACCTGGCCCGTCTTCTCCTTGTGCATGATGAGCTTTGGAACATCGAGCCCGCTCTTGTTGGAGATGGCGGCTCGCGAGTCGCTTGCCGCAATCACGCAAGCTTGGTGGCTATCGAGAAGCTGAGCCGCAATGGACCCGGCGTTGCCGAAGCCTTGCACCACCACCTTCGCGCCCTTGATAGGGATCTTCAGGTGCTCGCAGGCGCCCTGAAGGGTGTAGAACACACCGCGCCCCGTGGCCTCATTGCGGCCGAGCGAGCCACCGAGAGCAATCGGCTTGCCCGTCACCACGCCGGGGATGGGATAGCCTTTCGTCATGCTGTAAGTGTCCATAATCCAGGACATGACCTGGGAATTGGTGTAAACGTCAGGCGCGGGGATGTCCTGCTCGGGACCTATCAGAGGCAGGATGGAGGCGGCATAGCGGCGCGTCATCCGCTCCAGTTCTCCCTGCGACATGTCTTTCGGGCTACACGTGACGCCGCCTTTCCCGCCGCCGAACGGGATGTTCACGACCGCGCATTTCCAGGTCATCCACGTGGCCAGGGCTTTCACTTCGTCCAGGGTCACGTTGGGATGGTACCGGATGCCTCCTTTGGCCGGGCCGCGCGCCGTGCTGTGCTGCACGCGGTAGCCTTCAAACCGGTGAATCTGCCCGGTGTCCATCTTCACCGGAAGATTCACCTGCAAAATCCTCTCCGGATACTTGATCATTTCTCGAATGTTCTGATCTAGCTCAAGCGCGTCTGCCGCGAGGTCGAAGTTCTCCATAGCGGCCTCGTAGGCATTCTTTTTTACCGCTTCAGCGACTGGCATGTGTTAGTAACCTCCTTGTGATTTCAGAACTGCGCCGGGAACCGGCCCATCGGGTATGGATAAAGACATTCCTTGCCCCATTTGCCCACGAGATTATCGGATAGCCGCAAAAGCCGCAGTGTCCGGTGTCACGCCTCCTGAGTGACCACGGTCACAAGGGGTCTTGTAGGGGTCGATCGGGTGGGAAACTGAAGTGGGAAGGATGGGCCGGCGGGACTGCCCCCGGGATCAATCCCTCGCCGTGAATGTATGCGAACTGGCTCTCGTCAAGGGC
>Ga0187771_10002512_pt1 | contig 12631 bp, 8 predicted proteins | sample 0116_SJ02_MP15_1_FD_133139 | JGI IMG/M metagenome (GOLD analysis project Ga0187771, IMG submission 133139) | Tropical peat soil microbial communities from peatlands in Department of Meta, Colombia - 0116_SJ02_MP15_10_MG | ecosystem: Environmental > Terrestrial > Soil > Wetlands > Peat | place... | reverse complement strand
GTGCAGTGGCGTTGCGAGGGGATGGACCGCGAAGGGCTGGCGCGGGATTTCGGAGCGGCCGTCGTCTTCCATGGCGCCATGGACAACCAGCGGACGCTGCCTTTCGGGATGCCGTCGGAGGTGCGCGAACAGGTCGCTGAGAACATCCGGATCTTCGCAAGCGGCCGGGGCTACATCGTTGCACCCTGCCACAACATTCAGCCCAATACCCCGACCGAGAACGTCGTGGCTCTCTATGAGGCCGTCCGAGAATTCGGCGGGCGAGGCTGAGTTGAATTTCGCAGGTACTGATGTGCTTTTGCCCCTGCCGGTGACTCACCTTGGGCTATTCGTAGATTCCCGCCTCATGGGCGGTCCGAATCATGGCGTGGAGATTCTCAGGCGGGGTGGTCGGTGGGATCGCGCAGCCTGCATTCAGAATGAACTTGCCTTCCGGCTTCCACGCCGACATGAGTTGGCGGGTTTTCTCGCGCACATCGTTCGCGGTCCCGCAGGCAATCACTCCACTCGGGTCGATGTTTCCCATGAGAACGTGCTGCCTGCCAGCGGAGGTCTTGGCCGCCAGCGCATCCGTCTTGTAGTCCAGTTCGAAGCCGCAGAAATCAAATTGGGCAAGATAAGGCAGGATTTTCGTCGTGTCCCCGCAGATGTGGATGATGGTGAAGATGCCGTCCCTGGCCAGTTCCTTGACGATTCGTTCTTCATACGGGCGGGCGAACCGATCGAACATTGCCGGCGAGATCACGTCCGGGCCGGCCAGACTGTCGCCCATCGAAGTGAAGTGTGCGCCGGCTCGCGCCAGAGCGCGGTGGACCGACAGGTGGTTTTGGTAGCAAATTTCCAGGAGCCGGGGGATCGCCGGGTTATCGGCCTGGGTCGCCAGGTCCATCAAGAAATCCTCGATGCCCCTTACCAAACACGCCAGGGAAAAAGCCATCTGATCCGCGTTGCCCCGAATTGCCACTTGGTTATTTGTCTGCTGGGCGATCATCCGGACGCCTTCGAGGAGCGCGGGGATGCGCGCGTCCATTTCGGGGTTAATCACCTTCAACGAATCCACTTCCTGCAATGACCTGATGGCGGGCTCGACAATGCGGCCGGGCGCGTCCGGAGCGCATTCCGATTTGGCTCCCATGGCCTCCGCTAACATTGTGGTATCGGTATCCACAAGAATGCAGTCGTGGCCATATTCCTCCCACGCTTGCAAATGCACCCGCGCCATCGCCGCGGGTTCGGCGCGGTACTTTTCCATGGGAACCCCCGCCTCGCGCGCCGCCAGCATGAAATTGTGCAGGCATACGGGTACCCGGTCGGGGATTTGGCCGGAAATCACGGCTTGAACGCGTTGCAAGGAATTCATGACAAGCCTCGGCGGAGTAAACCACGCGGCTTCGCGCCGCGCAATGGTGAAGAAACCCTATCCTTCCAGCGCGAAGGACGGTTTTCTGGTTTTCCACTTGCCGCGGGTGAAGTCCGGGCACTCCACGGGGACGCCGCCACTGGCGATGGATTGCTCCGAAAGCGGATTAATCACGCTCATGATTACAGAATCATATACGTCCACGGGGGTTTGAGTCTTATCGCGCACGGCTTTGAGGAATTGGTTCAGTTCCTGGTAGTCCGTCCCTCCGTGCCCGAACGCGATCTGGTCCGCGCTTTCGCCCTTCGCTCGCGCCGCGCGGGCCTCCTCTTGGATCGGCTTCCACCAAGCGTGCTCGTATTTCTCCTGGTAGGGATCGAAGGGCTCCCATTCTTCGTACTTAGGGCTGCGCCCGTGGAGATAAAGGGCGCTTCTTTGCTCGTTATAGATGCCCTCGGTCCCCTGGATGGTCCAGCGGTTATCGTAGGGGCGAGGAAGCTGCATGTCGTAGTTAATGACGAGCGTATTGCCTTTCTTCGTTTTGACGAGACTCGTGACAATGTCGCCCTGGGCGTATTGCCGTTTGGCGTTGGGATGATTGGGGCCAAATTTGGTGGCGAAGTAATGGTTGATGCCCAGCGAGCGGTTGGCGAAGGAGGCGACCTTATCGAAATAATCGCCGCACCCAATGTCCATCCAACTGATCACCGGCCCCAAAGCGTGGGTCGTGTATTGGCTGGCGTTGTGCTTCACCAGGAAGTCTCCGCCCCAGCGCATTTCGCCCTCCGGAGTGAAGAACCAGTGATCGATGCAGTTGTGGGAGTGGGCGCAGTGGCAGTGCACGATTTCGCCGAGCAGCCCCGCTCGAATCATTTTCAACACCGCCAGGTTATCCCGCCGGAAACTCCAGTTCTCCAGCATCATGCAGGGCACGCGAGTTTCTTCATGGGTGTTGACCAGCGCCCAGCACTCTTCGAGCGTCAGGGCGGCGGGCACCTCGACCGCCGCGTACTTGCCGGATTTCATGGCGCACACGGCCATCGGCGTGTGCCACTGCCAATAGGTGGCGATCACGACAGCATCCAGGTCGTCCCGATACATAAGCTCCTGGAAATGCTGCTCGTCGCGCGAGTAGCCCTCCGGCCGCTTCTGGCCGCCCTTCTCCACCATTGCCTGGGCGCGGGCCAAGTGCTCCTGGTTGATGTCGCAGATCGCCGGAATCACGACGCCGCCCATTCCCAGCAGGACCTCCAGGAGACTTGTGCCGCGGCCGCCCACTCCCACCATCCCCAACCGCAGAGGCTTCTCCGCTGCGGCCGACACGGGTCGGGAAGGATGGCCCAGCAGGTCCATGCCTAGCCCCGCGGCCGTGCCTATTTTGAGAAAATCACGACGATCTAATCTGCCAGCCATTGCGCGCCTCCTTGCGGTCCACGGCGTCAAAAACCTCGGCCTTGGCGGGTTTTACATTGGGTCGTTCTCAAATGCAAGGCGCAACTAGAAGCGGCGAGTGCCTTGATCTAGCGAAGACGAGGGAAAAGCATGGTACGACTAGCAGGATTCGAACCTGCGACCTCTGGCTCCGGTGTTCAAAGCTGCGCCGCAGCGGTCTTTTGCTGCGATTTGCCAAGATTGCGTTTTCGCCCTGTATTTATGCCGCCTCCGTGGCATCACAAGCCCTGATGCGCAATTCCTGCTAGGGGTAGCGGACCGCACCTAATCGACTCAATTTTGGAGGGGGTTACATCACAAACCACCTCACACGACCTGTCCCGTCGTGTCCTGCTTCACGTCCCGGTGTCTGTTCGGACAGGCCAGACTGTCCCCGTGATGGCGTAGGTGGATGGCGAAGTAATCGAACGCCTAGCAGTGCGCGGCACATGCCTAGCTCACAGGCATTCTGGATTCCGCGGAAGGCTCCTCTGGGCCCGGCACGCGCGAGCACTTCACTCACAGTTGGCTCCCGGATGGATTGTGATTTGAAGAGTATTTGTCTACGAGTTGGATTAGGTCCATCTACAACGGAGACTCGCGCCCATTGCATGCGCGGCCCAGACATTGACTAAGCGCTGCAAACGAAACCCGTTGGCATTTTTCGGATAGGTATCCGACTTTGGCACTCCCCGTGCCCAATCCCCTCCGCACGAGAAGGATGTCTTCGGGGGTACAGTTCGATGCAGTTGGAAAAACCGGCACCTGTGGGGAGTTACGAATCCCTAAGCCGAATGCATTTGCACCGATCGATCCCACACCGGGCCGGCTGCTTCGCTCCTTCCCACCCTCCAGTCCGGGCGAATTCCGAGTCGCGTTGGTTTGCCGGAAAGGACCGAGGGCTCCAGCGGAAAAGTCGTCCTTACTTCGGGAGGCCGTGACATCGCGAACTTGCTTTGGAATTTTCGGTGTTAGGTGGAGGCTCGGTGCAGGTGCAGACATTTCAGGGAAGGAACGAAGGCTAATCACATGGCCGCTTTCGGCTGCGGCCGACAAGGAGATCCTATGTCGAAAGTACTGGTTAAATTGCTAGTTTGCTGCGCCTGCGTCAGCACGCTCTGGGCGCAAGATTTCAAGCTGTTCAACTACGACGTTCAGGTGCACGGGTTCGCGTCGCAGGGATTCGTGACCACGGACGGCAACAACTGGCTCACCATGAACACCGGCAATGCGGGCAGCGGACAGTTCACCGATTTTGGAGGCAACGCTTCCGTCCAGATTACCGACAAGTTCCGCATTGGAGCGCAGATCTATGATCGGGAGCTGGGACAGTTGGGAAGGTGGCATCCCCAACTCGACTGGGCCGTGGCCACTTACCAGTTCAAGCCCTGGTTCGGGATTCGGGCCGGGAAGGTGAAGACGGTCATGGGTCTTTACAACGACACGCAAGACCTCGACTTCCTCCACACATTTGCTTTGTTGCCGCAAAGCGTCTATCCCACCGACCTGCGCGATGTCACCATCGCTCATGAAGGAGGCGACCTGTTTGGTGACGTTTCGCTGGGCAAGAAGGGCGGGACGCTTTCCTACACAGCGTATGCCGGACACCGCGAGGACAGCCGGTACGGCGGCTACGCCTACCTCATTAACAGCCAAGGGAATTCTTTCAACAGCATGGGCGGGCTTCAGTATGGCGGCGATTTGCGCTGGACCGCGCCCCTCAAGGGCTTGCTGGTGGGTGTCTCCCGCCTGGACGAAGACATCTCCGCTCGCTTTAACGCCGGCACGCCGTATGCGGAGACCTTGAGCAGTAAAGTCGACTGGACGAATCAATACTACGCCCAATACACCTGGAAGAAACTGGTCCTGGACACGGAGTTCCGTCACTACTATCTAAACGCCACAGCTGAGGGGACACCTTTTGGATTTGAGACCGATGTCCGCGGCTGGTACGTGGCAGGCTCTTACCAGGTCATCAAGCACCTGCAACTCGGCTCTTATTACTCACACTACGGGATTAATGTTCCCGCGAATTATGTGATCCCTGTCGGAACCGGCCACAATTACGACAAGGTGGTCACGGCGCGCTTCGACGTGAACCGGTTTTTCAACATCAAGGTGGAAGGTCACTTCATGAATGGGTACGGCCTTCCCGACGATTACCCGAACGGCTTCTACAGTGTGAACAACCCTCAGGGCCTGAAGCCGAACACGACCGCGCTGGTCGTCAAGACGAGCTTCAAATTCTAGGCTGAGCGCAGCCAGGACAAAGGAGGAACAACTCAATGAGACTATTACGATTTCCCTTGCTTGCGACGATTGTGCTCCTTGCCTCGGCACATGCCTGGGCGCAAGGCGGGGGTTACAAAATCATTGTCAATCCCTCGAACCCGCTAACCTCGATGACCAGGGACGACGTGGCGCGCCTTTTCCTGAAGAAGGCCACGAAATTTCCGGATGGACGCACCGCGTCGCCCGTGGACCTTCCCTTGAGCTCACCGGTGCGAGAGAGCTTCTCGAAAAACATTCACGGGAAGCCCGCTAGCGCGGTGGACGCCTACTGGCAGCAGCAGATTTTTTCGGGGCGAGACATCCCTCCGGCGCAGAAAAGTGAAAGCGCCGCGATCAATTTTGTGCGCTCCAACGAAAACGGCATCGCCTACGTTTCGGCGGGGGCCGACACCGCAGGGTTGAAAGTCATCGCAGTCGGTGACTAACGGCAACTATACGCAGTCCCAGGAGGTGCGGACTGCGCAACCATCCTGGGACATGCGGACTTTGAAAGGCGGTCCGAAGCCTGTGCTAGGGAAGGATGTCGAAGGTGGAGAGGTTCGATCATCTGGACCAGGGCCGGACGACGTGACCGGGAATCTGGGGAGACGCAATGTTTGACAAACTCTCGTACCGCTACAAGATGTTGATCACACCGGCTCTAGCCATGATCGGCTTCCTCGTCGTACTTCTCGTGACTCTCACCCTGGGCAACCAGAGTGTCAGCAAACTGCAGGAAGTGCAGATCGGATACTACCCTTCGGTCGAGATGAGCCAGGATCTCGTCGACGATCTGGGCGCAATCCAGCGCGGGTTGCAGGACGCGGTGGCCGCGAAGAACGCCGAGGCCCTCGGCGAGACCGACTTGTTACGCGACAAGTTCATGCAGCGGCTGGGCGATGGTAAGAGCAATCCTTTGCTGGACCGTCGCGACCTCGATCAGGTGCAATCCGACATGAGCGATTACTACACCACAGCACGGTTGACCACGGAACGGATGATTAGCAGCGCCGGACACGAGGATCTCAGTGCGTCGCTCGGCACCATGCGCAGCAAGTACAACGCTCTAAGGGACAAGCTACAGGCCAACAAAATACGCGATAAAGCTGCGATCACCAAAGCCTTCGAGGAAACTCGCGGCGCACAGCGCCACGGGGTGGCCCTCATATTGGCGACAACCTTGATCTGCCTGGTTCCCATGATCGCGCTGTCTTGGCGGCTGACCGGTGCGGTGACGCTGCCATTGTTGGAAGCCGTCCGAGTGGCCGGCGAAATGGCGCAAGGGAACTTGTGCCCCAACGTTCAGGTTACGACGTCGGACGAAACCGGCAGGATGTTGGGCGCTTTGGTCTCCATGTCGCAGCGGCTGGCGGCTACGCTGGGCGAGGTCAAAAACGTGGCCAATGCGCTGGCTTCGGCCGCCATGCAGGTCAGTTCCGTGGCGCAGAACGTCACGCAGGGGACGAGCGAGCAAGCGGCTTCCGTGGAAGAGACGAGCAGCAGCCTGGAACAAATGAGCGCCTCCATCAACCAGAACGCCGAGAACAGCCGCCAAATGGAACAGGTCGCTTCCAAGGGCGCCCGCGAAGCCGAAGAGAGCGGAAAAGCTGTGAAACAGACCGCGGACGCCATGAAATCGATCACCGAGAAGATCAACATCATCGATGAGATCGCCTACCAGACAAATCTCCTGGCGCTCAACGCGGCCATCGAGGCGGCCCGCGCTGGGGAGCACGGTAGGGGTTTTTCCGTGGTCGCTACGGAGGTGCGCAGACTTGCGGAGCGCAGTCAGACAGCGGCCAAGGAGATCGGAGCCCTGGCGGCGGACAGCGTCAAGGTTGCCGAGCGCTCGGGAGATTTGCTCAAAGAATTGGTGCCCTCCATTCAGAAAACCGCAGAATTGGTTCAAGAAGTCACGATGGCCTCTCGGGAGCAGGCGTCGGGCGTGAACCAGATCAACAAGGCGATGTCGCAGGTGGACCAGGTGACGCAGAGAAATGCATCCTCGGCGGAAGAGCTTTCGAGCACGGCAGAAGAGATGGCCTCGCAGGCGAAATCATTGCAGGAACATATGGGCTTCTTCCGGTTGGGTGCGCAAGACGATGCACGGCCGTATCCGCAGCAGCCTACGCCGGGTGCGCGCGGGGCAGAATTGAATCGGCAGCTCCTGGCGGATGTGCCCGGCGACCAGGTGGCGCCTCGGGCCGCCCGTGCCGCGGTGGAGAGCCAACCTTCCCCTGTAGAGGCCAAGTCCAACCGTTCCGGCAAGCCCAACGGCTCGGGGAAGTCGTCCCCCGATCGCCACGAGAGCGAATTCGTGCAATTCTAGAAGAAGGTGAGCTGAGTCCGGAAGCATGCCATGAACGCGCCAAGCGGCTGTAATAAATCAATGCGCCCTTTTCGGCTGATTTGAGTTACCAGGCGGGCTGAGAAAGCATCCGATAAAAGCGGCGACGGCACAGATTTCCCCTTTGCCGGACGTCTTGCCGCCAGCCATCAATTCTCTTCCGACCTATTGATTCGAAAAACGTACCCACCGGCATTGTATCCCTCGTGCGCCCTAAACGGGCTTTGGGGCGGTTCCTCCCGGTTCCGTTTTTCGCGAAGTCAGCGAGTCACGTAGGGCCACCGAGTGCTTTTGGTTCCACGCACTGCCTCTCGGCCCACGGATTCTCGGATTGAATGTCAACCAATCTCCCTGTGAGACGCCTGCCCTCCTGGGCGCGGTATTTTCTTGGACAATCCAGTAACCGACCGGTACTAACTCCTTTTCTTTTATGGCGTTAGGGCAAGACTGCGGGATCTCCGCGCCCTGGCAGGCTGATTGCTCCCTCCCCTTCGTGGACATGACGGACGGATCACAGATCGAGGGGCTGCCTTTGAATAACGATGCCCCTGCAAACGAGGAAGGCGTCGAGCTCGAGGCCGAGAGGCTGCCAGAGCATCAGTATTGCGTCTTCCGTTCGGGGCGTGAGCGCTACTGCCTTTCCGTTTCCGAAGTCGAGGAGGTTGTGGAGTGGCCCGTGTTAACTCGAATGCCGCTTTCTCCCCAATTCTTGATGGGGATATTCAACCTTCGCGGGGTGATCATTCCGGTCCTCGATATCGCGTACGCGGAGGGTCGGCGAACCGACCGGCCGCCAACTCATCTGGTTGTCGCGGCCTGGAGTGGGGAAGCCGGCCGTGACGTCTTTCGCGTGGGTTTGCCGGCCGACGAGATGCTCGGCAGCTACGCGACTTCGGAGCCCTTGCTCGTCGAGGAAGCTCCGACTTCGGCCGTGCACTGCGCCGGCTTGTTGCGCCACAACGACGGGTTCGCTTTGGCGCTTGATCTCCGTCGTTTGACTGAGGCATTCCCGATTCCCACGATCTAAACGCGCACCAGTGGCGCGAGTTTCAGGAGGTTGGAATGAAAGGCCGTTTAAAGAAGATCATCTGGACGTTGCTCCTGGCGGGTGCAGCGAGTCTGTTGGCGGTGTTGGGCCTCGCATACAGCGCAGGTTCCAAATCGGGGGGCGTGTCGATCCTCGATTTCGGCGCCCTTCCCCAGCCGGCGGTATTCCCCCTGGTGCTGGCCGCGACCCTTTGCTGTGGAGTGCTCCTCGCACTGATCATTGTCCTCCGCAGCCGTGTTTTGGGGCCCGTGGAGCAACTGGCAGATTACTCCCAAAAGCTCGCGGCAGGCGATTCGCGGGCGCGTGTGGAGTTGAAGTCGGAGGACGACTTCGCCGTGATCCTCGAGAACTTTCGCGGAGCGGCGTTGAAGGTATCCAATTCCGCCGCGCCCTCGCCCGAGGTCCACGGCACGCTCCAGCGCAGCATCAACCAGTTTCTCACCGTCATCAGCCAGGTGGCTCACGGCGACCTCACGCTGCGCGCCAAAGCCACCAACGACACCTTGGGCAACCTCGCCGAGGCGCTCAACTCGATGCTCGACAACTTCACCCAGGTGCTGGAGCGCGCCAGCAGAGCGGCGGGCGACGTTTCCACCAGCGCCAATGAGATTCTCGTCGCCTCGGAACAAATGGCTTCCGGGGCGACCCAGCAGGATCAGGAAATCACCAATACTTCCTCGGCGGTCGAGGAACTTACCGTGTCCATGAAGCAAGTGTCCAACAATGCCGAGGCCAGCGCGGAAGCGGCCCGCCGAGCCCTGGAAGCCGCCGAGCAAGGCAACCGATCCGTGCGGGACACCCTGGAGGGAATGCAACGCATCCGCGCCTCCGTGCAGGCCACCGGGAAGAAAATCAAATCGCTCGGGGACCGATCGCTGGAAATCTCCGAAATCATCAACGTCATCAACGACATCACCGAGCAGACTAACCTGCTGGCTCTCAACGCGGCCATTGAGGCTGCTCGAGCCGGCGAGGCTGGCCGCGGTTTTGCCGTGGTTGCCGACGAAGTCCGCAAGCTCGCCGAACACTCGCGTAGCGCCACCAAAGATATCGCCGCGCTCATCAAGGCCATCCAGGCCGAAACCAGTGAGGCCGTGGTGGTCATGGAAGAAGGCACCAAAGAAGTGGAGATCGGGGCACGGCTGGCGGACCAAGCCGGGAAGGCCCTGGACGCTATCTCGACCGTCGTTCGCCAGTCCGCTGAGCTCGTGCAGGAAATTTCGCTAGCGTCCAAGCAGCAGGTGCGCGGGACGGAGGGAGTCGCCAACGCCATGCAGATTATTTCCAACATCACCCGGCAGACCTCCCAGGGGGCGCGCCAGACCACCCGCACGGTCGAGCATATGGTGAAGCTCTCCGATCAGTTGAACGAGGTGCTCTCACAATTTCGCATCGTGGCGTCTGCTGACGAGCCCCAGCCCCAAGCCGTCGCGGGAAGTCGCTAGTGCCGTTTCAACCTCTTGGCGCTAGCTCGAGCGATGCGAAGGGCGGACTTTGGCGGGGCACCGCCCGCCATCTGTGTGGGTGCGCTGGGGCCGATCAGCACGTGGCTCGGGCGCGAGGACCGAGGGCGCGCTGGGAACCCCTGTGGCCGCGCCCGTCGAAGGGACAAAGCTAGAAATCATGAGGACCGCCATCGTCGACGAAGCCAATCTTGATGAGATTCGGGCGCTGATCGAGCAGCGCTCGGGGATCTGCTTCGACAGTTCTCGCGAGCGCTTTTTCGCCACGCGGGTTCGTGAGCATCTCCAACAGAAAGGGCTGGAGAGCCCCGCTGAACTCATGCCGCTCGTAGGCTCCTCGAACCTCGAATATGAGGCCCTCCTTCAGCGCCTGCTCACGCACGAGACTTCTTTCATCCGCTATCCTTCCGCCTACCGGGCGCTGAAGGAGCGTATTCTGCCGGCGATTTACGCCCGGAAGTTCTGGGCCGGACCCCGGACGTTGCGGATGTGGAGCGCCGGTTGCTCAACCGGCGAAGAGGCGTATTCGATTGCCATCACCCTCGCGGAAACACCGTCCTTCGCCACGGGCTGGAACGTAGAAATCCTCGCCACCGACATCAGCCGGCAGGCCATTTCCCGCGCCACGCAGGCGATTTATCCGCGGCGGAGCATGGCCAACCTGACCCCGCAACAGATCGAGACGTACTTCACCCCGGTCGGCGACCAGTTCGAGGTCAAGTCCGCGATCCGCAACAAGGTATCGTTTGTGGTCGTAAACCTTGTGCAATGCCCCTATCTCGGCCGCATGGACTGCATCTTTTGCATGAACGTGTTGATTTACTTCTCAGGCGAGCGTCGCGACCAACTCATTCGCTGCTTCTACGACTGTCTGGAACCCGGCGGCTGCTTGCTTCTGGGCCACTCTGAAACTCTGGGCAGCCTTTCGGTGAAGTTCGAGAAGATAGTTTTTGACGATTTCCTGCTCTACCGCAAGCCGAGCGGAAAGAACGGCACAGGTATCTTAGGGAGCCAGGCGTGAGCACCTTCGCGGCAGACAACCTCGAGCTCTTCGCGCAGACCGCCTTCGAGCAGTTGGAGTTCCTGCGCGAGTACGCCGGCGTTCTCCTGGACTCCTATCCGGCCCCGGAGACCATCGAACAACTTTACAAGTCGGCGCAAATGCTCGCTGAAACCACCGCCCAACACGGCCTGCCTTTGTTCTCGGAGGTGGCGGGCAAGCTGGCCTACCTCTTCCAGTATGCCCAGAACACAACCCTCAGCTCCGAGTCGTGCGGCCCTCTGGTGGATTTCATTTACGACGGCGTGGCCCTGCTCGAATCGGACCTCCTGCAAGTGAGCATAAACGGCGTGGAGGTCCAGGACGACATACTGGCATTTAAGGAAAGGTACCCGTTCGCCTTCCAGCCCTCACCCGGGAGCGCAAACGCGGAGCCGCCCGCTGTCGCGGGCGGAGACGCACCCTCGAAGAGCGATGCGGAGAGCCCAGGTACGAACATCGTTGAAGAAACTCCCTTGGCGGCCGCCCAGCCTCTCCCCGAGGACGGTGAAGTGCCTGCCGAAATCCTCGAGTTCTTCGTACCCGAAGCCGAAGAGCAGTTGCAAGCGGTGACCGAGTGCCTCCTGGAACTTGAGGGGAGCCCAGACCCCAAGGCCATCCATCGCCTTTTCCGGGCCATGCACACGCTGAAGGGGTCAGCCGCACAGGTGGGATTACACCGAATTGCCCATGTGGCGCATTGCGCGGAGGATCTGGTCGGTTATCTGAGAGATGGCGCGCTTCGTCCCAGCGCCGAGATTGTGGACATCTGTCTGGAAGTTGTCGACACGGTGAAGAAGTTCCTTTACCGCAGGTGGCCCGACGCCGCGACCATTGAGGAAACAGTCGGTAAGCTCCTGGCGCGAATCGCCCACCAGGCTCCGGGCGTATCAGCTCCTCCGCTAGCAGCCGAGGGACCGCCTGCCGAGACCGGCGCTGCAGAGCCCGAGGTGTCCGTGGCTCCCCCAGCCCCCACGGAAGGGGAGTCCGCGCAAAGCGACCCCATTGAGCCTGTAGATGTCGCGCTTGCCCAGCCACCCGCAGTTCCCGCGTTCGAGGTCGCAGCCCCACCGCAATTCGAAGCTGTGTCCCCAGCTTCGTCCAAGGGATTGGCTGCCACGTCGCAGTCGAAATCCGTGCGCGTCCCGCTCGAAAGGCTCGACCGAATGATGAACGCGGTAGGTGAGCTGGTGATCAACCGCACGCGCATGCTCGGCCGGCTGGGCGAACTGGAGCGGCTCGCCGAGGTGCTTAACTTCTCCAAAGGCCGGATGATCGACAAGATCGGTGAGTTCCAGGACCGGTACGAGTTTACCCGCCTCGACTCGGATTTCCGCGCGCAGACCCCTGCGGGGCGGCATCCTTTCCTCGCCACCAGCTTTCCCCGCGCCACCCACTTCCGGGAGTCTGACCAGGCGGAATTCAGTGAGTTGGAATGGGATCGCTACGATGATTTCAACATCCTTTCGAGGTCCCTGAACGAGATTTCCGCCGACCTGACCGAAGTGCTCACGCAACTGGGCCGCTTTGTGCGTCAAGTGGACACGGATATCGACGAGTTCACCAAACTCGCCCACCGGCTCCAAGATGAGATTACCCAGGCCCGCATGGTACCGATTGGAAATCTCTATACCCGACTCGCCCGGACCGTCCGGGATGCCGCCAAGGCCGC
>Ga0187771_10002511_pt1 | contig 12631 bp, 11 predicted proteins | sample 0116_SJ02_MP15_1_FD_133139 | JGI IMG/M metagenome (GOLD analysis project Ga0187771, IMG submission 133139) | Tropical peat soil microbial communities from peatlands in Department of Meta, Colombia - 0116_SJ02_MP15_10_MG | ecosystem: Environmental > Terrestrial > Soil > Wetlands > Peat | place... | reverse complement strand
CCTGTCTCTCACGCTGCTCGTTGCCGCCCCGATGTACTGGAGCCCCTCAACCACGTTATCCACTGGCAGAGCCAGTGCCGCATAGTAGTTCCGCCCACCGGCCTCGCTCCAGAGGAACGGAAGCCGGTTCATGTTGCGCCTGAGGGTCATGGATTCGAGTTCGTTCACGTTTCTCACAAATATGTCCACCACGAAGTACCTGTGCTTCCTGTGGAGAACCTTCTCGAGAGTGTAGTCGTACCTGGTTCCCATCCAGTTGACGCTGTAGCCGGCAATCATGTTCCGGGCCAGCACGTGAGACGTGTGATGCCAGGCCAGTTTCTTGTAGTTTATCCCGAGCTTGTCTGAGATTTCCTTGAGGGATCTGTTCGCATCCATCTGGAGCTCCTTGATGATCAGGAGGTCGACATAGTCGAACTTGCAGGGGGGCGAGGGGGTGTACGTCGCCGACTCGAAATCATCCGTCCCGCCCTGCTGCCATTCAAAGTCCCAGCGTCCGGTGTCGAAGTCATAGAATTCCGCCTTCATGGGGGCAGCGCGCCGCCAGTCGAATTCCAGAATCTCGAGCTTGGAGAACATCCCCTTCTCCTTCAATGATTGGAAGAAGTCGCGGACCTCTCCGACCTTCTGGCCCGGGGCGCTTACGTGAATGATCTCCTCGCCTCCCACCAGCGTCCTGCTGAACCCGATCACGTAGCAGAGCTCATTCATGGCAGAGAAGATCGCCTGGGCGTAGCTCTTGTAAGGCTCTGGAACTTCGGCGATCAGGATGAGCCTCTTCAGGCCGAGTCTCTCGTGATCCACCGCAGCCTGGACGGCAATCCCTCTGTTGAGTATCTTCTCCTTGTATCTGTACCTGACCGATTCCTTGAACTGTCCCAGCTTCCTTGAAATCTCAGGTATGTCGGGGCCGACCTGTGAAAGGACCTTCACAAGCTGGACTGTCTTCGCATTCACGTTCTCCAGCTCCTGCTGAGTCACACCCACGCTACCCCGCAAACCCCCGCGACGATACAGGTCGCGTTCTGATTTAAGCCGTGCTGATTCCGAATCCGAGGTATGAGATGCGCTCGTCTCGTCATCAGCATCGTTTCCCGGCATACGGCCTACCCAGACCGGGATCCTTTATTAAGAATATGCATCGGGGAATCTACTCGCTGACCATGTGTTATCCTATGAATATTCCGAAAAGGGACAAAACGCCTCGTTGCGAAGGATTCCCTAACAGCTGACACAAAGGAGAATCAAGAATCGGCTTCTCCAGGGGCGCCTTACAAGCAAGAGTCTGAATCAAACCTTTAACCCCTGGTTTTTGGCGCCTGAAACGCGTTGCCTCTCAAGAACAGGCGAGGGGAATACGCCTGGCGGGCTACGAGAATTGATTTCGCTCACCTGGTTTCAGACAAGAAGGCCTACTCTCAAAAGGACGACATCAAGCTGATAGCCGGGTTAAGGATCGTCGGAGGCCTTAGGGAGGCTTTCCACCCTGACGTCTGGACTGTCGCCTGGGAGGATTTTGACAAGATCCTCAGGTTGACTATCAAGATAATGGTCAAAGCTCAAGGGGGTCTGCGCACACGCAAGGTTGCCGAGTCCAAGAAGGCCGTGAGGCGCGCCAGCTTCTATTGGAGCCGCGACCCCGACCTCCCATACAGGATCTGGGCGATGATCGTCCCCGAGACCGGAGGCCCGCCCATAATCCCACACAGCGTGGAGGACGCCAAGGCCAAGATGCTCGACGTGGAAAGGGAATTCATCATCCCCGCGTCTTCGCTAGGCGCTGGGAAACACAAACTTGTCGCCGAGGCCGAGTGCAAGTGGGGGAGGAGAAGCTTCATTGAGAAGGGGCAGGCGTCCTCTCGCTCCAGACCATTGGTGATAGAAATTGAGTGAGGGCCCCTGGCTCGCTGAAGTGAACTGGATCGGGGACAACGTCTTCCTCGGCACCGACACGGCAGGGCACACCGTGGTTTACGATTCCTCAGAAGGAATCCCCAATGGGGTGAGCCCCATGAGGGCGCTTCTCACTTCACTGGGCGCCTGCACAGGGATGGACATAGTCGCGATTCTGAAGAAGCGGAAGCAGAAGCTGAGGTCTCTCAGGATCCAACTCTCAGGGGAGAGGCCGAAGTACGGCCTTCCCAAGCCCTGGACTTCGATTCACATCAGGTACGTGCTTTCAGGGGAGTCGCTGGAGAAGAAGTACGTGGAAGAGGCCATCAAAGACAGCACAGAGAAGTTCTGCAGCGTCGGAGCGACCCTCCAACCGACGGCGAAGATAACCCACTCCTACGAGATAGTCGACTAGATCTTCAGCACGATCTTTCCGAAGTGCTTGCTCCCTTCCATCCTCCGCTGGGCCTCCGCCGCCTCCTTCAGCGGGTAGACCGAGTCCACCACTGTCCTCAGCCTCCCGTCCTCAAACATCCTTACCACCTCAGGGAGCTCCCCCAGTCTCGCCATGAAGCTGCCATAGACGGTCAGCTCCCTGTTGTAGACATACCTTAGGTCGGTGGTGGCCTGGGCCCCTGAGGTGGCGCCGCAGGTCACCAGCTTCCCTCCCTTCGCCAAGCACTTCAAGCTCCCTTCCCAGGTCGCCTTGCCTACGTGCTCGACGACTACATCGACTCCGCGCTTCTCCGTTATCCGCATGACCTCGGCCAGGACATCCTCGTCGTAGTGGTTAATCGTGGAGTCTGCGCCGAGCTCCCTGGCCATCTTCATCTTCTGCGAGTCGCCCGCTGTTGCAATGACCTTCGCGCCTAGCAGCTTGGCTACCTGCACCGCGGCCGACCCCACCCCGGAGCTCGCCGCCAGAACCAGCACAGTGTCTGCGGGTCCGACCTGGGCCTTGGTCGCCAGCATGTGCCACGCGGTCTCGAACACAACCGGTATCGAAGCGGCCTCCTCGAACCCCATCGACTCCGGCTTCCTGATCAGATGGGTCCTCCGCACCTTCACCAGCTCGGCGTACCCTCCGTCCACCTTGTAGCCGATCACCGTGTAGTCGCGGCACTGGTTGTCATACCCCATGAGGCACTTGTCGCAACGTCCGCACCCTATGCCGGGATTGACTATCACCTCGTCCCCTTTCCCGAAGAGCTCCTCCTCCTTCGGCACCGACTCGACCTCCCCGGCGATGTCGCTCCCTGCTATGTGCGGGAGAGGTATGTCCACGTTTGGGAGCCCGTTCCTCCCCCAGATGTCCAGGTGGTTCAGGGCACACGCCTTCACTCTTACCAGGACGTCATCAGCGGTGGGGACCGGGTCGGGGGCCTCCTCGTACTTCAGAACCTCCGGGCCGCCGTGCCTGTGGAACCGGACTGCCCTCACAGCCCGTCCTGCCCTCTCGTCCTCTTTTCTGTCTTCTCAGAATACTTTCAGAGAACCCTCCATCAGAGATTCTATGAAACGCATAATCAAGGTTATAAGACGAAAAGGCGGAATCGCCAGGCTCTCTCATGGCGCCCCCACGCTCGGTCTTCCGCGACGAATCAATCCTGCTACAGGAATATCTGCCGCACCAGATTCCTCACCGCGAAGCCCAGCTGAAGAAGCTCGAGCTCTACTTCCAGGGGGTCGCGCAGAACGCCTCCAAAGCGAGCCAGATTGTCATGATCACTGGCCCGGTGGGGAGCGGGAAGACCTTGCTCGCGAAGAAGCTTCTCCTCGAGTCTCTGCCGAGAAAGGCCGCCCTCTACGGGAACCTGGTAAAGGCGGTGCACGTGAACTGCAGGATTGACAGGACCCTCCAGGCGATAATGGTGAAGGCGCTGAAGTCCCTGGGCCAGAACTACCCGACGCGCGGCTACAGCTTCGAGGAGCTCCTGACCGCCCTGGTCGAGGAGCTGAGGAGCAACAGGATGCACCTCGTGATAGCCTTCGACGAGGTCGACTCTCTGGTCCTCTCCGACCCATCATCACTCTACACTATTACCCGTCTTAGAGAGATGGCCCCTGGGAGCCAGGTCCTATCCTCCATCCTGATCTCGAAGACTACGGACTACCTGAAGAAGGTGGACCTGAGCACGCTGAGCTCGCTCCAGTGGAACGAAATCTCCCTCGAGCACTATCCCTCCGACCAGCTGGCCGACATCATAGCCTCCCGGGCCGAGGCGTTCAACGACGGATGCCTGGACGACGACGCCATACAGTTCGCAGCCAGCATCGCCGGCGTGTACGGGGACGCCCGCTACGCCCTGGACCTCGTGTGGAGGGCGGGGAAGCTGGCCGACGACTCCGAGTCCCCTCGGGTCCTCCCGGAGCATATCAGGTCCGCCAAGGCTTCGCTCCCCCCTCAGCTAAGGAAGGAGGAGCTGGCCTACCTCACCACGCACCAGAAGCTTCTGCTGATGGCCATCTCCACGCTCCTGAAGAACAGGGACTCGACCATGGTGACCATAGGTGAGGTGGAGAAGAGCTACTCGGCCCTCTGCGAAACCATGAACGTGGCGGCCTACCATCACACCCAGGTGTGGAGCGACATCAACGAGCTCTCCAGGAAAGGGATCATAGAGACCCAGCTGTCCGGGAAGGGGGTCCGAGGGAGGACGACCATGATCGGGCTGTCCCTGGTCTCTGCCAAGGAGCTGATGGGGGAGCTCGAGAAGGGGATGGTGGCCGGAATTAGAACTTGAGAAGCTGATGTCGTCCTACGGCAGGACCAAGGTTCTCACCATAATGCTCGAAACCGGGGAGCTCAACATATCAGAGATCACGAGGAGGTCGGGGCTCTCCCACAGCGCTGCCGCGCGCCACCTGGAATACCTGACGAAGTCGGGCATACTGACCGAGAAGCACTTCAACAGGATCAGAATTTTCCGGGTCGACAACACGAACCCATTCGTAGGGGCCCTGACGAGGTTCTACGCCGACTGGAAGGAGGCTGGGCAGGCCTTCCCCCCCGGCTCCTACGCCTGACGCCTGGCCCCTCTGGCAGACTCCTTGGACAGGAAGAGCGCATAATTCTCCTCGAGGCCCAGGCTCTTCACGACCTCGTCCCTGAACTCCGGGTCTCTGCAGAGGAGGAGAAGATATGGCATGTCTTCGACGAGGAACCCCCTCTGGCTGACCCCGAGCCTCCGCCCGGCCATCAGGGCTATGTCCTTCATCTTGCGCGAGTCGTTCCAGATCCTGATCTGCAGGGGCCAGGGGACCGCATCCAGGGTGTACCTAGGCCCTCCATCCCCGAGAGCCTGATGCAGTTCCGAGGCTAGCATAGGATCAAGATACCTCAGCAGCCTCCAGTCTTTCCCTCGCATTATCCTCCCCATCAGGACATCAGCCTTGGAGAGCACATCCAGGGCCTTCCCCTTTCGCTCCTCGTGGACTCTTGACCGGGAGACTGCTGTGAAAATGTCTCGGATCTTGTCCCTGGGCTGACCAGGATAGGCCCTAAGCGCACGGAGGGCCGCCTTCTGGTCCATGGCGTCGAAGAAGGCATTCACCGATTCCGAAGCAGTCATCTCCTCGTCTTTCTGTGCCGGGATGCCCGACTGTAGGAAGTTGATGGCGGCCCTTAGGTCCCCGTTGGCCGCCTTTGCGATCCTGGCGATTTCTTCCTCGCCGAGGGCCATCCTCTCCCCCTTGGCGATCTTCTTCAGCCTCAGTTCTACGTCGTGCATCTCGGGCCTGCGGAACTCAATCTTCATGGTGGCGCTCCCCAGCTTCCTCACTTCATCTGACTCTGGGTTGTTAGCCGCCATGACGACGGGGCCGCTGCTCCTTTTCACAGCGTCCTTGATGAATTCGATCGCCCCATAGTCTGATCGGCCCGCCAGCCCGTCTACCTCGTCAAGGAAGATGAGCGACGTCCCTCCGAACAGGTTGGTGCTCGAGATCGCTTCCCCGACCTTCTTCGCCAGCTTGTCTTTGGTCCTCGAGTCGCTGGCGTTGAGCTCCACGAGCTGCAGCCCCAGCTTCCTAGCCGCCAGGTGTACGGTGGTCGTCTTGCCTGTCCCGGGAGGCCCGACGAGAAGGGCCGCCTTCCCCCCTGGCTTCCACTTCTTCAGCCAGAGGAGGAGCTTCGACCTCCCTTCATCATTGCCCACCATCTCTTCGAAGGCGGCAGGCCTGTACTTCTCAGACCACAATCAGATGGCGCCTCCGATGAAGACCAGAAGCCCCACGGTCATCCCTGCCAGTGCAATCTTCTTCACAGTGTAGGCGCTGGCTGGCTCGTGGCGGGCCACGATTGCCACAGCCAGGTAGAGAAAGATGGCGTCTGGGATGACCACGCCGAAGGAGTACACTTCGTTGGCGAGGCCGGTAATCAGCGGCACCCAGCTTGTCAGCACCGCCAGCAGGAAGAATATCGCACCGACCCTGGACGCGAACACCAGCCCCCTGCTCCTCGCGAGGGAGTTGACTTCTCTCTTGGCGTCCCCCTCGACGTCTGCCATTGCCTTCACCACCTCGCGCCCTACCCCTGAGAAGAACGCAGTGAGGGCCATGAGTAGCAGCAACGATCCCACAATCGAGCCCCCGCTCACCGCCCCACCGTAGATGAACGGAATCGCCAGGGACGATGCCACGATCAGGTTTCCCGCGATACCGGTCTTCTTTGCCCTGCTGTTGTAAAGCCAGGAGAGGAAGGCATACGCGGCCGCTATGACGACGGCTAGAAGGTTCAGTGAAAGAAGAGCGCAGGCCATGCCCACCACCAAGACGACGAGGGCGAGCCTGAATCCCTCACTTGCTGACACCCTCCCACTCGGGATGGGTCTCTCCGGCCTGTTGACCCTGTCAACTTCGACATCATAGATGTCGTTCACAGCCATCGAATAGGCGGTGATGAAGAAGCCCGTCAGAAACCCCAGGGCCAACTGCAGCGCCGACACCGACGGCGGCTTCGAAACGAAGGCCCCGACTACCACGGCGAAGCCTATCATTGCGCAGTTCGCAGGCCTGATGAGGTCGAGGGCGCCCCGTGGGTTCATCGGAGGTTCAGAACCTTGCCCTGCTGACCTTGTAGTAGATTACCTCCCCTCTGCGCTCTATCACCGCGATGATCGCCTCCTTCCCCATCTTCGCCATCTCTTTCACGGACTTCTGAAGGTCTGCCATCCCCTTCTCTATCCCCTCGTCAAGTGCGAAGACGACGTACTTCGCAGGCTTCTTCGGATAGTCCCCCCTCTCGTACACTCTCAGGTCGGTGCCGAACCCGAACCCTTCCCTCACGACATAGCCGCGGCTCCTTAGGTCTCTGTAGATCACGAACTTCGTCCAGAAGTCCTCGGCCTTCTTTTGCGAGATCTCGGCCAGCTTCTCGAAGTTTACCTTGACTCCCTCTGGATCTGCCAGGTCGAGTTTCTTGACGTAGAGGAGGTAGAGCGCCTCGTAGTCGCGGAGGTGGAGCTCCTTCCCTTCCCTGCTGCCGTACCCCGACTCCTCCAGCTCTCCGAACCTATCCCTCTCGGTCACGATGACTTCCCCCTTGTCGAGCAGAGCAGCGAAGGGCTTGGCCTGCTCTTCCGCCGGTGGGTTCGATTCCAAGGCCGCTGTTTCGGAATGGCTTTCGGACTGTATTTGAAGATGAAGGTGGGGTGGCCTCCGGAAATCTCTTTTAGAGCGCCGCCGAGTCGGCCGTTCATTGGCCAACTTCTTCACGCTTCGCACCGTGACCTGGGATCGAGGCAGGGTGAAAATGATAGACCAGACAGCTCTGCCCACCAGATTCTCCTACGTGACCTGCTCGAGCCCTGAGCAGGTCGCGGTCGCGATTAAGACCATGGTTGTCCGAGGGGCTCCGGCCATCGGGGTCGCCGCCGCCATGGGAATGGCCCTCGCAGCAGAAAGATCGAGGGCGAACAGGCTCCCGGACCTGCTCCGCGCAATGGAAGCAAGCGCAAGCCTCCTCAAGGCCACCAGGCCCACTGCCGTGAACCTCTTCTGGGGGATTGACAGGGTGATGCGGAAGGCAAAGGCGGCCGACTCGGCCCGGGAAGCTAGGGAGTCGGTGATCCAAGAGGTGAAGACCATGGAGGAAGAGGACGTTCAAGCGAACAAGAGGCTCGGAAAGTACGGTGCCGACCTCATTGACGATGGAGACACGGTTCTCACACAGTGCAACGCGGGTGCGCTTGCAACGGTAGGGTACGGCACGGCGCTCGGCGTCGTGAGGGCAGCGATTGAGCAGGGCAAGTTCGTGAAGGTCCTGGTCCCCGAGACCCGCCCCGCCCTCCAAGGCGCTCGCCTAACTGCCTTCGAGCTCTCGCGCGACCGGATTTCCTGCACTCTAATCGCTGACACAGCGGTGGGCCATATGCTAAGCCTCGGGAGGGTCGACAAGGTTGTGGTGGGGGCAGACAGGATAACCAAGGACGGTTTCGTGTTCAACAAAATCGGGACCTATCAGGAGGCAGTCCTGGCGAAGAGACACGGAGTTCCCTTCTGCCCTGCGGCCCCCCGCTCGACCTTCGACCTGTCGCGTACACACGACCAGGTGACCATCGAGGAGAGAGGGGCCGAGGAGATCTTCCAGATCCGCGGAAGGCGCATAGCCCCGAAGGGGGTACCGGTAGCGAATCCTGCGTTCGACATGACCCCTCCCGAGCTGGTCACCTCGATGATAACGGAGAGGGGGGTAATCAGGGCTCCCTTCGCTTCTGGAATCGCCCGGCTCATGTCTTAATTAGCCAGACCGTCTGCGGCCCGTTCGGGCCCGTAGCCTAGCACGGATTAAGGCGTCAGCCTTCGGAGCTGAAGCGGCGCGCCTCAGACACCATGGGTTCGAATCCCACCGGGCCCGCCTCTGGAATAGCTCAGAGTGGACTCTGACTGGCCAATGAGAGACATTTCAGACAAATCGCGGCCATCGGACTAGGCGTTATGGGGGCTAGGCATAGGGTGATTCGATTTCCACGCTCGTTCAAGTCCGAGCCTCTTCACAAGGGCGAGGTACCTTGGATCGGTCCGGACACCGTCTAGTTCAGGATCATTCTTGATGTCCATCAGGTCATGCTCCCTCTTTGAGTAGGAGAGTTCCATCCACTCGAATCCTTTATCCTTCTCACCCAGAAATAATTGAAAAGCACCGATAAAGTAAGCGCTTGGGCCCTTTCCGTCGTGGAATAATGCCTCGAGTTCGGGGAGCCTTCGGCGAACTGACTCTTTGTCGCCCATTAGATAAGCAGCGTTAACGTCGGCCTTCAACTTCGCAAGTGGATTCGAGTTCTCGTTCAAGTTGACATAGGCTTCGTACTCACGCTTCATGTCATCGAATTGTTTCATCATCCCGTATGCCCATGCCATGGTCCTTCGGGCATGTCCGAATCCCAGCTCAACAGCCTTTCTGTAGGGTCCGATTGCTCTACCGTAGTCTCTACTGAAGACGTAGTAATCCCCATGATTGGCGTGAATCATGGGGGACAACGGGCCGAGCTTCACCGCCTTTTCGATTTGCTCGAGAGCCTCCACCCACCTACCCTGACGAACTAGCAGGTTGTAGTACCACTGGTGGGCCTCCGCATAGCTAGGTTTCAGCTCAATCGCTCTTCTGAACTCTCTCTCTGCTTGCCGAAGGTCATACTCGTCTGAGAGCAGAGCGGCCTTGGACGTGTGCGCTTCCGCCAACTCAGGATCGAGCTCCAGGGCCCTGTCGGCCTCCTTCTTTGCCCTCTCCAGGTTCGCTTCCGGCTCGACTCCCCAGTTGCTACGGAGTACCCGACAGCAGTCAGAAATGCAAGCGAATCCCATCGCATAATCTGGGTCTTCGTGAACGGCCAGTTCGAAGTACTCCAGGGCCCTCCTGACATCGTCAATTCCTCGTTTGTTCCAGAAGTACTTCCCTTTCAGGTATAGGGTGTAGGCAGTCGCGCTTTTTGTAGGTCCTCGTTCTATCCGCTTCGCCTCGGGAGATGCGATCTTTACCCGAAGTGCATTCGCCACCTTCCTTGCGACTTCGCTCTGAACAGACAATATGTCGCCAAGGTTCCTGTCGTAGTTCTGTCCCCACAAGTGTTTGTCCCCGCTCACATCGATTAGCTGAACGGTGACCCGGATCCTTCTCGCTACCTTTCTGAAACTCCCCTCCAAAACTGAACCCACCTTGAGCTCTCTTCCGATTTCCTCAATCCTCTTGTTAGTCCCTTTGTAGCCCATCACTGAGGTCCTGGAGATTACCTCGAGACCACTGATACCTGAGACGGTCGAAATGATCTCTTCGGTCATTCCTTCCGCCAAGTACTCGCCATCGGGGTCAGGACTCATGTTGGTGAATGGGAGAACGGCAATCCTATGCGCCCGATTTTTGGCGACTTCCCATGCAGGGGGCATCTCTCTGGGCCCGTGGACTAGCCAGAGCGCCTCCTTCCCCTCAACGGTTAGAGTGTAGTCGCCCCGAGAGTCCGTCTGGATGAGGTGCCCGAGTTTCGTAAGGTGGAAGGAAAGGTGTCCACCACTCTCGATTCCGACTGCTCTCCCCAACTCCGCAAAGCCCATCGGTTTCCTTTCGAGTGCATCAAGTATCCTAATCCTCATCGGATGCGAAATCTCTCCGAAAAGGTCGGCTCTGTCGGTGTCGAGGTCCTTGGACCCGTTTCCCTTCCCCAAACACTGCCACCCGCCCCTCATCCCCAGATTAGGAGACGTCTAAACTTGACTCCATTTTCCTAGAGTGGCTGCTTCATCCAGGGCACCAAAGGTGATTTTGATGACTTTGCTCTAGGTGCGTGGAATTATACCGCATTCGTACGTGAGGCTGGCTGCCGGCATGACAAGTCAGATTGTCGGTTCGAAAATACGAAGGAAAGGCCAAATTCTCGTCAGCATCATCTTCATCTCAATTCTCGTCATGAGCTCCGGAAGCACGGTGGCGTTCGCCACGAGTAGCCATATCATAGTTGTCAAACCGAGTGGAGATACAACGGGCGCGACAGATACTGTAGCCATTCAAGCCGCGCTTAACAAGTGCACAGGGGGCAATTCGCATTGCACTGTTCAGTTGTTATCGGGCACCTATTACATCTCCTCGCAAATCACACTGTACGGGTTCCGGGGGAGCTTCGTCGGTGCGGGTCAGGGACAGACCAACATAATAGCACTTGGCAACATGCCATCTCCCAACCCCGCATATGACATACCCTGTGCAGGGTACGACAATACACTTCCCGGCAATGGGTGTACTTCTCCCTACGGTAATCCGGCTGGAGGCGTCCCATTCTGGGTGGGATATCCAGGGATGGGTCCCGACGGGACTGGATCTCCTCAGGGGAGTGGAACGCCCAATCCATGGCCCGCCCTGTTCACTTTCGAGGGTGGATCGATCACAATCTCAGGGATGACCATGACCGAGACGTCTCCAACGCCGACCCAGGGCTGGTATCTCCCAGCGATAGACGGCGGAAGCTTCCAGACAGCTTTGGTTGCAGCCATCGTAATCACGGGCCCGGGAGCCTCTTCGACGGTCTCTGCGACGATTGACCATGTATCCATAGTCGGGGCAGCCGGAGACTGGGGAGGATACAACAATGGTGACGGCGTATACATCAGTGGAAAAACCCTTCCAAGCACATGGTACAACGTCGAGGGAGACCCATACCCAATCACAGGCACTTTCTCGATAACTAATGGCGCGTTCGACAACATTGGAACCCCGGCCCAAGCGAATTTCCTGGTTAACTCGAAGGTCGTAATATGTGGCAACACTATCTCCAGCGAGGTAGTCCCTACCATGCCACCCTACGAAATCGATGTTTTCGACAATTCGAACACCAATGTCCTCATCTGCGGGAATCGGGGAACAGTGTCTTACGGGGAGGCCATAAATGTCTGGCAAGGGGCACTCAAGTCCGGTCTATCACCATCCACGGTGACGATTACGGACAATAACTTCCAGGTCAACCAGGGGGCCAACGCCGTCGTCCTATTGGATTTTGAACCGTTCTCTGGAGCAGCACCCACATTGAACGCAGTAGTGTTCGGAAACACATTCCAGAATAGCTATGTCGGGGGTAGCGCTTGGTATGACTCGATCATCGTCAGCGCTTCCCTCAAGTCGACCATCGTGTCGTTGAACAAAATCGCAGGTGGCGGATCCACCGGCATCTATCTCAATGGCGGGCCAGGAACGATAATTGGCAACACCATCACAGGAGCTTACGACGGTGTTTCGTTGGATGTCGCAAGCGGCGTCCGTGTTGCAGCAAATGTGGTCAGGAATAGCGTTGATGATGGCATCAACCTAATGAGCTCCAACTACGCAGGATCAGCAGGGACGTCGCCATCCAGCAACGACTACATCATAGGGAACTTTGTGCACAACAGCGGGGCCTACGACCTCTACTGGGACCAAGCTACTGGTTCTATCAACAACCACTGGTGCGGGAACATCTACCAAACCTCCAGTCCGACAGTCCTTCCTTCCTGCTAGAGTCCAGAATTGGCGAGAACCTTCGATAGAAAGGAGTGGGGTCGGACGAACCCTACTCTCCCCCCTTGTTGTGAATCCTAGCTCAGCAGCCCTACGTGCCAAACGATTGAGCCCGGAGATCAGACGAGTGATGCGGACAGGCCCCACCGAGCCCGCCTTCTCAAGCTAGGGTGGTAGCAAGCTTTACAAGGTTGACGCCGCACATTCGGAGCTACGCCCCATTTTGATTAATCTCCTTCACATTTTCTCCCGGAAATTACT
>Ga0187771_10002510_pt1 | contig 12632 bp, 11 predicted proteins | sample 0116_SJ02_MP15_1_FD_133139 | JGI IMG/M metagenome (GOLD analysis project Ga0187771, IMG submission 133139) | Tropical peat soil microbial communities from peatlands in Department of Meta, Colombia - 0116_SJ02_MP15_10_MG | ecosystem: Environmental > Terrestrial > Soil > Wetlands > Peat | place... | reverse complement strand
GTCAACGCGCGGCAGGCCATGGTCCCCGAAGGCGCCACGCCGCTCGATAATCCCCGCGGCACGGCGCCCGGCTTGTGGCTGGAGGACCGCGGCCGCGCCATTGTTCTTCTTCCCGGCCCCCCGCGCGAGCTCAAGCCCATGTTTGTCGAAGCAGTCGCGCCGCGGCTCGCGCGCCGCGTCGGTGGGGTGCGCCTCTTCCATAGGGAATTGCGCGTGGCCGGCATGAGCGAGTCTCATGTGGAGCAAAGCATCCAGCCCATTTACACGCGCTGTCCCGAGGTGCACACCACGATCCTCGCCTCCCCCGGGGAGATTCAGATTCACCTGCGCATCTGGTCCGCCAAGGCTCACGCGGGTGAGACCTTGCTTGATGAAACTGCCGAAAGAATTCAGGCTGTTCTCGGCGACAGCGTGTTCACCCGCGAAGGCCGCACGCTCGAAGAAGTGGTCGCCCGCGCCCTGATTCTCAATCATGCCACTATCGCGGCCGCCGAAAGCTGCACCGGCGGTTTGCTGGCACAGCGTCTGACCGCCATCCCCGGCAGCTCATCCTATTTCCTGGGCGCCGTGGTGTGTTACAGCAACGCGATGAAGTCCGCCTGGGCCGATGTTCCCGCAGAGATCGTTCAGGCCAGGGGAGCCGTGAGTCCCGAAGTTGCCCGGTCTCTGGCCGAAGGGGTACGCCGGCGCGCGGGCAGTTCCCTGGGAGCGGGCATCACCGGGGTGGCCGGTCCCGCGGGCGGTTCGGAAGAGAAGCCCGTGGGCACGGTGCACATCGCCCTGGCCCATGAGGGCGGGGTCGAGCAGCGCAGCTTGCATTTCCTTGGGGATCGCGAGAGCATTCGCTGGCAAGCCTCGCAAGTTGCTCTGGACATGGTGCGCCGCTATTTTCTCAATGGAATCCGGGACTGACTCTTGCGCCTCTTCGTCGCCCTCGAGGTTCCACAAAGCGTGCGGGGCGCGCTGGCCTCGCTGATGGCCAAGCTTCGCCCGCTGGCGCCCGCGGCCCGCTGGGTGCGCCCGGAAAACATCCACGTGACCTTGAAGTTCATCGGCGCGGCCCCTCCGGCGCAACTCCGTCCCATTTGCGATGCCCTGGCGGAGGTACATCTCTCTGCCCCGCTAAGGATTTCTTTTCCCGGGCTTGGCTTTTTCCCCGACGATCGCCGCCCGCGCGTCTTCTGGGCCGGCATTCACGCCGACAACGGCCTTGCCGCGCTGGCCGCGAGCATCGAGGGAGCACTCGAGCCCCTGGGCATTGCCCGGGAATCGCGCGACTTCAAACCGCACCTCACCCTGGCGCGCTTCCCCGAGCCGCATCCCGCGCCCAAGCTCGCCGAAGCGGTCGCGTCCCTACGGGATGTGGAATTCGGCGACTCGGTCTCCGCGGAGTTTCACCTCTTCGAGAGCCGGCTGAAGCCAGGAGGCGCCGAGTACGCGCGCCTGGCCACCTTCCCCGTTCCCGCCGCCGCGGACCGCGGGAGCACAGGGAGCTGACGGATGAGCCCCCCCGATCTTCATGACTCTTGGTTGCTTCTGGCCGCGTACCTTCTCGGCTCCATCCCTTTTGGCCTGCTCATGGCCAGACTGCGCGGCCGCAGCGACCTGCGGCGATCCGGCAGCGGGAATATCGGCGCGGCCAACGTTACCCGCGTCCTAGGTCTTGGAGCGGGCGCGCTCACTCTGCTTTTGGACGCCGGCAAGGGAACGCTCGCCGCTTGGCTTGCGGCCAGGTTCTTCCCAGGGCGAAGTTCCTGGATCATGGCCGCCGGCCTGGCGGCCATCCTCGGCCACGTGTTTCCGGTATGGCTGCGCTTCCGCGGGGGACGAGGCGTGGCCACGGGCGCCGGGGTCATTCTCCTCATCTGCGCGCCTGCGCTGGCTGCCTGTGCTCTTCTTTGGCTGCTCGTGGTGGCCTACTGGCGCTATGCTTCCCTTGGCTCGATTCTTGCTGCCGCCGCGTTGCCGCCGCTCGTATACCTGCTTTGGGCCCCGGGCCATGCGCCGCCGGCAAGTGTTTCTTTGGGCGCTTCGTTCGCCGCCGTGCTCATCATCCTCAAGCACCGGGAAAACATCCAGCGGCTGCTCGCCGGCACGGAGCCCAAGCTCACGCTTCGCCGCGGCAAATGAGTACTCCTTCGTGAAAAGGATAGCCATTCTCGGCGGGGGGAGTTGGGGCACTGCCCTGGCTATTGTGCTGTCGCGCAGCCACGTCGCACATCACCTGGCGCTCTGGGTCCAAGAGGCGGACCTGGCTGCGGCCATGAGCGTTCAGCGGTCGAATGATGCCTACCTGCCTGGACTGCTTATTCCTCCGCAGGTAACCATTTCCAATCTTATGCCCGAAGTTCTGGACGGGGCGGACATCGTGCTTGGGGCCGTGCCTGCGGCGCACGCTCGCAGCGTGTACACCCAGACTCTGCCCGCGCTCAATGCCCGCATGGTCTTCGTCAGCGCCACCAAGGGACTCGAACCAGGAACGCAAGCGCGCATGAGCGAGATCCTTGCGCAGGTCCTCGGCGGGCGCTTCCGCCCGCGAATCGCGGTCCTTTCCGGGCCGTCCTTCGCCCTCGAAGCCGCGCGGGGCGATCCCACTGCGGTGGTCATTGCCGCGCAAGACGCCGGGCTTGCCGCCGCGTTGCAGAACGAGTTTGCCGGGAAAACCTTTCGCCTGTATACCAATAGCGACCCGCTTGGCGTCGAGCTTGCCGGAGCGATGAAGAACGTCATCGCCATCGCCGCGGGCGCTTGTGAAGGCGTGGGCCTCGGGCACAATTCCATCGCCGCGCTTATCACTCGCGGTCTCGCGGAAATGACTCGCTTGGCCACCGCCCTGGGAGCGCGCGCCGAAACACTGAGCGGCCTGGCAGGATTGGGCGACCTCGTGCTGACCTGCACCGGCTCGCTCAGCCGCAACCGCTCTGTGGGCGTGCAGCTTGGCCGGGGCAGGCCTCTGGCGGACATCCTCGCGGGAATGCGCATGGTCGCTGAAGGCGTCGGCACCGCCGCAGCACTCCGCGATCTGGCTGGCGCCGCGGGCGTCGAGATGCCCATCAGCCGCCAGGTCTACGCCATTCTGTACGAAGGTATGTCCCCGCGCGAAGGCATCCGCGAAATCATGGAGCGCCCCCTCAAACACGAATAGCGCTCCCCACCGCTCGTACCCGGTAGCGTTACCGGCGCGGAGGAACGGAAGATTCGATGAAGGACTCCTGTAGTCCGATGCCCATCAGTAGCTTCAGCCCAACGCCCACCTTGCCGCTGGCCAGGCGCTCCAGTCGCACCACTTCGGCCAGATACTCGCGGCAAACAATGGTGGGCGCCTCTGAGTAGGGAAGGGTCACGAACAGGCGCAAGCCCAAGCTATAGACGGGCAGCGACGTGTGAAAATACGCGCCGGTGCGCGATACGCTGACCGTGCTCTGAATATCTTCGAAGTTCTCCAGCTCCGGGTCGGACGGACGGGCTCGCAGGGGCTGTGTGATCTTGCAACGCCGGCCGTCCCGGCGCTCGCGGCGCGGACCAGCTTGCGCGTAGCTTGCGACGCTGGACTTCGTAGCCATGTCCGTGACCTTCTCCCCTCCGGGTGAAACCCCCGGATACAGTAAGAGCAGCCGTAACTCGCAGCAAGAATAAGCGCGCAGGAGCGGTCGAACCAATAGGCGTGATGTACCCTTACCAGCCGCGCTTGTCCTGTGCCGTTTTCGGTACCGAGGTACTGTTACTGTAACCGCGGTCGCCGCCCATTCTTGACCACTAAGAGCAACAAAGATACAAAAGCCGATGGAACAGCCCCTCGGGCCCGCCAGACCTAGCGCAAAAGGGAGGCACGATGTGCGCAGCGCATTGAATCCAGCCATCATTCCATTGTGGAATTCGCCAAGAGTGCCATTCCCGCATTGGTACTCTATTCTGCCGGTTAAGCTTCCTTAACACTACGTAATCATCTGAAAAAGTTAGACTTAGCGTTCCAGCTCGAGTACTACTACTCGCTGGCCGAGCAATTGCTCCCCAAACGAACCGATAAGTACCAAGTCCTTCTCCTGGGGGTATCCTCGTGCTGATGCCGCGCTTCTCACGGAGCGATCCAAAGGAATTCGCCAGCCGCACGTTTCCCGCATCCAGGGTGGAAGACAGCCGCTCTGCCTCATCCCCGCCCATGCCCCCTCCCCACGGGAAAGCACCGGTTAATGGCAAGAGAGCGCGCCAGGGTAATGGCAAGACTCACGTCTTCATTGCCGCGCCCAACCGCCTGCTACGCGAGACCCTGGCGCGCATGCTCAGCAAGCACCCCCAACTCCATGTGGCGGGCGTGTCATCGCTGACACCGGTTCCCGCCGACGAAATCGTCGCCTCCCGCGCCGATATTCTGCTCATGACCTGTGGGGGCGCTGCCGACACGGACCTCTCGTTTCTTCGCCTCATTCAGGAAGCCACGCCGGGCATCAAAACGATTCTTCTCGAGATGGACGAAGACGAGGAAAGCTTCATCCGCAGCATCAGAGCCGGTGTGGCCGGTTACCTTTCCCGCGACGCCTCAGCGCAGGAAGTCATCGCCGGAGTCCTCGCCGTGCGCGAGGGCGGCGCGGCCTGCTCGGGGCGCTTGTGCCGCGCCCTTTTCGATCACGTGGCCCGGGGCCCGCTGATGCTCCCGTCGGCCGGCATGCAGCGCAGCCTGGGGCTCACTCGCCGCGAACAGCAGATCGTCCCCCTCATTGCCGAGGGGCTGACCAACAAAGAGATCGCCAATCGCTTCTGCCTCTCCGAGCAAACCGTCAAGAACCATCTTTACCGCATGATGCAGAAGGTGGGCGTCTCCGACCGCCTGAGCGTCGTCGAGCTTTGTCGCGCCCACGCCTGAACCTCGAGCCTCGCCGCTTGCCCCTGCAACGCGGACACCCCCGGCCAGTTTAAGCCCGCCACGGAGGCACGCTGCCGCGCCTCGCCGGGAAAGACTCGGGCCGGGAGTCCCTCCCGGCCCGCCGAGCACGAATCGCACCTGGAAGGCGGCGCCCCGAGCCTTCCAACCTTCAAGCGTCCCAACATGGTCCTACTCTAATTCGGAGGAGTCGCCGGCGGCGGTTGGAGCAAGGGTCTTGTTCTTTCGGGCCAAGAGGAAAGCGCGGATGAAGGGGTCGAGGTCCCCATCGAGGACGCGGTCCACGTCGCCGGCCTCGAGCTTGGTGCGGTGGTCCTTGATCAAGCGGTACGGTTGCAGCACGTAGGAGCGAATCTGGCTGCCGAAGCTGATGTCCAACTTGGATTCGTCGAGCTTATCGGCTTCCTCGCGGCGCTTCTGCATTTCCAAATCGTAGAGGCGCGAGCGAAGCATCTTCATGGCCAAGTCGCGGTTTTTGAACTGGCTGCGCTCGTTCTGGCACTGCACCACAATCCCCGTGGGGAGATGGGTGATGCGGATAGCCGTCTCGACCTTGTTGACGTTCTGGCCTCCGTGGCCTCCGGCGCGGAAGGTGTCCACGCGAATGTCTTCCGGGCGGATGTTGATCTCGATGCGGTCGTCCACCTCGGGAATGACGAAGATGGAGGCGAAGGAAGTGTGTCTGCGCGCGGCCTGGTCGAAGGGAGAGATGCGCACCAGACGATGCACGCCGGTCTCGGTGGAGAGCAAGCCGTAAGCATTCTCGCCCTCGAAGCGCACGGTGGCCGACTTCAAGCCGGCCTCTTCCCCCGGCATTTCGTCGAGCACGGAGGCACGAAGGCCCTTGCGCTCGGCCCAGCGAAGATACATGCGCAGAAGCATCTCCGCCCAGTCCTGCGACTCCGTGCCCCCGGCGCCAGGCTTGATGGTCATGATGGCATTCAGCGCATCAGCCTCGCCAGAAAGCAGCGTCTGGGTTTCCAATTCCGCGACGTAATCCTCGGTGGAGCCGATTTCCCGGGCCAGATCGCTCAGCAGCTCTTCGCGCTGCTGGACGTTCGATTCCTCGCGGGCCAGGGTGATGTAGGCTTCGATGTCGCCCGCGAGGCGCGCCAGCTTTTCTTCCGCGGCAACGCGCTCTTCGGCCTGCTTGCGCTCGCGCAGAACGCGCTGGGCCCCCTCGCGGTCCCGCCAGAAATCCGGGCGGGCGGCCTTCTCTTCCAATTGGGAAAGGAGCTGGCGCGCGGCGGAAACGTCAAAGATAGCTCCGCACGAGATCGAGGCGATGCTTCAGCTCTTCGTAGCGGTGCTGGAGGTCTTCGAGAATCATGTTCCTATTGTAAAGCGGAACAAACGAAAACCGGCGCCTTATCTGGGGCGCGCCGCCGCGCGCTTCTTGCCTCGTCCGGACAGCAAGATCAAGGCGCTGACTACAACGCAGAGCCAGGCGATCCAGTCGCCCCAGCGAATGTACAGAGTTCGGCCGGAGCGAAAATCGTAAGGCGCATCAATGGCCGAGCGCTCGTCGGGAGCGAGGCGGGCGCGAATCCGGCCGTAGGGATCCACGGAAACGGTATAGCCGTTGTTGGTGTCGCGCAGGAGCCAGCGGCGGTTCTCCACCGCGCGCACCCGCGCCATGCGCAAGTGCTGCGCCGGAGCAGCCGAGCGGCCGAACCAGCCGTCATTCGAGAGGTTGATGAGCAACTCTGCGCCGCCGGCGGTGAACTCGCGCACTTCCCCCGGAAACACGGCTTCGTAGCAAATGAAGACCCCGAAGCGCCGGCCATTTGGGAAAGCGCCCACCGAGTACACGTGCCCGGGCGCGAAGCCGCCCACCTCGCTGGACACGCTGGTCACCACGCGATGAATCAGCGGAAACGGCTCGTATTCGCCGAAAGGCACGAGATGGACCTTGTCATAAGAAAAGATGCGGCGACCCTGCGCGTCGAGAAGCACGGCGCTGTTGTAGGGAAGCAGGCGCGATGCCGGGCCAGAGGGATCGCGCTTCCATTCGATGACGCCGCTCAGAAAGGGCACGCGGGCGGTCCGGGCAAGGCTATTGGCCAGCGCGGCGTAGCGCGCATCCTGGAAGGAAAACGGGCCGGGTGACTCGGGCCAAACGAGCAGGTCGAGCACATGAGCACCGGGGGCCAGACTGATTCGCTCCATTTCCTCGAGATCGCTCTGGTGCGCGGCGTACCAGTCCGGGGGATAAACCATCTCCTCCGGGAGGTTGGGCTGCGCGAGCCGTGCCCAATAGGCCGCGCGGGCTTGGGGAACAAAGCGCGGCCCCGCGAAGGCGATCACCGCCAGAATCAACGTGACGCCGCCGAAAACCGCAAAACGCCGGCGCCGCGGCACACTCCCAGTGCGCGGCAAGACAGTCCACGCCAAGAGCGAGTTGTATCCCGCCACCACGAACGACAGCCCGAAGATCCCGGTGATGGCGGTCAATTGCACGAGGGCCAGGTTGGCGGCGGCCGGGTAACCCAGCAGATTCCAGGGAAAGCCCACTCGCGGCAGGTGATCCCGAAGGAATTCCAGCGCCACCCACAGAAACGGCGCAGCCAGGCAGGCGCGCGAGCCGCTCTTCGCAGCCACCTGGTTCACTGCCCAGGTGAAGAGGCCGGTCAAAACACCCCACGCCGCGGCAATGAGCAGCAGAACGCCTATCGCCGCTGCCGGAGAAGCGCCGCCATGGACCTCGATCACCGCGGAGATCCAGCACAGAGATACCAAGACGAAAACGAGGCCGTGGAGAAACCCGCAGGCCGCAGCGATACCCGTCCGCGCGCCGAACACCGCAAGCAGCAAGAGTGCGACGCACACCCAGGCAAACACGGCGATATACCAGCCGGTGAAGGAGAGAGCCAGGATTACGCCGGAGGTCGCAGCAACGACGAGGCGCCAACGGGCAGGCCAAGCGAAAAAGGATGGAGACTCGGACCGGCCCGGCCGCGTCTTGACGCCCATTACTTTTTCAAGATGGCCTTGAAGCCGGCGGACTCCAGGCCCTTTCTGGCGGCTTTGGCCGATTGCGCGTCGGCGTACGGCCCCACCTGCACGCGAAAGAAATGGTCGGCGGTGGGATTCAGAACAAACGCCGGGAATTTCCTGCCCTGCAGGGTGCTGGCCAGGGCAAGCGCATCGGCCTCTTTGGTCAGCGCCGCGATCTGCAAAACGTACGCACCCCGGGGAATCTGCGGCGGATGAACGCCGGGCTTGGCGGGCGAGGTTCCCGCCTTCAGGCTGGGCGCCCCGCCGCTCGCCACTGTGGCGGGTTTCGGTGTGGAAGCGGGCTTCAAGAGATGATCGGGAGCGGGTTTCGCGGACCCGGCGCTGTAGAAGTCCCAGTCGGAGACAGGTTGATCGGCGGCAGGGTTGTTCAGGCTAGCAGACGGAGACGCCGACTTAGGAAGGCGGCCAAGCTGGGAAGCATGCGCGGCAGCCGCAGCGCGCGAGGGCTGCGCGGCCGCGTCCCGAACCTGGTTGCCCGCGGACTGATTGCGCCCCATCACATAGCCCAGGGTGAAGAACACCCCGGAAAAGAGCAGCATCAGAAGGAAGAGCCCAATCACGTGGCGGCCTTCCACAACGCGGCCGCCGGCGCCGCCCCGTTTTCCCGATGAAGCCATTCTTACTTCTTTGCGCTCCCGAGGGCCTCAACCCACTTGTTGATGATATCTATGGGCAAGGGAAAAACAATCGTTGTGTTCTTCTCGACACCGATTTCCGTGAGCGTCTGCAAGTAGCGCAGTTGAATAGCCGCGGGCTGAGTCTCCAGGATTTTGGCCGCGTCGGCGAGCTTGGACGAGGCCTGGAATTCGCCGTCGGCGTGGATGACCTTGGCGCGGCGCTCGCGCTCGGCTTCCGCTTGACGGGCGATGGCGCGGCGCATTTCTTCGGGGATGTCCACCTGTTTGACTTCCACCTTGGTGACCTTGATGCCCCAGGCTTCGGTGTCCTGGTCCAGAATGTGCTGGAGCTTCTCGTTCACTTTGTCGCGCTCGGCCAAGATGGCATCGAGCTCGAACTGTCCGACGACGCTGCGCAAGACGGTCTGGGCCAGCTGTCCGGTGGCGTATTGATAGTTCTCTATCTCGCGGATGGCGCGGTTGGCGTCCACCACTTTGAAGTAGCACACCGCGTCCACCTTCACGGAGACGTTGTCCCGCGTGATGATGTCCTGCGGCGGGACCGGCAGCGTCACCACGCGCAGCGGGATGCGATAGAGCACTTCGATGGGCCAAAAAACCAGCCGAATGCCCGACCCCTTGGCCTCCGGTATCATGCGCCCGAGACGCAACACCGCGCCGCGTTCCCATTCCTTGATGACGAAGATAGAATTCCAAAACCAAATCAAGAAGATCACAACGACGATGACGATGCCCAGGAGACTGATGTCCATGTTGCCTCCTCCGCCAGCCGAAGATTTCGAGACCCCGGTGCCGCGACCGCTCAGCGCCTCTTAGGACCCGGCGCCCCGCACAGATTGTGCCGGTTCCACGTACAAAGTCAAACCCTCGACGCGCGTCACGCGGACTCGCTGGCCCGCGGCCAACGGCGTCTCCGAGACGCCGCGCCACAACTCGCTATGGACGCGCACCATACCTTCATAGGGCGCCCCGGCCGAACCCGCCACAGGCGTGGTGACTACGCCGGTCAAGCCGACCAGCTCTTCCGCGCCGGTCGCCGGCTTCCATTTCCTCGAGCGCAACACCAAGCGCATCAGAAACACGGTGATCACGGCGAACGGCAGGGTGGCCGCCAGGGCGATGCTCAGGCTGACTCCGGCAGGCGTGAGCGGCGAACGGACCAGAAAAATCGCGCCGAGAAGCATGGAGACGATTCCTCCCGCGAGAAGAACGCCGTGGCTTGCGAACTTGGCTTCTAGGATGAACAAGGCGATGCCCAGCAGGATCAGGAGCAATCCGGCGAAGTTAATCGGCAGCAGGTGCATGGCGAACAGCGCGAGGATGGCGCAAATGCCTCCGATGACGCCCGGAGCGACCAAGCCGGGGTGGGTGAATTCCGTGTAGAGGCCGAGCGCGCCGAGAATCAGCAGAACGAAGAAGACGTCGGGTTCCACGATGCGAGAGAGAAACCGCTGACGCCCGGAGAGTTCGTAGGAGGAGAGCAGCGCATCAGTCAAGTGCAGCTCCACGCTGGAGCCATCGAAGCGGGTAATCGCGCGCCCGTCGAGACGCATGAGCAGGTCGCCGGTGGAATTGGCCACCAGGTCAATCATGTGGCCGTCCAGAGCCTCTTTTTCGGTGAACGCCTTCGCGTCGGTAACGGCGGTTTCCGCAAGCTGAGGATTGCGGCCGCGCTTGTCGGTGTAGCTGCGCAGAAACGCGGTGGCGTCATTCATGATTTTGCGCCGCATGGTCTCGTCGAGCTGCACGGGGAACCCGCCAATGGCCAGGATAGGCGAGGCCGCGCCCGTGTGCGTGCCGGGGGCCATAGCGGCGACGTCCGCGGAAAGAAGGATGTAGAAGCCGGCGGATGCGCCGCGAGCGCCGGTGGGCGCGATGTAAACGGCCACGGGCACGGGAGAGGCGAGAATGTGCTGAATGATGTCCCGCATAGAGTCGCTCAAGCCGCCAGGGGTGTCCATGGTGATGAGCACAAGAGCGGCGTGGCGCTGGGCGGCTTCCTCGAGGCCGGAATCAATGAAGGCAGCAAGGATAGGCTCGATTTCGCCGTCAATGCGCATCTGCAGGACCAGAGGCCGGGCGGGGAGCGAAGCGGACGTCCCCGCAGCCACCGAGTGCAGCAGAAAGGTGAGAGCAAGAGAGCTGAGGGCGAGCAGGAAGAGAGATGGCCGAAGCATGCGACCACCGGAGCGAGCGCCGGGAAGAGTCATGGTGTCTTGCCTCCTGGTTTCGGGGGAGACAATCGCTGGAGAAGCTGGAGCGCCGGGGTGTACCCCGGGGCAAGCTGAAGCGCGCGTTCAAGCTCGGGACGGGCAAGATTCGGCTTCTGTTCCTCAAGGTAGAGACGCCCGAGGTCGGCATGAGCCGCAGCGGTCTCGCGCAGGCTGAGCGAGACGCGGAGCTCGCCGATGGCCTGATCGCTTCTGTCCTGGCGGCGAAGGACCTCGGCAAGGCCGCGGTGCGCGGCGGCATCGTTGGGATTCTCCGCGATAGCGGCGCGAAACTCCCGCTCGGCTTCCGCCAACATGCCGGCGGTGAAGAGCTGGCGGGCGCGCCTCAGGTGGGAAGCTGACCCGCTACTTCCGGCCGGGCCGCTTGCAGAAGAACCTGTCCCCGTATCAGCAGGGCCGGAAGCGGCGGCGAGCTTGAGGATGCTCGAATCAAGATGCGTCTTGACCCGGTCTAGGCGCGCCAGGGCCGCGGGCTTCAGCGGAGCGACGGGCTTCCCTGGCGGCTCGGCAGCCGTGGCGGCGATCTCGGCGGCGGCAGCGTCGTGCTGCCCGCTGCGCTCGAGAGCAGTGACCAGGAGCGTCCGGGCTTCACCGTCCTCCGGGTCTCGCGCCAGGATTTGGCGAAGCAGGGCGACCGCTGCGCCGGGATCGTTCTCGCGCACCTTGGCAAGCGCAAGGTTGAAATCGTAGTCGCTATCGTCCGGGTCCAGGCGGCGGGCGCTCTCCAGAAGCGGATCGGAAAGAGCGGGCTTGCCGGAACGATCGTCCGCGACCGCGAGGTCGTTGAGAATCTCGGGGAGTTCGTAGGCGCCGCCGTACTCTCGGTCCAAACGATCCTTGAGCGATTGAAAGACGGTGGCGGCGCGCTCAGGCTGACTCTGAAAAAGGTCGCACACGCCAGTGAGAAAGCCGGCTTCGAGGCTCTGGTCCGCGGCGGAAGGAATGCGGGCCAGCCAAGAGACAGCGTCATCGCAATCGCGCCGCGCGAAATAGACTTCGCTCAAGGCAAACGCCGGCTCGCTCCAGCCCGGGTCAAGGCGCTCGGCCTCGCGCTGATCGTGAATTTTCTGTTCATCTTCCTGGGCCAGGAGCCCGCGGATGTAATACTCGAAGGCGTCGAGACGCAGAGGCCGTTGCCGGCGAGTAAACTCGGCGAGGCTCAGCGGATAACCCGGGTCCGCCTCCGCGACCAGCCGCCAGACGGCATTCATGTGCGCCGCCAGAAGATCATCGAGCGGGGTATCGGCACTGGCCGGCGGAAGCAGCGCAGGAGGATGAATGCGCAGGAGGCGCGCGTCCATGCGCAGGGTCTTGCCGTCGGTAGCGTAACTGCCGAAGAGGACGAAGTCGGCATCGAGGTCCTCGGCAACGTGGAGCATCATGGCCCGGCTGTAAGTTCCGCTGGCCGGCAAGCCATAGCGCTCGAGGGCCGCGAGGCGCTCATCGCGCGAGAAAACCACCAAGCCGGCATCGGAAAGACGCTCAATGGTAAGCTCCTCGAACCCTTCACCGAGCCAGTCGTAGCGTCCCGAAGGGCCGGCATTCTCAAAAGGAAACACCAGGAACACGGAGGAAGCAGACGACGTGGGCACGCTGGCTTGAGCCGGCCGGTTGGAACTTTGCGCGGCGCGAGCGCTTGGGGAACAAGCACAGGCGCAGGCCGTCAACGAGCCGATCAGCAGGATTTGCACACGCGGCATTTCAGCCGGATTGTAACAGAAGGGCGCGCATGGCGGGGGATTCACCCGGCTGCGGCCAGAAAGAGGCCGCGGACGGCGCGAACGAAGGGTTCAGGCGGGAAGGCGGCCGATCAGGGGTTTGTGCCGGCGGGGGGCGGCTCGATTAGCGCCAACACGGCAGGCTCCT
>Ga0187771_10002509_pt1 | contig 12633 bp, 7 predicted proteins | sample 0116_SJ02_MP15_1_FD_133139 | JGI IMG/M metagenome (GOLD analysis project Ga0187771, IMG submission 133139) | Tropical peat soil microbial communities from peatlands in Department of Meta, Colombia - 0116_SJ02_MP15_10_MG | ecosystem: Environmental > Terrestrial > Soil > Wetlands > Peat | place... | reverse complement strand
GGCTTCCGCCACCATAAACCCGGGATTTCCAAGGCCCGCACAGAAGAGAGGAACTTTTTCTTCCATGCACACCTTCACGGCCTCAGCCGGGCGCATGGTGGTCGTATTCATCCTCACCATGACTTCCACCTCGGGGAGTTGAAGCTCTTCTTTCACTTTCTTCACCCAGTCCTGGTGCGGTTTGGGGAGCGTGCTCAGAATCATGCTGAGAGGCAGTTCCTTGATATTTTGCTGTCCCAGCCCGCCCCTGATATCGAGCTTCTGGGGGAGGAGAAGATCGACGCCGTAAGGTTTATCTGTTTTCGCCTTGATCTCCCGGATTGCTTCGCGCAATCCGTCCACGGTGAAGCCGCTTCCTCCCAGGACCCCGAGGCCGCCCGCCTCCGAGACAGCCACCACCAGCTGCACAGGAGCCCCGGTGTTCTCACCGATGAGCGTTGGTCCCATTCCCGCAGCAATGATCGGGTACTCAATTCCGAGGATGTCACAAAGTTTTGTTCGAAGAACCCTCTTGCTCATAAAACCTCCGCTTAATTTGATGAATGTCCTGACTTTGGAACAGAAATGCTTCTCCTCCCATGAATTTCATCCACAGGAAAGAACCATTTCCTATAGGTAAAACAATTTATTTTTTTTCGTGAACCGGCACTAACCTACTGGGAATAGACTCGCAATGCGCTGGGCCAGCATAATATTGCCCGTGAGCTTGAGCTTGCCACTCATGAAGGCTGACATGCCGTCGAGTTCGCCGTTGCACATCGCGAGCCAGTCTTTATCTGCCAATCTCAGCGTGACAGATGGGTTCGCATGCACACCCGTGGATACCGTGCAAGTTTGATCTTTGACGACCACATACCAATCGCCGCCATCCGCGCCCTCGATGTTATATTGAAACACCGCATCCAGCCCGGCAGCAGCATCTCGATTAAAAACAGTTGGCATCCCTGAGAAGATCTCCTTCACCGAAGTAAATTTCGCCATCTTGGCTCCCCCTTTCAGATCCCCCCTGCCCACTTTAATGAAGGGCGGGGGATTAATGATTTTACATCTTATAAAATGTTTCACCCTGCTCTGCCATCTTTTTGAGAAGGTTGCAGGGCTTGAATCTCACGCCGTGTTCTTTTTCGAGCTTCAGAAGATGCTGATATACGTTGCTAATTCCCCAAGCACCCGCATACCGAAGAATCCCACCACGATACGGGGGAAAGCCGGTGCCATAAATCATCGCCAAGTCCATGTCCTGGGGACGATCGCAAACTCCTTCCTCGATCATGTAAGCCGCTTCGTTGATTGCTCTTGCCAGCATTCGGTCTATGATTTCCTTGGGAGTCGCTTCCTTGGGCGAAACTCTTTTCTCTTTCAGATAACTCTGCACGACCTCGAGGACTTTTGGATTCGGCACAGGTTTTTCGCCCTTGTAATCAAACCATCCGGCGCCGGTTTTCCGGCCATAGCAGCCCGTCTGATAGACCAGCTCATAAAGCGGCGACATCTTCCACCGCTCCCCAAAAGATCTTTCAAAATTCTTTCCGACATGGTAGCCAATATCAATTCCAGTCAGGTCACTGAGCGTAGCCGGACCCATAGGTAAGCCAAAATCGATGACCGCCTCTTCCACCTTAGCAGGATTTATCCCTTCTGACAACATGAAGGTTGATTCGCCCATAAGAGCACCGAGTTGTCTCGAGACATAAAAGCCGGGTCCATCATTAACGACCACAGGGACTTTGCGAATGGCCCGGCCAAAAGCCACGCTTGTCGCCAACGTCTGATCGGACGTCTTCTTTCCGCAGATGATTTCCAGTAGCGGCATCCGCTCGGCTGGATTGAAGAAGTGCAATCCGATCATTCGGCCGGGGTCCGTCAAAACGGAGGCCATCTCTGTAATGGGCAGTGCCGATGTGTTTGTTCCGAAGACGACATCAGACCTGCAGATTCCTTGTAGGCGCTTCCAGATGTCCTGTTTGATTTTCATGTCCTCCAAGACGGCTTCGACCACCAGATCAACATCTTTCACGGTTTCCAGTGAGACGGTCGTCATCAAGTGTTCGCGAATCATTCGATCCAGTCCGTCCTGGGTCATCTTTCCCTTCTTGATCGGGTAGGCGTAGGTCTTGCGGATCGCCTCAAGGTCCTTCTGGATCACCTCCTCGTTGATATCCCATAAGATGACATCGAATCCATTGCTGAGGAGGAGGTTGGTAATACCCGATCCCATTGCTCCACCCCCAAGCATGGCCACCGTTTTGATTTTTTGAGGGGCAATCTTTTCGATCCGGGGGAGCTTTCCAGCGGCGCGGGTGTTCAAGAAGATTCCGATGAGATTCTTAGCAATATCTGATACCACACAGTCGGCAAAGAGTTCCGCCTCAATCTTTAAGTCGGCCTCGAAATCATCGCTGAGGCCTCGCTCCATCGCTTCCATGGCCTTAAAGGGGGCAATATATCCTTTCCCCTCTTTGGCGGCCATTCCTCTCGCAAAACCAAGAATGGCAGCTTTTTCGTCGGGCTTGGGAAGTTTATCCTTTTTATTCTTTGTCACCCGATCTTTGTGGTTTAGCTCTCCCGAGATAAACCGGCGGGCCGCTTTCAACGCCTGGTCCAGAAGTTGGTCGGCAGGGACCACCTCGTCGAGGACTCCTTTTTTCAGACCTTCTTCCGACGAAATGGGATTACCCGTTGCGATCATCTGCAGGGCATCTGGAAAGCCGATCAGCCGGGGAAGCCGCTGTGTGCCGCCGGCTCCGGGGAACAGACCGATCTTGACCTCGGGCTGACCAATCTCAACTCCCTGGGCGGCAATGCGGTAATGGCAGGCCATTGCGATTTCCAGTCCGCCTCCCAGGCAATGACCATTGATCGCCGCAATCACCGGCTTAGGCGAGTCCTCAATCCCGTTAATAAACCGGTGATTCTCCATCATCCGGGGTAAAAGAATATTTCTATCCTTCACCTTCTGGATTTCAGTAATATCGGCTCCGGCGATGAAATTTTTTCCAGTACCAGTAAGGACCACAGCCTTGATGGCATGATCCGCTGCCGCCTGGATGAGGGCATCGGCCATCTCCCGTACAAAATGCTCGGAAAGCTGATTCACCGGAGGGTTATTCAAATCGAGAACAGCCACATCGTCTTTCACTTCAACCTTTACAGTCTTGTAACCCGTCTTCATAAGTCACCTCCGTCGGTCTATCATGAAAAGAGAATAGCACTGATGAGTATTACTATACGCTATGCATAAAAGTCAAGCAAAATCTTTAACCTTGCAGATTTCCACTTGACAAAAGTCCCTTTATCTAATATAAAGACAGAACAACGTAAGTCCGTGAGAAACGATAGAGATCTTTCTTAATGCGCTGGCTTCTAAACTTACAGTCGGCCATTTGGCATAGCCAGAATTCATCTTCAATAAACAGAATAATCAAACTGATCGACAGGGGAACAGGCAAAAGACCTTTATGGGCATAAACTGAGGTTGGCCATTCGACTGTTCGGAAACCAGCGTTGATGTTGAAGCGGAAGAGGAAATTTTGAAAATCAAAGAACTCGTTGAGCGTACCAAGGTTTCCAAAGAAACCGTTCATTATTACATTCGAGAAGGTCTGCTCCCCAAACCTCGCAAACTGGGAAGGAACATCGCTGACTACGATGAGAGATACATCGAACGCATCCTTCTGATCAAGGAGCTCCAGGACGATTATTTCTTACCGCTCTCCCTCATCAAGAATATCTTGAAGTTTCAAAAAAAATCTCGCGAAGGAAACTCTTATTTGAACCTGAACAGGAAGTACTTTCGGCCTGTGGATCGCCTTCTCCCCAGCGAGATTGCAGGAGAGCCGGAATTTCGTGAGGCCACTGGCATAGGGAAAAAATGGCTGGACAAGATGGAAGAATGGAAGATCATTACTCCGGAAGTTCGGGCCGGGCAGAAAGTCTATTCTCAGGATGATATTACGATTGGTAAGCTCATCGTGGAAATGGATGAAAAAGGGTTAGGGCCCAAGGACGGATTCGATCCGGAGGCCCTTCGGCATTACCGGGAAATATTCCGGCCGATCGTGGTGATGTCTCATAAAAATTTTATTCAAGCCAGCTTAGGAAAGCTCTCCCCGGAAGAATACTCCCAGAAGGAGATCCAGGGGAGAGAGATCATGAGCACTTTTTTCTACCACCTTTATCGCAAGCTTTCCAGAGAGGAATGCCGGCGAATCCTTAGCCTCATGGCAGCAGAAGCTGAGAAGGGAGAACTCGATTCGAGCATTCCTCCAGGGACCTGACGAATCGGGAAATTCATTTTCTATTTGCGTTTAAGTGTTTTATGATTTGTGAAGCCATTCAATTCGAAAGGAGGAAGGAATGAGAACCAAGCAGCAGTACATAGAACGGTTGCGAAAGATGCGCCGGAACATTTACGTAAACGGCGAAAAGATCGCCCGGGATGACGAAATCCAGATGCCAACCATCAATACCTATGGCCTCACCTTTGACTATGCAGCCGACCCAAAATACGAAGACCTGTGTACGGCCAAATCCCATCTGACAGGGGAGAAGATTAATCGCTTCTGTCATGTTCATCACAGCAAGGAAGATCTGCATAAGAAACAGGATATGACCCGGGCCCTTTGTCAGATCGCCGGAGGTTGCATCCAGCGGTGTATGGGAATTGACGCCACTAATGCAATCTATAACGTCTCTTATGAAGCCGATAAGCTGAACAACGGAGCCACTCAATATCACAAAAATTTCGTGAAATGGCTGGAGAGATTTCAAAAAGAGGATCTGGCCGGCTGCTGCGCTCAGACGGACGTCAAAGGGGACAGGATGAAGCGGCCTAGCCAGCAGAAAGACCCGGACCTTTATGTGCACGTCGTGGAGAGGAAGAAAGATGGCATCGTCGTCCGGGGTTCCAAGGTCCATATTTCGGAAGCCTCGGTTGCCGATGAGATTTTGGTCGTTCCGACGCGCGCTCTTCTGCCGGAGGAGAAGGACTGGGCTGTGTCCTTTGCCGTTCCCGCAGACTGGGAGGGAGTAAAACAGGTGGTGTCCATCCATAACCTGCGTGATCGGAGTCACTTCAAGAGGGGATTCACCCCGGGTTACACCGATTCTTATGTGGTCTTCGACAACTGCTTTATTCCCTGGGAGCGGGTCTTTCTCTGTGGAGAAACGATTCATGGCGGGGCATGCGCCCTTCTCTTTGCTCTCTTTCATCGCCATAGCTATTCCGGCTGCAAGCCGGCTTTAGGAGACTTAATGCTCGGCACGGTCGCACTGGCAGCGGAGTATAATGGTATCGCAAAGGCTCAGCACGTGCGAGACAAGTTAGCGGAAATCATCCGGGTATCCGAGCTTGGCTATGCTGCTGGGTTCACGGCCTCGGAATTGGGAAAACCCGAGTTGTATGTACCCGGTGTGGGATTCATGCCTTATGGGCCTGGAAGTTACATCCCCCATTCCATCTATGCCAATGTTGGCCGCTGCCTCACGGGCGAGGCGGTCTTCCGGGAGGCAGAGATTCTGTGCGATATCACCGGTGGGATTCCGGCGACTTTTCCCTATGAGGGAGATTTTGTGAATCCGGAGACAAAGGATCTCCTCTACAAGTACATCACCCGGAACCCGGATATTCACCCCGAAGATGCCGCACAGCTCTGGCGCTACATTGGCGACGTCCTCTGCTCTGCGAGCGGCGGAATCCATTTGATTGGATCTTATCATGGGGGCGGCTCACCCATCATGGAGTCGATCGCCATCACAACGCAGTACGACATCGAATCCCGCAAAAAAATGGTAAAGAGGATTGCGGGCATTCCGGATAGAAAAAAGAATTCTTGAGGTGAGGTGAGAGATCCAATCCAATAAAAATAGAAGGGGGATAAAATGAGAGACGCAGTGATCGCTGGATATTTGAGAACCGCCATTTCAAGGTCGAGACCCAATGACCCGCCGCGGGACTGGTTCTACAAATTAAGAGCGGACGACCTGTTGGCTAAACTCCTTCCCGAGGTGATCAAAAGAACGGGAATTAAGGCTGAGGAGATCGACGATTTCATCGTGGGATCATCCATCGGAGTGAACGAGCAGTGGGCCTATGGCGGCCGTACTCCGATTTGGCTCGCGAATCTGCCCGAAAAGACTGCTGCAAAGTTCGTCGACCAGCAGTGCGGCTCATCCATGGCAGCCATTCACGTCGGTTTTATGGAAATTGCTATGGGCTTTACAGACATCGTGATGGTCGGGGGAATGGAGCATATGACGAGGGTCCCTATGGGTGGAATGGCCCCCAAAGAACATATCTCCTTGAACATGCGTCTCTTTACAGAGCCAGCGTACAAGCACTGGGATATGATGACATCCGTCAACATGGGGCTTACCGCAGAGAAGCTTTTTAGCCAGAGGCAATTTACCAAAGAGGACATGGACCGCTGGGGAACGCGTTCCCATCAGTTGGCTTCCAAGGCTTACAAAGAGGGCTTTTTCAAAGATGAAATCCTTCCCATCGAGACTGAGCAGGCGGACGGGAAGATGATGGTTGTGGACCGAGACCAGGCCGTTCGGGACGATGCAACATTGGAAGGGATGAAAGACCTCAAGCCATCATTCAAACCCGATGGTGTCATCACGCCTGGAAATTCATCACCCTTGAATGCTGCAGCCTCTTCCATGATCCTGATGTCCAAGGAGACGGCCAAGAAAAAAGGCATCCAGCCCATGGCCACCCTGCGCTCCATCGGATTTGCCGGAGTCGATCCTTCGATCATGGGAGTGGGTCCTGTCCCCGCCAGCCGCATGGCCCTGGAGAAGGCGGGTTTGCAGGCGAAGGACATCGATTACTGGGAGATCAACGAGGCCTTCTGTATCGTCGTCCTGAATTGTATGAAAGAATTGGGCATCGATCCTGACCGAGTCAATGTCATGGGAGGGGGCACAGCCATCGGGCACCCGCTGGGAGCTACAGGGATCCGCCTGGTGGGCACGCTTGCCCGGATTCTGAAAATCAAGGGCGGTCGTTACGGTCTTGCCAATGCCTGTGTGGGCGGTGGCCAGGGCATCGCCACGATCATCGAGAGGGAACCGTAACCAGGCCATCCGATCTGGGCCTTCTGGAAAGATAGAACTGCCCTCCCCTTTCAAGTTTGTCTGGTGACAGAAAGAGGAGGGCTTTTTTTAAGGGGAAACTCATGAATCTTCTGCCATCCCTTTTTTCTCCCCTCAAGATAAAATCATTGGAATTGGTCAACCGGGTGGTCATGCCTCCGATGGGAACCAATCTCGGAAATCCAGACGGAACAGTGAGTGAAGCGAACCTTGCTTACATGAAGCGCAGGGCGAGAGGTGGGGCTGGGTTGGTTATTACCGAAATTACTTCCGTTCATCCCAGCGGCTCGGCCATATCGAGCGAACTTGGGATCTATGATGACCAGTTCATCCCTGGCCTGAGAAAGATTTCCGACGCGGTGCATGCTTGCGGCGGCAAGGTGGCCTTGCAGCTCCACCATGCGGGACGGGAAAGTCTTTCTCTTCTGCAGGAAGGAAAGGCCATCGCCCCTTCGGCCATCCGTTCTTTGGTTTTTGGCCTGACCCCACGAGCCATGACCATCGAAGAGATTCAAGAGATCATCGCTGCTTTTGGTGCTGCCGCGGCTCGGGCTCGGGAGGCGGGGTTTGACGCTGTGGAAGTGCACGGTGCCCACGGATATTTGCTGACGCAATTTCTATCTGCTCTTTCCAACAGACGTGATGATCAATATGGAGGGAATCTCATCAACCGCGGCCGATTTATCATCGAAGTAGTGCAGGAAGTTCGCAAGAAGGTGGGGCCCGACTTTCCCATCTCCCTTCGCCTCTCTGTTGAGGAGTGCATTAAGGATGGTTACACATTCGAAGACATTCAGCCCATCCTTCCCGATCTGGTCGAAGCCGGAACAGACATTCTGCATGCATCTCTTGGCACACATGGAAGTCCGGCAGGCGTGACGAGCGCGCCCTGTGAGTATCCACCCGGTTTCAACGTCTGGCGGGCCAAAAAGTTGAAAGAGGCAGTCGGCCTTCCAGTGATTGCTGTCGGTCGATTCACAGATCCTTGCCCGGCGAATGAAGTGATTGCGCGCGGGGAAGCAGACCTGGTGGCCTTTGGCCGCCAGCATCTGGCTGATCCGGATTTTCTCATCAAAGCGCGGGAAGGCCGTCCCGAAGATATCCACAAGTGCATTGCTTGCAATCAGGGCTGCATCGAGCGTCTGATGCTCGGAGAAGGGAAAATCCGCTGTGCCCTCAACCCAGAAACCGGACAGGAAATCATTTATCCCCACGGGCCAGCCGTCATCCGTCGAAACGTATGGGTCATTGGAGCTGGACCTGGCGGCCTGACTGCAGCCTATGAGGCAGCCCGCCTCGGGCATCGGGTGACCCTGTACGAAAAGGAGAAGGAAACGGGTGGACAACTACGCTTTGCGAGTAAAGCACCCTTCAAGGATCATTATGGGGTTTGGGCCTCCTGGCTCGCCTCTCAAGCTAAAAAGATGGGCGTGACTGTGCGTACAGGGATCGAGGTAACGGAAAACATGATTTCCGAAGCGAATCCAGAGGCGGTGATTCTGGCCAGCGGAGGAGAACAGATCAAACCTGAAATTCCTGGGATTGATCTACCGTGGGTCCGCAATGCCTTGCAGGTCCTGGACGGAGCGGTTTTGCCGGGGAAGCACCCGATTGTCATCGGGGGTGGGCTAATCGGCATGGAAACAGCCGATTATCTGTGCCAGAAGGGAATGCAGGTCACATTGGTTGAGGTCCTGAAACGCTCGCCAGTCCTAAAAATTACCTCCCACGGCTACATGCTTCATACGAGGCTCAAGGAAGCCGGGTGCCGGCTTCTTTTCAACACGGCCGTAAAAAAAATCGAAGAATCTTCTGTAACGATTCTCACTGAGGAGAGAGAGCAGGTTCTCTCCCCGATCGATCAAGTTATTGTTGCTGTCGGGCTTAAAGCCAACGACAAGCTGAAAGAAATATTGCAGGCCAAAAAGATTCGACATTTCATCATTGGTGATGCCCTTTATCCCCGCAGAATCATCGAAGCGACCGAAGAAGGCGCCCGTGCCGCCTGGAATCTCTAAAAATGTGGGAGATTATCAAGCGAAAGGAAGTCGAGCTGCTGGTTTGTCATCCTCTTGGTTTAAATTAGAGTCTAACCCTGGCAGACATTGGCAGGTTGGTTCCTGACCTGCCGCCCCGTTAGGGTGAATATATGGATATCGTATCGCCACCTTTTGGCAGGTGTGGATAATGGCAAGATATTGGGCCATCGGGGAGGGAGGACCTTTCAACTCCATTGCGTGTGTTACTTCCTTGAAGTCAACAACAGACTCATTCAACTAATAAGTAAAGATTTCTATTGAGACTGTCGAAAAAGTCCCCAAGCAGATTCTTGGAGAAGATGCAGAGAAAAATGACTTCACAGAATGCGCCACAATCAACGATCTCACAATTTTGAAGGGTCGTGAGACCCCCAAAAATCAGGTATTAACATAAAAGCACCCATACCAATAACAAACATACTGATAAAAGCAAGTCGGGAAATAATACCCCTTCCTCTTTTCCGCTTTTAGGTCGGCAATCAGTTCAAGAAGATTTTTGTTACTACCGGCAAATGTTTTCGCTTGTTCCAGAAGCGCATCCCGATCGTAAGTGGGGGCACCTTTTCCTGTTTGTCCAGGCTTACTGACGGCGACGGGTATTTCATCCAATAGCTTCACTCCCCCCCATAATAAAGATGGCGTCCCTCTTATCCAAACCAAGGGCGATGACATGACTAGCGAATTCAGCTTTTTTCGAATAATCAATCGCTTGTTCAGGACCCAACGCCTTCTCTGCCGCATACGCACTAGCGACACAAACCATAACCACGACAATCGCCGAACTCATTACTTGAAAGGTTCTTTTGATAGTTACCCTCCTCAGTCCATTGTTATTGTGTGTTGTTGTCTTGCGAAACTACTCAGAACAATCGAAACGATTTCACCCAAAACGGTTGATTCCACCGTTTGGTCACCCAACGTAATTCTAGTTAAAGGATTATTCACATACGGGATTCCGGGCACCAGAACTTCAGAGCGGAACTAAGGGGGCAAGTAATAATCATTAAGTTTCATTGTTCCATCCTCCTTTCTGCCACATGGTTCGAAATGAAGCTCAAACTCCAGTGTTCACCCACCCTCCAATCTTCACTGTCAAAACACATTGTGGACATAATAACGCCTAATTCCGGGTATGTGCCCTATAACCAATTGCCCATCAATATGAAGGGTGCCCAATAGTAGGGGTGTTCATATTCATAATGTCTGCCAGTGTCGGCACCGAGAGCAACTACACCGCGCGCCGACCCGGCCGAGGTACTTGTACCCCTCCCGTGGATGAACGCAATCTGGGCTTGGCGCAGCGCTTCGGCCTTGGAGAACTTCTTTTCCTCCCGCAGTCGGTAGAATTCAGCCATGAAGAGGGCTGTACTCTCGTCTGCAACGGGCCAGAGTGTGGCAATAACGGCCTTGGCGCCCTGGCGTTGGACAATGAAGGAGAGTCCGTCAACCTCATCGCCGTGGCTTCTCTTGCCACCACCGACCGCCGTTTGGCAAGCAGAGAGGGTGAGGAGGTCGACTCCTCCGAAAAGGTTATTCTGCCGCGCCATGAGAGCAAGCGTGATCGGGTCTCCCTGGCCCGTGAGGAGAAAGCTCATCGTATCGTTTCCCGCTTCCAGGTGGAAGTGGCTCGCAATGTGGACAAGAGGGTACCTTCCTTTCCGTCTCAACATCTCCTGCATGGCCTGCCAGGTAAACTCGTCATCCAGATGGCGGCTGCCAGGGATGACCCCGGCTTCGCCCTCCTCCCGGATGACTGCTTTGAGCTCTTGAGGAACTGATTTGAGGGGGTCGAACGGTATCTCCCGTACCTTGCGCCCCTTGCTGACCCCCAGGCCGAGGCCGGTCCAGTTATCTTTAGGCCTATCCTTCAGGTTTGGCTTGCTGGCCGAGGTGAAGATAGACAGGCGATACTGTTCCACCAAGTATTGTTTTTGTTTTTCGTCGTAAAGCGCTGCAAGGGGAAGGAAGCGCAGGGCGCCATCCAGGTGCCACATGAGGGTAGACCCTTTCTTGGCCTCCTTCCTCGCATCAGGGGGGAAGATGATGTCGAGAAGCTCCTGGGCCTGCGGGCGGGGGTCTCGGTTAATGCCCCGCGAGAAATCTAGAAATAAATGTCGAAAGGCTTCCACTTTGTTGTTCAGGTCGCTCTCCTTGATAGGGACTGTGTAGCCGCGGCGGCCCTCGGGCGTGATGAGAATGAGGGAGTAGCTCTCCTTGTCCACCACGGTATAGAGGGCGATGGTCTCCTCCCCCAGCTCCCGCAGAGTTTCCTGCAATGCCTGCGCCTCCTTCAGCTCTTCACCTTTTTCGGGGCGGGTGGTGGAGAGGGCGGCCACGATCCGGTCCAACACCTGCTGAAATGCTATGCATGCTTCGTCGATTTCCGCTTCCAGGTGCTTAATCCGTTCTTCTACCTTAATCTGTTCTTCCTCCTCGAGAGTGCGTGTTTTCTTCTCCCTCAGTGCCGTAAGTTGGGCCAGTTTTTCCCGAAGGGGCATCCCCGCTTTGGCAAGTATATTATCCTGGTTCGTCTCGAAGGAAGTAAGGGTGGCTTTACCCGATATAGGGGCCACGGAGTCATCACGGCGGACAAACTGGAACTGTTCTTGCTCCTTGAGAAGCTCCAGCACCTGCTCCGCCTCTGGAAGTCGCCCCTGGGAGATCAGGAGGCTCGATAGATGCCTGTAGATTTCTTTCACAGTTTCGTCGTAGCTCTTGAGTGTATCCTTGCCGAGGCTGGCAATATTCCCGCGTAGGGCTTGGATAATATTAACAGCCTGTTTAGCAAAGAAGATGGCGGCCTCGGGGTTTCCCTGCCCTTCGAGGAGCCCACTCATGCTCACTTGGACCTCAGTAATACCATCATAAGCTTGTGCTAATTCAAAAAAACCCTGCGCTCTATTATACTGTTCCAAACATCTACCAACGTCATTCTTGATATTATAAATGTGCCCCATGAATAGATGTGTGAATCCTTGTCCAAGAACGGCGTTGGCATATTGATACAATTTCAAAGAGGCCTCATAATTCTCAACTGCCCTTTGTTCCTGCCCGATCTCAAAAAATACCTTACCTTTTCTTAGATAAACATTAGCTTGTCCTATAGTTGAACCAGCTTCGAGATAAAAACCAAAGGCTATCTCGTAATACAAAAGAGCAGCGTCGAAGTGCTTTGATTTTGCATAAATATCCGCCCTGTTTTTGTTAACATTTCCCAATCCTATGATATATTTTGCCTTGGAATAAAACATTTCAGCAGTTCTGTAATATTCCAGGGCTTTCGAAACGTCGCCCAACTCCTGGTAAAGCGTGCCCTTTCCGTACCCCACCCATCCCTGACCGAGCCAGTCATCTTCGTGAATAAAATATGAGTTAGATTTATCATAAAAGTTAAGTGCTGTGCCAAAGTCGCCAGTTCGGTTATACACGTCTGCCATTAATCTATAAACATTTCCTAATCCACGCCTATTATCTGACTTTAAAAAATAGTCAACCG
>Ga0187771_10002508_pt1 | contig 12634 bp, 10 predicted proteins | sample 0116_SJ02_MP15_1_FD_133139 | JGI IMG/M metagenome (GOLD analysis project Ga0187771, IMG submission 133139) | Tropical peat soil microbial communities from peatlands in Department of Meta, Colombia - 0116_SJ02_MP15_10_MG | ecosystem: Environmental > Terrestrial > Soil > Wetlands > Peat | place... | reverse complement strand
GACAATGCCCAGCTCTATGTGAATAGCGGCATCGGGACGATTTTCGTCCCCATGCGCCTGGGCGCCCCACCCGAAATCACCATCTACGAACTGGTCCGCGCATAATTGGCTGGCACGGTCGGTGACTTCTTGACCGTGGGCTTTGGGAGTTCAGTAGCGTTCGCGAACGTTGCGGTCGAGGGCGCTCCCTTGCAGAGTCGTGCCGTGTCCCGTATGTCCGCGTTCGCCCGGAGCGGCGAAACGGCGGTAGAATATGGCACAGCGGAGATGATCGCCAGGGAAGCGCCCCGGATCGCAGAACCGGCGGCCAACGGTGGGACCATGCTCAATCAATGGCAGTCTGCCGGTTGTCGAGAAATCCAAAGAGCGTGCAAGGAGGCAAACATGAAGCGTTGGACAAACCCGCGTCTTTTCGCTGCCCTAATATTGGTATTCCCGCTGTCTGCCTACCTGGCGAGCCAGAATTCGCCTGACGGGGCGCGCGCCGTAGAGCCCGCGCCCATCCGCTACTACATCACCACAAAAGCAATGCTGATAGATCCCGAGGTGGTTTCAATTTTTGGGGCCTCGAACCTGCCGCCCGGGTCTGTCCTCCTCGTTTACATATACGATTACATTGGAGAGGGCTCCAAGGTCTTCAATGAGGAAACCCGTGTCCGCATGGGCGAAGACGGGCTGTTCAAGGTAACGATTCAACCCAAAGAAGGGTTGAAGTTCTTCGGCCCCGCGCTCAACGCGATTCTACGTGGGGAGTTGGTTCGTCCCAAGGATGCGTCGGACTTCGGCAGAAGCATGGTGTGCTCCGTGAGCTTCAGCCCGAACTACCCGCCCCAGCCGGAGAGCGTCATCAAGGTGGTGGGCGACGCGGGCGAGAACCTGGGGTCCAATGCCACAAACCCGCAGATAGCGGGCAACTCGCGAGTAACGGATCTCCAAAACTGGACCGTTGTCACGGAATAGGCAGCGAACACCGCCGTTGTCGCGGCCTATGGCTCTCCTTTCGGACTTTTTCGTTTCGCTCCTTGACGGTGCGCACAGCGCGGCCCAAGAAAATCCGCGATTCACAAAACAAAGGTGGGAAAAAATCGGCTGTAGCGGCGGTCTATGACCGCCGCATTTTGGAATGCACAACTTCGGCGCTCATAGAGCGCCGCTACAGATCGCAACCTAGATTTTTTCACACGTTCAACCGGCGGTCCGCGCTACCGACCGCCTACTGCTTACTGCCTTCTGCCTACTTTCTTGCTTTGCCGGCTGTGGGGGGTTAATTCGTGAGGGGTTGCAGCCTAAGGCTGGCGCAGATTTGTCTTAGCAACTGTTCCGCGGCCGGGCCCGTCGAGACAAGTTTGATGCCGACTTGATTCTTCCTCTTCCAGACGACCACGCCCTGGATCAGCAACTTCTGGCCCTGCCATTCCGCGGCCAGGTCGCATTCCTCACCCATATCCGGGAGCACCAAGCCTTCCAGGCATCCACCCTGGACGGAGAGGGTGACGAGGGTGGCCATCGATGTGGCGCCCGTATGCAGGTTCGCGAGGCGCGTGGGCAGCTCGCTCACATAACGGGGGACCCTCCGGCGCTCGCGCTCGTCGGTCTGTTTGGGAAGCGAGGTGGCGGGCCGGGGCGCCACCTTTGCGGCGGGCCGCGGCGTTTCCACTTCTTTGCTCGCTTGGGTGAAGAGCGGCCGCCGGCTGAGTGTGGCGCAAAGATCGCTCAGGCGCCTCTGCGTGTCCTTATCTACGGAGAGAAACTTCAGCCCCACTTTCCCTGCCGGGTCTCTCCAGACGACCTGCGCGGTCGTCCCAATCACCACGTTCTCCCACTGGAAGTACACCTCGCACTTTTCACCGACGGTCATCCCTTCGGAGCGCTCGATGGCGCACCCCCGCGTGCTGATCATGGGGAGCATCACTTCCCAACTGACCCTCTCTCTCGGCCGGTGCAATCGGCCCACAACTCCCAGCGGGTATCGGGGAACTTCGCGGCGTTCAGGCATCGCTTGTAAGTTTAACCTCGGGGCGTGTGGCCTGCAAGGGGGTCTAAGGGCAGTGACGAGTGACAAGTGACGAGTCAGGAGATCAAACCTTCGGCGATTGACACTGCCGGATGAGAGCGAGGGCTGTCAAGCGGCCTTCTCCAGCGACCTGCGCAAAGCATTGAGCATTTTCTTTAGCTCGGAAAGCAGGTCCGACGCAGCAGTAGATTCAGCCTTGGTGCAGAAACCCAAATCAACAGAGAGCTCCAACTGAGTGTCCAGTTCCGCTGTCGAGCCCTCTGCGTTCGAAACGAAGTGAACAAACATGGCCGTAGTCCTCCGGGCCTGGCCCTCCGCGATATTCGATGGAATGGAGACGGCCGCCCGCCTCATTTGCGCCACCAAGCCGAATTTCTCATCCGCTGGAAAACGCCGGGTCAACTCGTAGACCTTTTTGACGAGCGCCATCCCCTTCTGCCAGACAAGTAAGTCCCTATATCCACCCAGCTTGGTCTTGGGCGCAGGCACAGGTTCGGTTTTCTCATTCATGGCAGCCCTCTTCCTGACTCGTCACTTGTCACTCGTCACTCATCGTGGCAGCTCACTTTCCTTGTCTTCGCTTCCCGGATCGATTCCACGCTGCCAAGCGTGGTCTTCCTCCTGACTCGTCACTTGTCACTCGTCACTCGTCACTGTTTTTTCAAATCCTCCGGCGTGTCGGTGAGCTTGCCGAGCATTTCATAGAGGCGGATCAGGGCGTGGTCCACCATGCGGTCAGCCGCCCCAGGCTCGACGATGGTGGCGGTGTTGGCGGCCCCGTACCCGCCCAGGGTGGCGGCGCGGATGGTGGGGAAGTACCCGAAATTCCCGTTGGCGTAACCCATGAAGAAGGCATCGCGCACCGGACAGCGGTCGCGCCAATTGATCTGGAAATCCACGAAGGGCTCGCCCGGCATGGTCATCAGCGCGATGGTCTTGTTGATGAGCACCGTGGCCACGGGCAGGCTGAGAGGCTTGCTGGATCGCCGGTCGAAAGCCTCCGCGGCCTGCGGGCCCCAGGATTTCAGGACCGCCTCGCGGAACTTCACGCGGTCCCAGCGCATGTGGAAGTCCAGCGTGTCCTCGACGAACTCGAGGCTGGGCTCGGCGACGTCTTCAGTTTGAATGCCTTTGGCCACGCGCGCGGCTTCGCGGCCCAGCCGCTCGCCGGTCCAGTCGCGCATCCTCACCGCGTCTTCAGCCAGCGGGTGGACGGCGTAATAAGGATTGATATCGCCGTCCCCGCCCTGCAGGAACATGCCGAGCGGCTCGCCGTTAAAAGCCTGCTCGACGGTCTTGTCCATGACTCCCGGATAATCCGCGGAGTATTGGAAGTTGTCGGAGCCGAACACCACGGGGTGGCAGGCGTAGTTGACGAGGATGGCCAGCGGCCGGCCCTCGGAGGTGTCCACCCGCAGCACCGTGACGGTGCGGTCCACCGGCGCCGTGGGCACCCGGGTGTTATTGCGCTCGAACCAGGTGACCGTGCCATCGGGATTCACGCGCAGCCGGTTGTGGCCGATGTCCGTGACGCCATACCCCACCCCCAAGCGCGCCGCCACGGCGTGCGCGTGCGCCTCCAGGACGGCCGATTCCACCTTCTCCAGCACGCCGGTTTCCCAGTCGGGAGATTCTCGGGGGGGATACTCATCGCGAATTGCCGGCCCGGAGTGCGTGTGGATGGCCGCGACGAGCACGTAGGAAATCCCTCCCTTCTCGCGCGCCGCCGCGCGCAGGCGGTTGATCCATTCCGGGGCGAACACTGTCCCCAGGTCCATAACCACCAAGGCCAGCCGCTTTTCCCCCACTTCCAGAACCAACACTCGCGCCATGAGCGGGTCGAGCACGGCGGTGGCGCCGCCCTTGCGGCCAGCGTAACCGTACATGGGAAGGCCCAGGGGCGGAGTGATGTCCACCTTCGCCACTCCGGCCTTCAGCGTCGCGGCTGGCAAGAGCTGCGGCCAAACACTCAGGAGCAATCCCAATATCCCTGCCCACCTCAAGACTCGCCTCATAATCCCTCCTGTACTGTTCTCCTGACTCGTCACTCATCACTCGTCACTGCTTTCTCAGTTCTTCGGGCAGATCGAGCAGCCGCCCGAGCATTTCATAAACTCGTATCAAGCCGTGGTCCACCATGCGCTCGCCGGTCCCTGGTTCGACGTAGGTGTTCGAATCCCCCGCGCCATAACCGCCCTGGGAAGCGGCGCGGATGGTGGGGATATAGTCGTAGTAGCCGTTGGCGTAGCCGACCAGGAAGGCGTCGCGGACGGGGCAGCGAGCCCGCCAGTTGATCTGGAAGTCCACAAAGGGCTCGCCCGGCATGCCCAGGAAGGCCACTTGCTTATTGACCAGCACCGTGGTGACAGCCATGGAGAGCGTGCTCGGGGCCGGCGCGTCCTTGAGCATACCCGCATGGTCGTCAAAGACCGCGGGGCCAAACTTCTCGAGGAGGCCTTGGCGGAATTTCTCGGCGCCCCAGCGCACCGGCACGTCCAGCATGTCTTCCGCAAAGTCGAGGCTCGGTTGGGAGGCGGCCTCGGTGCGAATGCCCGCGGCCACGCGCGCCGCTTCCTGGCCTAACTGCTCCCCCGTCCAGTCGCGCTTCTTCAGCGCGTCTTCGGCGAGCGGCGTATCGGCATCGTAGGGGTTGATATCGCCGTCGGCGCCTTGCAGGAACAGGCAGAGCGGATGATTGTCGAACGACTTTTCCACCGCCGCGCACATCACGCCGACGAAATCCGCGGAGTAGCGGAGGTTGTCCGGCCCGAAGACGACGGGGTGGCAGGCGTAGTTGACGAGAATCGCCAGCGGCTTGCCGTCGGCGGTGTCGAGTCGGAGCACCGAAACGCGGGGATCGACGGGAGCGGTCGGAATCCTGGCGGCGTTCTGCCACAGCATGGTGACGGTGCCGTCTGGGTTCACGCGCCGCCGGTTGTAACCGATATAAACGCGCCCGTAGCCCGCGCCGAGCCGCACTTCCCGGATGCGCCCCGCGGCTTCCGCGACCGCCTGGGAAATTTTATCGAGGGCCGCGGTTTCCCAGGCCGGCGTCTGCCCGGGCGGATATTCGTCCAGAACGTTTGGCCCCGCATGAGTGTGCGAGGCCGTGATGAGCAGAAATGAAATCCCGCACGATTGTTTTAGGGACTGGCGCAGGCGGGCAAGCGCCGACGGGCCGAAGACTCGCCCCAGGTCGAGCGTGACCAAAGCCCAGCGCCGCTCCCCCGCTTCCAGCACCAACACGCGTGCGTAGAGGGGGTCCAATGTTCCGGTCGAGAGCTGGGTCCGGTCGGCATAGCCGTACATCGGCAAGCCGGGCGGCGGCGTGATATCCACTCGCGCCACGCCGGCCTTGAGCCCCGCGCCGCGCAAAGCGGGAGCAACAGCGAGCAGGCCCAGAATGAGGGCGGCAATTCTTCTCATAGCGGCCGCCATTCTACTCGCAGAGGCTGGCAGGCGCTAGTTGCCAGCGCGGGCTTTTGTCCAGCGAGGCGGAAGCCGGGTTCCCGCGCTTAGTGTGGTATAAATTTCCCTGCAGGGCGCGTTATCCAGGGGGTTCGCATGAATTGCTGCGACATGCTGGCCGAGGCGATTGAGCGCGGGGCGTTTTATTACGGCCCCAAGCAGGGCATCAACGACGGGCGGATTCTCAACGATTTGAACACCGAGTATTTTCTCCGCGCCCCGGCCAGCCGCGGCTACGATTACTTCGGAATCAATTACTGCCCTTTCTGCGGGCGCGCGCTCGCCCTGGGCCTTTGGCAGGCGGAAAAGAAGAAGTGAAGCCTGGGGACTAGCAGGACACCGAAATGCCCCTTCATGTCATGCTGAGCGAAGCGAAGCATCTCGCTCTGTCTTACAACAAAGGTGCCTAGATCCGGCGCGGGGTTTACCCTGAGCACTCAGGGCCAGATCCTTCGCGGAGTTTACCCTGAGCACTCAGGGCCAGATCCTTCGCTTCGCTCAGGATGACAAGCGAAGGGCTCAGGATGACACGCGAAGGGCTCGGGATGACACATCGCAAGTGGTTCTCCAATAGCAATCTAGAGAATTAGGAAGGAGCCCCTGAGCCAAAACCCAGTCAACGAGTCCCGCACTTTCTCACTCGAAGCGAATTTCCTTCAGGCGCGGCAGGGGAATGGAGAAATCGAAGACATCCTCGCTGGCGGGATTGTAACGGTCGGTGATGCCCAGGAGGCGGGCTTCCGCGGGCAGGCTGGTCGGCATAAGGAATTTGCCCGCTTCGGCCTCTCCGCTGCGCAGCTGGATTTTGACCTGGTCGCCCTGGAACTCGATCCGGTCGATTTTGGAGAATTCGATCTCGTCGGCGCCGCCTCCCTCCAGCAGCACGGGGAACGTCGTCCGGGCCGGGATGGATTCGAGGAGCGAGCCGCGGCCGCCCGGGGGATAGAAATCCAGGTAGGCATCGAAAACCTCGGTGGTCTTGCCCGCCTGGTCGGTGACCGTCGCCTTATAGCCGAAGCGCTTCCAATTCTCGACGATCTGCTTCTGGCCGGAAGGGTTGCTTCTCTGAACGATGTAGGGAAGGCTGCCTTTGTTCAGGGTGACTTTGGTGACGCGACGCTCGCGCAGCTCGAAGTGCTTGTAGACCAGAAAAGAGGAGTCTTCTTTCACCACGATCGCGTCGCGCTGAATGACTTCCTGCTTGCCTTGCGCGGTCATCTGAAAAATGACGTCGCCCGCCACTTGCGACGCGGTCAACATCAACAGCGCGACTGCCGCCAATAACTGCCTCATCCTCAAATCAGTGACAAGTGAGGAGCGACAAGTGACGAGCCGGAAGAGAAGTCCACGGTAAGGATGCCACAAGGCTCTTCACCTTCGACTTTTGACTGCCGACTGTTGACTTTCCGTTCCACGTGTCACTCGTCGCTGCCTTTCAGCCTTTCTTCTTCTTCTGGGACTTGAACTCGGTCTCGATCTTGCCCCCCATGGCGCTGATGGCCTGTTGGGCGAGCTCCGCGTACTGTCCATTGGGATCCAGTTTCAGATACTGTTGGAATGCCTCAATCGTCCCGGGCGCGGGCACCACGGTCCCGTCCGCTTTGACCTCCGCCTTGCCCATCAACGCCTGGCCGTACCAGTAGAAGGCATTGGCATTGGTGGGGTCGAGATCCGTGCATTTCTTAAGGGCCACCGCGGCTTCGTCCATCTTGCCCTTATTCACCATGATCACGCCCATATTGTAGTAGTACGTGCCGGCGCGGGTGGGGTCCAGGTCGGCGGCCTTCCGGAATTCCGCTTGGGCTTCCGTAACTTTTCCCATGTCGGCATACAGGCTGCCGAGATTGTTGTGGAGACTGGGGTCGCTGGAGTTGACCTTAATAGCCTTGTCAAAGTAGTCCAGGGCCTTCTGCTGGTCGTTTTCCCGGGCGGTGCGGTCCGAGTCCCCCTTGGAGGCCTGCGAATAGCAATCCGCCAGTTTGGCGAGCACGACGGGAACGTTTTTGTCTTTAGCCAAGGGAAGGGCCTGCTCGAACATCGCCGCAGCATCACTGTATTTCTTGGCCGCGAAAAGAACGTTCCCCTGGTCAAAGGTCTGTTTCAAGCCGCTATATTGCTTCTCCTCCTTCGCGTGCTCCTCCTCCGCCTTGGCGATTTCCGGGTTCTCTTGTCTTGCCGCGGCCCGCTCCTTCGCCATGTCGAAGTCAACCGCCGTCGGGTCTCCCAGCCCGACGTGCTTGCTGATGCTCCAGACCGCCTTGCCGTTGGGGTCGTTGAGCGTCAGCTTGTAATTGCCGACCTGCAGGCCGATGTACGTGTACTCGCCTTTTTTGTTGGTCTTCACTTTGGATTGCCATTTCACTTCCTGGCGTTCCACCAGGATCGTATAACCTGCCAGCGGCTTTCCATCCTCGCCAGTGCACTTCCCGCTCACACCCCCGGTCTGAGCACAAAGCGGAATCGCCGCCACCACCCAGGCGAAGACCACCGCGGAGAAGATAAGTCTCCGCGTCCATAATGTCATCATAAGTCCCTCCTTACCTTTCCGCGCGTATTCTAGCGTCATTCCCGCGCTGACTCAACCCCCTTGCCCATTGACGATTTTCGATTTTCGATTGCCGATTTCGAGAGCTTGCCGTCCGCCGCATGAGCGTCTAGAATTTGTTTTATGGAAGGGCGGATGCGTGTACGGCTTGCACTTCTTGGCGCTCTGTGCGCCCTGCTGGCTCCCGCGCCGCTTCGTGCCCAGTTGCCGCGCTGGCTTGACAGGTGCATGCCTTATCCTACCCTCGCGGAGGAACTCACCGCCGCTCAGAATTCGATAGAAGAAAAAACCTCTCTCCCTGAAGTTCAGATCACCGCGGTGACATTTGAAGGCGCAGCTGATCTGCCGAGCCAAAAAAGGGATGAAATCGTCGCCTGGCTGGAGCAGATCCGATGTGACAGCAAATCCGACTGCCTCGAGGCCTCCCTGGAGGAAGCACGGGACGGCTTGCGGCAGTACGGTTACATGTATGCAAAGGTCTCCGCGCGGGCCACCGTCTTGAGCAGCGACCCGGAAGAGGAGCGGATTGCCGTAGCCTTTGTGGTGAGCGAAGGCCGGCCATACCGCCTGGAGGGAATTCAGATTGCCAATGCACACGTGTTCTCGCCTGGGGAGCTCCGCAACCTCATCCCGCTGCAGGACGGAGACGTCTTCAACCTGCATATGGTTCGAAAGGGCCTGGAGAACCTAACTAGGCTATATGAATCGCAAGGCTACATAAACTTTACCGCGGACCCGGACCTCAGGTTTGATAACGCTTATGGCCGCATTTCCATGGTGCTGGATCTGCAGGAAGGTCGGCAGTTCAGAGTCGGGAGCGTGGAGATTCTCGGGCAAAATCAAGGCGATTCGGAGCACGCTTTGAAAATCAAGCTAAAACCAGGCGATCTGTTCAATCCCGCCCTCATCAACGAGTTCTTCAGCGAAAATAAATCTCTCTTGCCCGCCGACATCTCAAAAGAAGACACCTACATCACCCAGAACAACCGCGACAGCACAGTTTCAATCCTAATCGACGCCCGGGACTGCCCGGAGCGCGCTAGTAACTCGCGACACAAGCTCGACGACAACCGGTGATCATCGGATGGCAGTGCCGGGCTGAAGCCCAGCGCTACTTCCCGAAATCATTTCGCATCGCCGACTTTCCGGCTTAGAATTGGGCTTTGAAATCTCTCCGCTTCTTCCAAGCGTTTTGCATGTCTCCCGGCCTAGTCGGTAGAAAGACGAGAGGTCCCGGCCCGGGGGAAATCCTGGTGGATGGATGAAGCCGCCCCGAGGCGAAGAGCTTCAAACAATTCTTTCCCAAGGGCGCTGGGACCGAGCGATTGCGATCCTCAATCGCCTGGATCCCGCCGTCGCCGCCGACGCGTTTCTGAGCCTCCCCCACTCGGAACAAGACCTTTTGTTTCGGCGCCTCCCGACGGAGCTGGCCGCCAAGCTGGCGCCGATCTTCCCTTACTACGATACGTTCGCCCTCCTGCACTCGCTCCCGCTCGAGGAAATGATTCGGATTGTCGAGAAGATGAATCCCGACGAGCGCTGGGGTTTTCTCGACATGCTGCCGGAGGGACAGTGGCAGCAAATCGTAAAAGAAATTTCCGAAAGGCGCCCCGCCGAGGCCGCCATCGAGAAGGGCGCGTTGGTTCCCACCGAAGAAGCGCGGGCTGGCCCTCCTGTTTCGCCCGTGCAGCCCATTATCGAGGCCCGGCAAATCGAGAAGTCGTTCGACCGGCCGGAGGGCGGGCCGATTCAGGTCATCGCGCCCACGGATTTATCCGTGGAGCCGGGGGTGATTACGGCGCTGCTGGGGCCTTCCGGCTCGGGCAAGTCCACGCTTTTGCGCATCCTCACCGGGCTGACCGCTCCCACCGCCGGCGAAGTTCTCTGGCACGGCAAATCGCTCAATGGGGAAAGCCCCAACGCGGCCATCGTGTTCCAGAGTTTCGCCCTGTTTCCATGGCTCACGGTGATTGAAAACGTGGAGGTGCCGTTGCTCGCGCGAGGGGTGGCGCATTTTGAGCGGCATCACCGGGCGCTCAGGACGCTGCACGCCGTGGGGCTGAAAGGGTTTGAAGCCGCCTACCCCAAGGAGCTCTCGGGAGGCATGAAGCAGCGCGTCGGTTTCGCGCGCGCCCTGGCGGTGGAGCCCGAAATTCTCTTCATGGACGAGCCGTTCTCGGCCCTCGACGTCCTGACGGCCGAGAACCTGCGCGGCGAATTGATGGAGCTTTGGCTGGAGAAGAAAATCCCCACGCGCAGCATTTTCCTGGTCACCCACAACATCGAGGAAGCCGTGCTCCTCGCCGACCGGATTATCGTCCTGGGTCGAAACCCGGCCAGGATTCGCGCGGATTTCCGCGTGCCTCTGCGGCAGCCGCGCGAGCGCCATTCCACCGAGTTCGTCCTCTACGTGGATTACATCTACAAGCTGATGACGCAGCCGCAGTTCCAAGCCGAGCCGCCTTCCGCCGGGCGCGAAGCGAAGGCGCCCATCCAAATGTTGCCGCACGCCCGCCGGGGCGCCATCGCGGGATTGCTCGAACTGCTCAACGACCACGACGGCAAGGAGGACCTGTTTCGCATCGCCGGGGAGCTGCGGATGGATGTAGACGACCTGCTGCCGGTCGTCGAGGCGGCGGTCCTGCTCCATTTTGCCACCTCCGAGCATGGCGACGTCGAGCTCACTCCCAGCGGCAAGGCGTTTGCCGATTCGGATATCCCGACGCGCAAGGATTTATTCCGCCAGGCCGCGCTGGCCAATGTCACCCTGCTGCAACAGATGCATAGCGCGCTGGCCAGCAAGTCGGACCACACCATGCCGCTGGAGTTCTTCCGCGACCTTCTGCAAAAACATTTCCCCGACAACGAGGTCCAGCAGCAGCTCGACACAGCCTTGAATTGGGGCCGCTACGCCGATATTTTCTCCTACGACTACGCGACCGACAGGCTGCGTCTGAACCCGCCGCCAGGCCACTCGCAAGAAGGAGGGGCAGCGCCGCTGCACTGATGCCCGCCCGATCCGAGAAGGCATTCGCCCGCCTCCCACCCTGGGCCACCCTTTCCACCGGAACCACCTCTCTCTGGACGGACCTGCCCGTCGCCCTGGCGGGGTTGGCCCTGTTTTACGGCCTGCTCTCGCTGGCCCGCTACTGGGCGGCGCCGGTGACTACCCGGACCGAGATCGACCTGAGCCCCGCCGCCCTGCCGCGCTACGCGCTGTTCTCCGTGGCGCGCATTGTGGTGGCGTACGCCCTGAGCCTGGCCTTCAGCCTCGCCTACGGCTACGCCGCCGCGCACAGCCGCCAGGCCGAGCGGCTGATGATTCCGCTTCTCGACACGTTGCAGTCGATCCCCGTGCTCTGCTTCCTGCCCCCGGTGATGATCTCGATCGTCGCCCTCTTCCCCACCAAGCAGTTCGGATTGGAACTCGGCTCGATCATTCTCATCTTCACCGGGCAGGTCTGGAACATGGCCTTCAGCGTGTACTCCTCCCTGAAGAACATTCCGCGCGAAATGCTGGAGGCGGCGCAACTGTACCAACTGAGCCGCTGGCAGAAATTCGTTCAACTGGAGCTGCCGCACGCGGCCATTGGCTTGGTTTGGAATTCCATGATGTCCGTGGCCGGGGGCTGGTTTGCTCTGATGGTGTGCGAGATGTTCGTCCTGGGCAATCGCGACCTGCGGCTTCCGGGCCTCGGTTCCTATCTCCAGACCGCCTCAAACGCGGGGCAGACTCGGGCGATTGCCTGGGGCGTGATCGCCATGGTCGGGGTGATCGTCCTGATTGACCAGATCGTCTGGCGCCCCGTCATTGCCTGGAGCGAGAAGTTCAAGTTCGAGCAAGTGGAAGCTACCGAGACGCCCCGCTCGCCCGTGCTCGACTTCCTGCGCCGGGGTCGGTTGTTCTCGCGCGCCGCGCACGCGCTGGTGGCGCCCGCGGAAGAGGCGCTGGCGCTGCACTTCGCGCGAGCGCATGCGGACCCTCACCCCGCGCCGCGGCCACGCGAATTCACTAAATGGGCCCTGCGTGTTTTGCTGGTGGCCGCTCTAGCCGGCGTCCTGTACGCTACCGGAGAAATGGCCGCGCTGCTCGCGCGCCTTTCCCGAACCGATCTGCATGAAATTTTCTTCGGCGCGGGAGCCACGTTCCTGCGCGTGGAGTTCACGCTGCTGCTCGCCTCGCTCTGGACGGTTCCGGTGGGAGTCTACGTGGCGCTAAAGCCCCGCTTCGCCGCGCTCGCTCAGCCGGTCGCGCAAGTCGCGGCCTCCGTGCCCGCGCCCGCCTTGTTTCCGATTGTCTTGCTGGTCCTCATCCGCGCCGGCGGAGGGTTGGGAGTCGCTTCCATCGTCCTGCTGCTGCTGGGGACGCAATGGTACATCCTGTTCAACGTGATCGCGGGCGCCAGCGCGATTCCGGCGGAGCTGAAAGAGGTGTGCGAGGTGTTTCACCTGACCAGAGCCCAGCGCTGGCGGAAATTGCTCCTGCCCGCCATCTTCCCGTATTTGATCACCGGCTTGGTGACCGCCTCGGGGGGCGCCTGGAACGCCAGCATCATCGCCGAGTATTTCCGCTTTCGCGGGCAGACGTTCTCGATCACCGGGCTGGG
>Ga0187771_10002507_pt1 | contig 12635 bp, 10 predicted proteins | sample 0116_SJ02_MP15_1_FD_133139 | JGI IMG/M metagenome (GOLD analysis project Ga0187771, IMG submission 133139) | Tropical peat soil microbial communities from peatlands in Department of Meta, Colombia - 0116_SJ02_MP15_10_MG | ecosystem: Environmental > Terrestrial > Soil > Wetlands > Peat | place... | reverse complement strand
TTCCTCATACATCTTTTCTATTGCTCCTCGATGCCTCTGAATAAATTGATAGCCTTTTTCTCCTACCTCTTTACGTGCCCCTTCATCAGAAAGGAGGCGTTTTAATTGGAAAGAGAGATCCTCTTTCCCATCCACTTGGATTGCCCCTCCTGCCTCAAGTAGACTTTGGGAGATCTCTGAGAAATTAAACATATGGGGACCGAAGAGAACACACTTTTTGAAGAATAACGGCTCAATGGGATTATGACCTCCCACAGGCACAAGACTTCCACCGATGAAGACCATTGCCCCAAGGCTGTAGAGACCCATCAGCTCGCCCATCGTATCAAGGAGGATCACCTCAGGAGGTTTTTTTAACTCCCGGGCCATTTGCTCTTGATCCATGCATAAAGAGGTCCTCCTCATCCATGGAATAGACTCTTTTCTTAAAATCCTCTCCACCTCTTCCAACCGTTCGAGATGGCGTGGGGCCAAGAGGAGGACAAGATGGGAGTTTAACTTTCTCAATTCTTTGAAAAGTCCGATCAAGATTTCTTCCTCTCCAGAGTGGGTAGACCCAGCAATGAGAATGATTTCCTTCCCCCGCAGTCCTAAAGGCTTTAGCATTTCATGAGTGAATGAAGGAAAGGGTTGGTCGAACTTTAGGTTTCCTGCCACTTTTGTCTTTTGGGGTGATGCACCGATTTTAATGATCCGGTTCTGATCTTCCTCTGTCTGCATTAAGAAAAGGGAGATGTATTTCAAACATTCTTTAAAGAAAAATTTAAATAAGTGATAACGACGAAATGATTTCTCAGAGATCCTTCCATTAAAGAGGACGATGGGGATCCCATTCCTTCCGCTGGACCGGAGGAGGTTTGGCCAGAGTTCTGTCTCCGCAATGAGGAGAAGGCTTGGCCGGATTCTTCTAATCACCCTCCGGACAATTTGGGGATGGTCTATTGGAAAGAAGAGGACACGGTTGGCTTCAGGGATAGAGTTTTTGGCCGTTTCATTTCCTGTACGGGTCATAGTCGTTAGAACGATACCGCAATGGGGAAACTCCAATTTGATTCTTTTCAAAAGGGGGATTGAACAGAATACTTCTCCCACGGAGGCAGCGTGGACCCAAATCGACTTTTTAACAGAGAGGTTTCGGAAAAATCCCATCCGCTCCGCCAGTTCCTTTCGAAACCGCTTCTGGACAAGGCTTCGCAGAAGGAGGTAGGGAGTAGAAAGGATCAGGATGAATGTGAGGAAAATGTTATAAAGGAGGTAGATCATGGAGTCATAGAGGCCATGCCAAACGCCAAAGTTCCAATGTCAAATCCAAATGCCAAAAGATGTCCCCAATGTCCTGATGTTATGATAAAAACTTATTTGAAATTTGGATTTTGACATTTGGCATTGCTTTTATTGAAATAGTTATCTGCCCTTTCGGTCAACTCATTGAGGCGTTTCTCCAAAAGGAGCCTCTTTTCCTCGAGATAACCCCGATCTTCATTCTCATCGATATAAATGGGCTCTCCCCAGATGAAAACCCCTTTTGAGAATGGATAGGGAAGAAGGAAATGATCCCAAGTTTTTAAAACTTTTCTTTTCGAAGCACTAAAAGCCAATGGGACCATCGGCCTACCTGTCACCTTAGCCAATTCGATCACACCTGTTTGGACACGATAACGAGGGCCTCTTGGTCCATCTGGAGTGATGGCAATATCGGATCCGTTCTTTTGGGCCGTGACCATCTTCTTAAATGCGGAAAAACCTCTCCGGGTAGTTGAACCCAAGATTGCATAGAAACCGAAGCGCTGCATGGCCTTTCCCACTATTTGACCATCCCGGTGAGGTGAGACCAGAAAACTCAATTTTCTCCCTTTATAAACCAAGGGCATCATCAAGAGCCTTCCATGCCAGAAGACTCCGATGCCAGGGGTTTCTTTTTCCCAAAATGATCTTGGGATCTCTGGGTTGACCTCTTCGAACCGCATGGTCCAGCTCAAGCTTTTAACGGTCCAATAGGCTAACCACGGACCCAGCCGTGCCACCAATTTTTTCCTTATGGACTTCATTCCCATAGTTCAGAGATTGCCAAAGTGGTTATAGTCAGTTGGGAGAAATTGGTTCGGAGTACACAATTCTTAAACTCCTAACTCTGAACTCCTGACTCAAAACTACTTAGTAGAGTTCCCTTCCCTTAGCTGCTTTCCATACTCTCACCCCGTCATCTTTGAACTGGAGGTCGTAAAGTCGTTGATACTCACCATAAAGAGTCATCAATTCCTCATGGCTTCCTTCTTCTACAATCTGACCCTCGGAAAGGACGATAATCCGATGGGCATTTCGGATGGTTGAGAGTCGATGGGCGATCACGAAGACTGTCCGGCCTTTCATCAATCTCCCCAAAGCATTTTGAACCTCTGTTTCAGATTCGGAATCGAGAGAGGAAGTGGCTTCGTCCAATATCAAAATGGGTGCGTTCTTTAAAAGGGCTCTTGCAATGGAGAGGCGTTGACGTTCGCCACCGGAAAGTTTGACACCCTGCTCACCGATGAGGGTGTCATAACCTTGGGACAGCCTCTGGATAAAGTCGTGGGCATTGGCAGCCTTGGCTGCTTCAATGATCTCTTGGTCAGAGCACTTTAGACTTCCATAGGCGATGTTATTCCGAACGGTATCATTGAAGAGAATCGTTTGCTGAGTGACCAGACCGATCTGGTCCCTTAACGATTTGAGCGTCACTTTTCGAATGTCATAAGTATCGATGAGGATCTGGCCTTCTTCCACATCATAGAATCGAGGCAACAGGTTGACCAGAGATGTCTTTCCCGCTCCGCTCATACCTACGAGGGCAATCACCTCCCCTACCTTTACCGTTAGGGAGATCTCTTTAAGCACGGCTTCTTTTCCATACCTAAATGTGACCCTTTGAAATTCAATCCCCTTTGAGATAGGAGGAAGAGGGATGGCCCCTTCTTTTTCCACGATATCCGAAGGGGTATCGAGGAGTTCAAAGACTCTTATTGCCGCTGCCAAACCCTCCTGAACCTCGAGGTTTACCTTGCTGAGATCTCGAACAGGGGCATAGAGCATGAGAAGGGCGGTCATGAAAGAGAAGAAGGTCCCTGGAGTTAATTCTCCACGAATAACGCTGTAGCCACCCACCCAGATGATTGCAGCCACCCCGATTCCGCCTAATAATTCCATCAGGGGGTGAGAGAGAGCCCTGATCTGCACCCGTTTGAGGACGGTTTTGAAGAACCGTTCATTTTCTTCTGTAAATCGGCGCTTTTCATAATCTTCCATATTGAATGCCTTGACAATCCGATTTCCAATAATCGTCTCGTGAAGGAAAGTTGTGATGGAACCCATTCGTTGCTGACTCTTTCTGCTAAATTTCCGTAGCCTCTTTCCAAATTCTTTAATAGGGAAGATGGCTATGGGGAAGATGATGAATGCGATGATCGCCAGTTTCCAATTACGATAGAAGACTACACCGGTGAGCCCGAGTACGGTGAAAGCATCTTTGATAAGACCAGTGACGACGTTGGAAACCGATCCCTGGATGAGGTTGACATCATTGGTAATCCTTGAGATGAGAATGCCGGTGGGTGTTTTGGTGAAGAAGGAGAGGGAGAGGTTTTGGAGATGGTTGTAGAGTTTCTCCCTCATATCCGCTACAATCCTAAGACCCACATAGTTCATTAGGTAGGCCTGACCGTAATCGAAGATCCCTTTGAGGAGAAAGAGGAGGATGATAGCAACGGGAAGCAGAAGGAGCATCCGCGCATCCTTTTTGAGAAACACATCGTCCAAGGCTGGCTTTACGAGGAATGCCTGGCCAGCTGTTAAAAGGGATACGAAAAGCATACAGATCATGGCGAGGCCCAACTTGAGCCAATAGGGTTTGACCAGTTCCAGGAGCCGGCGGTAAAGAGACATCTCGAAACCAAATCACAATGACTAATACAAACGCATTAAATAAATTGACATTACCCCCACCCTAACCCTCCCCCCTCAAAGGGGAGAGGTGGGTGGGGGGAATTGGTGCTTGCCCTGCACCATATTAGGTACAGGGCTTGGTATTTCGAATTTCATTTCTGCCAATGATCACACTATCGTATCATACTTGTTGCTCATGTAGCAACGAAGTAACAATGCGAGCAGCACGATGGGCTGCTCCGGGTTCCCCCAAACTTTTGCGCACCTCTACCATCGACTCAGTCATTCGTCGGTAGAGGATTGGATCCCTTAAGATACGAAGGGCTTCATCAGCAATCCTCTTGGGATTGACATCCTTTTGGATCAATTCAGGAGCAATCTCTTTCCCTGCCACCAAATTGACCAGACCGATGTGATCCACTTGAACCATTGCCCTGCCGATCCAATAAGAAATGAAGGAGACCCTATAAACAATGACCATTGGTTTTCCAAGGATAGCTCCCTCCAACGTGGCTGTTCCTGAGGCTGTGATCAGAAGTTCAGAGAGGTTCATCACATCATAGGCAAAACCTTCGACCACATTCAAAGGTAATGAAATGTTTTTCATCAGGGGTGATAAACTCAGCTTGGAGATCCCTGGGGCCAGAGGGATGATGAACTGAAGATCTGGGATCTCCTTTTGAAGGATTTGAGCTGAGGCGAGGAGGGACGGGAGATGTCTTTTTAGTTCATGTTTTCGACTTCCTGGAAGCAGGCCAATGGTTCGACATTTGGGATCAAGATCGAATCTTTGGAGAGCCATCTCTCTGGAAAGGGTGGGCTTCACCAAATCAAGCAGGGGGTGGCCTACCCACTCAACATCCACGCCTGCTGATTCGTAGAGAGGAACCTCAAAAGGGAAGAGAACGATCATTCTATTCACCCTCTGAGCGATCAACTTCACCCTTCCGGGCCTCCAGGCCCACACCTGAGGACTGATGTAGTATATGACTGAAATACCCTTTCGACGGGCAATTTTGGCGAGATGGAGATTAAAATCAGGAAAGTCAATTAGGATGACGAGATCAGGCCTCTCGTGCTCGAGGGATTCCTTCAATATTCTAAAAGCCTTCAGAATAGATCCAATTTTGAAAAGGACCTCTGTAATACCCACTACTGAAAGGGATTGGGATCGGTAGAGAAGTCGCATCCCAACCTTTTCCAAACGCTCTCCACCCACACCAAAAAATTGAACTTCTGGATCAATGTGGTGGATGGCTTCTACCAAGTGGGCGCCATGGAGGTCTCCAGAGACCTCTCCAGCGACTAACAAGATCTTCTTCCGTTTCATCGATTCCGTCGTCCCGCTATACTTTTTTTTCGATTCTTTCGTTAATTTTCTGGATGATCTGGAGCGCCACCTCCAATGCCCGCTTTCCATCCCATCCCGAGACCTGAGCCTCTTCCCGATTTCTCACGCTCTGGAGAAAGGAGCGCATTTCAGCCTCCAGAAGATCAATCTTCTTAACGGGAATCTCTTTCGTAACTATTTCAGAAACTTCTTCTTTCCCTGGATGGGTTACCTTTTTAGAGGAGGAGGCCTTTTGAGAGAGGTAGTCGATGGAGAGTGTCCCATCCGGTTGAAAGATTCGGGTTCTCCGAACCTTCTCCCTGGAGACTCGACTTGCAGTCAAATTCGCTGTGCAGCCATTTTCAAAGTCGATTCGAGCATTAGCGATGTCGAAATAGGGGGTGAGAATGGGGATGCCGATGCCGTGAAACTCCCTCGCCTTTGAGTTCACCAGACTCAAAATGATATCGATATCGTGAACCATCAAATCTAATACAACATCCACATCTGTTCCTCTCCCTGAAAAGGGTGCCAATCGTTGGGATTCGATGAACAGAGGATTTTGAACGGTTCCTTCTAAGGCGGACAGAGCTCCATTAAATCGTTCCAAATGGCCCACCTGCAAGATCAGACCCTTTGATTCTGCCAGTTGGATTAGCTCATCAGCCTCTTCAAGGGTGGTTGTGATAGGCTTTTCTAAAAGGACATCAATGCCGTGGAGAAAAAAATCTTTTGCGATCGAGTGGTGGAGGGGTGTGGGGACTGCAATGCTGACAGCCCGGACTCTATTGAAGAGTTGAGAGTGATGGAAGAAGGATTGGGTCCGGTATCGTTTTGAAATCTCCTTAGCCCGGAAGGAGTCAACATCCACCGCTCCCACCAATTCCACCCCATCCATTTGTGAATATTTTTCTGCATGGAATTGGCCAAAGTAACCGACACCAACCACACCCACCCTGATCTTCTCCACTTAACGGTTGATCCCCCTCTTCGAATGTTGGATGAAGTGGAGAAGATGCTGGACCTCTGGGGCATAAAAGATTTCATCCTCTTCCACTCTTTTCATCGCTTTCTCCAATGTCATGGCGGAGCGAAAAATAATTCGGTAGGCCTTCTTAAGGGCTTTCAGAGTTTCCTCTGAAAAGTGGTGGCGTTTGAGGCCGACGAGGTTGAGCCCATAGAGTTTGGTGCGAACTCCTTGTGCCAATGTGTAAGGAGGAATATCCAGAAGGACACCTGAGACACCACCGATAAAGGCATGCGTTCCCACCCGGCAGAATTGGTGGATTGCAGAGAGTCCACCGATGATAGCATAGTCTTCGATCAAAATGTGTCCGGCCAAGGTAGCTCCGTTAGACAGAACGACTTGATTTCCGATGATACAGTCATGGGCAACATGGGAGTAGGCCATGAAGTAATTGTCATTTCCAATCACAGTCTTTCCGCCTCCGCGAGGGGTGCCTCGATGGAGCGTAACAAACTCCCGAATAATATTTTGATCACCGATTAGAAGGGAGGTTTTCTCTCCTTTATAGGCAAAGGCTTGGGGCGCTTCTCCGATGGAGGCAAATTGAAAGATATGACACATTTTTCCAATTTGAGTTCCCTCCCTGATGATGACATGGGGCCCGATTTTTGTCCCCTGACCAATGATCACGCCCTTTTCGATCACAGAGTAAGGACCGATTTCAACCCCCTCGCCCATTTCAGCCTTTGGGTCGATGATTGCAGTAGGATGAATCATTTCTCTTCTCCTATCATGGCCAAAAGGTCTGCCTCTGCCACCAATTTCCCATCAACCAAGGCCTTTCCCTTAAACCCCCATATTGATTGCCGATGTCGAGTGATCTCCAGTTCGAGACGGAGTTGATCTCCGGGTATCACCGGCTTTCTGAACCGGACATTATCTATCCCCAAGAAGTAGACCGGCTTCTTACGGTTCTCCTCAGGAAGCGAATTGAAAACAAGGACTCCAGCGGTCTGGGCCATAGACTCCACGATGAGCACGCCTGGCATGATGGGCCGGCCGGGGAAGTGGCCCGGGAAGAAAGGTTCGTTATACGTGACGTTCTTGATCCCGACGACCCGCTTTCCAGGCTCCATCTCCACAATCCGATCCACTAACAAGAAAGGGTAAGCATGAGGCATGATGTTCATGATTTCTTTGATCTCGATCATCTACTTCTCCTTCCCTTTCGAAGAGATGGTTTCTTCGATCTTCTTGAGACGCTTCTCAATTTCAAGGAGGGCCTTCCTCATCTCGGGCAATTTTGGGAAGACGGTCGCCGCTCGAAGAAATTCACGTTGGGGCAATGCAGGACTCCCGATGTACCCTTGGTTGGGAGCCAGATCATGGGTGACTCCGGATTGGGCACCCACACTGACATTGTCTCCGATTTCGATGTGGTCCACCACTCCCACCTGTCCTGCAAGAATGACATTGCTGCCCACCTTTGTCGAGCCTGAAATTCCAACCTGGGCTACGATGATCGAATCCTCACCGATCACAACATTATGAGCGACTTGAACGAGGTTGTCGATTTTCACCCCTCTTCGGATGATCGTCTTGCCCAGTGCACCTCGATCGATTGTGGTATTTGCACCGATCTCAACATCGTCCCCAATTTCAACCCCTCCAACCTGAGGAATCTTCACATTCCTTCTTCCGTCCTTTACATACCCAAATCCATCGCTTCCCACCACGACACCGCTATGGAGGATGACCCGTTTTCCAATCACCGTCCGTGGGTAGATGGATACGTTGGGATAGAGGATCGATTCCTCGCCAATGGAGGAATCCTTACCGACATAGACGCCGGGATAAATAGTGACACGGTCTCCGATCTGGCAACGGTCTCCGATATAGACAAAGGGGTAGAAGGAGAGATCCTTGCCCAGGTGGGCAGTTGGGCTGATCCAGGTATTGGGGTCGATCCCTTTGGGTTGGTAAGTTTCTTGCGAGAAAAGGGTGAGGATCTTTACAAAGGCCAGATAGGGATTGGTCACACAGAGAAGAGGCTTGTCCGCCTGGGTAATCTCGTTTGAGACGATGACCGCAGAGGCTTTGGTTTCACCCATCTTCGAAAGGTGCTTGGGGTGAGCGATGAAAGTGATCTCCCCAGATTGGGCATCCTCGAGGGCTGCGACCCTTGAGATCTCCACCTCTCCATCTCCGAGGACCGTTCCCCCCACCCACTCCGCTAGTTCCCTTAGCTTCTTTTTCATCGCTTTCTATAGTTACGCTCTACGTGATACCAGACAGGTTTTATAATTTCAGATTTTAGATTCCTGAACCTGTCAGGAACAAGTTTCAGATTTTTCAACCCCTGCCTTCGGTAGGCAGGACAGGCAGGGGCTTCGAATTTAATTATTTCTTCTGAGCATCATAGAGTTTAATAACCTTATCGGTAAGGTCAATCGCCTTGGAAGAGAAGAGTACAAAATTCTCATTCTTCTCCAAAATGAAAGTGTAACCCTCATCCGCTCCCACTTTTTGAATCACCTTTTGGAGGCCGAGGGAGATATTTCGTTCTATCTCCGTCCCTTTTTGCTTGACCTCGTTCTGGATATCCTCCACCCATCTCTGGAATTCCCTGCCTTTGGCCTGAAGGTCTTTCTCTTTAGCCGCTCTTGCATCCGGGTTGAGCATCAGGGCCTGTTTGTCGAGTGATTCTTTCATCCCTTGAAGCTCTTTCTGCTTCTCCCCATAGAGACGCTGAAACTTTTCCAACTCCTTTGCAATCACCTTTTTGGCTTCCTTCCCGGCGTTACATTCATTGATTGCCCTCTGAATATCGATGCACCCCACCTTTAACTCTGCAGCCCATGTCGGTCCTACCCATCCTCCTATGAAGAGGACGATTCCGATGACCATCCCAAATCTTTTTCCATACATCGCTATTTCTCCTCTCCTCCCCTATTGTTTATTTGCGCCATTTTTTGGTAATTTACCATTTCAGCCTCAGTCCTCAGAAGTTTTACCCCGTTCCAAAACCCCGTGTGAACCGTCCCGTTGGAAGGTCACAGACGTTCTAACGGGGTTAACCTCATCAGTATCTAAAAGGTTTGTCCTGCTGCAAAATCGAGCACAAACCTTTTTTGCCCCTCCTGTGGATGTGGATTGAGATTGATGCCCAAATAGATCGAGATAGGACCAAATGGAGAGTACCAGCGAATCCCAGGCCCCGCCCCAAAGTTCAAGGGGGTGATCTCACCCCATTTATCAAAACCCTTGCCTACATCAAAAAAGATAGCTCCCCTCAGGCCAATCTCTCGGCTGAGGGTAAAAATTAATTCAGAGTTGAAAACTACCATCTTCTCAGCCCCAAGTGCTTCATTGTTTACATCAACGGGTCCGGCCATCCCATATTTAAAACCTCTCAGGCTGTATATGCCACCTACAAAGAATTTTTCGGTGAGGGGGAACTTGTTGTTACCATAGGGTTGGATGAATCCTACCCTTGCGCCAAGGTTGAGAACCGTATTCCAAGGCATGGGGAAGTACCAACTGCTTTGTGCAAGGACCTTTATAAAGTCACTCTCAAATCCTAAAATGCCCCCTGCGTACTCCATGAAAAGGCTATGCCGAGCACCTCGTGTGGGATTGTAGTAGTCGTCTCGGGTATCAAAGGCAGGGGTAAGAGAAATGGCGCTTGTCGTTAAGGTCCCTGCTTGTTGCTGGATAAATATCGACGCAACTGTTCCTTGAGTCGGGTCTGTATTGATATTATAGACAGTCGTCTTCTCCAATTTATACATCGCATCCACACGGAAGATATCAGTCAGTTGCCTCCCCAAACGGAGATCACCGCCAGTAATTCTATAGGAATAAGTGGTAAAATCTCTGTGGTCGTTATAGAGATCGATCCCTGCCGCATAGTGAGATCCCAAAAAATAGGGATCTGTAAAACTGATCCTAACATCCTTGACTATCGTTCCCAACCTGAACTGTAAGAGTCCGTGATAACCCATACCGAAGAGGTTGCGGTCTTGAATCGTGGCAGTGCCAAATATCTTATCAACGGAACTATAACCTACGCCAAAACTGACGGAACCCGTTTGAGCCTCCTCCACTTTGATATCGAGGTTCATCATTTCGTCTGTGCTTCCCCGGCTGGAGGTGAAATCAACTGCCTTGAAAAATCCTGTTCTCTTCAGCCGATCCCGACTCTTATTCAGTGGGGTAACGCCGTAGAGTTCTCCTTCCGCAAACCGGAGTTCTCGACGGATCACTTTGTCACGCGTTTTCGTATTTCCAACAATCTGAATCTTTTCAAAGAAGATGCGTTTCTTCTTCTCAATCTCGAAGGTGATATGGACTAAAAGGTTTTTACGATCTACAGAAGGTTCCGGCGCGATCTCCACATAGGCATAACCTTGATTCGCAAATTTTTCAGTGAGTGCGTTGATGTCCTTTCGAATCGCTGAATTCCTATAAACATCGTTTCGCTTGATCTTGAGAGTTTTAAAGAGGTCCTCTTTGGTGGTAAGAAGATCCCCCCTGAAATCGATATCGCCCAGGCGGTATTGAGGCCCTTCCACAATCTCGATCTGGATCCCTATCCGTTTCGGATCACGAAGGTCGATCTTGGGTTCGGAAACCTTTACATCGAGATACCCATAGTCATAATAATAAGCGGTCAAGCGTTCGAGGTCATTTTTAAGGATATCTTCATCGAGGGTACCGGTCTTGGTCAGCATGGAGAAGATATTCCACTGTTTGGTCATCATCGCCTTTCTCAACTCTGAGGATTTGATATGTTTGTTCCCTTTGAAGGTGATTTTCTTGATGTGCCCCTTGGGACCTTCTGTGATATGGAATCTGACTACTGCCTCATTGGTTTCCAAATAATCAATTTTATATTCCACATTGACCCCATAATAACCTTTGGAGAAATAAAGTTTCCGGATCTGCTCTGAACTCTCTTTCACCTTCTCAGGGTTCAATATGGAACGGGTTTTGATGGTCATCTTTTCCTTGATATCATCCAACTTAACCTTCTGATTTCCGCTGATCACGATATCCTTGATCGAGGGTTTTTCCGCAACGATAAAGATGACTTCTTTCCCTTGAGGAGTTGATTTAATATCGACTTGCACATCGGCGAAGTAACCCAAGCCGAAAATGGACCGCAGGTCCTCACGGACTTGTTCAGTGGAGAATGGTCCTCCCTCCCGACTCTTGATCGCCCCCCGAATCACCGCTTCTTCAATCTTTACATTTCCAAGGAGAGTAATTTTATAGATCACTTCCTCCTCTCCAGTGCATATCCCGGTGAGCAGGAACAGGACAAGAAGGACAAGGAATAGTGATCTCATAGTCATATTTCCACTCCTTCTGATCATCTTATTAAACCAGCCACCATAATAGACTATCGGCTTCCATTTTCCGATGTGATCGAATGGTATGAAAAAATTTTGTCTTTCATATCAAATCTTTAACTTTTTGTAAAGGGGGCATTTTCTCTATCCTAATGCTTTCCCATCCACCAGATGGATCTGGCGGGAAAGTTTTCCAGCCAATTTTAGATTGTGCGTGACGACGATGAGGGTGACCCCCTTGATTTGGTTCAGTTCTTGAAGGAGATCAAAGACCGGCTCTCCCGTCTTCGCATCAAGGTTTCCTGTTGGTTCATCGGCCAACAGGATCTTCGGCTCCAAAATCAGAGCTCTCGCCACCGCCACCCGTTGCTGTTCCCCACCCGAGAGCTCCCCTGGCTTATGGGAAAGGCGGTCTTTTAGACCGACTAAAGTGAGAATGGCCTCTGCTCGAGATGCTGCCTCCTTCTTTGGGATTCCTTGAATGAGGCAAGGCATCATCGTATTTTCCAGTGCATTGAATTCGGGCAGGAGATGATGGAACTGGAAGACAAATCCGATCTCACGATTTCGGAAAAGGGCTATCTCCTTTTCGTTCAAGGTGAAGATATCTTTCCCTTCGTAAAGCACCTTTCCAGAAGTCGGTCGATCAAGGGTGCCCAGGATATGAAGCAGAGTGGTTTTCCCAACACCCGATGCGCCCACAATCCCTGCCTTCTCCCCCCGGGAAAAAGTGAGGTCCACTCCTTTGAGGACCTCCACGCGTTTGGCCCCATTCCCATAGGATTTGAAAAGTTGTTGGACGTGGATCAACTCCTTCATACCATGGTCTCCTTTGCCCTTTCAACCTCTTCTCGAGAAAGGATTTCTTTCGTCTGGGCAAGGCGCCTTAAAGAGGTTTCTTTCAGCATCGATCGGAGCTTAGGAAACTGGAGGAGACATGCCTCTAAGTCTTCTTTGGTCAACTCGAGCAATTCCGAAGGCTGGAGCGTTTTGGCAGAGGCCATTCGGGGCTTGTTGAAGAGAAGTGATATTTCTCCGAAGAAATTTCCACTCTTCAGTGTGGCCA
>Ga0187771_10002506_pt1 | contig 12636 bp, 9 predicted proteins | sample 0116_SJ02_MP15_1_FD_133139 | JGI IMG/M metagenome (GOLD analysis project Ga0187771, IMG submission 133139) | Tropical peat soil microbial communities from peatlands in Department of Meta, Colombia - 0116_SJ02_MP15_10_MG | ecosystem: Environmental > Terrestrial > Soil > Wetlands > Peat | place... | reverse complement strand
TGCTCCCCAACTGGAAGCGACCTGGCGTGAATATTCCGATACCCCGGTCGGAAGGGCCTCCACATGGTCGGAGCGCCACGCAGCTTATGCAGCAGGACTGGGCACCTTCAGCCTGAACGACGCCCTGATCACCCCTCGGGGGATCGCCCACCGTTGCGGCAGCGTGATTACCAATCTGGCGCTGGCGCCGACCCCGCGCCCCTACCCCCATCACTACCACAACTGCCTCTATTACCGGGAGAAGAGCTGCGGCGCCTGCATCGCCCGCTGCCCGGCAGGCGCCATTTCCCGGCAGGGGCACGACAAGGACGCCTGTAGCCGCTATGTGTACAGCACCGCAGTCGATGCCGTCGCCGGGCAGTTCGGCGTGACCCATACCGGTTGCGGCCTCTGCCAGACCAAGGTCCCCTGCGAAAGTAGCATCCCGGACTGATTTAGCGAGAATTAGAAATGCATAGCTTTTTCGAAAAGAAATACCGCAAGGGCGCGCCCGGATTTGCGGCAGATTTGATCTGGCCGATTGAGTAAAACCGCAGGCGTAGCAGGCCTACTCCGCCGAGGCAGCTTTGGCTGCGAAGGCCGGGCACTACGCCGCACGAAGGGGCTTTCGAGGACGAAGGCCTGATGGCTGTTTTTCAACAACCCGGCATATAACCAAGGTTGTTCAAAAATAGTCAGATCGTTGCACCCGCAGAAAGCCCCGAGGAGGCGTAGCAGGGCTACGCCGCACGAAGGAGTTTTCGAGGACGGCGGCGAGATGGCTGTTTTTCAACAACCTCTCACAGGAGGAAAGCATGAGTTTGGTAACTATCAACCACACCACCTGCCGTCGTGACGGCATGTGTGGGGAAGTATGCCCCCAGAAGCTTTTTGAACCGGATAGCGAAGGGTTCCCGGCTTTTCGCGCCGGCGCGGACCAGTACTGCATCTCGTGCGGCCACTGCGTTGCCGTTTGCCCCCAGGACGCAGTAACTCACAAGGCCCTGTCCATGGAGGATGCGCCCCTCATCGACTACTCCCTGGCCGTTCCCCTTCCGGCCCTGAACCAGCTCCTGAAAAGCCGCCGCTCCGTTCGGGAATTCCGGGAGGACCCGGTGCCGCAAGCTCTGATCAGTGAAATCATCGACACCGCCCGTTGGGCTCCTTCGGCCGTCAACCGTCAGCCGGTGCACTGGCTGGTGGTCCAGACCCCGGCAGAGGTCAAACGCCTGGCCGGTTTGGTGGTCGACTACCTGCGCCAAAGCGTCAGGCTGGAGCCACGTTATACCCGGTATATCGACCTGTGGGAGCAGGGGGGAGATCCGATCCTCCGCAATGCGCCCCATCTGGCGGTTATCCATGCCCCGGACGAATGGCTATGGAGTTCGGTGGACAGCACCATTGCCCTGACCCAATTCGAACTGGCAGCCGTTGCCCATGGCGTCGGCACCTGCTGGGCTGGCTTTCTGATGCGGGCCGCCAACGGGCATCCGCCGCTAAGGGAAGCACTCGGGATTCCGGCGGACCATAGCGTGTTCGGGGCGCTGATGTACGGCTTTCCCCGCTATCGCTACCATCGCGTTCCGCCGCGGCGCCAGGCGCGGATCGAATGGCGGTGACCCGGCAGACTGTTGCTACCACGGATGCAACAACACAATCCAACCAGAGAGGTGTCACGATGAAGATTATCGCTATCAACGGAAGTCCGAGAAAACAGTGGAATACGGCGACCCTGCTGGGCAAGGCCCTGGAAGGCGCCGCCGCGCAGAGGGCCGAAACGGAGATAGTTCATCTCTACGACCTTACTTTCAAGGGGTGCATAAACTGCTTTGCCTGCAAGACCAGGGGAGGCAAAAGTTACGGGACCTGTGCCTTGAATGACGATTTGGCGCCGGTTCTGAAAAAGATAGCGAACGCCGATGGGCTGGTCATCGGTTCGCCGATCTATTTCGGCTCGGTGACCGGCGAGACGCACTCTTTCCTTGAACGATTGCTGTTCCAATACTTAACCTATACCGTGCCCTACGGCTCCATAGCCCCCAGGCACATCGCCACCGGCTTCATCTATACGATGAATGTCACGGAGGAGTTGAGCAAGACGATGGGTTACGAAAACCTCTTCAACTCCCATGCCCGTTACCTCCAGATGATCTTCGGGCAGCAGTCCGAATCCCTGTGCGCCTTTGACACCTGCGCTACGGACGACTACTCCAAGTATGTGATAGAAAGTTTCGATCCCGTCCATAAAGCACAACGGCGCACGGAAGTTTTGCCGCAGGAGTGCCAAAGAGCCTATGAACTGGGAGCCAGGCTGGCCGGAAAGGAACTGTGACATGACTGAACAGGCCAAAAACTTCACGGCAACCCATATCGGTTCTCTGGAGAACCTCTTGAGCCACGACTTTTGCGGTCTCAAAGGCAAGTATTTCATCGGGAAGGAACTCGGACTTACCGGCTGCGAGGTTTCCCTTAACCGGCTCCCTGCCGGAAAAGGCATGCCCTTCGTCCATGCCCACACCAAAAACGAAGAACTCTATATCGTGCTGCACGGCAGCGGCATGTTCTTCGTGGACGGCAATGAATTCCCGGTTTCAGAGGGGAGCCTGGTACGGGTTGCTCCCAAAGGAGAACGTGCCTGGAAGGCCGGAGATGAAGACCTGTATTTTATTTGTATCCAGGCCGAAGCCGGGAGCCTCGCCCAAGCGACCCTTGAAGACGGGTTCCGGGTTCCGGCGTCCAAGGCATCGTGGATGAAGTAGCCAGGCCCGCTCCAACCGAGCGCTCCAAGGCCCCGTTTCCCGGATGGGAGGCGGGGCCTTGCCGTGTCTGCGCGCGGTATCCTCGCGTGGGCAGACCGGCAGTACACGCAATTTCGTTGACTGAATATGTACGAGTAATTATAAGAACACCTTGACAAACAATTTTTCACCATTATAGAGTAAGCACATTGAATGACCATTCATTCAATCCAATGAGGGGGTTGATGGCGCATGGCAAGACCGGATAAGCGTGGCGAAATACTTGGCGCGGCATTGCAGATTATTGCCGAACAGGGCTTCCATGGGGCTCCCATGGCCATGATCGCCGAAAAAGCAGGGGTGGCCGCCGGGACGATCTACTGCTATTTCGAAAGCAAGGATATCCTCATCAAGGAGTTGTACCGGGACATTGAGGAAAAACTGCTGGAGGCGCTCCGGGAAGGCTACCAGACGGAACGACCCATAAGGGAACGTTTTCTGCACCTGGGCACCGGTTTTCTCAAATACTGGTCAACTCACCCGCTCGAATTCAAGTATATGGAACAGTTTCACAATTCCCCCTACGGGGCCGCATTGCGCCGGGGCAGGTTTGCCAAAGAGACCAAGGACAACTGTCTTCCGTACCCGATATTGTTCGAACAGGGAATTTCCCAGCAGGTGATAAAGGACCTGCCCGACGTGGTACTCTTTGCCCTTGCCTTCGGGCCGATGATCACCCTGACTCGCGACCATATCCTCGGGTTCATAGTACTGGACGACCAACTGATCGAAAAGACCATCACCGCCTGCTGGGACGGCATCAGGCAGTAGGACCGGCACATGAGGGCCAACATGACAGAATCAACCCATACCACCACCCATCGTCACGATTATCGCCCTCCCGATTATACGGTCGATAGCATCGACCTCACCTTTGAGCTGGGGGAGGACATAACTCTCGTACGCTCCCGTCTCGCCGTGAGGGCGACCTATGACCGCTCCACCGGGGAGAGGCCGCTGATCCTGGACGGCCACGGCTTTGTGCTGCGCGGAGTGCGCCTCGACGGCGTCCCTCTTGCCCCGGAGGCTTATGAAGTTTTGGCGGAAACGCTCCTCGTGCCTACGGTCCCCGCCGCCTTTATCCTGGAGGTGGAAACGGAGTTGCGGCCCCAGGACAACACCAGCCTGGAAGGGCTCTATCGCTCGGGCGGGATGTTCTGCACCCAGTGCGAGGCCCAGGGATTCCGCTCCATCACCTACCATGCCGACCGTCCCGATGTGCTTTCCATCTATACCGCCACCATTATTGCCGACCGGGAGCGTTATCCGGTTCTCCTCTCCAACGGCAATCCCGTGGAAAGGGGCGAAATGCCGGACGGCCGCCATTTCGCCACCTGGCACGACCCCTTCAGGAAGCCCAGCTATCTCTTTGCCCTGGTAGCCGGCGACCTGGCCTGCATCGAGGACGGCTTTACCACCTGTTCCGGCCGCCCGGTCAGCCTGCGCCTGTATCTCCGGGAGGAGAACCGCCACAAGGGAGAACATGCGCTCAGGTCCCTGAAAAAGGCCATGCAATGGGACGAGGAGACCTTTGGCAGGGAATACGACCTGGACTGCTACATGATCGTGGCAGTGGACGATTTCAACATGGGGGCCATGGAAAACAAAGGGCTCAATGTCTTCAATTCCCGCTATGTCCTGGCCACGCCGGAGACCGCCACCGACGAGGACTATCAGGCCATCGAGGAGGTCATCGGCCACGAATATTTCCACAACTGGAGCGGCAACCGGGTAACCTGCCGCGATTGGTTCCAACTCTCCCTCAAGGAGGGGCTGACCATCTTCCGCGACCAGGAGTTTTCGGCCGATATGGCGTCCCGAGGCGTAAAGCGCGTAGTCGATGTCCGCGCCCTGCGCACCGCCCAATTTGCCGAGGATAACGGCCCCCTGGCGCACCCGGTCCGGCCCGATTCCTATATGGAGATCAACAACTTTTACACCGCGACCGTCTATAACAAGGGGGCCGAGGTGATCCGCATGCTTCGTACCCTGCTGGGAGCACATCAGTTTAGAAAGGGCATGGATCTCTACTTTCAGCGCCACGACGGCCAGGCGGTCACGATCGAGGATTTCGTCCGGGCCATGTCCGAGGCGGGGGAAAGGGATCTCGGCCAGTTCCGCCTCTGGTACCGCCAGGCCGGCACGCCCCACATAGAGGCATCCGGCACATTCGAGGCGGCTCACGGCGTCTTTACCCTGACAGTGCGCCAGTCCTGCCCACCGACGCCGGGACAGACGGAAAAAGATCCATTCCACATACCGTTGGCCATCGGCCTGCTGGACAAGGATGGCCGGGAACTTCCGGTCACCCTGTTCGGTGAAACGGCACCCGGCCCGTCCACCAGGGTTCTCGATGTGTGCAAGGCCGAGGAGACCTTCCATTTCTCCGGCCTGGAACAGGAGCCGGTGCCTGCGTTGCTGCGCGGTTTCTCGGCGCCGGTGAAACTCGACTATCCTTACAGCCGCGCCGGACTCGTGCTCCTCATGGCCCACGAAACCGACCCTTTCTGCCGTTGGGAGGCGGGCCAGAAATTGGCGTCCCAGGTCATCCTCGGCCTGGCGGCCGATCATCAGGCCGGACGGGAACCGGGACTGGACCGGGATTTCGTGGCGGCTTACCGGGCCACCCTTACCGGCACAGGGCGGGACCGGGCTTTTCAGGCCGAAGCCCTCACCCTGCCGTCGGAGAAATACCTGGCTGAACTGATGCCGGTCATTGACCCGGAAGCCATACATAGTGCCCGAAAATTCACCATCCGCACCCTTGCCGCACTGCTGCGGGAAGACTTACTGGCTGTTCGCGAGGCGTGCCGCGGCACGCGGCCCTATGGGGTGAACGACGGCCGCTCCGGGGAACGCCGCCTGGCCAACCTCTGCCTGGACTACCTGATGAGCCTCGAAGAGCAGGCCATTATCGACCTCTGCCTCCGGCAATATGGTTCATCAGACAACATGACCGACACCATGGGGGCACTTGCGCCGCTGGCTTCATGCACCTGTCCCGAACGTGACGAGGCGCTGGAGGACTTCTACCGGCGCTGGCAGGGGGACCGCCAGGTGGTGGACAAATGGTTCTCCCTCAGGGCCACTGCGGACCTTCCGGGCGTCATCGATGACGTCCGGGCGCTCGTCGGCCATCCGGCCTTCGAACTCACCAATCCCAACCGCTTTCGCGCCCTGGTGGGGGCCTTCAGCCAGAACCAGCCCCATTTCCATGCCCCGGACGGCGCCGGATACCGTTTTCTGGCCGACCAGTTGCTCCGCCTCATCCCTCTCAATCCGCAGGTATCCGCCCGCCTGCTGGCTCCGCTCACCACCTGGCGCCGTTTCGAGCCGGGCAGGCAGGCGCTCATGCAACAGGAACTGATGCGGATCCGGGCCCTTCCCGATCTTCCCCGCGATGTATACGAGGTTGTGGCAAAAAGCCTCTGACAAAGGCCCTTATCCATATGAATCTCCCATGATCGGCACGAGGTGTACGTGTCAACCATGAACATTACAAACCGCAACCCGCGCTGGAGGAATAATGCCGTGGCCCATATATAATGCCGTACGCGCCGTACGCTTGACGGCCGCTCTGCCGGCCGCCGCCGCATGCCTGGCGCTCTGCGGCTGTGCTGTCGGCCCCGATTTCCACGTGCCGGCAGCGCCGGCAACCACAAGCTACACGGCCACGGCCCTGCCTGTGGAAACAGCCGTTGCCCCGGCACAAGGAGGCGCTGCGCAGCGTTTCATGACGGGAGCGGATATCCCGGCCCAATGGTGGGAGATATTCCATAACCCGGAGCTTGATCGTCTGATCCGGCAGGCCCTGAAAGACAACCCGACCCTTGCCTCGGCCCGGGCAACACTGCTCCAGGCCCGGGAAAACCTGCGTGCCCGCACCGGCACCGAGTTCTTCCCGAGTGTGGATGCGTCCCTCACGGGAACCCGCCAGCAAGCCACCGGCGCTGCCTACGGCCAGCCCGGCATCGGCGCATTCGCCCTCAGCCTCCTCAATGCAACAGTGGGCGTGTCCTACACCCTAGATCTGTTCGGCGGGGGACGCCGCGAACTGGAGGGGCTCGGTGCCCAGGTGGATTATCAGCGCTATCAGCTTGAAGGGGCCTACCTGACGCTCGCTGCCAATATTGTCACGGCAGCGGTGAAAGATGCCTCCCTGCGGGCCCAGTTGACAGCCACGCGGGAAATCATTGCCTTGCAGGAACAACAGCTGAAGTTGGTGGAGCGCCAGTTCCAACTGGGCGGGGCGTCACGTGCCGACACCCTGGCCCAGGAGGCGCAGCTTGCCCAGAGCAGGACCACCCTCCCCCCCCTGGAGAAGGATCTGGCCCAGACGCGCAACCTGTTGGCGGTATATACCGGCACATTGCCGAGCGAAGCGGCGCTGCCGGTGTTCGACCTGGAAAAAATGGATCTTCCCGGTGATCTGCCCCTCAGCCTCCCCTCCTCCCTGGTCCGTCAGCGTCCGGACATCCGCGCCTCGGAAGAGTTGCTCCACGCTGCCGGCGCCCAGGTCGGCGTGGCCACGGCCAACCTCTACCCGCAGATCACCCTCAGCGGCAGCATAGGATCCCAGGCAACCAGGGTGCAGGACCTGTTCGCCCCGGGAACCATGATCTGGAGCCTGGGCGCAGGCATCACCCAGCCGCTCTTCCATGGCGGCGAACTGACCGCAAAACGCCGCGCCGCCATTGCCGCCCTGGACCAGGCAGGGGCGCAATATCGCGAAACCGTGCTGCTGGCTTTCCAGAATGTGGCTGACGTATTGCAGGCGCTTGAATCGGATGCAGCAACGCTCAAGGCGCAGGCTGAAGCCGAAAGGAGCGCTCGCGACTCCCTGGAGCTGACACAGCGCCAGTTCGAGATCGGTGCGGCAAACTACCTGTCGCTGCTCAACGCCGAGCGTCAGCACCAGCAGGCGCTCCTCAGCCTGATCCAGGCCCGGGCCGCGCGGTATGCCGACAGCGCGGCGCTTTTCCAGGCCCTTGGCGGCGGATGGTGGAACCGGAAACAGGAATCCGCCGCAGAAAACGGCAGTACCAGCGCACGCAAGAACGGAGACGTCCATCCATGAAAAAACGCATCATCCTGTCCATACTCTTCCTGGTTGTCGTCATCGCCATCCTGGCGGGCATCAAGGCCATGCAGATCGGCGCCATGATAAAACAGGGAAAGCAGTTCGTCCCGCCTCCCGAAACAGTGACATCGACCCGGGTCAAAACCGAAACGTGGGCGGCTGGCCTGTCCGCGGTCGGCTCGCTGACGGCGGTACAGGGGGTTACCGTGGCAGCCGAGTTGGCCGGCAAGGTTGTGAAGATAGGCTTCGAGCCGGGCACGGCGGTGAAAAAGGGTGATCTGCTGGTGCAGCAGGATATCTCCTCGGAAGAGGCCCAACTCCCCGGCCTGACGGCCCAGGTGAAACTGGCCCGTACCGAACTGGCCCGAGACGGCAAGATGCTGGCCGACAGGATCATCTCCCAGTCCGACTACGACAAGGCGGTGGCCGCCTGCGACCAGGCAGTGGCGCAAGCCAACAACATCCGTACAACCATCGACAAGAAGACCATCCGCGCCCCCTTCAGCGGACGCCTCGGCATCCGCCAAGTCAACCTGGGCCAGATGCTCCGCGAAGGGGACCCCATCGTAACCCTGCAGACACTCAGCCCGATCTTTGTCGATTTCACCCTTCCCCAGCAGCAAATGGCCCAGGTGCATACCGGCCTGCCGGTGCGGATAACCTGCGACGCCCTGCCGGGAGAGACGATCGACGGGCGCATCACCGCCATAAATCCGCTGGTGGACAGCGATACGCGCACCATCAAACTGCAGGCTACCGTCGTGAACCGCGCGGAGAAACTGCGGCCCGGCATGTTCGTCAACGTGGCGGTCGCCCTGCCTACGCACCCGCAGGTGCTGGCAATTCCGGCCACGGCGGTACTGTATGCCCCCTATGGAGACTCCGTCTTTGTCATCGACGCACAAAAGGATGGCAAGAAAGGCATGGTACTGCGCCAGCAGTTCGTGCGCCTCGGCGAGAAAAGAGGCGATTTCGTCGCCGTCGCCAGCGGCTTGAAGGAAGGGGAATCCATCGTCACCACGGGAGTTTTCAAGCTGCGCAACGGCCAGGCGGCGATCATCGACAACAAGCTCGCCCCTGCTTTCCAAAAGTCGCCCGCACCGGAGAATAACTGACAATGCGCTTCACCGACCTCTTCATCCGCCGCCCCGTCCTGGCCATCGTGGTCAACCTGGTGATCGTCATTGCCGGCCTGCAGGCGATCCGCACCCTGAACGTGCGCCAGTATCCCCATAGCGAGAATGCGTCCATAACCGTCTCCACGGTCTATGTCGGCGCCAGCGCCGAATTGGTGCGCGGCTTCATCACCACCCCCCTGGAGCGGGCCATCGCCGCCGCTGACGGCATCGAATACATGCAATCCCAGAGCACCCTGGGGCTCTCCACCATCACGGTGCGCCTCAAGATCAACTACGATTCCACCAAGGCCCTGGCCGAGATCAGCTCCAAGGTCGACCAGGTGCGCCGCGACCTGCCGCCGGAGGCGGAGGTGCCCATCATCAACATCGAATCGGCCGACAGCCAGTTTGCCTCGGCCTATCTGAGCTTCTCCTCCGACATCCTCAAGCAGAACGAGATCACCGACTACCTGGTGCGCGTCGTCCAGCCGCGCCTGTCGGCCATCACCGGCGTCCAGCGGGCCGACATCCTGGGCGCCCGCACCTTTGCCATGCGCATCTGGCTGAAACCGGAGCGGATGGCGGCGCTGAACATCACCCCGGCCCAGGTGCGCCAAGCCCTGGCGGCAAACAATTTCCTCTCGGCCCTGGGACACAGCAAGGGGTCGTTGATCCAGGTCAACCTGACCGCCGACACCAATCTCAACACCGTGGACGAATTCAAACGCCTGGCCGTGCGCGAACAGAACGGCGCCATCGTGCGGATCTCCGACATAGCCGATGTCTCACTGGGGGCCGAGGATTACGACTCCGAGGTGCACTTTTCCGGCCAGACCGCCGTCTTCATAGGCGTCTGGCCCCTGCCCAACGCCAACTCCATCGACGTCATCAAAAAGGTGCGGGCCGAGATGGCGTCCATCCAGCGCGACCTGCCCAGCGGCATGCAGGCCCACATCGCATACGACGCCACCGATTACATCAACACCGCCATCCACGAGGTCTTGAAGACTCTGGGGGATACCCTGATCATCGTGATGGTGGTTATCTTCCTCTTTCTGGGCTCATTCCGCTCGGTCGTCATACCGGTAGTGGCCATACCGGTCTCGCTGATCGGCGCGGTCTTCCTGATGCAGGCCTTCGGCTTTACCGTCAACCTGCTGACCCTCCTGGCGGTGGTGCTTTCCGTCGGTCTGGTGGTTGACGACGCCATCGTGGTGGTGGAGAACGTGGAGCGCCACCTGGGCGAGGGGAAATCACCCCTGGAAGCGGCACTGCTCGGCGCCAGGGAACTGGTGGGACCGATCATCGCCATGACCGTCACCCTGGCGGCGGTCTACCTCCCCATCGGCCTGCAGGGCGGGCTGACCGGGTCGCTCTTCCGCGAGTTTTCCCTGACCCTGGCCGGCGCCGTGACCATCTCCGGCATTGTGGCCCTGACCCTGTCCCCGGTTATGTCGGCCAAACTGCTTAAACCGGGCAGCGAGGAACACGGCCTGGCCGGCCGCATAGGGCGCGACTTCAACCGCCTGAAAAACGCTTACGGCCGCGTGCTCGGCGCAACCCTGACCGCCCGGCCGGCGGTCTACACGGTCTGGATCGTCATCTCTTTGCTGACCATCCCCATGTTCACCATGTCGGCCCGCGAACTGGCCCCGACCGAGGATCAAGGGGTCATCTTCGGCATTCTGGATGCGGCGGCCAACTCGACCCTGGACCAGAACAGCCGCTATGCGGCGGCTGCCAACCGGATATTCATGGGCATACCCGAAACCGACTTCACCTTCCAGATAACCATGCCCAGCTCCGGATTCGGCGGCATGGTGACCAAACCCTGGGATCAGCGAAAGCGCACCGTCTTCCAGATCATGCCCGAAGTCCAGCAAAAGCTGCAAGGGATCCCCGGCATCCGGATGTTCCCGGTCACCCCCCCGGCCCTGCCGGGCGGCGGCCAGTTCCCGGTCGAGTTCGTCCTGGCCTCCACCGCCGATACGAACCAGATTCTTGAGTTCGCCAATCAATTGCAGCTCAAGGCAATAGAGAGCAAGATGTTCGCCTTCCCTCCCCTGATCGACGTCAAGATCGACCAGCCGCAGACCGAGTTTGCCATCGACCGGGACAAGGTTGCCGCCCTGGGCCTGAACCTGGAACAGGTCGGCGCCGACCTGGGAGGCATGGTGGGAGGGGACTACGTCAACCGGTTCGACATATCGGGCCGCAGCTACAAGGTCATTCCCCAGGTCGAACGGACCGGCCGCCTCAACCCTGGCCAGTTGAAGGATATCTACGTTACCGGACCGGGCGGCAAACTGATTCCGCTCTCCACCGTGGCCACCCTCAAGGAATCGGTCGTACCCCGTTCCCTGAACCGCTTCCAGCAGTTGAACGCCGTCACCATCAGCGGGGTGGCCATGCGGCCGCTGGACGAGGCGCTCCGTTTCCTGGAGGGCGAGGCGGGCAAGATCCTGCCCAAGGGATATGTGCTGGACTACACGGGCGAGTCGCGCCAGTTGCGCACCGAGGGGAACAAATTCCTCCCTGCCTTCGCCCTGGCCGTGATCCTGATCTTCCTGGTCCTGGCGGCCCAGTTCAACAGCTTCCGCGACCCCTTCGTCATCCTGGCCGGTTCGGTGCCGCTGGCCATCTTCGGCGCGCTGCTCTTCACCTTCCTGAAGATGCCCAACCCCAACACCCCGTTCTGGACCCATGGCTGGACCACCACGCTCAACATCTATTCGCAGGTCGGGCTGGTGACCCTGGTGGGGCTGGTGTCCAAGAACGGGATACTGATCGTCGAGTTCGCCAACAAGTTGCAGTTGCAGGGGCTCTCCAAGCTGGACGCCGTGCGCCAGGCGGCCATGACCCGCCTGCGGCCGATCCTGATGACCAGCGCGGCCACCATCGCCGGACACTTTCCCCTGACCCTGGTCACCGGCGCCGGCGCCGCCGCCCGTAACTCCATTGGTCTCGTGCTGGTGGGAGGAATGTTCGTCGGGACCCTCTTTACCCTGTTCGTCGTCCCCTCCATCTACATGCTCATCGCCCGCGACCACGGCAAGGACCGCATGCGCGAGGAGGCCGTCGCCGCCGCAGGGACGGCAGAGGCGTCATCTTAAGGGTATGAATTTTGCGGGTATTCGTGGGAAATCAAGACTATTTTTGTGTTGCAGTTTAGCACAATAACAGTATCATTATTTGTGCAATGCATTTATGGAGGTTTATCATGCAACGTGCAACTGTTACCCTGCCCCAGGACCTGCTGACCGAACTGGTGACATTGGTAGGAGCCAGAAGCAAGACCGAAGCGGTCATCACAGCCGTCAAGGACGAAATCCGCCTGCGCAAGGTTGCCCGTATCAAGGCAATGGCCGGCAAGATGGAATTCTCCGCCACTGCCGACGAGTTGCGCCATGGAGACCGTCGACTTGGCTAGGGTGTTGGTCGACAGTTCGGCCTGGATAGAGTTCTTCCGCAAGACAGGAGCAGCTAATGAAGAGACCCTTCATGTGGCAAACAGCATTTATCACGATGTGGTTCCCGCAACCGAGCTCGGCCTCAAGACGGTTTGGGTAAACAGATACGGCGATAAAGTTCCGGCCTCGCCGAAGCCGGACTACACAATTAGAAATCTATCTGAGCTAATCGAAGTACTCAAAGTCATGGA
>Ga0187771_10002505_pt1 | contig 12636 bp, 11 predicted proteins | sample 0116_SJ02_MP15_1_FD_133139 | JGI IMG/M metagenome (GOLD analysis project Ga0187771, IMG submission 133139) | Tropical peat soil microbial communities from peatlands in Department of Meta, Colombia - 0116_SJ02_MP15_10_MG | ecosystem: Environmental > Terrestrial > Soil > Wetlands > Peat | place... | reverse complement strand
CACCGCGGTCATTACTGCATTCCTTCTCATGGTCGCTACACGGGAGCCGGTCCCGTTTACTTCGACTCTCTTGGTCATGGCGCTGATGAGTGAATTTGCGGCCAGCCGCGGCCGCTGGCGCGTCCTGCGTTCGATGGTTGCAGTAGCCGTGGATCTTGCCGTTCTGGTCCTGATTGTCATCCTCGGAGACGCCAGTGATATCCCGCAGGAGTACCACCGGCCCGATGCCCGCGTCCTGCTTGCTCTTGTTGTCTTGCTCTTCGTGAATTATTCGGCGAGCACGGGAGTTCGTTCTCTGATTTCTCGGCTCAAAATAACCTGGTTTGAAGCCGTGCAATTCACTGCCGCCGTCCTGCTGGCGGGATGGGGCGTGCTCCGAATCACGCAGGCAGCCGGCCGGGTGCCGCTGGGCGCTTGCTGCCTGATGGCCGGAGCGGCGTGCTATTTCGCGGCGTTCGTTCTCCGTGCGCGACACAGCGAACGCCGCAATTTCCATTTCTACGCGGTCTGCGGAGTTGCCTTCACGACGGCGGGCAGTTTTCTTGCGCTTCCGTCGCTGCCGCTGGTGATCTGGCTGGGCCTGGCGGCAGTGGTGGCCACCGGACTGGGAGTCCGCCTGCGCAGCCCCGCACTCGATTTGCACGGCGTGGTCTATCTGAGCGGAGCCGCCGTCGCCTCCGGCACGCTGGGGTACGCGGGGCGCGCCCTCGCTGGCGGGAATCCCTCTGCGCCCAGCGCCCCCCTGATTGTATCTGCCGCCGCAGCACTCCTTTGTACCGCCATGGTTTCCCGCTATCCCGGAGAGCGCCCCGGCGAGCGAGTCCTGCGAGCGTTGCCCGCGATTCTTGGTGTGTACGCGATCGCGGGGATCGCGGTTGCCTGGCTCGTCGGGCTCATCGCACACGGAAGGGCGCCGACGCTCCCGCAATTGGCCGTAGTTCGCACTGTGGTGACGTGCGCGGCGGCGCTGTTGCTGGCTTTTTTCGGCGCACGGTTCCAACGCCTGGAGCTCGTATGGATGGCTTATGCGGCAGCCATTCTGGGGAGTCTGAAACTGGTTTTCGAAGATTTGCGATTTGGCAACACCCAATCGCTGGCCGCCTCCCTGTTCATCTATGGCGCAGTTCTCATTCTGATTCCGCGTGTCGTGCGTACAGGAAAGCGGTGGACCTGACGGTGTCTTGCATCCGCGAACGGCTGCTTAGCGCCGGGATGGGAGGGCGCCGGCGGCCATGCCAACCAGCGCAGTGCTGTGTGCGGATTCGCTGGCGTATCCCAAATCTGTCCATCCCTGCAAGGCAATGAACCCAGATTAGTTCCAGAGTGCCGTCAATCCGCCCGCTGCGAATCTTTCCCACCGAGTCATCGGGGTGTCCATTGCGGATGGCCGGTGAGCAGGCCATTCACGAAGCCAATCTCGTAAATAAGGTATACCCCGAAGCAAAGGCTGATCATGCCGGACGCCAGTCGCAATCCGGAATTGAGCCGCGAAAACCTGTGGCTGGACAACGCAAAGGGCAGAACCAGGGCGCCGGTGATGAGCATCATTCCAGCGATTGTTCCCAACCCGAACACAAGCAGATAGGCGATGGCCCACTTCGGATTGCGGATTGTGGTGAGCACAAGCAACGCAATCGCCGCTGACCCTGCCAGGCCATGAACGAGACCAACAACAAGCGGACGAAATGCTTGATAGATACCAAGCTGCCGGAAGTGCCGGTCCAACCAACTCATCGGGTTCCTCGCCGGATCGTGAGGATGTATTTCGGGGTCGTGCGCGTGCGGATGCGTGTGGATGTAATCGCCGTGAGCGTGGGCGTGGGAGTGCACGAATGCAGGCGCGCCGGGAGCGCGCGTCAAGGCACTGTTCATCCACTGAAAAAACCCGGTGAGATTCAGCACGCCCAGCAGAATGAGCATCAGGCCGACGGAAAACTCCATGGAAAGGCCTACGCGAACGGGGATCACCCAGCCGAACACGACGATTCCGCTGCCCACGACGAGAATGGTGACTGTGTGGCCGACTCCCCAGAGCGCGCCAATGATCGCCGCGTGGGTGATCGACCGGTGACGGGCAACGATCGTGGAGACGGCAATCACGTGATCGGGATCGGTGGCGTGGCGCATCCCGAGGAAGAAGCCAAGCGCGATGATGGAGAGCAGCTCAATCATTCCTTGGAACTCCTGTTGAGATGGGCCGCTACCACAGCCTGGCCCAGGCTGAGTCCCCCATCGCCCGAGGGCACCTGCGAATGGGTGAAGACCTCAAATCCCATGCCGCGCAAGCGCTGTTCCAGCCCCACCGCAAGATAAATATTCTGGAATGTCCCGCCGCTCAGGCAAACAGAGTTCAGGCGCGTGCGCTCACGCAGGATCTGAGCGACTCTCGAGAGAACTTCGATCAATCCGTCATGGAAACGCTGGCTGATTTGCCCTGCGCTTGCACCTCGGAGCACGTCGTCCACAATGGCCCGGAACAGAGGACGTGAATCGATCTGCAAGGCTCCATCGGCTTCGTTGATTGCGAAAGGATACGGCTGGTCCGCGGCGCTTTCATCCCGGCACATCTCGAGTTCGATGGCCGCCTGCGCCTCGTAATTCACCTGGTGGCGCAGGTCGGCTACCGCGGCAACGGCATCGAACAGGCGGCCGCAACTCGAGGTCAGTGGCGAATTCACTTTGCGGTCCATCATCCGGAGAACGGTCAACATCTTCGCCCGTGGAACCTGGCGAAGGAAGGGAATGGGAAGTTCCAGCAACCCGGGCCCAAACGCGGCGTGGAGATGGCTTACCGCGACGCGCCACGGCTCCCGGACCGCAGCGGAACTGCCCGGCAATCGAACATAGGCAAGATGCGCTGCACGCTCAAAAGCCAGGTAATCGGACAGGAGCACCTCGCCGCCCCACACGCACCCGTCCGTTCCGTAACCGGTGCCGTCGAGCGCGAATCCGATGACGCGCCCCTTGATATGATTTTCCGCCATGCAGCTGGCGATGTGCGCGTGATGGTGCTGAACGCCGACAGCCATCATTTCCCGCTGCGCGAGGGCCCAGCGAGTCGCAAGATAATCCGGGTGCAGGTCGTACGCGACGAGGGAAGGCCGAACCTCGAGAATCTCTTGCCAATGCTCAGCCGTTTCTTGAAAGAACTTGTAGGCTTCCGCGTTTTCCAGATCGCCGATATGCTGGCTCAGAAACGCTTCGTTTCCCTTGAGCAGGCAGATTGTGCTTTTCAGTTCACCGCCGACGGCGAGCGTGACCGGGTGCTTTTTCTCCAGGAATACGGGAACCGGCACGAAACCGCGGGAGCGGCGAAGTTGCCGGACTCGTCCGCCAACCCGGCGAACGACGGAATCGTCGCAGCGGCGCAGGATCTCCCGGTCGTGCACCAGAAAATAATCGGCCACGCCGACAAGACGACTCGCCGCCTCCGAATTCTCAATTGCAATTGGCTCCTCACTCAGATTGCCGCTGGTCATGACCAGGCCCTGGAGGGAACTCTTGGCGAAAAGAAGGTGATGCAAAGGAGTGTACGGGAGAAACAGTCCCAGGAACTTGTTGAAGGGCGCGACGTCCGCCGAAATCAATCCGGATTCTTTGCGTGGAAGAAGAACGATGGGCCGTCCCGGCCGCGAAAGCAAATCGCGGTCGTGCCCGTCGACTTCGCAGAATTGTTCCGCCGCTTCGAGATCCGCAACCATCACGGCAAAAGGCTTCTCGACCCGGCGTTTCCGCTCGCGAAGCCGTTTGACGGCCTCATCGTTCGTGGCATCCACTGCCAAATGGAAACCTCCAAGGCCTTTGACGGCCACCACGGCGCCGGCGCGAAGTTGCGCGGCGGCATGGGCGATGGGTTCGGCAGACAAAGCACGCTGCCCGGAAGCGTCCCGCAATTCCACTCGCGGACCGCAGTCCCAGCAGGCGTTAGGCTGGGCGTGAAAGCGGCGGTTCACCGGATCCTCATATTCCGCGCGGCAGCGGGGACACATGGAAAAAACCGACATTGAAGTCCGGGAACGATCGTATGGAATCGAGCGGGCAATTGTGAACCGCGGGCCGCAGTTCGTGCAGTTGATGAACGGATAGAGGTAGCGGCGGTCGCCCGGGTCGAACAATTCGCGGAGGCAATCCCCGCAGACGGCAATGTCCGGGGGAATCAGCGTGCGAACCGCCTCGGACTTGTCGCTGGGCAGAATCCGGAACTCCAGGTCTTCATCGAGTCCTATTTCCGAAATGGCCACGCCGGTGATGAGAGCCAGCGGCGGGGCTTCCGCCGGCAGCCGGGCGACAAAGTCATCCACCTCCTCGGACTTGCCTTGGATTTCGATGACAACTCCAGTCGCAGTGTTCGCGATTTGGCCCGCAAGATGATGACTGGCGGCCAGGCGATAGACGAAGGGACGGAATCCCACGCCCTGCACAATGCCCGACACATGGATTCGCCGGCGGACGTGCACGCGAGCCTCAAGTGGCAGCGAGATTCCTGGAGCAGGCTGCCAGCCCCTTTTCAAGCCACTGCAGCCATTGTGGCAATCCCTCGCCAGTTACGCATGAGATTTCTATCGTTGCCATCCCGGGATGCACCCGTTGAGCGTTCTGGCGGGCCTTTGCGAGGTCGAAGGACACATGGGGAAGCAGATCGATCTTGTTGAGGACCAACAGCGCGGAGCGAAAGAACATTGCCGGATACTTGAGCGGCTTGTCCTCTCCTTCCGCAACGCTCAAGACAACGATCTTGGCTGCTTCGCCTAAATCGTAACTTGCCGGGCAGACCAGATTGCCCACGTTTTCAATGAAAAGCAGGTCGAGATCCTCCAGACGCCACTCCGCGAGAGCTTTTTCAATCATCCGCGCATCGAGATGGCACGTACCTCCCGTGGTGATCTGCCGCACGGGGAAACCAAAGCGGGCCAGGCGGACCGCGTCGTTGTCGGTCTGGATGTCTCCAGTGAGGACGGCGACTCGCTGCTCGCGCGGAAATGCTTCGAGGGTACGTTCCAGCAAACTGGTCTTCCCTGCCCCCGGAGAACTCACCAGATTCAAACAGAGAATGCCGTGCGCGCTGAAGCGCTCGCGCAGTTCCGCGGCAATGCGGTCATTCTCGCTCAGCACTTTTCGCTCCAGAGGCACGCGGTTCATAGCTCCTCCAGCTCCAGGTAGGCCAGCTCCAGCTCGTTGCCGCCTGAAAAAGTGGTCTCCGATTCTCCGCACACCGGGCACGTCGTGTTGTATTGGATGACCTCGAATTCACGGCCGCAGCGTGGGCAGCCATGCCGCTGCGCCCGCCGCTCGATTTCCAGGACAACGGCTTCCCAATCCGTTTCCTTCACCAGTGCCTGAAAACAGAAATCCAGCGCGTCCGGGTCCACGCCAGCCAAAGCTCCGACGCGGACTACTATTTTTGTGAGTTTCATTTCGGGACGCAGACGAACCTCCGCCCGCGCTGCGTCCAGAACCGAACAGGCGATGCCAAATTCATGCATGGCGCTAACAAATCCTCGGCAGTTGGTCGCCGGACAGCATATCCACGATGCGCGTGGTTCCCAGGGTTGTGCGCATCACCACGAGTCCTGGATCGTCCGCTAAGACCGTTCCGATGATCTGGGCATTTTGAGCGAGAGGATGCCGGCGCATGGCCTGCAACAGCCGTTCGGCGGCATCGGAGGCAACAATGGCCACCAGCTTTCCTTCGTTCGCGACGTATAACGGATCCAAGCCCAGCATTTCGCAGGCGCCACGCACTTCCTCTCGGATGGGAATGGCGCGTTCCTCGAGCGCGATGCCCACATGGGAGCGGGAAGCGATTTCGTTGAGCGTGCTGGAGAGTCCTCCGCGCGTGGGATCCCTCAGGCAACGGATGGCCGCGCTCGTTTCCAGCATCGCGGCCACCAGGGTATGCAGAGGAGCGCTATCGCTTTCGATGGGGCTCTCGAACTCCAACCCTTCGCGCTGAGCAAGAATGGCAATGCCGTGTTCTGCGATCGAGCCGCTCAGCAAAACGCGGTCGCCCGGCCGCGCCTGGTCGGCGGAAAGCCTCACGCCCTCCTGCACAATGCCGATGCCGGAGGTGTTGATGAACATGCCGTCGCAGCAGCCCTTCTCTACGACCTTGGTGTCGCCTGTCACGACGGCAACTTCCGCAGCGCACGCTGCTCTCCGAAAGGAATCGACCACCTTCTGCAGGGTCTCAAACGCCAGCCCCTCCTCCAGGATGAAGGCTGCGCTCAAAAAAAGCGGCCTGGCTCCGCCCATGGCCAGGTCATTTATCGTCCCATGGACCGCCAGGGAGCCGATGTCCCCGCCGGCGAAAATCAGCGGCTTCACTACAAACGAATCGGTGGTGAACGCCAATCTGGATCCATTGACAGTCACGATGGCTTGATCGTCCAGGCGGGACAGGATGGGATTCTCGAAGGCCGGCAAAAAGAGCCGCTTCAGCAGGTCGGCACTCAGTTTTCCTCCGCTGCCATGGCCCAGAAGTACCCGGTCGCCGGCCGGCAGGGGAAGCGGGCAACTGAATCCATTCACGAGATCGAGATGGTCGGACATCCTACCGGCCCTTTCACGCCAGGACCTTGTGCCGGCGATAGGTATAGTACGCTGCACAAGCCCCTTCGGCGGAAACCATTGGCGCGCCCAGCGGGTTTTCCGGAGTGCATCGGCTCCCGAATGCAGAACAATCTGTCGGCTTTTTGAGCCCCTGCAGGACGAGCGCGCTGATGCATTCTGCGGGTTCTTCCGTGTGAACTTCCTTCATGTCGAATATCTTGTCCGCATCATGAGCGGCAAATTCCGCCCGCAGCCGCAATCCGCTCAGAGGAATCCTGCCGATACCGCGCCATTTCTGGTCCGCAATCTCGAATACTCTTTCGACCATGTCCTGCGCCGGGATATTGCCCAGCCGGGTGACCGAACGCACGTACTGGTTTTCCAGCTTTGCCTCGCCGTGCTCCAGTTGGCGGACCAGCATCAGTATCGCTTCCAGGAGATCAACCGGCTCAAACCCGCCGACCACAATCGGCACGTGAAATTCAGAAACCAATTCTTCGTACTGCCGGTAGCCCATAACCGTGCAGACATGTCCGGGAGCAATGAACGCCTGCACGCGGTTCACCGGTGACCGCAGCAGCAGGCGGATCGCCGGAGGAACCAGCACGTGGGACGCCAGCATGAAAAAGTTGGGCAACCCTTCGCGCTGCGCTTGCCAGACCGCCATGGCGTTCGCCGGAGCCGTCGTCTCGAATCCGATGGCTAGAAAAACCACCTTTCGCCCGGGATTGCTCCGTGCAATTTTGAGCCCCTCGAGCGGTGAGTACACCACGCGCACATCGCCCCCGCTGGCTTTGGCGCGGAACAAATCGGAACAGGATCCCGGGACGCGCAACATATCTCCATAGGAAACGAGGGTGACCTCGGGCAGCGCGGCCAGTGCAATGGCTTTGTCGATCGTCTCCAGCGGGGTAACGCAAACCGGGCAGCCGGGTCCGTGAACCAGCTCGACTTCTTTGGGCAACAGCTCGTCGAGCCCATACCTCATGATCGTATGCGTCTGCCCGCCGCAGATCTCCATCAGCACGCAGGGGTGCGTGACGAGTTGATGGATCTCCGCGGCCAGGCCACGTGCAATCCGCCCGTCCCGGTATTCGTCAATGTACTTCAAGAAGATTCTCCCGGCGTCTCAGCCGCCGATGGCGGCATTTCCCCCTCCAGCAGCCCCATGGACTCGAGCGCCCGGTACGTCCTTTCCGCCTCCTCACGGTCCACCTTGCTGATGGCGAAACCGACATGAACAATCACGTAATCCCCCACCTGCACTCCGGGGACGTAATCCAGGCAGGCCTGACTCACGGTTCCTCCAAAGTTCACGCGTCCCGTCCGCAATCCGTTGCTCTCAGAGATCTCAAGCACCTTGCCGGGTATCGCCAGGCACATCGGACTCTCCCATCGCACCGCCGCTGTTCGGATCCGGAGTCTTTCTCAAGACCGGCGTCTACGCAACCTCTTCCACCGGCCGCTGCGCTTCGCCGCCAAAATCCGGGCCGAAACGATTCCACCGATGGAGTTCGGCAATTGCCGCCCTCACGAGAGCGGGCAAAGCTTTTTCTGCCGCCGCCGAAAGCGCGGTGCCGAGTTCCGTTGTCGAAGGCTGAACTCCCAGGAGCACTGTTTCCCCGGGTTCCTGACCCATCAGGCGGAGGGCATTCAGGACGTCCGCGAGGGCAAGCTCGTGGACGTTGCCGCTCCCCGGCAGTGTGCGAAGATCCTGTGCGGCGATGCGGAAGACGGTTCCCGGCCGAGCTCCCACGTCCACGGCATCCAGGACCAGAAGATAGGCAGCCTCAGAAAGGTAAGGCACCAGCTCCAGCCCCTTGGTCCCGCCTTCCACAAGTCTCACCTGGGAAGGCACCCTGGGATCTTGTTCCAGAAGCTTGAGTGCGTGCAGAGCTACGGCGTCGTCGGAGCGAATCAGGTTTCCTAATGCAAGCACAATGGTCTTAGGGAGGGTCGGCCGGTCCATGCGTAGCTCCCGTTCCGTCAATCCTCGTGCCTCGTCGGACATCATACCCCAGGGGCGCTAACCAATGCGCTTGGCGGACTCGGATTCCAGGAGCTCCTCTTCCGGCACGAATTTGTAGCCGGTGAAAATGCTTTCAATCAGGCCATTACGTTCTTCCCACGATACCAGCACCGCGCTATAGACGTGATGGATCACGAAAATAAGAAATGCAAACATGATGCAGAAATGAGTCAGTCTCAGGTAGGAAATGTCGATCCACCGCGGGAGCCAGCCGATCAGGAAGGTAAGCGTTTTGCTGCTCACCGTGTAGCTGTAAAGAGCCAGGCCCGTCAGGATTTCTATCAGCATGAAGGTGAAGATCAACATGTAGGTCACCGCGGCCAATGCGTTGTGGCCCACATGACGCGCCAGGTTCCTGCGCACGAACGAGTAGTAGGCCACCATCCTTCCCATCCCTCGCCATTGCCGCCCATGAATGGGAACAAAAGCGCGCCAGTTCGACCATTCGTTGCCCACAAAAAACCAGTAGAAACGCAGCAGGAACGAAACAAGAAACACCGAAGCTGCCAGCAGATGGATATAGCGCATGGTCCCCATCATGTAGGCGGTGCGCGAGCGCACGATGATGAAGGGGTTGTGCATGTAATAGCCGGTGAAGGCGAGCACGGCAATCGAAATCACGATGAACCAGTGCGACACCCGCACCGGCAGTTCCCAGACATACACCCGCACCGGCGCTCCGGGCGCGTAGGGCGCTCGGGACTCTGACCACGAACTCGCAGCGAGGCTCATTGGCGCCTCCCTAGCGCACCTTGACTTCGGCGAATTGCCGTCCGCGAGCATCCGTGACGTGTACGGCGCACGCGAGGCAAGGATCAAAGGAATGGATGGTGCGCAGGATCTCGACGGGACGCTCGGGGTCGGCCACCGGCGTTTTCAGCAAAGCAGCCTCATACGCGCCCCGTTGGCCTTTGGCGTCCCGCGGGCCGGCATTCCAGGTAGTGGGAACAACGCACTGGTAATTCTTGATGGCCTGGTCCTCGATTTGCACCCAGTGCCCCAGCGAGCCGCGCGGCGCTTCATGAAAGCCCCACCCGCGTGCCGTCTTCGGCCAGGTGGCCGGATCCCACTTCTCCCCGTCGTGCACACGGAGGTTTCCATGGGCGAGATTTTTGCCGAGTTCGTCGATCCACTCCGGCACCACCCGAGCCATCAGTTGGGTCTCAATGGCGCGCGCCGCAATTCGTCCCAACGTCGAGAACAGCGCCGAGGCCGGAGCGTTCAGCTTGGATAGGACCCCATTGACGGCTTCCTTCACTTGGGGGTGTCCCGACGCATAGGCAACCAGCATTCGCGCCAGCGGCCCGACTTCCATGGGCGTATCCTGGAAGCGCGGCGCTTTGAGCCAGGAATACTTCTGCTCCACATTCAGGTGTTCGAAGGGCGGCTTGGGGCCGGTGTATTTGGGCTGCGTCTCGCCCTCATAAGGATTCTTGCCGCTGGAATCCCCTCCCGAATATTCGTACCAGGAATGCGTGACGTACTCCGTGACGCTTGCCGGATCCACCGGATGGACTTTCGAGAGGTCGCGGCCCAGGATGGCTCCGCGCGGCAGGAAGAATCGGGCCGCGTCGTGGACTCCGCCCAGGGGATACTCGCCATAGGAGAGGAAGTTCCCCAGGCCCTCGCCCCGCCCAAACCAGTCGCGGTAGAAGCCGGCCACGGCCAGCACATCCGGAATGTAGACCTGCTCCACGAATTGTTGCGCCGTCCTGGCAACCTCGGCCAGGAAAGTGATGCGCTCCGAATTGATGGGCGCGTGAGGTTCGTCGGGATCCATCGCGGACGCCATCCCGCCGACGAGGTAGGTCTGCAGGTGAGGATTCTTTCCGCCGAGCACCGCGTGGATACGGATGTAATCGCGCTGGAATTCCAGCGCCTCGATGTAGTGGGCCACGGCCAGCAGATTGGCCTCGGGCGGCAGATGGTAGGCCGGATGGCCCCAATATCCGCTGGAAAACAAGCTCAATTGCTTGCTCTCCACCAGGGCCTTCACACGGTCTTGGATGGCCTTGAAGTAATTGCGGCTGGATTTCGGCCAGCTGGAAATGGATTCCGCCAATTGCGAGGTCTTCGCCGGGTCTGCTTTCAGGGCCAGTGTCACGTCCACCCAATCCAGTGCGTGCAAGTGATAAAAGTGAATGACGTGGTCTTGCACGTACTGCGTCCCCGCGATGATGTTGCGGATGATGCGCGCGTTGTCCGGCACTTCGATTCCCAGTGCGTCTTCCACTGCGCGGACGGATGTCAGCGCGTGAACGGTGGTGCATACCCCGCAGATCCGCTGGGTCCAGATCCACGCTTCCCGGGGATCCCGGCCGCGCAGAATCAGCTCAATCCCCCGGAACATGGTTCCGGAACTCCACGCGTCGGTGATCGCTCCGCCCTCCACCTCCGCTTCGATACGCAGATGTCCTTCGATTCTCGTCACCGGGTCAACCACTATGCGTGCCATGAGAACCTCCTAGGACTTTGCAGCGTTGCTCGTCTCTGTTTTGGGCTTTTCGGGCGGCGGGGGTTCTCGCCGCATGCGGTCCCTCACCGCGCTGGCAATTCCGTGAACAACGGTTGCGGCGGCTACGGTGCCTGTCAGGGCCAGGCCGATCTTTCCGGCCGGAACATCCACGCCAAAGCCCGGCACCTGCGGAAGACGCTCATAGAAGGGCGACTTGGTATCCCAGAAGCGATGAGAAGCGCATGCCAGGCAGCCGTGGCCCGCTTTCACCGGCCAACTGGTTTGATCGTTCCACCGTGCATTGGGGCAGTTGAAATGGCCCTGGGGCCCTTTGCAGCCCATTTTGTACAGGCACCAGCCTTTGCGGTGTCCCTCGTCTCCCCACTCCTCAACGTACCGGCCCGCGTCGTAATGCGCGCGCCGCTCGCACTGGTCGTGAATCAGCCGGCCGTAAGCGAATAGCGGCCGGTGATACGAATCGGTGGCCGGCAGTTCGCCGAAAGTCAGGTAGTGCACCAGAACTGCCGCCGTATTCACGGGATTCTGTGGGCAGCCGGGCATATTGATCAGGGTGATCCCGGGCACAGCCTCGCCCAGCCCTACGGCTCCGGTTGGATTCGGGCGCGCAGCCACCAAACCACCGTCCCAGGCACAGGCGCCCACGGCGATGGAGGCCGCCGCATTTCCGCAAACCTCTCGCGCAAGGTCCACTGCCGTTCGCCCCGCCACAGTGCAGTACACCCCTCCGTCCGCAAGGGGTATCGCGCCCTCCACTACGGCCAGGTACTTCCCCTTTTCTTCCTTAACCACCCGCTGCAGGGCCGCCTCCGCTTGCTTGCCCGCTCCGGCCATGATGATTTCGTGGTATTCCCAGGAGAGCAGATCCAAAACGACTTCGAGGACCGTGGGATGACTGGCGCGAAGGATCGATTCGGAGTTTCCGGCACAGTCTTGAAACTGCGCCCACACCAGTACCGGTTTCTTCGCCTTGCCCACGGCCTGAACTACCTGCGCCAGATAGCGATCTGGAAGCGCCAGCGTGGCCACCATCAGGCTGCAAAATTCAATGAAGCGCCTGCGAGATACTCCGCGGGCCTTTAATGCCGTGTAGACAGATTGTCCGTCGGGAAGCATGTTGCACCTCGCTCAGCGGAATACCCGGCGGGGCTCCCCTTCCGTATCAATCCCCCGTCGGCGTCAAGTTATTTTGGTTTCGATACCAGACCCCCGGGCCGAACTCAGTGATGGGCATCACTTGAGGGCGTGACATTGCTCACGCCGGGCATCTCGCCAGGCGAACTGCTGACAGGGAGCGACACAGAAGCGAAACGCCACCAGAGCCCGAATTCGCCGCCGGCAAACGGAACGAGGCGTTTCACTCACTTGCCTGCCGGGTCGCGGGAACTCCGTGCGTGGAATGTGGGGCGTTTGGGCGCGGCGAGGGCTCTCCTCGATTTCTCTGTCAGGACACGTGGGGCGATCGGGGGTCGAGACAGGAAGAATTCGGCGCTTCCAATTAGTGGTGTGAATGGGTACGCAACGTATGTTCTATCTTATGAAGCGCAGCCTCCAGCTTCTTCAACCTCTCTCCCAACGCCTTAAT
>Ga0187771_10002504_pt1 | contig 12637 bp, 12 predicted proteins | sample 0116_SJ02_MP15_1_FD_133139 | JGI IMG/M metagenome (GOLD analysis project Ga0187771, IMG submission 133139) | Tropical peat soil microbial communities from peatlands in Department of Meta, Colombia - 0116_SJ02_MP15_10_MG | ecosystem: Environmental > Terrestrial > Soil > Wetlands > Peat | place... | reverse complement strand
GTGAAGCCCATGTGGCCCGCATCATAGAACCTTGCGCACTTGGGGCTGCCGTGCTCGAGTAACAGATAGTAGTCCTTGATGGGGAAGACCGTGTCGTGAGTCCCATTGACCAGCAACAGTGGGGCGCTCGGCCTGTCCAGAATACCCTGCTTGAGCAGGGACAACCTGGGGGCGTAGGTCGCCCATTCCTGGTATGTCGAGAGACCGAAGGCGAAGGCAATGGTCTCGAAGAACTGGAAGGGGTACTCCCCTCTCTCCTGAACCTGCATCCATTCAGGCTCGAATGCGTAGTGCACTGGTCCACCCTGGCTCACCGCGCAAGTCACCCGATCGTTGTAGACGTGGGCCACCTTTACGGCCCAGTAGCCGCCCGTGCTGTAGCCCCAGACCCCCACTCTCCGGCCGAAGTCACTGGAAGCAGCAATCCAATCGAATACGGCTCCAAAAACCCTCTCCGCGTTCTCCGAACCCTTCACCGGCGAGTCCCCTACGCCTGGTCCATCGATAGCTAGGTGCGCCATGCCCCTGGCGAGAGCAGAATCGTTCAGCTGTTCCTCCTTATAGCCGTCAATTCCGCCCCAGGTCACGAGAACGGGAAAAGGCGCGTTGCCGTTCTTCGGCAGTCTCAGATAGGCGGGAATCAGATTCCCCTCGCCGGCCTTTCCTTTGAACGGGATCTCGACCTTGGATATGGGAACTTCGAAGTAGCGCGAAGCCTTGAGCATCATCTCCTGCGACTTCCTGTACGCCAGCTTCTTCCCATTCGAATTAATCGTGGGATAGCGCCCTAGCATATAGTACTGGTACGCACGAAGGTAGCTCTCCTTGGCGCCTTGCACGTCTCCGGACTTCGCTGCCTCAGCCGCATTGAGCGCGTATGGCTCGGCCACAGAACTGAACGCCGCTGCCCACGCATCCCCATCATAGGATGAGATCTTGGCCATCGCTTTTTCCATGTCATCATACAATGCGTATGTGAAGGGGTAGATCTTCATCCTCACCCGTGGTTTCCACATCTCCCACAGCTCGTGTACCGGTCTGATGTAGCTGCCTGGCTGGCTCTGGCTCAATTTGTCACCATCCCGTGCGAGGAGGAAGCGTTACTTAAAATCAAACGGGCGTGCTGAAAGGTTCCGACGAGACTTGACGTTCACGTGAGGTATTCTGGCGGTGGCGCCGAATCAAGAAACCAACGTTAAGCGAATAGTTCAATCCAGATCCCATTGGGATCCTTCACGTACGCCCACCTGCTACTGGAGCCCTTGATTTCTAGGACCGCACGGTGTCCCGCCTTTGCGAATTCTCCCAGGGCCTTGTCCAAGTCTTCCACCTTGAATGCGAGGTGGTCCAGGCCTTCCCCAGTCGCGTACTTGGTCGCGTATCTGTTCCCCTTGGGATAATAGTTGAGTTCCAACTCCGGTCCGCCTTCCGCGCTCTTGAGGCCGACCACAGTCCCGCCCGTGGCCTCGATTTTGTTCCTCCCCGTCTCCTTCATCCCAAGCAGGCCGGTGTAGAATTTCACCGACTCTTCCAAGTTCTCGACTCGTATCCCCGTGTAGAGAAAGGTTGCTTTCAACTCAAACCCATCCTGCTGACCCGCGACTAGTGCTTTAAGCGCTTTGACTGCAAACCAGAGCAAGTACTTCCTTGCCACTGGTTACCCATGGAGATATTTCTCGAGGAATGGCTTGACGTGACCCAGTGCGAGGTCGCTCCTGAGGAATTCGCCGAGGTGGTTTTCCCCTTCGATGACCACAGACCTGGCGTTGGGCATCAGGGCCGCTATCTTGTCGGCCAGCCGGGCCGGGTCCTCCTTCTCCCCCGAAATCACTAGGGTCGGCGCCTTGATCTTCGGGTACATGTCCCATCTTTCAATCCAATCCCTCCAGGCGAGCATGTTCAGGGCGAATACTTCGGGGTCCCTGACCCGCCTCCTGGTCCTGTACCACTTCGGGTAGTCGCGGCCGAATTCGCTACGATAGGCCTCGCGGGCTAACTTGTTGAGGGGGCCCGCACCTTGAGTCCTGGCGATCTTGGCCAAGGAAAGCCGCCACTTCTTGAACTCCCCGGGCTCATCCTGGCCTCCCGCAGCGACAAGGGCCTTCACCCTGTCAGGGTGCTTTAGCGCCAGTACGAAGCCAACGCGAGCTCCGTCCGAGTGCCCCCAGAAGCCTGCCTGGTTTATTCCCAAGTCGTCCAAAATCGATAAGACGTCGGAAACGTAGCTTTCCATCCGGTGAGCTGCCAAAGTGTGGGGCCGGTCACTCTCGCCGCGGCCCCTCGGGTCGTTGATGACCAGCCGGTACCCTTCGAGTCGCCTTGGGTAGCCTGCCAGCTTCCAGAAGTCCCATTCTAAACCGGCGCCAACGTGCAAGAAAAGGGGCGGTCCCTTGCCCAGCACCTCGTAGTGGAGCCTTACCCCATGGTTGTCACAGTAGGGCACACCTGCCCTACCGCGCTCGGAGTCTTAGGTGCTTCGCCGACTCTCGACACGATGAGCATAGGACCTATGCCTGGTTTCTCCGACCGATCCTCAACTATCACGCTTCGGGGAAGTAACCACTTACGAAGGTTCGGTGTCCAATCTAGGTAAGTTGCAAACACTGCCACTGCTGTCAATAATCCTCAAGTAGAGAGGAGCCATCGAGCTGTGCCTGCCTTGTCTGGAAGCATCAACCGCCGCTGGGTACTCGCCAAGAGGCCGGCGGGGAACGTGAGCAAGGAGAACTTCAGATGGATCGAGTCCCCTGTTCCTTCCCCAGCAGAAGGGCAGGTCGTCGTAAAGAACCTCTGGCTCTCCCTTGACCCCACCCAGATACTCTTCACCTATGAGGAATCGGGAGAGAACTCCGTCCCCATCGGCGGCGTCATGCGGTGCATCGCCTCCGGCCAGGTAGCGGAGTCTAGGCTCTCAGGGTTCGCCCCTGGTGACATCGTACAGGGGTGGTTCGGGTGGGAGGACTACACTGTCATCGATGACCGTCCTCAGCTCACGCCGAAGCTGTTTCCATTGACGAAAGTCCCATCGGATGTCGCCCCAAACCTCGCAGTCGGGACCTTGGGCCTCACAGGAATCGCGGCCTACCTGGGGACGATGGATGTCGCGAAACCGAGGCCTGGGGAGACGTTCGTGGTGTCGAGCGCCGCAGGCGGGGTGGGCTCGGTCGCGGGGCAGATAGCCAAGATTCATGGCTCGCGGGTGATAGGAATCGCAGGAGGGAAGGACCGCTGCGAAGGGGTTGTCAGGGCGCTCGGCTTCGACGAAGCCATCGACAGGCGCTCGGAGGACATCGGTGCGAGGCTCGACGAACTTTGCCCTGACGGCGTAGACGTCTTCTTCGATAACAACGCCCTTCCGTCGATGATGAACGCAGTACTTCCCCGGATGCGGCCCCTGGGCCGGGTGGTTCTCTGCGGCGCCACGCAGTACTACGTCGGGGAGCAGAGCACGGGAGGGATGGACTACATCTCGTTGATCATGAAGAGGGTGCGGATGGAGGGGGTGTACGCCAACGACTGTGGCGACCGATTCCCGGAGGCAAGGAGGGCCCTACAAGGCTGGATTAAGGAAGGGAGGCTCAAGCCGGTGGAGGATGTCATGGTAGGTCTGGAGAATGCGCCCGACGCGTTGCAGCGGGTCTTCACTGGGGCCAACTTCGGAAAGCAGCTGCTGAAAATCTGATACAAGAGAGCCCAACTGACCATTGACTGATTGGAAGCAACTCCGCTATGGCCTTACTACAAATCGGACCAAGGGTCCGGTTGGGCTTTCCCCTTCCCGCGAGCCTCGGGGGGCTTGAACTTCCACTCCAAAGCCTCTCCCACCTCATCCTCCGTCCTAGCCCGAACCTGCTTGGGCGGTTCATCCCTTGTCCAGAGCCCCTTCGAGTTTATGATGAGGTCCCTGTCCCGCGCTTTGATCGTCATTCCGATGGTGTGCCCCTTGGGACCGGTCGCCCACATCTGAGTAACCCCCCACGAGTCGAGGTTAGGACAGAGGAACAGGTTGACTTGGGCTCCCCTGTACCTGAAGTTCGAAATGGTGTCTCCAAAAGAGACGACCACCCCTCCTATCTCCGACACTTTCTTCGTCATCCTCCCCTTCCAGACCCCGAAGTCCTTCCCTTTGGGGAGTACTGCGATGTCAATGTCGTGGACGGTCGGCTCCCTTCTCCTGATGCTCCCAGCCAGAAGATATCGCCCGTAGAGTTCTTTGGTCCTAGTGATGAAATCGAGGGCTATCGTCTCGGCCGTTTCCAGGTTCATGTCCTTCTTGAACGACGTTTGCCTTCACCCTAGCTGAACTGGGAGATCAGGCACTCGTCGGGCGACTTGTCGTGCCTTATTCTGAGGATGAAAGGCGCCCTCAACTTCCTATCTTTCGTCAGCTCCTGAAACCTGACCTCTATCACCGACCCCTTCCTCACGTGGCGGGGGTCGACCCTCTCCACCGTGGACCCCACGTTCCCGAGCTCGACTACCTGCCCCCCGTCGTCATAGACTGCGACCGACCACGACCTTGCAACGCCGGTCCTTTTCATCTCCTGGGTCTCGACATAGCCCGTCACAAAACAGTCGACAGTGTCGAACCGCTTCAGCTTGAGCCATGAATTGGGCTGGCCGTACGTCGACTGCGGGTTCTTCACCATCACGCCTTCTCTGCCATCCTTGACGCTTTCGTCCTTCAAGGACACAATTTTGTCAGCGGTCTTCGCAAGAGTGTAGGGAACTTCCAGACCTGTCCCTCCCACGATTTCGCTCAGGATCTTCTTCCTTTCGCTCAGCGGCTTCGGCCGCAGGTCACGGTTGTCCACCTGCAGCACATCGAAGAGGAACAGCCCCTTCGCCTCGCGGGCGACGTACTCCCCATCGAGAATCATCCTGTTCGGGGCGTGCAGAAACTCCGGCACCCGGGAGAAGGCCTGCGGCGTCCCCTTTGGCGTGTAGATTCCACCATGTTTGCTGGACATGACCAGCTTCTCTCCGCTCTTGAATAGGAACACCCTGATGCCATCGTACTTGGGCTCAACAAAGGCTGGGAGCGGGTTCTTGCCTATCCACGTCCCCAGGTCCATCTTGACGGCCTTGGAGTAGTTCTCCTGCACGTAGGTCGGGAGTTCTTCGCTCAACCTACTTCGAAAGGACGACCTTCGGCTTCTTCCGGGCCACTGGCACTGCGGGAAGCTTCGCCGAGCCCTTCTCCTCAACGAGCGCCCAGGCGTCGTCGAGCTGGAGGATCCCCTCGCTCATCCCCATCAACAGCCAGAGGCGACCGTCCTTCCTCTCATACGGGTATATGACGGAGGTGTAGAAGTTGTATCCTCTCCCCCAGGAGAAGAACGCCACGAGCGCCATGTCCTTCTCAATGAGGTATCTCGCGAGCTGGGTCACGCGGGAGTTGGTCTCCCCAACCTTCTTGTCGCTGTCAGGGGCGAGCTGGTAGACTTCCTTGAACTTATACTCCGATACCCTCTCCAGTGGGACGAAGCCGTCCTTCTCTACCTGCACCCGAGTGGTCCTCTCGAACGGCTCCACCTCCTCGCCGTCCTGCTTGTCAACGATCTGATCGAGGGGCACCTCAATCCATTTCTGGGTGAACTCAAGCTCGTACTTCAGGAAGTACCGCTTCTCAGTTCTCACGCTGATCGGCTGGTCTCCCTTGTACCTCACCAGTTTCTTCGCCTCGTCGGGAGGCACCTCCTGCACATCTAGTCGCTCTCCGTTTGGCCCCTCCCTGTATCGGTAAATCCTCGGCACCTCCCTGCTCACCACCTCCTTGCCGCTCTTCTTGTCCAGCTTGACCACCTTCACCGGCTGGAGGTCCCCATGGGCCTTTGCCGCCCTGAGGTGGTATTCTACCGCCCCCAGGCCGAGGGTGGGTATATCCAGGCTGAGGACCCCGCGCCAGGACGCCTTCGAAGCGGTGGCGCTCTCAGCCTGCTTCTCCACTTCGGTGAATATGTCCTTCTTGGGCAAATTCCCTTCCCACGACGGGGCCGGGGTAATTCAACATTGCTCGGAGCAGGGCACTAACAATGAGGCCTATAGGCGCGAAACAACCACCCCTCTTTCGCTGCCGTTTCCGAGGGGACTCCAGCTGTTTCACACTGCTGTCCATGTTGTTTCTCCAGCTAGAAATATATCCGAACGATGACATGCCGACCAACATGAGCAGACCGGGTGTGGCATCCACCCTCTTGGCGTTCGCCATCGTGGCCGTCGTAGTCGTCTCAGCCGTCGCGCTCATGGCTGTTCAGACGGGCCTGGGGACTACGACCCCCAGCAACCACCCGACTTCTACCTCCACCACCGCGACCGGAAGCCAGAGCTCAACCCCTCCCTCAGGAGAGAATCTCTCTGTCATCTCCATCCAAGGGCTCGAGCTGATGGTCTCCACAAATGCGACGGAGATTCCAGTTGGCAAAAGCGTCGAAGTGAGCCTGAGCGAGTTCAACACGCTCTCGGCGCCCAACAACGTCTCCGCCAGCCACGACTGGCCGACCCAGGTCGCCCTGGGGGCATGCGAGAACATCTACGTGCAGCCCTTCGGGATCGCGGTTTACGCGGGGCACGTCGACGGGGAGAACCTCTCCCAGGGGAAGCGTGTGAACATCTTCCCTCCCACGGCCTGCCCGCAGTACGTCAGGCTAGTCACCGGCTACGAGTTCCAGCCTCGGAGTGACCTCGCAGTGGTGTTGCCGGGCTACGGAGCCAACCCCTCTCCCCTTGCCGGGAGCATCAACATCGAGATGAGCTATTCGCCGCAGGGGCAACCAATCCTTCCTGGCAGTTACACGATTGTGGCGGCCGACGAGTGGGGCGCCCTGGCCTTCGTGTACTTCACCGTCCACTAACTCCTCCTGCCCGGGCGGAACTTGACGCCAGATGGAGGAATCGTACCGCGAGCTACCTGTCCAACCAATCATCCGAGTTACGCGGTAGCTCGGCCTCTCCCTGAGACGATCATGAGGCCTGCTACCGTAAGAGCAGCTGAAACGAGACCCACGAGTATGTCGGTGCCCCCCACATAACCCCCGTAGAAGAGAACGTCCCCCACCACGAGCACTATGAAGTCGGTCCAGAAGACTAGGGCTGCGCCGATGTCACCTCCAGGCGCCTTGAGCTGACTGATTACAATGGCGGCCATCGAGCCGAGGACAGTCAGGGCCAACCCTGAAAGCCCCAGCGCAGCTTCGACTCCGATCGAGAAAGAGAGAGCTCCCCGAAAACCTAGAGTGAGACTAGCCTCGCCGGGCGCAGCGTAGATGAGCCCGAAGGCCGATGCACCCAGCGCAAGGAGCAGGCCCGTGAGCTCCCACTTTTGAATCTGAGGCAAACGGGAAGTATCCCCGCGGCTTGAGATTAAAGCTTTGGAACAGGGCGCATCCGAGTGGTCTTTCGAAGGCTGGCTTTTCGTAGGACGAATTCACCTTTTAGACGCACCGCCTTAATATCCGGCTCCGCCGCATGAGATTCGTGGAAGAAGGATCGAGAGCGGTTGAGGCATACATCCAGAAGTCCCCCCCAATGGCGCAGGTCAGGCTCAGGGAGGTCAGGAAGGCGATTCGCGGAGCCGCACCAGGCGCAATCGAGGCTATCAGACAGTTCAGTATCCCAAGCGTTGCCTATCCAGGCGCCGGTCACGGTGTATATGACGGAGTGTTTGTATGGTACGGGCTTCGGAGAAACCACGTCGGCCTGTACCTGCGCCCCCCAACGATAACCAACCACAAGAGGGAGCTTGTGGGTTACACGACCACAAAGTCGGCGGTCCACCTGCCCCTGGACAGGAAGGTTTCGGTTAGGTTGGTCAAGACCCTGGTAAAGGCCAGCATCAGGATAACGGAATCAGCCTAGTCCTTCCTTGAGAGCTTCCTGGTCGAGATAGTACCTTCCGTTGACCTCGATGAAAATCCTCGTCCTTCCCTTTCGCCGCTGCATTATCCTCACGAACAGTCGGGACAACCCCAGTTCCTTTGCGGTCAGGGCAGTCTCGGGGCTGACTGCGCCTTTCTCCTGGAACGTCCTGATGATCTCGCGGATTCTGTCTCCTCCCCACCCCTGCAGTTCTGGCGACTCCTCTTGCTCTTGCCGTTGGGGAGCAGACGCAACTGCCGGGGCGGGGGCCGGAGCTTCAGCCTGTTTAACGGTCGGAGCCGGTTGCATCTGAGTGCTCGGTCCGGAGACACTTGGCACTTCTGGAGGTGGACCTGCGCCCGCCGTCGCAAGAGCGATGCCTGCGCTCTTATCGAGCTTGACGACATACTTGGTCTTGTCATCGACCGAGATTGTCACTGGAGCAGAGGGATCGTAGCCTCTGGCAGAGGCTCTGATCGTATAGTCCCCCTTGTCCGGGTTTGGAAAGACAATCCTACCTTCCTTGTCTGTCAGCCCGGAGAGGTTCTCGGGACCCGAAGCTGAAACCGTAGCCGCGGAAATCGGTGAAAGTCTCTTCGAGTCCTTCACGTCTATGGTGAGACTCCGCCGCCTGTACCAAGCGAGTATGATGAGAAACAGGATGAGAAGAACGATTATCACAATTATCCAGACGGGCACACTGATGCCCCCTGGGCTGGGACCTGGGGAGGCGGAAGTCGTGATGGAGGAAGTCGTTGAGATTATGGTCGAGGTCGGGGCAAGCGAGACAGACATCCAGTACGCTTGGTTGGGCCCTGGCCTAGCAACAGGCGAACCTTCCGCTTGCTCAAGTATTATGTAAAACGGCCCGGTCCCGACCTGTGCAGTCGACTGGCCAAGCAACTGTCCTCCCTGGCTGACGCTGAACCCGGCGTTCCCTGAAGCGTCGACGGAGATCTGTAGGGTATAGATGACGTCCACGCTCGGCGTCAGGTACAACTTCGCGACATGCGACCACGAACCTGAGCCCTTCCCGACCTTGGCGTCGATGCCGTAGTAGCACTGGTTCGGCGGTGTGTTGGAATTGGCCGAGTTACCGCAGACGGCTGGGTCGCCGCAATCTCCCAGGTTGCTGCAGTTGGTCGGGTTGAGGTTCCCGTATACGAGAACGCCGGAGCTGGCGTTTGCCGAAGATACTGCGAAGCCGAAGGTGTGCCCGTTCGACACAGTTCCTTCTACCACAGCAGTCGCAGTGAACGGCGGCGTGAAGTTCTCGACGCTCTGAATCGTGCCCACTTCCTGACTGGCGTTCACCTGAGCAATTTCCATCCCGTTCGAGGAGAAGGATGGAACCAGAGTCACGAGCGAGACGCCCGCGTCATCCGGCCCAACGACAGACCCGACCGGCCCGTTGACCTGCCAAATGGTCGCGTTGAGGCTCGTATCATGAGTGAAGTCGTCATGCAACAGGGTAGTCGATCCTGAAACTGCCTGCGACGGAGAAGGAGCTGCCGCCAGGGGGAGAAACGCCAAGGCGGCAAGACCAACGACCATGAGCAGGGCCACAGGTCGGCGCACATCGACGCTGGACATCGTTGGATTCGGCGGCCGCTCCGAGAGCTACATAAGGCGCGGCCACGCTTCTCACATTCGAGAACCATCCGTCCAAACACAGGCCGTTGCCAGCGGAATGGCTTCGAGCTTTGCCCGTCCATTGCTCCAGCTATGGACGCTGGACACGCAATGAACTCAAAGTCCACAGGCGATATATCCTAGTGAGGATGCAACCCATTCGTGGTTCGCCCAAGGATGTCTCGGGTCAGGATTGCGGCCCTGGTCGTTGTCGCTGTGATTCTGTTGTCAGTCGTGTATCTCGACGTCAGCCGGGGCGGTCAATCAGTGTCATCATCAACGACCGTGACTCAGACGAGCGGACAGAACACGACTCCCTCAACGTCGTCAACTCCCCCAACCTCATCGCCTTCAACCTCCTCCACAACTACCTACTCAACCACCTCAACCATCCCCTCATCGTCAACAACTTCCACCACAGCCACAACCAACCTTCTGTGCACCCAGGGACCCTGCGCCCCCCTGATTACCAGCTGGCTGCACACCGTCCAGGGGAGCACAGACGTCTACAACAGTGCCGGAAACGCCATCCCGCTCCGAGGAGTCAACGTCGACGGACTGGACTTCGGGACCGGAAACCCATCGACAAGCCCTGACTCCTGCGGCAAGGGGTGGAGCATACCCGCCAGTTCCTTCGCGAATATCGCCGCCTGGGGGTTCAACTTCGTGAGGATACCCATAAGCTGGGAGAACCTGGAGCCGAACGCCCCTGCGCAGCTGCCAAACGGGACCTGGGTCCATCACTGGAACACGGCATACTTGGCTGAGCTGGACACGGTCGCGAGCCAGTTCGGCCAGAACCATATCGGCGTGATCTATGACTTCGCCCAGGTGGACGTGTCGGCTGCTTTCCGTCAGGCGCCGGAGAAGACCCAGGGCGGCGAGTGCGAGGGCTGGGGCAACCCGACCTGGCTTTACGCGAACATAACGTCCCCCTCGACCTCCCAAGAGCTTGCGACGGCAATGTGCAACTTCTTCAACGACAAATCCATGGTCGGGACGAGGGCCCCCCTGCCAATCGAGGCCATGGAGGCAGCCGAGGAGATGCTCGCGGCCAGGTATTCAAGCAACCCAGTGGTCATAGGCATCGACATGTTCAACGAGCCGTGGTCCGATTCGACCTGCGGCACAGCGGGCGCATTCGGGAACCTCCTAACCGGCTTCTACACCAAGATGGGTCAGGGCATAGCAAAGGTGAATCCACACCTTCTGCTAGTCTTCGAGGAGCCACCGCCTGGGCTCATGCCCGCCTCGCCCATCATGTCGTCGCCACCGTCAATCGCAAACGCGATGTACTCCTTCCACATCTACACCTCTGACTGGGCGACGGCTCAGCCCTACTTACAAGCGTACTACGGCAATGCCAAGAGCTGGGGGGTCCCGGTCTGGATGGGGGAGTTCGATGCCTTCGAAGCCGGGTGCACGGGCACAAACTGCCAACTGGACCAGTCTTGGCAGGCGGACACCCAGGCTCTGCTTGCATTTTGTAATTCCAAAGGCATCAACTGGGCCTACTTCTCATACTACTCTCTCGGCACTCCTCTCGCCACTCCCGTGCCGCACTCGGAGATTTTGGCCCTGCTTCGGAGCGAGATTTCCTAATGAGCCGTCATTAGGCTTCAATCGTGGGCAGTTGACTTTAACTAACAAGCACAGGAAAGAATGCCTGCAATGAAGTACGTGAAGCTCGGCTCAGCAGGCATCAAGGTTTCGCAGTTCGCCTTGGGAACGTGGCATCTTCCAGGCTCGGGGGAAGTCGACCAATGGGGGGTCGAGATGGTGGACAAAGAGGAAATGGCGAAGATCGTAAAGAAAGCCGTTGACGCTGGAATAAACTTCATCGATACGGCGAACGTCTACCACGGAAGAATGCAGAATTCTGATCCGCGGCACGCCGGCAATTCAGAACGGTTGCTTGGCGAACTCCTCAGAAGCTATGACAGGGAGTCGCTCGTGCTGGCCACGAAGGTCCGCGGCGCACTGGCAGGCTGGCAAAACGGGGAGGGGCTCTCGCGCAAGCACATCCTGTGGCAGGCTCGAGAATCGTTGTCCAGGCTCCAGACCTCATACATCGATCTCTACCAGATTCACTGGCCCGACCCGGACACACCGAAGCTCGAAACGCTCAGCGCTCTCAATCACCTGATCGACCAGGGGCTTGTCAGATACATAGGAGCAAGCAATCATGCCGCTGCCGAGTTAGAGGAGTTCATGCAAAAAGCAGAGGACAACAGGCTTGAGGGCTTCGCGACCCTGCAAGAACTCTACAACCTGATCGAGCGAGGCGTCGAGAAAGACAGGCTGCCGTTGGCAAAAAAGTACGGTTTCGGAGTACTGGCCTACTCTCCAATCGCCCAGGGGGTCCTTTCGGAGAAGTATCTTGGCGGCGTCCCTAAAGGAACTAGGGCCGACTACGCGTCAGACATCAAAAAGAACTACCTCAACCCACAGACCCTCGAGGCCGTCCGCGGGCTAAACGAGATGGCAAGGCAGAAAGGAATCAGCCTTCCGCAGCTCGCACTATCATGGATGCTTTACAAACAAGCGGAGTTGGGAATCACAATAATACCCCTGCTGGGAATCACCAGCTCAAGATACCTTGAGGACGGCCTGGGGGCCATGGACGTCAGGCTTTCAGCCGATGAAATCAGACTTGCTGAAGAGCTGGCTCGGAAGGCCGCCGTCATTCCCTGGTGACCAACTCGCACCGGCCGCCGGTCAGCAAGGCAAGACAGGATGAATAGAGCAAAGAGATCGGCCCCAGTTGCACATTTCGAGGTGCCGTCGCGTTTCCTTAGCTCGATAATTTCGGACGTGGTCTCGGACGAAGGGTGGAACGCAGCATTTCACACGAATATCATGGACAAAAGGAGAGGCGAAGTCTTTGCGGCCGTTCTGCAATCAGTCAGTCGCTAGATCTCGATCAATCAATAGTCATTCCCGAGGGGCGCACCAAGCCCTATGCCTAGTCCATGACCCCGCCTGCATCTCTGTCCTACGCTGGCCTGAACCTCATGGCCGACCAGGTATCATCCAAGCTGACAAGACGAACGGGCTGAATACCAAACGACCTGACCGCATCCGCCAGCTTGTCGCGGTTGAGGTCGGTACCTAGTTTGCCCGCTTTGGGATAGGCTATCCATACGAG
>Ga0187771_10002503_pt1 | contig 12638 bp, 13 predicted proteins | sample 0116_SJ02_MP15_1_FD_133139 | JGI IMG/M metagenome (GOLD analysis project Ga0187771, IMG submission 133139) | Tropical peat soil microbial communities from peatlands in Department of Meta, Colombia - 0116_SJ02_MP15_10_MG | ecosystem: Environmental > Terrestrial > Soil > Wetlands > Peat | place... | reverse complement strand
TTTGTGAAGGAACAGATTCTTTTCGGTAGCCATAAATAGAAAAACCGCCTTCCCACACAGCCGAAACTGTGTAAAAAACGGTTTTTCCTGATTTCCTTGGGTTGGTGCCGAAGGCGAGACTCGAACTCGCATGGGCGATTGCCCGCCACCCCCTCAAGATGGTGTGTCTACCAGTTCCACCACTTCGGCAATTGGACTTATCTTAATATCATAATGATTACAGGTAATCAAGAACAAAAAACTATTTTTGCTGTTGTGCGGGAGCTGCCGGTGCAGCCGGCATGGCTGCCGGTTTGTTCTGCTGGCCGGGCATTGCCGGTTGGGGAAGCTGTGCCGGCAATTTTGCGGCGGGGGCGGATTTCCCCTTGCCCGACATGATCGATGATGATGACGGTTGGCCGGAGATGTAAGCCAGCGTCAGCGACGTCAACATGAAAATGACGGCAGCGCCTGTCGTCATCTTGCTTAAAAACGTGGTGCCGCCGCCGGCTCCAAAAACCGATTGGCTGCCGCTGCTGCCGAATGATGCGCCCATTTCGGCGCCTTTTCCGGATTGCAGCAGGACAACGGCAATCATGAATATGCTGACCAGAATGTGCAACATCGTAATGGCGATAGTCATTTCGTATCCTCGGGAAAATTAGTGCGAAAAAAATCTATAGCATATGAATTTCCACTTTGTAAAGTTTTTATCCCGTAAAAAACATCCGCCAACGAGTCACGGAGATATGGGGGTAAACATTTCAAAGGGTTGTATGGTATCCGGATTTCATTTTTCCCAGGCAGGCATGGATTGGAAAACATCTGAATACGTGACGTCTCCATGCCGGAGTGCCTGGAAGAGCCGGGGCCCCAACGCCGCCTGTACGGTGACAATCGCTTGTTCCGTCGGTACTCCGAAGAGAAGCCTCAAAGCGGGGCAAAGCCAAAGGCAGAGGCCTTTCAGGCAAGCGGAGGCAGGGAGGCGTCACGGATTCAGTAACAGAGTGAACATCTGTGACGCTCTCAGTGCCGTTGCATCTGTTGTGCAAACATCACAGGCCTACCCGGCAAAGTTGGCGATGGCGGCGAACGATTGGGCATTGAGGCTTGCTCCGCCCACCAGTGCGCCATCGATATCGGGCTGCGCCATCAATCCCTTCACATTGTCCGGTTTGACACTGCCGCCATAGAGGATGCGCATGCCTGCGGAGCACTCCTGACCGAAACACCGGGCCATGAGGCTGCGGATGAAGGCGTGTACCTCCTGAGCCTGGGCATCACTGGCGGTCTTGCCGGTACCAATGGCCCAGACCGGTTCGTAGGCGATGATCACGTTGGCAAATGCCTCCGGGGCGAGCCCCGCCAATCCCCCCAGAAGTTGGGTTTCGATGACAGCAAAGGTCTTGTCCGCCTCGCGCTCGGCCAGGGTCTCGCCGATGCAGACAATCGCCGTCAGACCGGCATTGACGGCGGCCTTGACCTTTTTGTTGACGGATGCATCGGTTTCCCAAAAGTACTGGCGCCGTTCCGAGTGCCCGATAATGACGTGGCTGCATCCGGCGTTTTTCAGCATGCCGGGGGCCACCTCGCCGGTGAAGGCGCCTTCCTCTTCCCAGTAGCAGTCCTGCGCGGCAAGCAGGATGCCGGACCCCGAAAGTTCGTCCGCCACGCGGCTCAAGGCGGTGAAGACCGGGGCGACGATGATTTCGACTCCCGTGGTTCCGGCAACCAGGGGTTTCAGTTCGTTGACCATGCCGATTGCTTGATCAATGGTTTTGAACAGTTTCCAGTTTCCTGCAATGACCGGCGTACGCATGGCTCCCCCTATTTTTTGGTCTTGATGTCAAGGGCGTTCACACCCGGAAGTATCTTGCCCTCCAGCAATTCCAGGAAAGCGCCGCCGCCGGTTGATATGTAGCTGACCTTCGAATCCACGCCGGCCTTGCGGACAGCCGCATCGGTATCGCCGCCGCCGATGATGGTGGTTGCGTAACAGTTGCCGACCGCTTCGGCCACTGAGAAAGTGCCGCGGGCAAAGGCGTCCATTTCAAAGACGCCCATGGGGCCGTTCCAGATAACGGTCTTCGCATCCCGTAGCGTTTGGGCGAAAAGGGTTGCCGAGGCAGGGCCGATGTCGAGCGCCATCCACCCTTCGGGTATTTCCTGTATGGTGGTAATGAAGTTGGTTGCCGTTGCTTCAAAGGCGTTGGCCACGACGCAGTCCACGGGGAGATAGAACGTAACTCCGCGTTTCTTTGCCTTGTCCATGATCTTTTTGGCGGTGGGGATCAATTCGTCTTCAACCAGGGATTTGCCGACCGAATACCCCAGGGCCTTAAGGAACGTGAAGGCCATGCCGCCGCCGATCACTATTTTGTCCACCTTGTTGACCAATGTTTGCAGCACCTCCAGCTTGCCGGATACCTTGGCTCCCCCCAGGATGGCCACCAGCGGGCGAACCGGATTGCGCATGGCTTTGTCGAAGAAGGTCATTTCGTTACGCATCAGGAATCCTGCCGCAATGGTCGGAATGCATTTGGTGATGGCCTCGACCGAAGCATGGGCGCGATGGGAGACGGCAAAGGCGTCGTTAACGTAAATTTCGCAGCCATTGGCAAGTTGCTGGGCAAAGGCCGTGTCGTTCTTTTCTTCGCCCGGATAGAAACGCACGTTTTCCAGCATGACCACCTCGCCCGGCTTCATTGCGTCGAGCAGGGCGCTTACTTCGGGGCCAAAGCAATCGGGAGCCTGCTTTACCTTGACGCCGAGCAGTTCCGACAGGCGCTTGGCAGCCGGGGCCATGGTGTACTTCGCCTTTTTCTCGCCCTTGGGGCGTCCCAGGTGGGAGGCCAGCACTATTTTTGCGCCCTGTTCCACGGCATACCTGATGGTCGGCACGGCGCCGGCGATCCGGGTATCTTCGGTTATGGCTCCTTTATCATCCTGGGGAACGTTGAAATCAACCCGGATAAAAATCCTTTTGTTTTTCAGATCCCTGATCTGGTCGATATAGCGGATCGGCATATGGCCCTCCTCTGAAAAAATGGTGTGCTGACGATTTCCAATCAAAGCGCGGTTCTCTGCCGGCCCGCAACGGGCAACGTGCATGTCTTCGCCGCCCCGAGCCCGCCGTCTTGAGCTGAAATCCCTGAATGGCGCGTTGGCAAAAAAAGAGGGGGAATCTGATCCCCCCTCCGGTTACGGTCAAACGCTGGAACTACTTTTTGGCAGCGATCAGCTTTAACAAGTCAACCACCCGGTGTGAGAAACCGGCCTCGTTATCATACCAACTGATAACCTTCACCATGTTGTCCCCGATCACTTTGGTGCAGGAGGCGTCAACGGAGGAGGACGCCGGACGGCCGTTGAAATCGATGGAAACAAGCGGTTCCTCGACGTAGTCCAGTATGCCCTTGAGCGGACCTTTGGCCGCTTTTTTCAGGGCAGCATTGACTTTGGCTGCATCGGCCTTCTTTTTCAGGGTGGCGACGAGGTCGACGACGGATACGTTCGGCGTTGGGACGCGGATGGCCATACCGTCCAGCTTGCCCTTGAGTTCGGGAAGGACCAGAGAGACGGCTTTGGCGGCGCCGGTGGTCGTGGGAATCATGGAGACGGCGGCCGCGCGGGCGCGCCGCAGGTCCTTGTGGGGCAGGTCGAGGATTCGCTGGTCATTCGTGTAGGAATGTACCGTGGTCATGAATCCTTTTTCAATGCCGAAGGCGTCGTTGAGGACCTTTGCCACCGGAGCCAGGCAGTTGGTGGTGCAGGAAGCATTGGAGATGATGTTGTGCTTCTTGGGATCATACAGGTGGTCGTTAACGCCCATGACGATGGTGATGTCTTCATTGGTGGCGGGCGCGGAGATGACGACCTTCTTGGCGCCGGCTTTTATGTGCAGTTCCGCCTTTTCCTTCGAGGTGAACAGGCCGGTGGACTCCAGGACCACATCGATTTTATCCTTTTTCCACGGCAGTTCCGCCGGATCTTTGACCGCATAGATCTTTATGGCCTTGCCGTTGACGATGAGCTGATTGTCTTTGGCCTCCACTTTGCCGGGGAAGGTGCCATGCACGGAATCATATTTGAAAAGGTGCGCCAGCGTTGCGGCATCGGTCAAGTCGTTGATAGCCACGAACTCGATGTTCTTGTCCTTGCACGCCGCCCTGAGAACCATTCTCCCAATTCTGCCAAAACCGTTGATCGCAACCCGTAATGCCATGCTGCCCTCCTTTTTGTGATGTCAGTCTGAATTGAATCGTTTTTTGTTCGTTTCATAATCAACACAAGATCATAATAATAAAACATCTTTACAAATCGTCAACATTTAATTTCACGATCCGATGGGAATTGAGGCGGATGGAAACGAAATAGCGATTCAGTTTTTTTACAGTAATGGTATAATACGAAGTCTTTCTTTTCGCAAGACAATACCCGGATCAATGACAAGGCTTCCCTGACCAGATGAAACAATCACTTGAGAAACGCATAATTCTCTTCTCCTTCGTCATCCTTTCCATGACGACCCTTGCCAATACCGGTCTGGATATCGCTGTCTTTCGCAGGGATTACATCAAGGAAATGGAATTGCGTTCCCAGGGTCTGGCGGCCGCTTTCAAGGCCAATATCGAGAAGGTGCTTTTCCTGGGAATCAAGATCCGCGACGTGATGGGACTGGCGGAAAAATGCCGCGAGATCGTCCAGACCGACCCTGAGTTGGCATATTGCGTCATTAACGGCAAAGACGGGTCGGTACTGTTTGTCAGCGACAGCGCTTTCGCACGGTTGGATTTCGCAAAATCGATCTCTGGAACCGGGGGCAAGGGCACGCTCAACAGCACCATGATAACGGGGCCCAAGGGAGTCTATTATGATATGCCGACCCCTGTCAGCGGCCTGGACGGCGAAACAGCGGCCATTATCCATATGGGTTTTCCGCGGAGCATCATCGATCAGAAACTGAGCGCTGTTGCAGTAAGATCCTTTGTGGTGTTTTTCATATTTTTCACCACCTCTTTTGCCCTGGTGATCTATTTTATCAAACGCAGCATCATGGAGCCTGTTTCAAGTCTTCTTGACGGCGTAACCCGGATTTCCCGCGGCGATTTCGCTTCTCCCAGGCAGGAGATGCCTGTTTATGAATTCAATGAACTGGGCGTCAAGATTAATGCCATGGCGGACGCTCTGGCGGCGCGCGATGCCGCGTTGCGGAACAATTACCAGGAATTGTCGGAAACCCATTCCCAACTTCATGATTCGTATCAGCAGTTGGAAAAGCTCAGCCTGGAGCTGGAAAAATCGGAGGAACTCTACAAGAAGCTTCTGGAAGAGGCGGGGGACGCGATCATAATTCTCGATCAGAGCGAAACCGTTATCATTGCCAACAAGATGGCCGAGACATTTTTCGGCTATCCGGCGGCCGACTTTGTAGGCAAGCACGTGACGGCCCTGCTTCTGTTGCTCAATGTGGAAAACATCCAGCGCTTTTTGCGCAATGTTGCCGATGCCTTCAGCGGCAGTCACCTCGACGAAGAGGCTGCCATTGTCAACGGCCGCCGGGAACAGCTGGTGGGGAGGATCCACACCAGTTGCGTCACTATCAGGGAGCAAAGCCTGCTGCAGATAATCGTGCGGGATGTCACGAAGGAACGGGAACTCATTACCAATCTTGAAAACAGCGCCGCGGGCCTGGCGCGTCTGAACCGGATGAAGGATTCGTTCCTTGGTCTCGCTTCCCATGAGCTGAAGACGCCGCTCACGATCATCATGGGGTATGCGGAACTGCTTCAGTCCGACATAAAGGAGAAACTGCCCGCAGCCGCCCAGGAGATGGTCCGGAATATCTCCAGCGCGGCGGCGCGTCTCGATACCGTGGTCAAGGATATGGTCGATGTATCGAAGATCGACCAGAAACAGATGGATCTCACGTTGGAACAGCTGGATGTGAACGTCCTTATCGAAGACACCATACGGGAGTTGGGGTATTTCTTTGCCGTACGCAAACAGGAGATCAGCGTAACGCTGGATGACTCTCTTCCCACCATCCGTGGCGACCGGACGCGGCTGCACCAACTCCTGTCGAATATTCTCGGCAATGCCATCAAATTTACGCCGGACGGAGGAAAAATCTCCGTCAGAACATCTCTCAAACATCTGGCGCCGAATTTGCCGGTTTCAGGTTTTGACGGGGTATTTTCGTCGGAGCGGCAGTCGTTTGTCGAGATTGCCGTATCGGACACCGGGATCGGTATCGATAAGGACGACCAGAAACGCATCTTTGAAAAATTCTACGAAGTGGGCAATATTGAAGAGCACAGCAGCGGCAAAGTAGCTTTCAAGTCGCGCGGAGTCGGCTTGGGGCTCTCCATCGCAAAGGGGGTTGCCGAAATGCACGGCGGGTCCATCTGGGTGGAATCGCAAGGGTATGATCAGGTCGGGTGTCCGGGAGCCACCTTTCATATCCTGCTGCCCGTGGAACCTTTGACGTCATCGGAAGCACGGCCCGCTCCGGCAACGTAACGGCGAGCAAAAGTTCGTTCGTCTTACTCCGTCCTGGTAGAGTTCATGAACTGCAAGGCGAATTTTCTGATTTTCCTGATATGGACTTCCTGTTCCAAATGCAGGGAGTTCAAAACTTTTTTTACTTCATTAGAATCACCGTCAAAATAGTGAAATATTTTGTTTTCCCATAATCCTTTTTCCAGTTGAAGGGCTATGGTCGCTGCTCTGTCAATGGGAAAGCCGGATGTATTTCCGTTCAGATCCGCAATAAGATTTTCGATGAATTGTATGCTCGAATTGAGGCTGGTCGATCGCAGCTCGCCTTGAGAGAAAATAATCCTGTTTTCCGCATCACTTTCCATAAGCCTGTTGATTGTAAGAGCGTGCTGATACTCCTCATAGGCCATTTTAGTCCAGAATCGCTTGTGTTCCGGGTATTTTTCCGAAAAACGCTTATACAGCTTTTCAATGAGAAGCTCCTGTTTGACAAATAGATCGATGAGTTCCTTCTGATCGTCATTCAAGTCCATAACCATCTCTCGCTATAAAATCAGTTGAACAGATGCTGAATTTGTTCCGGTGTCTGCCAGCCATCGTTGTTCCGAGGCACGTCCCCGGTCACGTTTCCCGGCCCTCATATTTGAATCGTCTTTGACGGGGATGATGGCGATGACGGCTCCGAGTATGTCCCCGGCTCCGGCGAGCGCAGGTAATACGCTATGGTCATTATGATGGGGAAAATCAATATGCAGACAAGCACAACTCTTCCCACAGGGTAAAACGTCCTTCTCTGGTTGCGGCCGATCAGATAATAGAGCACCGTCCCGACCGGTGGGAAGAAACAGAGCGCCAGTATCCAGATGATCTTTATGCCGAAGGATTTGAAGTTGTTGATCGTTGCGTCTGCCAGTGCGTAGAGCCAGAGTATGGACGGAAGGGTTATGAGGGCGACGACTGCCAGAAGCATTATGAGTGTCATTACTATGAACCTGTCAATCGATGGGATGGATGGTACAGCATTACTATGCCGTTCAAAAAAAATGATACCAAATAATGGCGATCATTACGAGTGGTGAAAATGACAAGGCCTCTTACTTCTTCCGGAGAAGAGATAAAAGGCCTTTGTTTTGTGCCGGCTGAAGCGGCCGGCTGAATTAATGGCTGGGGTGCGAGGATTCGAACCTCGGAATGTTGGAGTCAGAGTCCAATGCCTTACCGCTTGGCGACACCCCAATAAGTGGATTTCTCTTGTAACAAATAATAGGCGGTTACGTCAAGTATTTCTTACGCCGCTGTCCCCTGCACCACTATCGGCACGGAACGCCGGCTGCTGCCGCCCCGGCCAGGATCGCCCTGATATTGGCTGGAATAAGGCGGTGATTGCGTTCCGGCAGGGCTTTCTTCAAAGCCTCTTCCAGGGATTCGAGCGCCAGAGATCCGCTTTTTGCCGCGTAGGCGCCGCATGCCACCATGTTGACCATGCGTACGTCACCCAGATCAATAGCAATCTGATTCATCGGCACCGCCACGATTTCCGCCTGCACCAATCCGGCGTTGCCCGTATCCACCAGGGTCGAGTTGACAATGCATACACCGCCCGGCTTGACCCTTGCAGCGTACTTGTCAAAGGAAAGCTGGTTGAGGATCAGTGCCACCGACGGGTTCCCGACCACCGGCGACCCGGTGTCGCCATCGGAAAAGACCACGGTGCACATGGCCGATCCGCCGCGTTTTTCCACGCCGTAGGCAGGGAAGAAGGAGACGTTCCTGTTCTCATGGATGGCGGCGTAGGAGAGCAGGTTGCCGGCCAGCAAGACCCCCTGGCCTCCGTAGCCGGCTATGAAGACATCGTGACGCATGGGCAACTCCATGTGAGAGGTTGTTGAAAAACAGCCATCTCGCCGTGTCCTTGCAATCCTCCTTGTGCGGCGTAGCGCTGCTACGCCTCCTCGGGGTTTTCTGCGGGTGCGACGATCTGACTATTTTTGAACAACCTCGGTTAGTTGGCTGGTTGTTGAAAACAGCCATCTTGACTGTTAAAGGTTGGCGGTATTGCGGTACACGCCCAACGGGAAGTAGGGGACCATTTCGCCTTCCACCCGTTCATTGGCGGCCAACGGATTCATGCCCCAGTTGGTCGGACAGGCGGCCAGGGCCTCGATAAAGGAAAATCCTTTCTGTTCCACCTGGTAGCGGAAGGCGGTTTTGATCATTTTCTTGGCCTGCATGAGGTTCTTGGGAGAGTTGACCGCAACGCGGGCCGAAAAGGCAACCCCCTCCAACTGGGCCAGCAACTCGGCCATGCGGATCGGATAGCCGTCCTTGTTCTGGTTGCGGCCATAGGGGGAGGTCGAGGTCTTTTGTCCGATCATGGTGGTGGGGGCCATCTGGCCGCCGGTCATGCCGTACGTGGTGTTGTTGACGAATATCACCGTGATGTCCTCGCCCCGGTTGGCGGCGTGGATGATCTCGGATGTGCCGATGGCTGCCAGGTCGCCGTCTCCCTGGTAGGTAAAGACGATCCGGTCGGCACGGGCGCGTTTCGCCCCGGTGGCGACAGCCGGCGCCCGGCCATGGGGCGCCTCGATGACGTCAATATCGAAATAACCGTACAGAAAGACCGAGCACCCCACCGAAGCGACCCCGATCGTCCGGCTTCTGACGTCGAACTCGTCAATAGCTTCGGCCACCAGGCGATGGACGGTGCCGTGGTGGCAGCCGGGGCAGAAATGGGTCTGGACATCTTTCAGGCTTGCGGGCCTTTTGAATACCTGTTTCATTGTGTCCTCATCAGCAGGTTGTTGAAAAACAGCCATCAGGCCTTCGTCCTCGAAAGCCCCTTCGTGCGGCGTAGAGCTGCTACGCCTCCTCGGGGTTTTCTGCGGGTGCGACGATCTGACTATTTTTGAACAACCTGAGCTTAGTACTGTTTTTTGATCTGTTCGAAAAGTTCCTCGGGTGTCGGCAGCGAACCGGCGCCGGGCGGGCGGCCGTAGAAGGACACTTCGGCGTCGCGGGCCACGGAGAGGCGCACATCCTCAATCATCTGGCCGGTGCTGAGCTCTATATCCAGAAACCGTTTGCAATGCCGGGAGATGGTCTCCAGCGGCAGCTTTGGAAACGGGAAGAGGGTGATCGGCCGCACCAGCCCGACCTTCATGCCCGCCTCCCGCGCCATGGCCACGGCGGTTTTGGCAATACGGGCGGTTGAGCCGAAAGCGGTTACCACCAGCGTGGCATCCTCGGTCAGGACCTCTTCCCAACGGCATTCTTTTTCCGCCAGTTCCTGGTAACGGGCGTGCATCTTCCAGTGGAACGCCTCCATCTCGCCGTCGCCCAGATAAAGGGATTTGACGACGTTTTGCGGTTCTTCCGGCGCCCGGCCGCGCACCACCCACTCCTTGGCGGGCAAGGCGGTCCGGGGGCGCGGATGTGCGGTGATCGATTCCTTCATCTGTCCGATGACCGAATCGGCCAGCACCATGGCCGGTATGCGGTAGATATCCGACAGGTCGAAAGCCAGCATGGTCAGGTCATACATCTCCTGCACCGAAGCCGGGGCCAGCACGATGATGCGGTAGCCCCCGTGGCCGCCGCCGCGCGTGGCCTGGAAGTAGTCGGCCTGGGATGCGTCGATGCCGCCCAGGCCGGGACCGGCCCGCATGATATCGACGATCACGCCGGGCAGTTCCGAGCCGGCCATGTAGGATATGCCTTCCTGCTTGAGGGATATGCCGGGACCGGATGATGACGTCATGGCGCGCACGCCGGTGGCGGAAGCCCCAAGCAGCATGTTGATGGCGCCGATTTCGCTCTCGGCCTGGATAAACTCTCCTCCCAGCGGGGGGAGTTCGCGTGAAAGGTATTCGGGAATGTCGCTTTGCGGGGTAATGGGGTACCCAAAGTAGTAGCGGCACCCAGCCTCAATGGCTGCCATGGCCACCGCCTCGTTTCCCTTGACGAAAATTTTTTCGGACAATCGTGCCCCCGTTGCTGCTAGAGATGATTATTCGTTCTGCTTGTAAACCATGATGGCCACGTCGGGGCACATTTCGGCGCATAACGCGCAGCCGCTGCATTTTCCCGAGTCGTCGAAGACCGCAACGGTGAAACCCTGGCTGTTGGGGGTGTCGCTGAGCGTTACCAGCTTTTTTGGGCAGGCGATGGTACAGAGTCCGCACCCCTTGCAGCGTGATTCGTCGATTGTGATGTGCGTATTCGACATGGAGTCATTCCTTTGTGTTTGGGTCGAATGTATATAAATAGCAGATTTTCTCCCTTTCAGTCAAGCTGGTTGCACCCGAGTTGAGTGGTGTGGTGAAGGAGGGTGGGTATTTTCTGATTTGTTTTTCTTGAATCCGCGACGCTTCCATGCCTCCGCTGGTCCGGAAGGCCTCTGCCGTTGCGTTTTAAGAGGTTGCGACGATCAGGCAGAGTACCAGCCGAGAGGGTGGGATGCCACTCCACGGCTGCGTGCTGGCCCCGGTTCTTCCGGACACTGCGGCATTCCGGCGTCACGGATTCTGGTCCATGTGATGGTTTTTGTTGACACCTTGAGGTGAGGAATCGTATAGTTAACGTGCTACGTAAAAAATGTTTAGTAACACACGGGGTGTGCCATGCACATGGCAGATGCATTGTTGTCGCCGGCGGTCGGTGGGACCATGTGGGCCGTTTCCGGGGGGGCGCTTTCCTATTGCTCCGCCAAGGTGCGCACGGGGCTGGATGACCGCAAGGTGCCGCTCATGGGCGTGCTGGGGGCATTTCTCTTTGCCGCGCAGATGATCAATTTCACCATTCCGGCCACCGGTTCCAGCGGCCATCTGGGAGGAGGGCTGCTCCTGTCGATCCTGCTGGGGCCCTATGCCGCCTTCCTCACGATCTCGTCGGTCCTTGTGGTGCAGGCGCTGTTCTTTGCCGACGGCGGTTTGCTGGCCTTGGGATGCAATATCTTCAATATGGGGTTTATCCCTGCCTTTATCGTGTATCCGCTCGTATTCAAGAATATAGCCGGACCGGCGCCGGGCCGGACGCGCCTTGTGGCTGCGACCATGATCTCGGCCATCATCGGTTTGCAACTGGGGCCGTTGGGCGTGGTGCTGGAGACGGTCTTCTCGGGTATCTCGGCCTTGCCGTTTTCGGCATTCGCGTTGCTGATGCAGCCGATACACCTGGCCATCGGCGTGGTGGAAGGGGTTGCAACCGTTGCCATTGTTACGTTCGTTCACAAGGCCCGGCCGGAGATCATCCAGGAAGCCCTTGGCGCGCGTTCAACCGGCAAATGGCCGCTGCGCACGGTGCTGGTTTCCTTTCTGGCGGCTGCCCTTCTGACGGGCGGCATCCTGTCCGGGTTTGCCTCGAAAAAACCGGACGGCCTGGAATGGGCCATTGCCGGGGTAACGGGTGCGGAAGCCCTGAAAGGGCCGGAACAGGGGCTTCATGCCGTTATGACGGCGCTCCAGGGCAAGACGGCTTTCCTCCCGGACTATTCGTTCAAGAAAACGGAAAACAATGGACAAGGCAATGGGGGGGCTCTGCTCGGCACCAGCGTCTCGGGTATTGTCGGCGGCCTGATGACGCTGGCAATCGTCTTTTTGAGCGGGTTCTTGCTGAAGAGGCGGAACATCCGCTGAAAGGTTGTTGAAAAACAGCCATCGGGTTAAGTCTGTTGAGGGATGAGGTGTGAGGTGTGAGAAAAACCGCTTTTCTCAACTCTCAACTTTCAACTCTCATCTGCTTCATTGATTACCGGGGAGAGCATGGACTCTCTCTTTTTTCATGGAGAGTAGCGATGGCCGGTATGGACGGCGCCTTGCTGGACTTTAAAAATCTGGAACTCCTGGCCGATGGCGATACGGCCATTCACCGCCTGGATCCGCGCGCAAAAGTGCTGGCGACGCTTGTCTTTATCATCTGCGTGGTCTCGTGCGGCAAATACGAGCTGTCCATGTTGCTCCCTTTTTTCCTGTTCCCGGTGTTCATGATGGTCTCCGGCAATATCCCGGTCCTCTACATGGCGAAAAGGATCGCCGTCGTCATCCCGTTTGCCGTCGTGGTTGGCATGTTCAATCCCCTGTTCGACCGCCGGGTGATCCTGCAGATGGGCGCACTGTGCATAACAGGGGGGTGGCTCTCCTTCGCGTCCATCGTGGTGC
>Ga0187771_10002502_pt1 | contig 12639 bp, 13 predicted proteins | sample 0116_SJ02_MP15_1_FD_133139 | JGI IMG/M metagenome (GOLD analysis project Ga0187771, IMG submission 133139) | Tropical peat soil microbial communities from peatlands in Department of Meta, Colombia - 0116_SJ02_MP15_10_MG | ecosystem: Environmental > Terrestrial > Soil > Wetlands > Peat | place... | reverse complement strand
GTCGACATCGGCGTTTCTGCCATGGATGGAGGGATTCACGCGCCCAACGAGAACTTGAAGCTGGAGAACATGCGCAAGGGCATGCTCTGGATTGCCGAGACGATGGAACTCTACTGCGCTCCCTAGGCTACCATTTCGAGGTGTCGCCCTGGAGAAGGCCCGGCCCCCCCATGTGGCTATGGTCGATGTGCTTCGAGAGTTCCTCCCTCGATTTCATGAGTGCGTTGCAATAGGGGCAGGTGAATCCTTCTGGGTGAACCAGCTCCGGGAGCGGTATGTTCTGATCCGCCTTCCCTGCAATCATCGCCTTCTGGGTGATAATCCCGATCAAATTGCCGTTCCTGGTTACCCCGAGCCTCCTGATACCCAGCTTCGACATCTTGGCGATGGCCTCTCCGACGCTGGAGGCTTCGTCGACTGTATGCACGGGAGAGCTCATTATGTCCCTGACCTTAACCACCGAAGGGTTCGAACCTGCGGCCACGACTTTGTAGAGTATGTCCCGCTCGGTGACTATTCCCTGCGGCACCGACCCGCTGACGACCATGGCTTCGGTGGTATCCGCTTTCTGCATCGCCCTGGCGGCTTCGGCCACGGAGTCGGTGCCCGACACCTTGGCGAAGAAAGAGGACATGTAAATCGAAACTAGGTCGTTCAGGGAGTCTCGTAGGCTCACGGTTCAGGTCGACCTGATTCCCTACTTAAGATGTGCAGACATTCAGCTCTTAAGCGAGCCGAACGGGGCCTGCCCACATGAGAGCTGCTGTCCTTGGTTCCGGTCTGATGGGGTCTGTGATCGGGTGGGATCTCGCCAGATCCGAAGGTGTCGACTCGGTGGTGGTCGCGGACATCGATCCCGAGAGGCTGATGAGCGTGAGGAAGCGCGCGCCGGGGAAGAAGCTCTCGACGGAGCTTCTCGACCTCAAGGACAAGAGGGGTTTGGTCTCATTTCTTAGTGGGTTCGATGTCGCGGCTTCTGCCCTCCCTCACGGAGTCGTCCATCCTTCAGACGTGGCCGCTGTGGAAGCGGGGGCCAAGTTGGTGAACATCGCCTTCGAGGACGAGCAGATGGCCCTCGACGCCCAGGCAAGGAAGACGGGCGCTGTGCTGATACCGGGGTGCGGAGTTGCGCCAGGACTCGGAGGAGTGCTCCTCGCTCACGGCCTAGAGCAGATGGGAGGGGGAGACGAAGGGCACATCCTCGTGGGGGGCCTCCCGCAGAAGCCGCTTCCGCCTTTCGACTACCGCCTCGTCTTCTCAATAGTGGGGCTGCTCAGGGAGTACATTGATGACGCCCGTGTGTTCAGGGACGGCAGGCTTCAGAAGGTTCGGCCGTTCTCGACTGTGGAGAGTTACGAGTTTCCCACTCCGGTAGGTAAGCTCGAAGGCTTCTGCACCGATGGGCTCGCAAGCCTCGTGTACACTATGAAAGGAATGAAGACCCTCGACGAGATCACCCTTAGATGGCCTGGGCACGCCGAGAAGATGGGCCTGCTCATGGAGTCGGGGTTCTTCTCCAGGGAGAAGGTCAAAGTGGGAGGTACTGAGGTATCCCCACTCGAGGTCTCTTGGGAGGTGCTTGGGAAGAAGCTTGCAGAGGGCGACCCCAGAGACATGACGGTGATGAGGGTCATCGCCAAGGGAAGGAAGGGGAGCGTAGTCTACGATATGATCGATAGGTATGACGAAGAGGACCGCGTCAGCTCCATGGGAAAGACAACGGGGTACACTGGGTCCATAGTCACGCAGATGCTTGGATCGGGCGAAGTCAAAGGGAAGGGAGTTATCCCTCCAGAGGTTGCCGTTCAGGGGAAGAGGGTCGAGCACCTGCTCGCCGAGCTCAACCGTCGCGGCGTCAGAATCAAGAAATCTGTACGAAGGTAGCCAGCCACCGCTAATCTACGAACGCACTTGTACGATTCGGTCAGTTGTTGGTCAATGTGCTTCTGCTAAGAGTGTCTGCTTTTGGTTCGCTGACCTCTAATGGACTATGTCCGACGGTGGCGCAGGGTGATCCGTGAGCTCCGTGGTCGTATACTGCTGTGAATAGTACACGAGGGGACGCTTCGAGTTGAAGGTCTTTGCCGACACAACCTCACCGACCAGAATCGAGTGATCTCCCCCTTCATACACCTGCCATGCCCTGCACTCGATGGCCACGCGGACCCCATCGATGATCGGGGAACCAGTGGCGCCCGTGGTGAACCCAAGCCCTTCGAACCTGTCGTTCAGCTTGGTCCTCCCGGAGAACCTGTCCGAGAGTGACTTCTGGTCTTCTGCCAGGAAGTTGATGGCGTATGATTTCGCCTCGCGGAATAGGTCATGAATGGCGGAGCCTTTTGCAATTGAAATCAGGACGAGCGGAGGTTCCAGTGATACACTCGTGAAGGAGCTCAAGGTAAGACCTATGGGCCCGTTCGGACCGGTCGTAGTCGCCACGGTCACTCCCTGAGGATAGACCCTCATGGCCTGCTTCAACCCATTCTGTGGATCGCTTTCCATGTGAATGCGTCACCTGGTTGGGATGCGGCGGACGCCTGTGTTGTTTAAAACGTTCTCCAGCGGGGTGAGGCACCACGCAGAGCAACCAGCGAAAAGGAAGGAAGAAACGAGGAATTCCGAGGTCATTCTGGGTCCGGGCAATCTACTCTTTCTCCTTGATAGCAGCGGTGGTGGCAATCGGAACCCTGGCGATGCACGCCATTGAAGGGTGGAGCTACCTCGATTCGTTCTACTTCACTTCCTTCATTGCCACCGGTCAGGGGCCGCCCGGAAACCTTCAACCTGCGAGCGACCTGGGGAAAGCTTTTTCGTCAGTGCTCGCCTTCGTCTCGGTAGGTACCGTGATAACCGCCTTGCTATTCCTCTTCGGTCCATTCCTGGGCCGGGTTCTGAAGGCGGGGGAGGAGAAGCTGGAAGAGGCTGAGAAGGTAGTCGAGCGGGAGGTCGAAGGGAAAGAAATGAGCTGACCGAAAGACTCAGACCTCTCGCCGACCCACTTAACCCGAACAGGTGCGGATCTGGACGTCGTCGAACTTCAGATAGCAACTATCAACGCATATGCTGTTGCCGATATAAGCGCGGAAGCAGGAATTGTGATTATCCAGGCCCATATGATTCTCCTGGCTACCCCCCACCTGACGGAACCAGAGCCCATGGTTGCACCGGATCCCATTACCGACCCACTCACTACGTGGGTGGTGCTAACAGGGATGCCGAAGAGGGAAGAGGCTATGATTGTGATTGCGGACGCAGTTTCTATGGACACACCATGGACGGGGTCGAGCCTAGTCATCCTAAACCCCAGTGTCTTCACAATCCTCCACCCGCCGAAGAAGGTGCCCAGTGCGATGGATGTGGCGGCCAGCACTGCCACCAACAATGGGACGTTGAATGAAGGAATCCATCCCACAGAGAACAAGAGCGCGGTGACCACGCCCATCGTCTTTTGGGCATCGTTTGTCCCATGGCTGAGGCTAACCAGGGCTGAAGAGACCAGCTGGAGCCTGCGAAAATACCTGTTGATGACGTGGATGGATACGGAGAAGAAGGCCCTGATTAGAGCAGTCATCAGAACGAAGGCGAGGGCAAAGCCGATAATCGGAGAGACCACCATGAATGCCAACGTCTTGTCGAGCCCTGACCAGATGAGGGATCCGACGCCCGCCTTGGTGACAGCCGCCCCCACAAGACCGCCAATCAACGCGTGGGAAGAACTGGAAGGCAGTCCCAGGTACCAGGTCACAAGGTCCCATGTGATACCCCCTATTAGGGCTGCGAGCACGAGCTCGGGTGTGACTATGGAGGAACTGATTATGCCCTTTCCTATGGTGGTAGCCACTGCCACGCCAAAAATGGCGAAGGCGACGAAATTGAAGAAGGCTGCCATCGCGACTGCCGCCACGGGGGGGAGGACTTTCGTGGAGATGACTGTCGCAACGGAGTTCGCAGCGTCGTGGAACCCATTGAGGAAATCGAAGCTGTAGGCTACTGCGATTATCGCTAAGATGTAGACTACGAAGAGGTCCACGGGGACACCCCTAGGAGTGCTTGATCAGGATGTCCCTGATGATGAAAGAGACCGCCTCGCATCGGTCTGTGGTGGTCTCCAAGTCCTCGTAGATCTCCTTGAGCTTCAGAATCTCGCTCACATCCCCGCTCTTGAACAGGGCGGCAACCGACTCGTTGAACAGGACGTCAGCTTCGTTCTCGAGGCGGTCGACCTCTATGCAGGCTTCGTCGATTGTATTCCGGTCAAGCTTTCTGAGGGAAGTAAGCGCCGCATGTAGCTGTGCTACAGACGCCTTGATGATTCCCGTGAACTCGATCATTGTAGGAGTGGGACCCTTAATCTCGAAGAGAACCAGCCTGTTCATGGCAGCGTTCATCAGGTCGAGAACGTCGTCGTATCCCGACGCTAGCTTCGTGAGGTCCTCCTGATCGATAGGGGTGATGAAGCTCCTGTTTACCTTATCATAGATGTCGTGGACGACGCCGTCACAATTGTGCTCAATGTCCTTGAACTCCTTCCTCCTTCCCTCCATGTTGTCGAATTTCCTAACTGCTTCCTCCAGCATCACGGCGCCTTCAAGTATGAAGGACGACTCTTTGTCGAGAAGATCATAGAACGCCTTATCCTGGGGAATAATCCACTCTCGGATGCCCATCTAACTGGGAGCCAATTGGAACGGGCTATACCCCTTTTCCCTGAGCGGTTAGGAATTACAGGGCAAAGGGCAACTCAGCCCGTCCTTCTCGTGGGTCGCCCGCCTCGAACGCTTTGGGCTAACTCGCTAACTCTTCCAGGCGTCTCGCAAGATCCCGCAATCTTTCCTTCTGCTCGTGCAGTTCCGTCGGTCTCGTTTTCGCCAAATCCTCTACAAAAGAGACGAGACTCTGAATTCCCTCTACCGCGTCCGATCCTGTCCTGGGAGTGCGGCTGAAGGCGCCAAATGATACTTCAAGTTCCGCGTTAGCCTTTGGTGTCAACTCGTATCTTCCGTCACTACGCCTGTGAACCGTCCCTTCTCCTTCCATCCTCTCCAAGAGGGGGTACACGGAACCCGGCGAGGGACGCCACCATCCTCTCGTCATGGCCTCTATTCCGTCCATGATTTCCACCCCGTTCTTCGGAGAAGAGGAGAGTAACGAGACGACCATCATGCGTAGCCCACGCTTCCGATGCATTGTAAATCTGAACGGCCACATCGGCATGGCCATCGGATTATCGATATTTACGCTTGGCTGATGCGTGCCGTGGAATCGGTTTTCCGATATTCTTAAATCCGCCTATGATAGGGCTCCTCCAGGAGGCGAAAACAACGCAAACAACTTATGGCGAGCAGCATCCTCACAGGGGCAACCCGTTCGCCTGGGCAGTCCTCGCGGTGGTCATAGTGGCGGTTGTCGCTTTCTTCGCAATACTTGCAATCCACGGCTATCCCAGCATGCCAGTGGGGACATACTACGGCTATCCCTTCATCGGATGGTGGTTCTTCTTCCCCTTCGGCATATTCTTCCTTTTCATAATCCTGCTCTTCGTTAGCCGACTAATCTTCTGGCCAATGGGTTGGGGGAGGAGGAGGTACCGGTACGGCTACGGGGATGCGAACGAAATCTTGCGCCAGAGGTACGCTCGCGGCGAAATCACGAAGGAACAGTACGAACAGATCAAGAGAGACCTGGAGCAGCACTGAGCTCCGGGCTCTTCCCACGTATTCGTCCCACCCCCCAAAATCGATTTATCCGCCCATGGGAACGAAGGGAGAGCATGAGGATACTGTTAAGGAAAGGACGGAGCGCCGATGCTGAACAGTTCATCAGCCTAGTCCTCGCCCTTGCAGAGTTCGAACATCTTGATCCCCCTTCGAAGCAGGGAAGGATGAGGCTCGTTGAAGACATTTTCAGAAGGAAGAAGATCAATCTCCTTGTCGCCTCGGACGGCGGGAGGCTGGTTGGGTACGCCCTGTACTTCTATACGTACTCATCCTTCGTCGCCAAGCCTTCCCTCTACCTCGAAGATCTATTCGTCCTTGAGGAGTACAGGAAGCGGGGCATAGGCTTCTCTCTGTTCAGGAAGTGCGTCGAAATCGCGTTGGCGGAGGGATGCGGGCGCATGGAATGGGCGGTCCTGACCTGGAACGCGAAGGCCTTGAAGTTCTACGAGAAGTTGGGCGCCAGGAGGATGTCTGACTGGTACGTCTACAGGCTCGACGAACAAGCCCTGGGCAGGGTCCCCAGGACAGTCTAGCATGTAACGGTGCAGCCGTTCGACGACTCAGCTGAGAGAGTAGAACCTTCCAGCCCTTACAAATATATCCATGGAAAATCCGGCTCAAAATAGAGGATTTCTTGTTGGAAAGAGTAATGCTCTTCCAAGATGCGGAGGGTGGGGACAAGTTCCTTCTCGGCGGCAAAGGCTACGGCCTCGTCGAGATGACATCCCTCGGACTCCCGGTACCTCCAGGGTTCGTAATCACAACAGAGGTGTGCAAGCAGTACTACAAGGAAGGGGGGAAGGTCCCGCCTGGCCTCTTCGAGCAGGTCAGGGAGAAGATAGCCGAGGTGGAGAAGGAGACGGGGAAGAAGTTCGGTGGAGAAGACACGCCCCTTTTGTTCTCCGTCAGGTCTGGGGCGCCATTCTCCATGCCAGGAATGATGGACACAATCCTGAACCTCGGCTTGAACGATCGGACAACGAAGAGGCTGGCAGCTAGGACCAAGAACGAGAGGTTCGCCTACGACTCCTACAGGCGGCTCTTACAGATGTTTGGCAAGGTGGCTCTGGGGGCTGATGCAAGAGCCTTCGAGAAAATACTGGAGCAAAAAAGAGAGGAAGCAGGGGTAAAGATGGACATCGACCTCCCAGCCGAAGAGCTCAAGAGAGTGACAGAGGAGTTTAAGCGTGTCATTAAGAAGCAGACGGGGAAGGAATTCCCTCAGGACCCGTTGGTTCAGCTCCAGATGGCCATCGAGGCTGTGCTAGGGTCGTGGAACAACGCCAGGGCAAAGGAGTACAGGAGGTTCTACCAGATCAGCGAAGAGCTGGGAACAGCGGTCAATGTTCAGGCCATGGTGTTCGGAAACTTCGGCGAGACCTCAGGGTCTGGGGTGGGATTCACCCGCAATCCCTCGACGGGGGAGAACATCCTCTATGGCGAGTACCTCCCGGACTCACAGGGGGAAGACGTGGTGGCAGGAGCACGCACCCCTATGGGGCTGGACAAAATGGACCCGCTGGTCCTAGGGCAGCTCAAGGAGGTCGCCAAGAAGCTGGAAGGTCACTTCAGGGACATGCAAGACTTCGAATTCACGGTTGAGGACGGCAAGCTCTACACTCTGCAGACAAGGAACGGGAAGAGGACCGCCCAGGCGGCCGTGAAGACAGCCGTCGACATGGCAGCTGAGGGTCTCATCACACCCCGGGAGGCCGTGTCGAGAATCGATCCGGACATGCTCGAATCGCTTCTCCACAGAAGGCTCGACCCCACGTCAGCGGACAGGCCGATTGCCAAGGGCCTGGACGCGTCGCCGGGGGCAGCCTCGGGGGAGGTGGTATTCGAGACCGAAGAGGCAGCCAAAGTGGGCGAGAGCAAACAGGTGATTCTGGTGAGGGTGGAGACGACCCCTGAAGACATCAAGGGGATGATTCCGTCACAGGGGATTCTCACTATGAGAGGGGGGATGACCTCCCACGCGGCGGTGGTTGCGCGCGGCATGGGGAAGCCAGCGGTGGTGGGGTGCGGCGACATAGAAATTGCAACGGATGGGAGCTGTTTTGTGACAAAGTCAGGCGAGAAAGTAGTGAAGGGAGACACCATTACGATCGACGGCACCACAGGGAATGTCTACAAGGGGGAGGTCAGGATGGTGGACCCCGAACCGTCGCGGGAGCTCCTACAGATCCTGATGATGGCAGACGGGATGAAGAGGTTGGGCGTATGGGCAAACGCGGACACCCCCGAGGCTGCGCTGAAAGCAAGGGAGTTCGGGGCCGAGGGGATAGGGTTGTGCCGGACAGAGAGGATGTTCAACGCTCCTCACAGGCTCCCCATAGTCAGGGACATGATCATGAGCACGGATGTCGAATCGAGGAGGAAACACCTCTACAGGCTCTTCCCGTTCCAGCTCTCCGACTTCAAGGAGATCTTCTCAGCGATGGGTGGGAAGCCCGTTGTCGTCCGGCTACTCGACCTGCCTCTTCACGAGTTCCTGCCACCCCCTGAGGACCTGATACTTGAGATACAGACCAAGGGAGGGAAGGGCGCATCCGCCGAAGAGCTGAAAGGTCTCGAGGCGATGCTCGCCAGAGTAAGGCAACTGATCGAGCATAACCCGATGATCGGTCACCGAGGGTGCAGGCTGGCAGTGACATACCCCGAGATTTACGAAATGCAGACGAAGGCCATCCTCCGGGCGGCCATCGAGCTGGATCGGGAAGGCAAGGAGAGGGCGGAAGTCAAGATAATGATCCCGCTTGTTGCACTGGCAGGAGAGTTGAGGTTCCTCAGGGGGGTCGTGGAACAGGCGGCCGAGGACCTGTTTAGGGAACTCGGGGGCCGGGTCGACTTCAAGGTCGGGACTATGATAGAAACGCCGAGAGCTGCCCTTACGGCGTCAGAAATTGTTCAGTATTCTGACTTCTTCTCGTTCGGGACTAATGATCTGACTCAGACCACCTTTGGGTTCAGCAGGGACGACGTGGAAGCGAAATTCATCCCGAAGTACATCGAGATGGGTTTACTCGCGCAGAGTCCCTTCGACTCGGTGGACACCACTGGGGTGGGACGCCTGGTGAAGATCGCAGTCGAGGACGGCCGCAGGGTGAAACCCGGACTCGAGATTGGGATATGCGGAGAGCACGGCGGAGACCCCAAGAGCATCACTTTCTTCAATGAAGTGGGCCTTGACTATGTGAGCTGCTCCGCCTTCCGGGTGCCCGTGGCACGCCTCGCAGCCGCCCAGGCGACCATTGGAAAGATGTCTGCAGCCACTGCATAGCGCGCTAATAGGCTCCCTAAATTCCTGCAAGGGCGGAAGAATCCCGATCCCCGACGGTTGTTTTCATCATTGAGAATCGTGGTTGCACTTTAATTTGCTCAGTGGGGGCTCCCTAACTTGTTAGGTCATGATAATTCGGGTGCGGTTTCATGGCCGTGGGGGGCAGGGGGCCAAGACAGCGAGCAGGATCCTAGGGGACGCAGGCTTCAACGACGGCTACTTCGCCCAAGACTTCCCCATCTACGGTGCCGAGAGGAGGGGCGCCCCGGTCACCGCGTTTACGAGATTCTCAGACGAGAAGATCACAGAGAAAGGGTTCGTCTTCTCTCCAGACATCTCGGCCGTAATGGATGATTCGCTTATCTCCGATCCCATGGCGAACCCATTCGCGGGACTCCGGAAGGGAGGGGTCGCAGTTGTCAACACGACCAAACCGTCGGGGACGTTACTCCCGGCGAGGGAGGATGTGACCGTTGCCACGGTCGACCTCACCGGCCAAGCGCTCAAGATACTCGGGAAGCCTGTCCTGAGCGCGGGAATCGCGGCTGCGGTCGCTAGAATTGCAGGAATAAACAGAGAGTCACTGCTCAAGGCCGTGTCTGAAGAGCTGGGTGACATTGGACTCTCTTCAGAGATGGTGGCAAAAAACGTCGAGTTCGCTACTACAATCTACCACGAGCTTACACCACTCAAGCTCAAGACGGAAGAGCTTCCCACGACCGAGAATCTGGTTCCCCTCGCAGTTATCGTCTCGGAGGACGGCATCGAGAAGGTGACAAACACCGGGAACTCTTACACCAGGCGCACGGGGAACTGGAGGACGTTTAGGCCCACAATCGATTATTCGAAGTGTACCAACTGCATGATCTGCTACGCCTACTGCCCCGAGTCTGCGATGTCAGTCGGCGAGGACGGGAGGGTGAAGATAGACTATGACAACTGTAAGGGGTGCATGATATGCATGACCGAATGCCCCCTGAGGGCTGTCACACAGTCGAGGGAGGGGAGCGCCCAGTGAAGGGGAAGCTCCTTACAGGCAACGTCGCCGCTGCGTCGGGAGCGATGCTGGCGAGGGTCGACTACGTCCCCGCCTACCCCATTACTCCGCAGACGGAGATAATCGAGACGATAGCCGACTGGGTGAGGGAGGGGAAGATGGATTCGAAGTTCGTCCAGGTCGAGTCGGAGCACTCTATGTTGACTGCAGCTGGCGCGGCTTCTCTCACCGGAGCCAGGGTGTTCACAGCAACGTCAAGCCAGGGGATGCTCTACACAATTGAGATGCTCTACAACGTGTCGGGGTGGAGGGCCCCGATGCTTCTGGTCAACGTGTCCAGGGGAGTGGCAGCTCCTATAGTCCTTGAGCCAGATCACAACGATGTCCTTGCCGCGAGGGACAGCGGGTTCCTCCAGCTCCATTCCGAAACCTGCCAGGAGGTCACGGACCTGGTGCTCCTTGCCTACCGGGTAGCTGAGGACAAACGGGTGATGCTACCGGCCATAGTGAATCTGGACGGGTTCTACCTTTCGTTCACCCGCGAGCCCGTTGTTCTGCCGGAGCAGAAGAAGGTGGATCGATTCCTGCCGCCATATGAGCCCGTGACCCCTTTGAGGGCGAGCAAGCCTGTATCCAGGGGATCTTCGGTGTTCGAGGGCTTCCTGTACAGCTACTTCAGGTATAACCAGCACGGAGCAGCGTTGAAGGCCAAGGAGGTCTTCCAAGAAGCAGCAGAGGAGTTCGAGGGACTCTTCGGGAGGAGCTACGGCCCCGTTGAGGGGTACATGCTCGACGATGCCGACTATGTGATTGTCATGTCGAACTCTTTCACTGCCCTGGGGAGGCAGGCAGTCAAGCGAATGAGAGAGCGGGGGGTGAAGGCTGGGCTCCTGAAGCTAATAATGGTGAGGCCCTTCCCTGCAGAAGAGATTGCTGCTTCCCTCCGGGGAAGGAAGGTGGTGGCGGTCTTTGATCAGAACCTCGCACCCGGTTCTGGCGGAATCCTGTACCCCGAGATAGCCGGAGCACTCTACCATGTCAGGGGGAGACCAAACGCCATACTCCCGGTCGTGGGAGCATTGGGAGGGAAACAGACCACGGCCAAGGAACTAGAGGCCGTCTTCAGGGAAATGATCACCATCGACAGGGAGGGGAAGACCCCTGCCCCAATGTTCCTATTGAGGGGAGATGAGCTGGACCGGGTCAAGAAGATGGTCTCGGTCGCGGAGGGGAAGAGCTGATGGCGACCACCACGCGCTTCAGAACCTTGAAGGACATGCCAACCGTGGATTACCTCAGTCCCGGGAACACCCTCTGTGCAGGGTGCGGAGGGATACTGGCGGTCCGCATCTTCCATAAGGTCCTCGGCCCCAATGTGGCCTGGGTGAACGCGGCAGGGTGCATGACAGTCACGATGTCGTACCCGCTCAGCCCCCTGAAGTCGAACTGGCTCTACACTGCCTTCGCAAGCGCCCCGGCCGGGGCGCAAGGGGTGAGGGACGCGCTGGACATTCTGATCGCCAAAGGGAAGGTGCCTGCGACGGAGGACATGAAGGTGGTCGTCGTCACCGGGGACGGAGCAGCCTACGACATCGGTCTCCAGTCCACCGCCGGGGCCATCGACAGGCACCTCGACTTCTATTACCTGTGCTACGACAACGAAGCGTACGGCAACACAGGGTTCCAGGTGTCTTCATCCACTCCCTACGGCTCAGCGACAAAGACGACTCCGGCGACGGCCGCGTACCCTATCGGGAACACTGCAGGGAAAAAAGATCTGTTCGAGGTCTGGAGATCAATGAAGGCGCCCTACGTTGCCACACTCGCCAACTCGCACGGAGTCGACTTCCTACGGAAGGTCGAGAAGGGGATGGGAATCAAGGGGCCCAAGCTCTACATCGCGTTTGCAGCCTGCCCCACAGGTTGGGGGTTCGACCCGAGGGAGTCGGTGGAACTGGAGAAGCTGGCTGTAGCAACGGGCGTTTGGCCACTGAAGGAATCAGTGGACGGTGTCGTCAAGCACACGGTTGTTCCGCGGGTCTTGACGCCAGTCAAGGAGTACCTGAAGACTCAGGACAGGTTCAGCCATCTTTTCGAGCCAGTAGAGAATGCGGGAGCGATAGGGGCCATCCAGGAGTCGATTAATGGGTACTGGAGGGAAGCGGGAGCCAGAGAGGGCTTTCAGGTGAAGGTCCCGGAACCGGCTGAGGAGAAAGCGGCGTCGGGTTGAGGGGCGCCTAAGCTCAGACTTATCCAATCTTCGGGAAGAGGAGCCGTGGATGACAGCCCGGGAGTTGCCGGAGACGTCGAAGGCGATGGCGCCTTCTCCGAGCAAGGCCGCCGTTTGGTTCCTCGCAATCATGTTTCTGGGATACTTCGCATTCACAGCGGACAGGACCGTCCTATCGGCCATGCTGCAGCCTCTGTCAGCGTCCCTGGGATTTGGCAAGACGGTGTCTTTCGGAATAGCGGAGACTGCCTGGCTGGCAGCGGCCCAGTTCATGGGGGTCCTCACCTTCGTCCTTGTTTCAGGGTATCTGTCGGACAGGTATGGTCACAGAAGAGTGATCATGGTCGGGCTCGCCGTCTTCACAGCTTTCACATGGCTGATTGGAACCGCCTCAAATTTCCAAGAGGCGTTC
>Ga0187771_10002501_pt1 | contig 12641 bp, 11 predicted proteins | sample 0116_SJ02_MP15_1_FD_133139 | JGI IMG/M metagenome (GOLD analysis project Ga0187771, IMG submission 133139) | Tropical peat soil microbial communities from peatlands in Department of Meta, Colombia - 0116_SJ02_MP15_10_MG | ecosystem: Environmental > Terrestrial > Soil > Wetlands > Peat | place... | reverse complement strand
GAAAGTGGCCGTCGCATCGGAAACTACGTAGGTATCGAACCCTAAGTTTCCAGCCATTCTAGCAGTCGTGGACACGCAATAGTCCGTCGTTATCCCAACGAGAACAACGGTATTCACTTGATTGCTTCTGAGGCGTGACTCAAGCTCTGTGCCTATGAAAGCGCTATTCACGTTCTTCTTCAGTACTGGCTCTGTGGGTAGGGGAGACACAATTTCCTTTATTGCGTTTCCTGGGGCGCCCAACCGGAGAGGGGAATCTGGTTTCGTGGAGCAATGTTGGGTGTGGATGATTGGCATACTGGCGCGTCGCCAAGCGTCCAGAAGTTTCTTGATGTTTGCTTCAGCTTCAGGGTTGTTTCTTCTGCCCCATCTTGGATCGTCGAAGCCTTTCTGTACGTCGATAACGATTAGCGTAGTGTTTGGGGGGACGCCTGTCAACCAAGACACCTGCACGTGAATTGGGAGTTCTTGCTTCACAAATTTAAGAGCTATACTTTATGGGGGTAAGCTCGATGACCGTTGATAGCTCAAACCAATCGTCTATGGTGGCTTTAGGCGCTGGCCCATAATATTTCTCATACAGTGATCTCTTGCCCAGCTCGCATGATTCGCCCTCCTTAAGTATTGTTCCGTACGCTTCCAAGCTTAACGTTCCAATCCTTGCCCGCACCGGACTGCCGTGAGCTATATTCTTCATCCAATCCGTGTAGTGGCCTTCGTGGCTAAGGAATATCTTGCCATCAGCGTAGGCGAACCACAACTGGACGGTATGCGCCTTTCCGGTCCTCCTACCAACTGTCGTGAGATAAGCGAATTTCTCTTTACGGAGTATCTCAGCACTCTCGCGCGATATGCCTGCCAAATGAATCTAACGTATCCAGGATGTCCCGTGCTAAAAGTATCGAGGACGTAGTCAATATAAAGCGTTGATAATCGTCAACCTAGTGAACCCGGTGAACGTAACCGTGAAAGTTAGGGGTCTCGGCACCGGCATGGTCAGGTCAGCCTCCTCAAGTCAGCGATCTTCTCCCAGAACCTCCCACGCGTTTTGAATATGTTTCGTGCGGTAAACTCGTCGTTTAACGTGGCGGACAACGTTGGCCAAATAGATCTCGCCTTGGTGGTATGCTCTATCTAGGATAGCGTCTCTAGACAGGAAGTCGTTCTTGAGGGTGGTGACTTCCTTCTTCGGCGCGAATAGAACGTAGACCGGTATACCGATCGCGAATAGTAGGATTGAAATAAAGACTTGTTGAATGTTCACCTGTGTCATCAAAAGAGCTGAGAATACAATTCCGAGCAGAATGACCGGCTTGCTCCCATGGGATTTATGGTCCTTCGATGAACGGGCCCTCTCTAGGAAATACGCTGAGACGCAGGTTGCAAGATAGGCAAATGAGAGCAGGAAGACTGAGGCGTTGATCAGCGCTGACAGGCTGTTCGTGATGCTCGCGATCAAGGCCGTCGTGCAGAGGACTATTATACTGACGTAAGGAGTCCCTGAATCTTTGTGTAGCCTGCTGAAGGCTCGCGGCAACATTCCATCAATCGACATTGCGAAAGCCAACCTGGATGTGCCAATTGTTCCTGACTCATCGACGCCAAGGATCGATGCCAACGCGCCGAAGGTGAGAATGAGACCGCCGATTATCGAGAGGGTCGGTGAGAAATTGAGTGCGGTGGAAGCTGCGAGACTCAATGGCGCGGTCGACGCACTGAGTCTGGTTTGATCCACGAGTGCAATCACGACGAGGTTAGTGATTATGTAGAATGCAGCCACGATTAGCATGCCAGTGAGTAGAGCCCTTGGAAGAGTTTTTCTCGGGTTCTCGATTTCATCAGCCGGCAGACTTGACAACTCGAAGCCTGCATAAGCCCAAATGACTAGCACTAAGACCTGTCCTGCGCTCGAGAATGTTCCTTTCACAAAAGGTTCAAAATGCGACATCGCCGGAGCGGGCCTTAGGGCGATAAATGCAATTCCAAGGCAGATCAGTAAGAACAGAGGCCCAAGCTTGGCAATCGTTAACGCGTCGTTGAATCTTGTAGCCGCTTTTACTCCATAGATATTCGTTAGGACGATGGTCACTGTGAACACAGTTTTCAAGAACAGAACTTGGAAGGTCGTCAGATTCGGGACTAGCGTTTGGAAGTATTGTGTGAATGCGACGGGGTAAACGGCGAGCGTGAACCATTCCGCCAAGAGAAGTGCCCAGCCCACCATGAAACCGGGAAATGGACCGGCCACTTTTCTCGCATACGCGTATGATCCTCCCACCCGTGGCAGGATTGTTGCGCAGTACGCGAAGCATAGAGCGATGACGATTGCGATGATGGCACCAACGAACCAGATTAGAATGGAAACTGGACCGATGAGCGCCGCAATCAGGGAGGGTATGACGAAGATGTCGGCCCCAATCGCCGAACCCACGACAAGGCTTGTCGTGTCAAAAGTGTTGAGCTGTCTGCGGAGAGATACCCTTCGCGTCGTCTTCATTCAGGTTTTTCCTGCCGCCATCAGCTGAACTCGCCGTAGGCGGATGGATAATCCTGTATGAGGATTAGATTAAGCCTTAGTACATTTACGTACGGGTCGCCTGTCGCGTATAGTGTTCGCTCGATATTTTCGTCAACTATCTGCTTGAGCGCGTCTGTTGGAATTCCTGTCGCCGCGTGTATGCGAGGTATCTGGGAATATGCGTCCTGAAGTGTGATGTCAGGGTCAACCCCCGACGCTGATGCGTTCCAAGGATGGAAGAACTTGGACGAATTGAAATTCTCTGCTACTAGGATCGACCCGACGTCTCGTCCATGGTATTGGACGAGTTCTCCGTTGGCCTGGTATGGTATCAGAACCTGAGCTACACCAGTTACCACGAGAGGGAATAGTAAGCCGCACAGTATGAGCGATATCACGGCCAATGTCACTAACGGGACATAAAGGTCTTTATCCATTTTCGTGTCCTCCTAGAAATGAATCGCAAGTAGCAAAATGTCGATCAGTTTGATGCCTATGAAAGGGACTAAGACGCCGCCCACGCCGTAGATCATCGTGTTCTTCAAGAAGAGTGTCATCGTATCAGTCGGTTTGAATGACACTCCTCTCATCGCCAGTGGAATCAGCAGCGGGATTATAACGGCGTTGAATATTAGGGCCGAGAGCACTGCCGTCCTCAATCCGAGTCCCAGTATGTTCAAGGCTTCCAGCTCTGGTATAACGCTGAACAGAACGGGTACGATCGCGAAATACTTGGATACGTCGTTCGCTATGCTGAATGTTGTTATCGCTCCCCGGGTCATCAGCAGTTGCTTACCGAGCATAACCACCTCAATGATCTTCGACGGGTTGGATTCAAGGTCAACCATGTTTGCCGCTTCTTTTGCGGCCTGAGTGCCTGAGTTCATTGCCAGCCCCACATCGGCTACCGCCAACGCCGGCGCATCGTTCGTCCCATCGCCAATCATGGCGACTATGCGTGTGTTCGCCTGTTCCTTGAGAACTATCTGGTGTTTGTCTTCAGGTTTCGCCTGAGGGATGAATTCGTCAATGCCTACCTCCGCGGCTATGCTCCTCGCGGTGAGTGGATGGTCACCTGTAATCATGACCGGGCGAATGCCCATCGCCTTGACATCGCGAATCTTCTCTTTGATTCCCTCCTTGAGAACGTCTCTGAGGCGAATTATGCCGACGATCTCACGATTCTTCGCTATCACTACGGGGCTGTCGCCTTCTTGAGAAATCCTATCGATAGCAGCGTCGAAATCCTTTGGGACCTCCGTCGCGATAGCCCTAATCGCATCAGGTGCTCCCTTGATTATTTCCACCTCCCCTGCTTCCAACGCGCTCGTCAAGGAATCTGTGAACTTGCGTCTGAATCTACCCCTCTCGGAACTAGCGGCTTTCGGCAACATGAATCCTGTACCGACCGTAAACTTGACTCCGCTGGTCCTTGTGGTAGCTGAGAATTCGTAGGATTCAGACAGTGCCAGCGCGTTCAGTTCCTTGGGTATCAAGGCATGATTGTATGCCAGCCGGATGATGCTACGCCCTTCGGGTGTGTCGTCGTGCCAAGACGATAGGAATGCGGCTTCTCCAACATCTTGCTCTGTGTAGCTTCCGAAAGGTATGAATTCGATAGCCTGCCGGCTGCCAACTGTTATTGTGCCCGTCTTGTCCAGTAGAATCGTGTCCGTATCACCCGCCGTCTCAATTGCGCGGCCAGATTTTGCTACGATTTTTCTGGCGTAGAGCCTTGACATGCCGGATATTCCGATAGCCGGTAGCAGCGCGCCGATGGTTGTTGGCAACAAGCATACGTAAAGTGCAATTAGAACCGAGAGGTCGGCGCCCAGGCTTAGAGTTATCGTGAGTCCCAGCAGTGCGAAAAGGATGATCGTGAAGATTGCAGTTAAAGAGATGAGGACGATTGTGACAGCTACCTCGTTAGGCGTCTTAGGCCTTTTGGCAGCCTCCACAAGGCGAATCATCTGGTTGATGTAGCTATCCTCTGGGTTCACAGTTACCCTAGCTTTCAGTGTGTCACTGATGACTTTGGAGCCTCCGATCAATGGGTCGGAGGCGGCTTTCCTAACCGGTACCGATTCACCCGTAAGGAGTGACTCGTCGACCATGGCTATTCCTTCCATCACCTCGGAGTCTATTGGTATGATGTCTCCCTTCTCAAGCAGAATCCAGTCTCCCTTACGCAAAACGTTTGATGAGGTGGGCGTAATGGCGCCTTCCTGCCCATCTGCGGGGATTTTCTTCGCTTGGACTTCCCGTTCAAGTTCTCTCAAGCTGTTGGCTGTATTCTTGGCCTGCCTCTCAGCAAGGGAGTCAGAGAGCGTGCTGAACCAAACCGTAATCAGAAGAATGATCGCGACTTCCACATAGTACTTTGTCTCGTTTGCGTTGGCTACCGGAAGGAAGCCTTGTGGGTAGATGGCCATAGCTGCAACGACGAAGAATGTTACCTCGACGATCAGCATAACCGGGTTTGAGCGAAGGCTCACTGGGTTGAGGCGTATAATTGAGTCAAGAAGTGTTCTTCCTGACATGCCGCTGAGCAATGAGCCCGGCTTGGTGCTTTGAGCTGTCATAAGAATCACCCAAAGCCGGTAGCGTGGCCTTGGAACCAGGCGAGGATTGGACCAAGCGCGAGAAACGGAAAGAATGTCAATGCGACGAGAATGATTATGCTCCCGACTAATACAACTATGAACGTCGCCGTGTCGGTTTTCAATCCGATTTCAACATGTCTCTTTCTGCCAATCATGGCTCCAGAAAGTGCCATCAGTATAGTGATCGGGGCAAATCGTCCCGCAAACATAACCAATCCGGTCGAGATGTTGAAAAACATGGTATTGGCGGAGGAACCAAAGAAGTCGGACCCATTGTTCGCCGCTGCCGAAGTGAACTCGTACAAGACCTGAGTAAACCCCAGAGCGTTTCCGCTAACTCCAATCGCGTTCGCAGCGCCTGAGGCGTAGGCGAATAATGTGGGGATGAGGATAATGATTGGGTGAACGAGAAACGCGACCATCACTAAAAGTACGTCTCTGCCTGTGATCTTCATGCCAAGATACTCAGGAGTCCTACCAGACATGAGTCCAACAATGAACACAGTTATCACCACATACATCACCATGTACATCAATCCAACGCCTTTCCCACCAGGCGTCGACTGAATTAGCATGCCCATGAATGCAGCTACGATTACGAACTGGTTCATACCATAGAGCGAAGCGTTCACGGATCCAGTGGTCACTGCAGTCGTGACAACAGTCCAAAAAGCCGAGAAGAACCCACCGAATCGAACTTCCATGCCCGGCCCTAGCAGCGTTGAGGAGTTCGGAACGAAGGCAATTACTAGATCTATAGCGAATAGTGCGTAAGAACCCCACAGGATCGGACGTGTCTCCTTTCTCTTCCCGAGCATCTCACCGTAGACGAAGCACATCACGGTAGGCATGAGAAGCATTAGAAGAATCTGAAAAATGTCCGTCGCTGGGGTAGGGTTCTCAAGCGGGTAGGCAGAGTTGGCGCCGTAATACCCGCCGCCGTTCGTCCCTAACTGCATGATCGATACCAACGACGCGACAGGCCCCACGAGAATCATTTGCGTGGCGCCCTCGACCGTCTTCACAGCCGTATACCCATTGAGCGATTGCGGCGTGCCAAGCCAGACGAGGATCATCGCAGCTATGAAACAGAAGGGAAAGAGCACCCGCGTCAGGGATCGTACAAAATCAACATAAAAGTTGCCAAAATCTTTTGAGCCTACTTTGAAGCCTCTGGTAAACGCAACAGCCGCGCAGATGCCCGATGCCGCTGATGTGAACTGTAGAAACTGGACCGCGCCCATCTGGCTGAGATATGAGAGCGTCGTTTCACCATTGTAGTGCTGTAGATTCGTGTTAGTTGCGAAGGAGATGACCTGCATGAAGGCGAGGTCCCAATTCAATCCAGGGAATCCTTGCGGGTTGAGGGGCAACTTATCTTGGAACATGAAAATTAAGAATGCCAAGGCCATCTGTACTATGTTGAGAAACATGAGAGATAGAGCGTATTGCTTCCAATTCATTGAACGCTGTGGGTTGATGCCCCCAACCCGGTAAATTGTGTTCTCTACGGGATCAAGTATTCTATCGAGTCTGCTTGGTGTCCGCTCAAACACTTTTGAGACGTAAGGCGCTATTAGCCGGCCCAGAGCGATGGCGACGCCGAGAATTAGAACTACCGTCGAAGCCTGAATGAAGTCGATCAAAGTTTATCCCGATTTTCGCCATCATGATGAATCTTCTTAGAATTCCGCCGAACGAGTCAAAGCCTGCTTGTTACTCGGCTTGTTATTTGCCAGCGAATGTATTGCCGTTCCTGTGACCCTTGGCTGCGTTTAGAACAATTGAGGTTACTGTGCTCTTTATTCCCTTGATTTTCAAGAGCTTATTCTTGAGTAAGTCACGAAATTCCTCTATGTCCGCAGTGGAGACTAGTGCAACGATATCGAATTCTCCGGTGACTTCGTAAAGTTCTTCCACGTTAGAAAGCTGGCTGAGTGCTTTAACGACGTCGTCTAACATCGGCGACTCGACAAAAATGTCTACGAAGGCTAATAGTCGAGGCAAGCTCAATCATCGATCCTTGGCTCCGATTTTTCGGTCGCGTGTCGCCACCACTCACTCTGCCTTATATTAAGCATTATGACGGTGCTGACCCCCGGAAATGAGAGGCAGGGGCCGAGAATCATCAGGCAACGTGATGATGGCAACGCGCAGCCACGAATCAGGCGACTGATCCTGCTACGGCTGACGGAGCTCTCTAGGATTTTCTCTCTGGAGCTTACTATTCGGTATGCTTGCCCCTGCACGCCGTCTTTAGTTCTCAATCCAAGGGCATCAAATAGAATCGGTTCCGTGGGATTACGCTGAGGGAGCACGCGCGTTCGTTGCCACATTCATCCTGAAATTGATTCGTTGATGTTCAGGACGGGATGATTCGTCCAGACCGATTAAATAGTTGACTTGACAATCCGCTTCACTACAATTCGTAGTTGCGAGGTGGATCACAATGAGTAACATGTCTCAGAGCAAATATCCATATCTAGTCACCGCTGTTGGTGTGGCTCTCATGGCTGTGAGCGAGATATACAGCTTCATTAGGGCAATGATGTTCAGAGCGATGTTTCGACCGGCTGGAGGATACGGGTCAGGCTTCGGGAGCGGACGACAGTTCGGTGGGGGATTTGGATTCGGCCTATCTGGCATCCTAACTACTATCGCAGTGGTAGTAGCCATCATAGGCGTCGTCTGGTTGGGCTTGGCGCTAAGGAATTCGCCGAAATAGGCTTCTCTGACCTCCTTTAGAGATAACAGATCACGTAACGTTGCAGGAAGCGCCGATCGGATCACAGATTCTTGAGAAAAGGGATCGGAGGGACCGAACTCAAACGGTCACTCGGACGGTGGAAAATGCCCATCTGGGATTCTTTCTCAATGTCCTCCACGTTATCTTGACTTGCATTGCTTCCATTGGGTCGAATAGTTATTCGACACCATGGTTGGTGTATTGAGTTCCATTGCGTCTTCCGTTCAAGCAATGCGCGCGAACTTGACGACTAACGTTTTAGCGAGTTTTTGAATTTTCTTGACACGCCTTGGAAGTTGCCGGCGATCATGCGGTCCAATAGTTTTGGCTCGCCCAATCTGCTGGGCCTAATCGTGGAAGTCTTGGTCGTCAAGCATTAGGCTTGTTTTGAGCGGCTCCTAGAATACGGTTCAGCGTGGCCAGAAACAAGGCAATTTCTTCGGGAGACATTCCGTTGGTTGCTCGCTCAACGAATTTGTCATAAAGCTTCAAGGCTCGCTTGTATTTCCAGCCGCCGTTTCCAGTTATCGCGACATTAACGGCTCTCCTATCGGCGTCACTCCTGACACGCCGCACAAGCCCTGCATCTTCGAGTTTGTCGACAACCAAGGTCATGCCCGGGGCCGTCATTCCTTGTTCCATTGCAAGCGTCACCATCAACCGAGGCCCGGTTTCAAACAGAACTCTCAACACCCGGAACTCAGCCAGTGATAATCCTAACTCGGCCAATTTGTCTTCGACGAGTTTATTCCATCTCCTAAAACCATCCGATAACGAGCGCCCAATATCAAATTTCGAAACGGCGGCCTGTCGCATCCGATTCCCTTATCTCCGCATTATCTTGTGAGTGGTAGAAAGCTACCGGGTAGTTTTCGCCCGTAATATGGACCGCTAACAACGAAGGTAACTAAAGGTTAAGTGCTTAAGCTCTGAGGCCCTCACGAATTTCATGAACCCAAATGGCGACTGCGATCGAAATCAAACAACTACTTTCCATAACAATATTCGTAATGAGAAACACGTGCAATATGTAGAAAAGTGCTATTAGATGTCCTCGGTTTTCCTCGGATTTTACGAGGTACCAAACGCATGATCGATTCGGGAGATGTAGCCTGGGTTATCACAGCCACAGCCCTCGTCATGATTATGACGCCGGCCGTTGGTTTCTTCTACGGCGGGCTAGTCCGGCTAAAGAACTTAGTCTCGACGATAGTACAATGCTTCGCAATTTTCGCCGTAATTAGCCTGGTATGGGCGCTCTGGGGGTACAGCTTGGCTCTGGGCGGCCAATCAATTGGCGGCTTTATAGGCAATCTATCTGACTTTGGTCTGAATAATGTAGGGTACGCCCCCAACACAGGCTATGCGTCAACTATTCCTGAGCTACTTTATTTCGCGTTCCAATTGAAATTCGCGGCCATCACTCCTGCGTTGATTATTGGTGCCTTCGCGGAAAGGATTCGATTCAAGTCTCTACTGATCTTCGTAATTCTTTGGACTACTTTCATCTACGTCCCAATCGCTCACTGGGTATGGGCAGTCGGAGGCTTTCTACGCACTTTGGGCGTAATTGATTTCGCCGGGGGACTCGTGGTTCATACAAGCGCAGGGGTTTCAGCCGTAGCAGCCGCGTTAGTGGTCGGCCGGAGGCGAGGAATCGAGAGAGAGTTTCGACCGAGCAATATTCCATACGTGATTCTTGGGGCATCCATCCTTTGGTTTGGTTGGTTCGGTTTCAACGCTGGCAGCGCGCTTCGGGCCGATGTCGTAGCGGTGAACGCTCTAGTTGTAACCAACCTAGCTGCTGCGGCGGGTGCAGTGAGTTGGATGTTGACGGACTGGGTTCGGAAGGGAAAGCCGTCCGCCGTAGGCATGTGTGTTGGTGCAGTATGCGCGCTAGCCACGATTACTCCAGCCTCTGGATATGTTGGTCCAATGCCTGCGGTTCTTATCGGGTTAGCGGCAGGGGTTCTATCTAATTTCATAGCTAGTCTGAGAGCGAGAACTACTCTCGATGATTCGCTCGATGTGTTCGCATGCCATGGCGCTGGCGGGATGTTGGGAACATTCGCAACCGGCCTCTTCGCATCCACAGTCGTTAATTCAGCTGGCCCTAACGGGCTCTTCTACGGAAACCCAGCTCAGCTAGTTGCGCAGATAATTGGAATTGTCGTGGTCGCGAGCTTCGCCTTTGCTGGGTCCTTCTTGCTGCTACGAGCAATCAACTACGTTAGCCCGATACGGGTTGCTGTAAGAGACGAGGATGCAGGTCTAGACGTTTCTCAGCATGGCGAATCGGCATACGGCTGACACGTCAGGGTCACGACAAATCGTGCCCTCACCATTCCTCTTCGCTTAGATATCGCGAGAAGATTGTTGGTTTCAACCGTGGTTCTTTAGAAGGCAGTTTAATTCTATGTTAGTGAACCGCATCCTCCGGTTGAACTGTTTTGGCTAGTGAAAAGCTTAAGGATCTGTTGAATCGCGCGATCGCCGGGGAATTGCAAGCCATAATCCAGTACATGTGGCAACACATCCAATGGAAAGGAGTTGAGCACTACTCCGTCAGCGAGGGTTTCAAGAAGGTCTCGATGGATGAGATGAAACACGCTGAGAAGATCGCCGAGAGACTTTGGTACCTAGGAGCGAAACCGACAATTCAACCCGACCCAATCCACGTAGGCGAAACACTCGAAGAGATGCTGAAAAACGACGCCAAGGCTGAGGTTGACACTATAGCCATGTACAAAGAGATCATGCGAGTCGCCGAAGAAGAAGGCGATGTCGCAACGAAGGAAATATTCGAAGAAATAGAAGAGGATGAAGAAGAACATCACGATTTCTTCACGAGTCTACTCGAAAAATAGAATCCTACACCACAGAAACAAGCTTGCTATAGCGGAGCCGTTCTGCTTGCGGAGAGTCCCGACCTAGGGGAAACTGAATCGTCGGTATCACCGTCATTCTCTCTAGCCTTTTCATCAGTGCTTTTAGATAACGAACCGCTAGAAATCTAGCGGTTGATGGTAGCTGGCACAAGCTCGCAGCAGAGAGGACGCTGGCCTTTCCACGGAAATCTCGAGGAAGGTCGTAGAAGCCATAGAACAATCCATCCCACTCTATGACCGCGTCAACAACCTCATCTCCTTCGGTAAGGCTCAGACGGCGCGTAAGTTTGCGATTCAGAAATTGCAACTGACGGACAGGAAGGTGGTACTAGACGCAGGAATAGGTCCCGGAACGAGCTCAAGGCTGATCATAGAATCGTGTAAACCCGATCTACTTGTGGGGTTCGACGCATCCTCTAAGCAGCTTAAGACCGCTAGAGGCAACTTAGGGTCCGTTGAGCCGACTAAGTTGCAGCTTGTAAGGGGCTCCTTCGAATTCCTACCATTCCGAGACCACGTGTTCGACGCGATAATCACCTGTTTCGCACTGCGAGACAGTCTCGATATCCCCAAAGCAATCGGAGAGTACCATAGGATCTGCGCACAATCCGGAGCTTTTGCAGATGTTGACCTAGGCAAGCCTGACAACGTATTGAAACGTGGCGGGAGCATGTTCTACATTCGATATGTGATGCCGCTTATCGCTAAGCTCGCAATAATTGGTAGGATTAAAGGCAACCCGTGGCGGATGATAGCGCCCACCTACAAACCGTTGCCGACAAACAACTCTCTCCTGGCACAAATACGGAGTAAGTTCCTTAGCGTAGAGTCCAAGGAATTCTTGATGGGCGGGATTATAGTAGTAACAGGTCGAGGGGCCTTATCCTAGCATGATCGAAGCTCAAAATTCGCAATTGCTTCAGAGAAGCGGTTGGGCCACCTCAATTATTCTTGGTACAATGGGGTGGAGAGTTGATTTCGTCACTGTTCTTCGCTCGGATTTGTGTAGTCGATGTTTACGATTTTGACATGCTGCTAGTATTTACGTTACGCCCTAGTATAGGTTGTATTTGCCTTACTGCTTTATGATTTTATCGCGATCAAAATTGTGTTTGGTAGATCTCTTCAGCGAGTGGTATGTGATGGCGAAATATGCACGGTTGGTCCTGATTTCAGTGTTAGTCATAGTTGTCTTTGACGTAATTTATAGTATTCCTGTCTGGAGTAGCGAGAGCGGGCCTGTCGGAGTAATCGAAGTTGCGCAACTGCAATTGAACCAGCAGCCACCCTCGGCAGCTGGCAGCAACAGCACACCCTACATGCTTACATTGCTTGAGACTATGGGTAATAAGTGGAACTCAACCGCCCCAGAATCGCAACCTATGTTCTTCGTCGCGGGACCAACGGGTTTGATGTCTTCGGCAAATATTTCGCTACCATTCCACCGAATGATAGAGTTGGTCATAATCTCATATGACACGCCGACTCCGCCGCCGGCCCAGTACTCAAATGTCACAGGGACCGTTGATGGTAAAATGTACCTTATCAACGGCACAAGCGCGTCCTTGAGTACACCCCAGTCGTGGGGTGCTGAGGTTTCATCTGTTCCCACGAGTCTAATAGCTCACACATTCACTATAACGTCTCTGGGCATCAACATACCAGTCGTCGGAGGCGATACTGAAATAGCGTTTCTGTATCTTAACCAAATTGGAACTTTTACGTGGCAATGCTACACGCCATGTGGCTTCCCAAACGTTAACGGTGGCTGGTCGGGGGCTATGGTGACTCCGGGATGGATGACAGGCGAGGTAACCGTCTACCAAGCACCAACAACTGCCACCATGATCGCAACTACAACTGTTGCGCCTAGCGGAATCAGTTTG
>Ga0187771_10002500_pt1 | contig 12643 bp, 10 predicted proteins | sample 0116_SJ02_MP15_1_FD_133139 | JGI IMG/M metagenome (GOLD analysis project Ga0187771, IMG submission 133139) | Tropical peat soil microbial communities from peatlands in Department of Meta, Colombia - 0116_SJ02_MP15_10_MG | ecosystem: Environmental > Terrestrial > Soil > Wetlands > Peat | place... | reverse complement strand
TCGTCAAAGCCAATCTCCAAGCGCTGAAGACAGAGCGAGGGATAGGCGACGCCTTCAACATCGGGACTGGGCGGGCAACAAGCATCAAGCAACTGTTCGTGCTTCTAGCTGGGTTGATGGGTAAATCTAACGTCTTGCCAGTGCAATCAGACGAAAGACGTGGTGACATCAAGCACAGCTACGCGAACACCGGCAAAACGAAGGACACGTTAGGATTCCAGTCGAAGGTTGAGCTGAAGCAAGGCCTTAAGTTTCTAGTTCACTCCTCGACCCCAAGAGGCTGAGAACTTTTCTGCAAAAGGGCTAATTCAGCCACTTCTGCTACTGCCTCGCGGAACGCTCTTGCCAACACCAGAACTACTTGGGGTGAAAAGAAAGTCGCGGTGCGGGGGACGAGTTACATTGGATTCTCCAGGATAGCCAATTATAAACGCCGTCAAATCCCCTATGCCCAACATGGAGTATAGGCTAGGGTTCGACAGAGATACCTCACAGAATCCGGAATGATGACGGCGACAACGGATTGGAAGAAAGGTCTTGAGTCCTGACTTTGCAGCTCACTTAATCGCAATCCCAACAGCGAAGGAGGACAAGCCATGGGATGGGGCTCTTGAGAACGTCTCGACCAAAACCGCTACGAAACTAAGTAAATCAACTGGTCAACCTCTCGCCATCATAGAATCCACACTCACACAGAGTAGCTGAGAGGCTTCAAGAAAGTTGGAATCCTCGGGTTGTCTTACAAGGGGATATTAAGGCCTAGGTCTTGAGTCCAACAATAGGGATCGTCAAGCGGCTGAAAGAGCGTGGCCTCAAAAAACTTCACATGATATTTTTTGGCGCTGCAGGATTGTGGTAAAAGGTTCACGCCTTGGATTTTCAATAAAGACCGACCTATGAAGTTCGTCGACTAAGCTAGCTTGACTTCCCCGATGACCCTAGCTGGTGCCCCGGCCGCCTTGCTGTAAGAAGGAATGTTATGGGTTACCACTGATCCTGCGCCTATGATGCAATGGTCGCCTATGGTTACGCCTTTCGCCACGATGCTGTTCGCTCCAATGTAGGTGTAATCGCCTATGCAGACAGGTGCACGATCAATATGTGAGTAATTCTCGTAGTCTTTCTCTAACCCTTCAACCGTCCAACGGACTGAGTCGTGCGTATAGATGTGAACGCCAGAGGCGATGCTGCAATGCCGCCCAATCCTCAGGCCTCCGCTCCCATCAATTAATGTGAAAAAACCGATCCAAGTGCCTTCACCAATCTCTGGTGAACCCACAATAATACAAAAATCGTTGTATTCCTTCCCTACGCGATTAGGCACCCTCATCTCTCTAACAACCTCATAGACGCTTTGAATCACATTAGAGCCTTATTGAAATCTTTGATGCGCATGCATCGGCTTTCATCCAAGAAATCAAGTTCAATGGCATTATTCAAGACAGTCGGCGAAAGATGGGCGGAAGTGCAGGTCATCCGTAGATGATCCGCATTTCTATCACGAAACATCCGTTTGATGCCGGATAGGTCGTAGGCCACATCACACATAATGCTAGTCTTCAAGTGGAGTGTGTCCCGGTTCGAGCATGCCGCTTGCAACTGCGTAGGCTGTCTGAACAATCCAATATCTTTGACCAGCGAAGAGAGGGACGCCTGATATAGTCAAGTCATTCCAACTGCTAACTAAATATTGCTCGTTCCCACCAAGCTTCCAGCGTTCCCGCCCGAATCGGCGCCCTAATGGGGTGACGAGGTGGATGCCAGCTGTCATCATGGTTCAGATTTCACTCATCGCGATAATGAAGCGACTCGCCCAGTGACGTTGACGCCCGTTACGGTCACGGGTTTGCCGAATACAGTTGCTGGACCTGCGTAACACCGTTGACATCCGCGGCAACGCCCACTTCAACCGGAGGGAATAGCAATCTACCAATAAAGGGTTCACGGGGCCATTGATAGTGGTGGGCTGTGCGCTTCGTATGTCAATTCTATTGATCTGAAGAGGGCACGAGGAGGGCAGAACCTGCCGTGAGAATTGCCTCAGAGAAAACTTCTAGCCAGTCCACTTGCTAGGAGGACAGAGTATATCTACGTCTAGGTTCAGTCTCAGCGGAGACTAACATGCAACGGGAGCTTCTAACGGGAAAAACCTTCCTTGTAACTGGTGGAGCGGGTTTTATCGGAAGCCACGTATGCGACATCCTCCTAAAAAGGAGCCCACGCAAGGTGATCATAGTTGACGACTTCTCCATTGGAAAGCAGTCCAATATAGCTCACTTAAGGAACAAGGTTGAGGTTGTGAAGGCTGATGCTTCGTCTTATGACTTCATGTCGGAACTCATTCAAAAGCAGGAAGTCGAAGTTGTTTTCAATATGGCCGTGATCCCTCTTCCCGCGTCTCTGGAGAAGCCGAAGCATTGTATTGACAAGAACATCTTGGTTGCGTCGACTGTCTGCGAGTTACTGCGCATGGGTAAATACAAAACTCTCGTCCATTGTTCTTCATCTGAAGCATACGGGTCAGCTTTGTATGTCCCTATGGATGAAAACCACCCGATTACTCCCTTGACCCCGTATGCCGCCAGCAAGATTGCTGCAGACTACATCGCCTTGTCTTACTTCAGAACATTTGGATTGGATATTGCTGTAGCACGACCGTTTAACACGTATGGACCAAGACAAAACGAGGGAACCTATGCCGCGGTAGTACCAATTTCGATAAGGAGGATATTGGAAGGCCAAGCCCCGTTAATTTATGGTGACGGCTTGCAGACGCGTGACTATAGCTACGTGGAGGATATTGCTCAGGGAATTGTGGGAGTTTACGAGTCCAGAGCTACTAGGGGCACGGTGATCAACCTCGCTAGCGGGAAAGAGATCACAATTGAGAGGCTTGTTCGTATGATTGCGAAACTCTTGGGCTATTCGGGTGCAATAGAGCATGGGATGCCAAGGCCTGGCGATGTGAGGCGACACCGAGGCGACATCACACTCGCCAGGGAATTGTTAGATTATTCTCCTAGGACTGACTATACAGACGGCTTACGGAAGACTATCGAATGGTATAAGGCCAATCATATCGAGACTGGGTAGTCCGAGCCATGGATCGCATATATCTTGCTAGACCCATGATCGGAAAAGAGGAGCTTGAGGCAATCAATGCGGTATTCGATACCGGTTTTCTAACAGAGGGACACGTTACTCAAGAGTTCGAGCAGAAAGTAGCATCATTCGTCGGCGCAAGGCACGGCATAGCAACAACTTCCTGCACGACTGCGATGTACCTTGCCTTGTTCAGCCTCGACCTCCATGAGGCTGAGGTAATAGTTTCTGATTTCACCCATCCTGCGACCGTCGACGCCGTCGTCCTCGCGGGCGGCAAGCCCGTACTGGTAGATGTGGATCTAGACAGTCGAAATATAACAGAGCAGGCTATTGAAGAGGCCATAGGTGAGCGAACAAAGTGCATTCTCCCCGTATCCTTATTCGGAAATCCACTCGATATGGATGTCTACAAGACCGGGAAATCCCATAACATTCCAATGGTTGAAGATGCAGCGTGCAGCCTCGGAGCAATAGTAGACGGAAAGCGTGTTGGTAGCCTGGCCGACATTACCTGCTTCAGCTTTCACCCCAGAAAGATTATCACGACCGGCGAGGGTGGCGTCATAACCACACACAGAGAGGACGTTACCCAAACCTGTCGTTCATTCAAAGCATTCGGCACCAAAGACAAGGCCTTCTCTGGAATAGGTACCAACCTGAAGTTCCCCGACGTATTGGCAGCGATCGGGTTAGTCCAAATGGGCCGACTAGGAGAGTTAGTAAGAATCCGAGCGGAGAAGACCCAAATCTACAATGAACTGCTTTACGGCTCGCGTCATTTACGCACACCTACAGAGAGAAAAGGAACCTGCCACACTTTTCAAACCTACACGATCTATTTCGACAAAGACGGCTTCAGAGACAGGGTCATGAAGGCCCTCTCCGAACAAAACATCGAGAGCCAGATTGCGAGCTACGCGATACATCTGCAACCGGCTTTCAGCAAGCTTAAGCGAATCGGGAACCTGGTGAACTCAAAGCTTCTCTATGAGCGGGCATTAGCACTCCCACTGCACCATCAACTCAGTCAAGAGAACATAGAACGTGTGTGCAACATAGTAAAAGACGTCGCCGATCACTCTTGATATAGGTAGCGTCGTAATAATCGAACTCGCCGAGGCAGCTACCTTTTGAGTTACATCGACGGCCTGTTGGTGAGCCGAGATTTTCGAGATTGTTCGTTTTTTGGGCGATCGGAACGTTCGAATTGCGAATTTAGAATAGGGACCTACCTAGAACGTCCTCCAAACGCTTGACTAGCTCAGTAGTTGCTGTCTCAGACCCATGATAGTTCATGATCCATTCCCGCGCATGTTGGCCTAGTTTCTGCCTAAAGTCAAAGTCGAGAACTACTTTTAGTTGTGTGTATATTTCATCTTCGGTTCTACAGTTGAGTACCGGTGGAAACTCTTCATAGAATAGGTTCATCGTTCTTAAGTCAACGTCCACAAGAACAGGCTTGCCACAGCTCATCGCTTCAAGCCCTATTTGACCAAAGCTGGTCCTGCTAAACTGGTCTGCCACTACATCAGCCATACCATAATAGTCGCGCAATTCTGCTCTAGGCATCGTTCTCGAAATCGCTTCTACATGTGATTCTATGCCGAGGTTCTTTACTAATTCACGCGTCGCTTCTATATCTGGCCCCCTCTCTAAGTAGACTAACCTGGCTTTGCTGTCTTCATTCACTAGCCTAGCAAGTGCCCTAAACAGCCTGTCGTTTCCCTTCGTCCAACGATCCGGTCCGGTATAAGTCCAATCCAAGTTCGATGGATGGAAGACAACCAATTCGTCTGTTGGATTTCTAGGACGCAATGTGTCACTAGGAACGAAAAACTCTGTGTCGACCGGAAAGTGCACGTAGCTGCTCCTAAGCTTCAAAAGATTAGCAGCTTCTAAACTTGCGGGATCAGGTCCGTGAATGACCAATTGTGCATGCTCGAAGATAGACCTGGCGTGACGACCCCGTGGGCTATCTTCTAAGGCTAACTCGCGCAGATCGCTTCCCGTAGCCACAGAAACGTATGGGCACCCTATCTCTTGTACAAACCATGGCGCGCAACAATACGACACGATTAAGTCGTATTTGCGTAAAGTACGAATAAGAACATGCTTTGCTATCTTTCTCCCAATTCTCCTCGAACCCCACAATGCAATCCTGAGCGGCTGGCGTTTCCACATCCCCACAGGCAACGATGGTTTTGGAGTGATCTTTAGCCAAGCAGGCGGATTCTCCAGGATCCAGGCGTCCTCATTCTCAGGATTCGAAGTCGGAAAAACCAGCTCTGAGTTGTCAACATAGACGTCAGCCTGCACTCCTTCTCGTCTTAGAAACTTACAGGTTCGATATGCAACGTTTGCCAGGTTGCCGACCAAAGCAATACGGGCCGGAGGCATCAACTCGCACCTTTATTGTTCCATGAGAGCGTCAAATACGGCTGATATCTTCCACCCCATTTTTCTTTGAACTGTCTAATCCGTCGCTCCTTCTCAGTTCCTGGGTTCGGATTGATTCCGGCAAGGTCAAACATTCGGTATCCGCGCTGTGACCCCCAACGCAACACCTCCCATTTGATGAGGTCGCCAGCATAGAGCTTCTCTTTGAAGCTTCGCTCTGATTGAAACGATCCTAGCTCAGCGATAATCCCATTGTAGCCCCACACTCCAAGTGATGCAAGAAGCTGCCCTTCCTTTTCAGCAACAAAAATCTCAAAGACGGCGTCACGATGCAGATAGCGCCAATCAAGCTCGAGATCGATTAAGTATACTTTCTTCCCGATTCTAGCGGCGCATTGAGAAACAAAGTCAAAGTAGGTTGGAAATTCTTCAGCGGACTTGAGCCGCCGGACGGAAATCCCGTCTTGCTGTGCCGCGCGGACTGCCTTACGAGCACTCTTCTTGAGGTTGCTCCACAAAGCGGTTTCACCTTCTCGAAGATCCACTATCAGAGTCGCCCACTCCCTTGTCTGCCAATTGGGAGGTACAAACGCCTTTGCAACGATCGGTAGCTCAGACGGAGCCACTGTGCGGATTTCTCTTGCTTGGCAGAAACGTTCAATCTCCAAGAGGAGGGCCCTGTACGATTCTCCTGCAACCGCCTGATCAATCAGCGCAGGCTGACCGAACCATTGGAAACGCCTACGTGATCCAAGGTGCTTGAAGGCTGACTCTTTGAAGCCTGTAATCACTGAAACGCCTTCATTTATGAAATCTGAACGAATATCAAACCCAACTAGCACAAGGGTTGGTTGGTCAATTGTTTGATTGTCGCCACGTACAACAATGAAATACGGTTGACAATCCCAAAGCTCGGACACTTTTTCTGCCCAGAAAGTGGTCTGGAACAACGTCCCGCACTCAGCTCGTGAGACCCAGCTATTCCAGAGCGCTGGCTCGACAGACCGAAGAACTTCAACATTCAAGATACTTCTTCCTCCTAGTTCTGGCATTCGACTCTCTTTACGATGTGCTCATCGCCAATCAAGGTTCATGGACGTGGTTCATTCCGCTTCATAGATCCTGGTTGAATACGTGCTCTAGTGCAACATCGAAGGTTCGAACTCGATAGGGGGATCGCATGTCAAAACTCAGTGGCAGACGCACGGGTAGTTTCTCGTCCGTCCTCACTGTAAAGAAACAGCGTGTACAATCCCAGACTTCGCATAGACGGTTTGCCCAGAATGTTGCGTGGTAAACAGTCCCGGAAGAGGCTCGCAAAATCCAAGAGTTCCAAGTTGTTGGAGCTATTGATTCGCGAACTTTGACTCTGCTGTTCAATGTGGTAATTGCATCTCCTCACGCGAGGCTTGCGCGCCCGTTGTAACCTGTGTCTCTACGATGATTTGTTCCTACCGATTTAGGTTGATTGGGGATCACTACTCGCTTTTCAGCCCACAACCAATTCAGTCGCAGGCTCGACAGACAGCCAGGCCCTCCTAGCCAGCAGTCTACTGAGTGCTACGTTCGTCATTCATCTGATCGGCTCAGAGGGTTCATTTCCGCAGCAGGCCTCGATATATTTCTACAATCTTCTCTTCCATCGCATCGGGTGCGTAATGTTCGCGAGCGTATGCTCGAGCAAGGCGACCGAGCCTCTCCCTCTCTTCCTCATTCTGCATGAGCTCTGCTATGCCTGCCATGTAGCCAGCTCTTGTATCCTCTACTTGCAGCAACCAGTCGGCGTCGAGTTCGTCTCTTGCTCTTGGCCTCTTGTTAACAATAATCGGCAGCCCCGTCAGTGCAGCCTCTATGATTGTTTTACTTATCCCTAGCGTGATTTGATTGAATACGTAGATGTCCGCATCATGCATCATGCTTAGGATTTGCTCGTTTGGCAGCGCAGAAACTAACTGGCAACGCGCACTAGACTTTAGATTGTGTGTAAGTTCTATGAGCTCGCCGTGCAGATCGCCCGTACCGATCATCATTAGCCTTGCGTTGTCAAGTTCCGAAAGGGCTTCTACAATGCGACGCGGGTCTTTGAAGAGACTCTGCTGACGACCAACGCAAAGTAAAACAGGCGGGGCATGCAGAGCATAATCGCTTTTTGGTCTAACTTCATATCCAACAGCATTGTAGATGAGAGAATATTGTTTGACTCGATTCGATTTCAGATACGGCAAGATGGACTCATACACTGCAATGATGTGATCTGCGAGCCTTAGCCCAGGAGCCTCTACGGCTTTATGAGCAGATGCTCTGACCTTCTCTGGAATAGTCTTTGCAACAGCCCCTCGTAGGTCCGCGTCGGGGTTCCCGTGCAATGAGATTACTAAGGGAACGCCTAATTCTTGTTTGATCCGCGCCCCCATGAAAGCATTGAATGAATTGTCGTGGCAACGAATCAAGCTTGGCTTAATCCTTCTGGCCAGTTCAACTCCTTTCCGAGCCCAGCCCCTCAGTAAGGATGGTCTGTAGCCGAGTGTTCTGAGAAATAACTTGCTCTTGAGAGGAATACTATGGAGTTGGAGCTTAGCGCTCCCAACCGCCTTCTGTAAATCTGCCGGCTCGACTTCGTCGCTCCGTGTCATCACAATGTGCACTTCGCCAAATAGGTCGCCCGGATTGTAGTATCGGGGAGTGATCTCTCCCTTGTGTACTATGGCACTCAATGCGTCCGGAACAATGATCATTAGGCATCCGTTTTTCATCGGCTGGAAAACACCGTTAACCGTCGCACAAGAATCTGAAAAGACGCAGGCCAGTTACCTTGCCCATAATGATCTAGCCCGCGTTAGCTGGTCTCGGAAAACCCATGAATCTCAAAGCCTTCTTCTTGGGTTCCCCACGTATCCCCCGTCAATCAATATCTGAAGCTTCCGTTCGAGATCCTCGATTCGGGAGATCTCCTCAGGACTCATGAGTCCTTGCATCTTTGCAAGGCGTTTCATCTGAACCAGCAATTCCAGGTAGAGCGGGGCGTATACTTCCTCTTTCCCGGGGATGAGTTTGTAGTAGTATGGATTCGCCTCTATGCCGATGTCTGTTTCAGCGCTGAAAGCCGCACTGCGTTTCAGGTGTACCCAGCCTATTATTATTGAAAGCGGAACTCCAATCACCGTAGATAGACCTGCAAAAGGAACAAATTTGGGAAAAATGTTCAGCAACTCGGGTATGTTCTTGATGGCGAGGTAATAAACGGTGATCAGAGTCGAAATGTATCCGAGAAGAAATGTCAGGTATGTGGAATAGCCCAGTCTGAAATAATACCATAATCTTGCCACAAATCCTAACTTCAATGTCAACGCGTTAACGAACTCCGTTCAACCACTAGAGGCTCCACCTATTATGCGATATGTTAGAACAAGTCCTTCCCGACAAGATTAGTTTCGTCCAGAACCACTTCTCTCAAGTTCAATACTTCTTTAGCCAGAGCTCATCGCTCTCTGTTAGAACACGCGATTTCTCCCTAGGAATCGCAATTGCGTCAGAAGAATCCTTGACATGACGACAGTCATATCCCATCTCCGACAGTAATGATTCTACAGCACTCACGGTGCTTCCGCTTCGGTTGAGTAGATTTTGATTCAACTCCAACACCATTATTGGTTTGAATCTGAGGAGAGTAGCGCGAGAACCTTCCAAGAAGCTATGCTCTCCACCTTCTATGTCGACTTTGATTAAGTCGACTCTATCTACGTCTGAACGTAGCACAAACTGGTCGAGGGTAGTGCACTCGACGTCGATCGTTGGCTGCGAAGTTTGAGCAAGTTTGACTAGAAGAAAGTTGCTGGCGCCGAGATATGCGGTCAACCGCGCCTTTCCAACGAAGTTTGACAGGGCTTGTGGTACAACAGTTACGTTTTGAGCGTTATTATACGAGATATTCTTTCGCAAATGGAGAAGGATCCTCGGATCTGGTTCAAACGCGTATACTCTGCAGCCGCTGACCGCTTTTGAGACCTTAAGGGAGTAATGGTACCCATTGTTTGCGCCCACATCGAAGTAGAACATTCCATCCTTGAGATAACTCAAGAGGAATCTCTCTAAGGGTTGAGCTGTTCGAACGGGACTAACGTCTATTGCCTGTCCGTCTCCTAAGGTATACTTGTCGTTTGAGAAATTATAGAACAGATAAATGTCGTCGAACGTTTTAAGATAGAATTCTCCTTCCTGCGTTAATACGCCTCCAGAGAGTCTGGCTTTCGTCGTCAAACTCGATAATCGCTTCAGAGCTTGACCGTATTTTATACGGCGGTATCTCTCCTTCTCATTGAACCTAAGATAAAGCTCAATGTAAGGAGTCACTGCGATCCTCGACAACGTTCGATTCCGACCAGCTAATTTGAGCATAAGACATCATGAGCGGTAAAGTTGGTGGGTGTGAAGATGCCTACGACCATCATTCCTCCGACCTCTTTAATGTGTTATGGAGAAAGCCTTTGTAAGCATGACCCGCAGCACTGATTTTTAGTTTAACGTGATGGATGGGGGACAATGGAGAGGAGCGGCGCGAATAGGTTTTGGCTACCCATTGTTCAGCGACTGAAGCAAAGCAAGGGGCAGTCGGGATCTGAGAAACGTCGGGAGTACGTCGCGTCGGCCGAAACCCCTGTGAAACGGGCGATCGAATGGTTGCGTACGAACGAGAACCCTAACGGTGGCATATTCCTTTCGTCGGCAGATAATGTGTCGTATCCAGAGGTCACCGGCTATTTGATTCCCACACTCCTGAGTTACGAGGAACTAGGCTTGGCTGCGAGACTCACACGTTGGTTAATCCACATTCAGAGGCGAGACGGTTCATTCACGAGTGCTGATGGGATTTCACACATATTTGATACAGGTCAAGTCCTCCGTGGTATACTGGGCTCGTCCGGCCTCGTGCCCGAAGCATTTGAATCTGGAAGCCGTTCGGCGAAGTACATTTACAGTCGAACCATCGCTGGTGGCGCTCGTGGCTTCGAGGTGGATCCTATCTGGATTCGCAGGTATTCGAAATCCATCCCGATGAGTAGTCATTTGTACGTCCTACCCCCCTTCCTCCAGGCTGCTGAGATGTTTCAGAGCCCGGAATACAGATCTGCTGTCAATAACAGCTTAGAGTATTATGTGAACTCAGCAGGCAGCCTTCAGCTCAGTACGCTGACTCATTTTCTCGCGTACGAGTTGGAGGCATTAATAGACCTAGGTCATAGCCAGACGGCTATCTCAATCCTGGACCGACTTCGGAAAGAGCAAGCGGACGACGGATCTGTTCGCGCCACGCAGGGCGTATCGTGGGTTTGCACTCCAGGCTTGGCTCAGCTCGCGGTTTGTTGGTATAAGATTGGGCAACGTGAGCCGGCCGATAAAGCCTTGAATTGGTTGGAAGCAAACCAGACTCGCTCGGGGGGGTTCCGCGGAAGTTACGGCGAAAATGCCACCTACTTTCCCGATGTGGAAATACCTTGGGCGGTTAAGTTCTACCTCGACGCAGCCCTTTTGAGATGCAGGCTTAGTGAAAATCTAACTCGGCCATGAATAAACTTTGACACCAAAAACGAGGTAGAAAAATTGCTAGTTGTTCTCACTCTAATGGGCACTCGCCCTGAAGTCATCAAACTGGCTCCAGTGATTAAGGAACTTGAAAGATACCCGGACGGGATACGATCTGTCGTCTGTGTTACGGGGCAGCATCGTGAACTATTGGAACAGGGACTAAACATATTCCATATTCGCCCAGACTTCGATCTGCGAGTCATGGAACCAGACCAACTGTTATCGAACTTAACGAGTAAGCTGCTCTCTCACTTGGATCCAGTCGTGGAGGAGGTAAAGCCCGACTGGATCATTGCGCAGGGTGACACAACGACCGTTTTGGTTGCGTCGATGGTTAGTTACTACCACAAAATTCCTTTCGGACATGTCGAAGCTGGACTCCGCACAGGAGATAAGTTCAGGCCCTTTCCTGAGGAGGCGAACCGTCTGATTGCTGACCACTTGGCCGACGCTCTTTTTGCACCAACTGAAGGAAACAGACAGAATCTAGTTCGGGAGGGCGTTCCGAACAGCAAGATTCTCGTGACCGGCAACACGGTAATCGACGCACTCCTGAGGTCGTCCTCTCTCCCATACGATTGGGCAGCAGGCCCTCTCGCGGACATACCTCAAGGTAGGAAGATCGTGTTAGTCACCGCGCATCGACGCGAAAGTTTCGGGAAACCGTTGAGAGAAATCTGCTTTGCAATCAAGAAACTCTCGGAACAGTTCGGATCATCACTGCTTCATTTCGTATATCCCGTGCATTTGAATCCAAACGTACGCGAACCAGTAAGAGAAATCTTAGGGGGCTTGTCAAACGTTAGCCTGATTGAACCATTGGACTACCTTTCGATGGTCAACGTCATGAGGCGATCTACATTGATACTAACGGACTCCGGGGGCATTCAGGAGGAGGCCCCAAGCTTCGGGGTTCCAGTCTTAGTGATGCGTGCAGCCACGGAGCGCCCCGAAGCACTCGAGGCGGGCGTCGCACGATTGGTGGGAACAGAGCGACAGCAGATAGTAGAGGAGACTGCGCGATTGTTACGAAACCCTTCCGAATACGCTGCCATGGCCACCGGGAATAATCCTTTCGGGGATGGCAAAGCCGCCAGTAGGATCGCATCATACATTGTTGAGCGCGCTAAAGCGGATTCAAAATGAATGTGCTACTCATAATCCTTGGCGCGCAGGATAACCCGGAAGCCACTAGGTTCTGGGAGGCGCGCCTCGGCGATCGAGGCGAATTGTTCGTCCTGAGAACCTGCGGAACAGAACAACCAATAATCACAAAAGCATGCACTCACGAGCTGGAGCAAGTCCTCTTCTATACCGAATACCGTCGTTGGCCAAAGAAAATTCTTGAGATCTCATTTCGTACCGCGCAAAGGATGAGACTACTTGCTCCCAAATTGACTTGGCCTTATTCACTTCTGTTGTGGAATGCGGTTCTTCGCTTTCATTGGCGCGGGCTAGTGTGGGACTTTCTGTCGTTCGACCCAGACGTCATTGACCTGCATTGCATCCCGGAAAGCGCGACGCTGAAAATGAAACTCTCCTGCGAGATGAAAAAGAT
>Ga0187771_10002499_pt1 | contig 12646 bp, 10 predicted proteins | sample 0116_SJ02_MP15_1_FD_133139 | JGI IMG/M metagenome (GOLD analysis project Ga0187771, IMG submission 133139) | Tropical peat soil microbial communities from peatlands in Department of Meta, Colombia - 0116_SJ02_MP15_10_MG | ecosystem: Environmental > Terrestrial > Soil > Wetlands > Peat | place... | reverse complement strand
GGTCGGGCGCCTCGATGCGCAGACCACGGGGCTCATCCTGTTGACCAACGACGGCGAGCTTGCGAACCGCCTGACCCATCCCCGTTACGAGGTGCCGAAGACCTACCGCGCCACTGTGGCGGGCGGGCCTGTTGCGCACGCTGCGCTTGCCGCACTGCGCTCCGGAGTCGTGCTCGACGATGGCCCTACCGCGCCAGCCCGCGCCCGCCTCGTGGCGCCGCAGATCATCGAGCTCGAGCTGTATGAGGGGCGCAAGCGCCAGGTCAGGCGCATGTGCGAGGCGGTCGGTCACCCCGTCACCGCGCTCACACGGGTCCGCTTCGGCCCGCTCGAGCTCGGCAACCTCGCTCCCGGCGCGCACCGCCGCCTAACGGACGCCGAGCTCGCCGCTCTGCGCAGCGCGCCGCGCGCTTGACGCATCAGCCGTTCAACGCGTCGAGCGCGTCCATCTCCGCGGCGTCCAGCTCGAAGTCGAAGATCGCGATGTTCTCGGCGATCCGCTCGCGCCGCGCCGACTTCGCCACCACCACGGTCCCCTTCTGCAGCGCCCAGCGCAGCAGCACCTGCGCCGGCGTGCGCCCGTGCCGTGCCGCGACCTCGCCGACGTGCGGGTCGCCGAGACGCCGTCCACGCGTCAGTGGGCTGTACGCCTCGACGACGATCCCCTCCCGGCGGCAGAGCTCGAGGTTCGACTGATCGAACCCGAACGGCGAGAAGCGCACCTGGTTCACGACGGGCGCGATGCTCGCCACCGTGAGCACAGCCCGCAGCTGGCCCGCCGAATAGTTGCTGACGCCGATCGTGCGCGCGCCGCCGCCCTGGTGCAGGCGCTCCATTGTCTTCCAGACGCGCTTCACCGTCCCCGGGATCGGCCAGTGGATCAGGTAGAGGTCGACGTAATCGAGCCCGAGCAGGCGCAGGCTCGCAGCGAGCGCCTTGTCGGCGCGCGGGAAATCTCTCGGCCAGAGCTTCGTCGTCACCCAGATCTCCTCGCGCGGAACGCCGCTGCGACGGATGCCCTCGCCGACGCCGCGCTCGTTGCCATAGAGCTTTGCCGTGTCGATGTGGCGGTAGCCGGCCTCGAGCGCCCAGTGCACGGCGTCGATGGTCGGCTGGCCGTCGTCGATCTGCCAGACCCCGAGCCCGATGGCCGGGATCGCCGCCCCGCCGCGCAACGGAACTGTGGCAGGTGCCATCGGAGCCTCTAGTCTGCCACCAATGAGCGGCGACCAACGGCTGATCGCGCTGCGTGGGGCGACGAGCGTCGCCGCCAACAGCGAGGCGGCGATCCTCGACGCGACCGAGGAGCTGATGCGCGAGCTGATCGAGCGCAACGAGCTGGCAACCGCCCAGATCGTCAGTTGCATCTTCACGGTCACCGATGACCTCGACGCCGCCTTCCCCGCGGTCGCTGCGCGGCGCGTCGGGCTCGACCGCGTGCCCCTCCTGTGCGCTCGCGAGATCGACGTTCCCGGCTCGCTGCGCTCGGTGATTCGCGTGCTCGTCCACTGCTACGCGCCCGCCGGCCACGGCGCGCGTCACGTCTACCTCGGTGCGGCTCGCAGCCTGCGCACCGACCTCGATGCCGCACAATAGGGTCGTGGCGCTCGAGTTCGCAGCCGCCGTCAAGCGCATTCCGGTGTATCCGGCCGGCGCCGGCTACGCGCAGACCGGACCGCTCGTCCTGCTCGAGAGCAACGAGTCGCCCTACCCGCCGCTGCCCGAGGTCGTGGCCGCCGCAGCCGCCGCCATCGAAGGGGCGAACCGCTACCCGGACCCGAACAGCAGCGCCCTGCGCGAAGCGCTCTCGGCCCGCTACGGCGTGCCGGTCGAGCAGATCACGCTCGGGAACGGCTCCTGCGACGTCCTGCTCGCGGCCGGTCTCGCGCTGCTCGAGCCCGGCGCCGAGCTCGTCTACGCCTGGCCGTCCTTCTCCGTCTACCCGCAGCTCGAGGCGATCTCGGGCGCGCGTGCGATCACCGTCCCGCTCGATGCGCAGGAGCGCATCGACCTCGACGCGCTGGCCGGCGCCGTGACCGCGGCGACACGCCTCGTGATCGTTTGCAACCCCAACAACCCGACGAGCACGGCTGTGACGCTGGCCCGCATCCGGGAGTTCCTCGCAGATCTCCCCGCGAACGTCTGCGTGATCCTCGACGAGGCCTACTGCGAGTTCAACTCGCTCGACCCGCCGGACGCCTCGCTCGAGCTGCTCACCGAGCACGCCAACCTCGTCCTGCTGCGCACCTTCTCGAAGGTCTACGGCCTGTGCGGCCTGCGGGTGGGCTTCGCGCTCTGCGGCTCGCCCGAGCTGCCGGCGGCGCTCAAGCTGATCCGCCAGCCGTTCTTCGCCAACGCGGCGGCGCAGGCGGCTGCGCTCGAGGCGCTCGCCCACCCCGAGGAGGTCACGCGGCGCGTGCAGTCAGCCCGGACCGCGCGCGCCGAGCTGTCAGAGAGCCTGCGCGGGCTCGGCCTCTCAACCGCCGAATCGCAGGCGAACTTCGTCTGGTTCGACCTTGGCCGCGACGACGCCGAGATCGTCGCCGGCCTCGCGCAGCGCGGCATCATGGTCCGCGCCGGCAGCGCGCTCGGCAAGCCGGGCGCTTTGCGCGTGACCTGCGGCACGCACGACGAGAACGCGCGCTTCATCGAGGCGCTCGCCGAGCTGCTCTAGCTAGAGCCGCTCGAGCAGCCAGCTGTGCAGGCGGTCCAGGTGACGCGCCTGGAGCGTCAGGTGCCCGTCTTCCTCGCTCAGCATCACCTCGGCGCCCGGGACGTGGTCGGCGAGCCACCGCCCGTGGGCGAACGGCACGAAGCGGTCGTGACGGCCGTGCATGATGAAGACGGGCGTGGTGATCGCGGCGAGGTCAAACCCCCACGGGGCCATGTGCGCGACGCCGTCGTCCCACCAGCCGTCGAGGCCCGGTCGCAGCGCCTCCTGGAAGTTGGCAAACAGCCACTCCCCGTACTCGCTGGTCATCGCGGCGGCGTCAACCGGTGCAAGCAGGCTGCGGAAGTACTCGACGGCGGCCTGCACGTCGTCCATCGCGAGCATCTCCTCGCGGTCGCGCTCGCCCTTCTCGCGCGAGGCGACCGGGTCGTCGAAGTAGAGCTTGATGTCCTCGACGTTCATCTCGCCCATCCCCTCGAAGTAGTCGAGCCCGTCGGCGCCCCATGGAGCGATCGACCCGAGCACGCCGGCAGCCGCGACGAGCTCGCCGCCGAGCGCCGCACAGGCAAGCGAGTGCGGGCCGCCGCCCGAGATGCCCCAGACGGCGAGCCGCTCGATGCCGAGCGTCTCGGCGATCGCGCGCACGTCATCGACGCAGTCGGCGACGCTCCGTCCCTCGCGGCGGCTCGAGCCGCCGTAGCCCGGGCGGTCGAAGGAGACCAGACGGATCCCGAGGCGCTCGGCGCTGCGCGCGTCGCCGTCATAGATCAGCCGCGAGCACGGCGAACCGTAGAGGACGAGCACCGGCCATCCGTCCGCCACGCCGGCCTCCGCGACCCGCAGCACACGCCCATCGCTGCCCGCCACGTCGAGCTCGCGCACAGAGAGGATCCTCCCAAAAATGTTCGGGTCGGTGCATGCACCGACCCGCGGACCGGCGCATGCGCCGGTCCGGATCCACATGCCACGGCCGGCTGCCTCGCGGCGCGCCCGCGTCTCGTGCCAACCGTTGTAAGCGCTCCGGCGTTTCTGCTACAAACAGCTGAGCGATGCAAGCCACCGGCTGTCCTGCCTTGTCTCTCGCCCCCCGGGGCTCAGTTCCGGCTGCCGGCTATCGCTGCTACGCCTGGTCCTGGCGATTTAGCTAGGCGCTCGGACGTGGCCTGCACCTGAGCAGGCTCCTTTCACCGGCCGGGCGCCGCCTCCACTCCGCGCAACGACTCGTTCACGCGCGGCGCAGCCCCGAAAGTAAGCTTCGACGACTCAGAGAGGACCAGCCAGATGATGATCGTGATGAAACCGACGGCGACCGAGGAGGAGATCGCCAGCGTCATCGCGCGCGTCGAGTCGGTTGGCGCGCGCGCCCATGTCTCGAAGGGCGCCGAGGTCACCGTGATCGGCGCGATCGGCGACCGCGAGCACGTCGCGCGGCTCGAGCTCGACGGCGCCCCGGGCGTCGCCCAGGTCGTGCCGATCCTCAAGCCTTACAAGCTCTCCTCGGCGCAGCTGCGCCCGCACGGCGAGCGCTCGGTGTTCGAGATCGGCGGGCGGCGGATCGGCGGCGAGCACTTCGCGCTGATCGCCGGACCCTGCACGGTCGAGTCGCGCGAGCAGCTGCTCGAAACGGCGCGCGCGGTACGCGACGCTGGCGCGAGCATGCTGCGCGGCGGCGCCTACAAGCCACGCACGTCGCCTTACGCCTTCCAGGGTCTCGGTGGCGCCGGCCTGCGCCTGCTCTCCGAGGCAAAGAAAGAGACGGGCCTGCCGATCGTCACCGAGCTGATGGACGTTCGCGACCTGGCCGTGGTCGCGGAGGTCGCCGACGTCATCCAGATCGGCGCGCGCAACATGCAGAACTACACGCTGCTGTCGGAGGTCGGCCGCACCGGCCACCCGGTGCTGCTCAAGCGGGGGCTCTCGGCGACGCTCGAGGAGCTGTTGATGGCCGCCGAGTACGTGCTCAAGGAGGGCAACGAGCAGGTCATCCTCTGCGAGCGCGGTATCCGGACGTTCGAGACCGCCTACCGCTTCACGCTCGACGTGATGGCGGTGCCGGTGCTCAAGCAGCTCTCGCACCTGCCGGTCGTCGTCGATCCGAGCCACGCCTCCGGGAGGCGTGACCTCGTCGGCCCGCTGTCGCTCGCCGCCGCCGCCGCGGGCGCCGACGGGATCATCGTCGAGGTTCACCCCAACCCGGATGCGGCGATCTGCGACGGGCCGCAGCAGCTCTACCTCGACGACTTCGCCGAGTACGCAAGCCTCGTCGAGCGGGCGGCCGCGCTCGCCGGCAAGGCGTTCGCCAGCGCGTGAAGGTCGGCGTCGTCGGCGTCGGGCTGATCGGCGGCTCGATCGGCCTCGCGCTGCACGAGCGCCTCCACGCCGAGGTGACCGGCTTCGACCCGGCTCGCGCCGTGCTCGAGCAGGCGCTCCGCCGCGGCGCGATCGCCGCTGGCGCGCAGAGTGCCGCACAGGCCGCGCAGGACGCCGAGCTCGTCTTCGTCGCCGCGCCGATCAGCGCGCTCGCCGACGCGATCGACGAGGTCCTCGCGGCCGCACCGAGCGACTGCGTCGTCACCGACGTCGGCTCGACCAAGCGCGAGCTCGTTAGTGGTCGCGACGACCCGCGCTTCATCGGCGGCCACCCGCTCGCGGGCGCCGAGACCTCGGGCGTCGAGCACGCGCGCGCCGACCTTTTCGACGGCGCCACGTGGTATCTCACGCCCGGCCAGGCGACCTCGGGCGAGCTCTACGAGCGCTTGCACAAGACGCTGGCGGGGATCGGCGCCCAGCCGACCGCGATCGACCCCGCCGAGCACGACCGCGTGATGGCGAGCGTGTCGCACCTGCCGCACGTCTTCGCCAACGTGCTCGTCGCACAGGCCGCCCGCGCGCTCTCCGGCGACGAGCACCTGCCCGCGACCGGTCCAAGCTTCCGCGATGCGACGCGCGTCGCTGGCGCCGGCCCCGCGATCTGGCCCGACATCTACCTCTCGAACCGTGAGGCGCTCGTCGCGCTGATCGACGAGACCCAGTCGCGCCTCGCCGAGGTCCGCGCCGTGCTCGCCGCGGCCGATCGGCCCGCGATCGAGCGCTGGAACGACGCTGCGCGCGCCGACCGCGAGGCGCTGCTCGGCGTCGGTCTCGCGGGCGGCGCCGTGTACGAGTTGCGCGCCGCCGTCCCCGACCGTCCCGGCGCGGTCGCCGAGGTCGCGTTGGCGCTCGGTCGCGCCGGAATAAACATCGTCGACATCGCGCTCGCCCCTGCCCGCGAGGGCCACCAGGGCGTCGTCTCGCTCTGGATCCAGGGCGAGGAGTCGGCCCAGCGCGCGGTCGCGGTGATCTCCTCGCTCGGGTTCCCGGTCGCCCGCGCATGACCCTGACGGCCAACTTCGCTCCCGCCCGCCGCGGCCTCCAAGGGGTCCTGGTCGCGCCGGCCGACAAGTCGATCTCGCACCGCGCCGCGCTGCTCGGCGCCGCCTGCGAAGGCGAGCTGCGCATCGCCGGCTACCTGCGCGCCGCCGACACCGACGCGACGCTCGACGCGATCCGCGCGCTGGGCGCCGAGGTGCACGCGGACGGCAGCGAGGTCCGCATCCGCGGCGTCGGCCTGCGCGGCGCGCACGAGCCGGCGGACGTGATCGACGTGCGCAACTCGGGCACGCTGCTGCGCCTGCTGCCGGGCTGGCTCGCCGGTCAGGAGGGCCGGCGCTTCACGCTCGACGGCGACGCCTCGATCCGCCGGCGCCCGATCGACCGCATCGCGGAGCCGCTGCGGGCGATGGGCGCGCAACTCGAAGCCGAGCGACTACCGCCCTTCTCTATCTTGGGTGCGGCGCTGCATGGCGTGACCTACGCTCTTCCCGTCGCAAGCGCGCAGGTCAAGTCCTGTGTCCTTCTCGCGGGACTGCTCGCGGACGGGGAGACGACGGTGGTCGAGCCGCTGCCGAGCCGCGACCACACCGAGCGGCTGATGCTGCGGGCCGGCGTGAGCGTGACACGCCGCGGGCCCCGAATCACGGTGCGCCCAGCCGCGCCGACGGCGCTGGACGAGCTGACCGTTCCTGGCGACCCGTCCTCGGCGGCGTTCTGGGCGGCTGCGGCGACCCTGATCCCGGGATCGCACGTGATCGTCGAGGGGGTGGGGGCGAACTGGACGCGCAACGGATTCGTCGCGATCGCGCGGCGCATGGGCGCGCGCATCGTGGGGGAGATCGAGTTACCGAGCTCGCCGCTGAGCCCCGACGACCCGATCACAACGCTCGAGATCTCGAGCTCGCCGCTGCAGGGCACGGTCGTCGAGCCGGACGAGGTCCCGCTCGCGATCGACGAGCTGCCGCTCGTCGCGCTGCTCGGCTGCTTCGCCGATGGCGAGACCGTCGTGCGCGGCGCACAGGAGCTCCGCGTCAAGGAGAGCGACCGCATCGCGAGCGTCGTCGAGGGCCTGCGCGCGCTCGGCGGCGAGATCGAAGCGACCGCTGACGGCTTCGTCGTCGCGGGCACGGGCGGCCTCGAAGGCGGTCAGATCAGCTCGCACGGCGACCACCGCCTCGCGATGCTCGGCGCGATCGCCGGCCTCGCCTCGCGGCGCGGCGTCGAGGTCGAGGGCATCGACTCAGTTCACGTCTCCTATCCGACGTTCGCCGCGGATCTCGCGCGGCTCGCGACGTGATCGTCGCGATCGACGGTCCCGCCGGCGCCGGCAAGTCGACGGTCGCGCGCGCGCTCGCGCGCCGCCTCGGCTTCTCCTACCTGGACAGCGGTGCGATGTACCGCTGCGTCGCGCTCGCGAGCCTCGCAGCGCCCGCGCGCAACCCCGCCGAGCTGGCCGGCGAGCTGGCGATCGAGCTCGGCCCGCCGGTGCTCGTCAACGGTCGCGTCGTGACGGGGGCAATCCGTTCGCCGGCGGTATCAGACCGTGCGTCGCAGATCGCGACCGACCCCGGCGTGCGGGCGGCGCTGGTCGCCAGGCAGCGCGAGCTGCTCGCGACGGGAGACTGGGTTGCGGAGGGCCGCGACATCGGCACCGTCGTCGCTCCCCAGGCCGACGTCAAGGTCTTCCTCACGGCAAGCCCGGCGGTTCGTGCGGCGCGTCGCGGCGAGGAGTCCATATCGGCTCTCGCGAAGCGCGATGAGCGCGACAGCTCGCGCGCCTACAGTCCGCTCCAAACCGCCTCCGATGCCAGCGTCATCGACACGACCGACCTCACGATCGACGAGGTGGTCGAGCGCATCGCCGCGCTCGTTACAAGCGCGGCCTAACGCGGCGACCGGCACGCGCCCAGGAACGCAGGTCGCCGCGGTCATACTGACCTTATGAAGAAGGTCGCGGTCGTCGGCTACCCGAACGTCGGCAAGTCCTCGCTCGTCAACCGCCTGACCGGCACGCGCGAGACGATCGTGCACGAGCGGCCAGGGATCACGCGCGATCGCAAGGAGCTCGAGTGCGAGTGGAACGGGCGCACCTTCACGCTGATCGACACTGGCGGCGTGGACTTCGCCGACGGCGATCCGCTTGCGGGGCGGGTCCGCGAGCAGGCGCAGGCCGGCCTCGCCGACGCCGACGTCGCGATGCTGGTCGTTGACGCGCGCGCTGGCTGCCGGCCCGGTGACGACGAGATCGCCGACCTCCTGCGACGCTCCGGACAGCCCGTGCTGGTCGCCGCGAACAAGTGCGACAGCGCGATCGACATGAGCCTCGCGGCGGAGTTCAACCGCCTCGGCCTCGGCGAGCCGATCGCGGTCTCGGCGACCCAGGGGCTCGGGACGGGCGACTTGCTCGATCGCCTCGTCGAGCTCCTGCCCGACGGCGATGTGGAGGCGCAGGCCGACGACGACACGATCCGCCTCGCGGTGATTGGTCGCCCCAACGTCGGCAAGTCCTCGCTCGTCAACCGCTTCGCCGGGTCCGAGCGCGTGATCGTCTCCGAGCAGGCCGGCACGACGCGCGACGCGATCGACCTTCCGCTGATCCTCGACGGCCGGCGCCTCGTGATCGTCGACACCGCTGGCATGCGCCGCCAGTCGAAGGTCGGGGAGTCGGTCGAGTACTACACGGCGCTGCGCTCGCAGCGGGCAGCGCAGCGCGCGGACGTCGCGCTCGTCGTCTGCGACGCGACCGACGGCGTCACCGCACAGGATCTGCGAATCGCCGAGCTGGCGATGCGCAGCGACTGCGCGACGCTGCTCGTGCTCAACAAGTGGGACATCCACCTGGAAAGGCTCGACCTCGACCACGAGCGCGCGCGCGTGGTGGACAAGCTGCGCCAGCGGCCGCGTGTACTGACAGCCTCGGCCACCAGCGGCCGCAACGTCGCGCGCCTGCTGAGCGAGACGATCGCGCTCGGCGACCGGCGTGCCGCGCGGATCCCGACGCCTGAGCTGAACCGCTTCCTCGCCGAGGCTGTGCAGGCGCGCCAGCCGCCGGCCACGCGTGGCCATCGCCTGAAGTTGCTCTATCTCACGCAGGTCGGCACGCGCCCGCCGCGCTTCGCCCTGCAGGTCAATTCGCGCGCGCGCATAACGCGCGACTACGCCTACTTCATCGAGAACCAGATGCGCAGCCGCTACGGCCTCGACGGCGTTCCGCTCGTGATCGACCTCGTGGAACGCCGCGATCGGCGCTCCGAGCGACGCTAGCTGCTTCGGTAAGGTGTGGCGCTCCGCCCCTCCCGATCCAGCGAAGGTGCTGCCAGTGAGTAAATCCGCCGAGACCGAGTACCTGTTCACGTCAGAGTCCGTGACGGAGGGGCACCCGGACAAGATCGCCGACCAGATCTCAGACGGCGTGCTCGATGCCGTCCTCGCCGACGATCCCTACGGTCGCGTCGCGTGCGAGACGCTCGTCAACACCGGCCTGATCGTCGTCTCCGGCGAGATCACCACGACCACCTATGTCGACATACCCGAGGTGGCGCGCGAAACGGTGCGACGCATCGGCTACCACGACGCCACGTTCGGCTTCGATGCCGACACCTGCGCGGTGATGAGCACGATCGACCGCCAGTCACCCGACATCGCGCGTGGCGTCGACAGCGCCTACGAGATACGCGCCGAGCATTCGACAGACCAGCACGACCTCGCCGGCGCGGGCGACCAGGGGATGATGTTCGGCTACGCGACGAACGAGACCGAGGCGCTGATGCCGCTCCCGATCTGGATCGCGCACCGTCTCGCCGAGCGGCTCGCGGAGGTTCGCAAGAGCGGGCTGGTGCCGTATCTGCGCCCCGACGGAAAGACCCAGGTCAGCGTGCGCTACCGCGACGGGCGGCCGGTCGCGATCGAGAAGCTCCTCATCTCAACGCAGCACGCCGACGGCGTCGACTGCGACGCGACGATCAAGCCCGACCTGTGGAACCACGTCGTGCGCCCCGTCCTGCCGGAGGACATGTACGACGCCGACGCGCTGCACGAGCACTTCCTCGTCAACCCGACGGGCCGGTTCGTGATCGGCGGCCCGCAGGGAGACTGCGGTCTCACCGGGCGCAAGATAATCGTTGACACCTACGGCGGCATGGCACGCCACGGCGGTGGCGCGTTCAGCGGCAAGGACCCCTCGAAGGTCGATCGCTCTGCCGCCTACGCGGCGCGCTGGGTCGCCAAGAACCTGGTTGCCGCCGGTATCGCCGACCGCCTCGAGCTACAGGTCGCCTACGCGATCGGGGTGGCCCACCCGGTGTCGATGATGGTCGAGACGTTCGGCACCGGTCGCCTGCCGCACACGCGGATCCTCGAGCTGGTCACTGAGCACTTCGACCTGCGCCCAGCAGCGCTCCGCGAGGAGCTGCGCCTGCACCGCCCGATCTATCAGAAGACGGCCGCCTACGGCCACTTCGGTCGCGACGATGACGACTTCACCTGGGAGCACACGAACAAGGCGGATGCCTTGCGCGAAGCGGCCGGGATCACCGTCGCCGTCGCCTGAGCCGGCCGCTCCACGCGCACAGGATCCGACGACGGGGATGACCGCAACGCCCGCTACGCTCGGCGCGTGGCCGCGATCGTCCAGGTCGAGCCGCTCACGAGCACGCGTGCGCTGCGTGGGCCGTTCGATTACGCCCTGCCGGATGAGCTGAGCGCGAGCGTCCGCGTCGGCTCGCTCCTGCGCGTGCCATTCGGCCGCCAGGAGCTGCTCGGCGTGGTCGTCGGACTCGTCGATCACAGCGAGATCGGACGCGAGCGGCTGCGAGCCCCAACGGCGACTCTCGGCGCTGACCTTCCGGTGGAGCTCGTCGAGCTCGCGGATTGGATCGCGCGCGAATACTGCTCGACCCGCGCCCGCGCGCTCGCGCTCGTGCTGCCGGCGACGCGCGCGAGCGAGCAGCATCGCCTCGTTGCCCAGCTCACGACGGAGGGCTCAGCTGCGCTGGCTGGCGCCCAGCGGCTGACGTCAAACCAGCGCGCGACGCTCGAGCGGCTCGCGCGCGGGCCGGCCCCGGCAAGCACGCTCGGCAGCGGACACGCCAGCCTGCGCCGCCTGCAGTCACGCGGTTTGCTCGAGCTCGACATCCAGGCCAAGCGCCGCATCCCGCAGCACACCCCGGTTGGCGCCCGCGGCAAGCCGCCGCAGCTCAACCACGCCCAGGCGCTGGCCGTTGCGGCGATCCGCGAGACGCCCATCGAGAACTGCCTGCTCTTCGGCGTGACCGGATCGGGCAAGACCGAGGTCTATCTGCGCGCGGCGGCGGCGACGCTCGAGCGCGGTCGCGGCGTAATCGTCCTCGTTCCGGAGATCGGGCTCACTCCGCAGACCGTGACGCGCTTCGTCGAGCGCTTCGGAGATACCGTCGCCGTGCTGCACTCAGGGCTCTCTGCCGGCGAGCGTCACGACGAGTGGCTGCGACTACGCCGCGGCGAAGCACGGGTCTGCGTGGGACCGCGCTCGGCGGTGTTCGCGCCGATCGAGCATCTTGGGTTGATCGTGATCGACGAGGAGCACGACTCCTCCTACAAGCACGAGGGCGACCCGCGCTACGACGCGCGCGAGGTCGCCGCGCGCCGAGCCCGGCAGAGCGGAGCCCTGCTGCTCGTCGGCAGTGCGACGCCGCGCCCGGAGAGCTACCTGATGATGACGAGCGTGCGGCTGCCCGAGCGCGCCGACGGCAGCCCCCTGCCGGGGGTCGAGGTGCTCGACATGCGCGACGCGCGCGGCGTGCTGCACGAGCAGACCGCGGCCGCGCTCGGCCAGCTGCGGCGCAGCGGCGGCAAGGGGATCGTCCTGCTCAATCGCCGTGGCTGGTCGAACTTCCTCTCCTGCCGCCACTGCGGCAAGGTTTGGGGCTGTCCCGAGTGCGACGTTGCGCTCGTGCTCCACCAGGCCGAGCGCGCGATCTCCTGCCATCACTGCGGCCACCGCGAGCGCGTGCCGGAGCGCTGCGATGTGTGCCACTCCGCGACCGTCGCGCGGCATGGGCTCGGCACCGAGCGGCTCGAGCACGAGCTCGCTGGCGCGCTCGGCGACCCGGAGTTTCCGATCTTCCGGCTCGACGCCGATGTCGCGTTGCGTGGAGCGCGTGCCGCGACCGTGCTGCGCCGTTTCGACGAGGCCCCGTCCGGACTGCTGATCGGCACGCAGATGGTGGCCAAGGGTCACGACTTCGAGGGGATCGCGCTCGGCGTGGTCCTCGACGCCGACGCGACGCTGCGCTTCCCCGACTTTCGCGCCGAGGAACGCACGTTCGCGCTGATCGCGCAGCTCGCCGGACGGACCGGTCGCGGTCGCACCGCCGGACGCGTGCTCGTCCAGACGCTCGCTCCCGACGCGCGGGCAATCGCATACGCGGCGCGCCACGACAGTGTCGGCTTCCTCGAAGGTGAGCTGGAGCGCCGCCGCGCGCTCAGCTACCCGCCGTACGGCAACCTGATCCGCATCATCTGCGCATCTGCGGCCGAGGGCCGCGCGCTGCCGGCCGCGCGCGAGCTGCGCGCTCGCCTGGCGCTTCCCGACGCACAGATCCTCGGACCTGCGCCCCTCTTCCG
>Ga0187771_10002498_pt1 | contig 12651 bp, 10 predicted proteins | sample 0116_SJ02_MP15_1_FD_133139 | JGI IMG/M metagenome (GOLD analysis project Ga0187771, IMG submission 133139) | Tropical peat soil microbial communities from peatlands in Department of Meta, Colombia - 0116_SJ02_MP15_10_MG | ecosystem: Environmental > Terrestrial > Soil > Wetlands > Peat | place... | reverse complement strand
GTCCGGGCGGCGTTCGCGCCTGCCCGAGCCCTGCCTTCCCACCGAAGCGAGAGGGAGTTCAGGAGGACGGTAGTGGAGGACAACGCCATCGCGACAGCCCCCAAGACCGGTAGGAGCCCATACATCCCCAGTCCGAACACGGGGACCAGCACCCCCGCCGCGATCGGGAGGAGCACGGCGTTGTAACCGACCGCCCAGAACAGGTTCCCCCGGACCCGGCTCACGATCCGTCGCGCGAAGCGGAGGGATCGGGGGACTCCCTCCAGATCCGACCGGACCAGGAGCACCTGACCGGTCTCCCGGGCCACCTCCGAACCGCTGCCAAGAGCGATCCCGAGGTCCGCCGCCGCGAGCGCCGCCGCGTCATTGATCCCGTCCCCCACGAACGCCACATGGTGACCCTGCTCCTGGTACTTCCGGACGACCTCGACCTTCCCCGCGGGGCTGACGTCGGCGTGCACGTCGGGGATCGACAGCTCGCGAGCCACCGCCGCAGCGGCTCGCGCATGGTCCCCGGTCACGACGGCGATCTCGACCCCTTGGGCGCGAAGGTCAGCGACCGCCGCCTGGGCCCCGGGGGCGAGGGGCGAACGGAACGCGAAGGCGCCGAGGGCGTGGCCGTCCCGGATAAGGACCGACCAGGACTCCCCTCGTGACTCCACGGACGAGGCCCAGGCGGCGAGCGGGGCCAGGTCGATCCCGAGCTCGGCGGCAGCGTCCCCTCGTACGAGCCCTACCGGACGCCCGGCCGCCTGCCCCTGGGGGCCCCGGCCCGGCTCGAGCCTGACCTGATCGACCCGCACGGGGCGAGCTCCCCGAAGCGAAGCGGCGCGCGTGATCGCCGACGCCAGGGGATGACGGATTCCTTCCTCCAGGCCCGCCGCGAGCCCGAGGAGGTCCGTCTCAGTGGCCGGTGCGACCGCCACGAGGCCGCTGACCTCCGGCTCTCCCGTCGTGAGGGTGCCGGTCTTGTCCATCAGGACGATATCGACCCTGGAAGCCTGCTCGACCGAGTCGCCTCCTCGGAACAGGATCCCTTCCTCGGCGGATCGGCCGGTGCCGACCAGCAGGGCGGCGGGCGTGGCGAGCCCGAAGGCGCAAGGGCACGCCGTCACCGCGACGGTCACGAAGACCAGGAGGCCCACTGTCAGGCTCGCGCCCGAGAGCACGTACCACCCGAGACCGGCGCCGATGGCTACGGCCAGCACGAACGGGACGAAGACCGCCGCGAGACGATCGGCTCGTCGCTGCAGGGGGACCCGGGCGAGCTCCGCATCCTGGAGGAGCTGTCCGACATGGGCCACGAACGTATCGGGGCCGGTGGAGGCGACCTCGACCCCCAGGGGACCCTCGACGTTGAGCGCGCCGGCGAGGACGCGGTCGCCCGGTCCCTTACGGACCGTCATCGGCTCGCCGGTGAGGAGCGCCTCGTCGACCGTGCTCCTCCCCTCGCGGACCGTCCCGTCGGCCGGGAACCGCTCGCCGGGAGGGACCCGGACGACTTGCCCCGCACGGAGCTCGCCGACCTGGATCTGCCGCGGTGTGCCGTTCTCCAACAGTTCGGCCGTCGTGGGCAGCATCTCCGTCAAGCGCCGGAGGGCCGAGCCGGCCCGGCGGCGGGTCAACTGTTCGAGGTAGTTGCCGGTCAGGATGACGGTCACGATCAGGGCCGACGCGTCAAAGTACGTCGCGGTGGGCAGGCGGCCCGGCGTCGCCAGGACGGCCACGCTGTAGGCGAAGGCCGCGGAGGTTCCCGTGGCGATGAGCAGGTCCATGTTCCCGGTCCTCTGGCGGACCGCGTCGCGAGCCCCTCCGTAGAAGCTGGCGCCGGCGTAGAACTGTACCACCGCGGCCAGGACCCCGGCGAGGACGGCGCTATGGGGGAGCGGAGAGGTCCAGGTGAGCACGACGATGACGGCGGAGAGCGGCCAGGCGACCGCCAGCCGACGCGCAAGCCTTCGGCGTGCTGCTTCCGGAGCTGCGAACGACGCGAGGCACCCGCCCGAGCAGAAGAAGTAGGTCCGGTTGTCCCGGACCAGCCGGAGCGCCGTGTCCCCCTCGTCGACGGACATGCCGCAGACCGGGTCCGTGGCCATCGACCTCTCCGTCCTTCCCTGCCGAACGCCCCCGAGCCCTGTCACGCCGAGACGACCAGGCCGTCGGCGATCCTCCCTGCCTCCACGAGCCGAGGGCTATTAGGAGCACGACACGGCTCCGGCGAAAGCCTAAGGGGCTTCCCGCCTGGGTCGAGCGATGGTCGAGGGGTTGTCCCCCACCGAGGTTGAGCGGCGCCTCCGCGACGGCCCTGCCGGGCCGGTCCTCCTGGATGTGCGGGAACCGTTCGAACGCGGCCTGGCCCGGATCCACCCTTCGGTCCACATCCCGATGCAGGAGATCCCGGGGCGACTCTCGGAGATCCCCCGGGACCGGCCGCTGATCGTCTATTGCCACACGGGGGTCCGGTCCGCGATGGTTGCCGGCTTCTTGGAGCAGCGGGGGTACCGGCAGGTAGCGAACCTGAACGGAGGGATCGATGCCTGGTCGCGCGAGGTCGACCGTCGGGTTCCCCGCTACCCGTGAACCCCCCCCCCGAGGTCACAGCGACGACGGTCGCGGTCGATCTCCTCACCCTCGAGGGCTGTGCCGGAGGGTTCGTCGTCCCGCGGGTCCCCGACCTCGGTGGAACGACCACGCTCCTCCCGAGGGGGTCGGTGCAGGGAGCAGCGCGAAGGGCCGATCTAGGGAACCTACCGCCGTCAGCGCGGATCGGTCCAGACCCGCCCGGTCGGGGGACCTGAGCAGTCTAACGGTGGCGGGCCGGGGCTTCCGTCCGACCGAGGATCTCCACGTACGCGCGCATCTTCCAGTACGTGTCGAGGAACTCCTGCCCCCGCGGCGTGATATCGTAGACCGGGCGGCCGTCCAGCTCCTCCGAGCGAAGGAGGCCGAGCGCCAGCAGCCGGTCCAGAAACGTCCGGAGGCGATCGACGGGCATGCCGACGCCGTAGGAGACGCGCGTGATCCGCGCGCCGCCTTGGTATCGCTTCACGACCTCCAGCACGATCGCGTAGAGGTCGGTCGCCTCGCGGCGTCGCGACGGGGCGCCGTTCCTCGGTCCGCCGAGGGCCATCGACCGAGAGCCTCCCGCGGTCCTACAGCGGGAAGGGGTCGAGGCGATCGACCTTCCGCGGCGGGGTCCTCACTTGGGCCCCGTGCCCGGTCTCGACCGAGCCCGAGTAGACGACCTCCTCCGCCGTCGCGTCATCGCCGAGCCGGACCGAGCCCCCGACGACCCGCCGGGCCTCGGTACGGTCGCCGAGCCGAATGCTGTCGCCGTACACGTCCTGGACGCGGGCCCGGCTCCCGATGTCGACCTCGCCTCCGACCAGGGGGCCCGAGGCTCGGGACCTCCGGTCCAAGCGGATGCGGCGGGCCTTGAGACCTTCTTGGGTCGCGACGGCCCCTCCGATGTCGGCGGTCCCGGAGAACACCGCTCGCTTCGCTGTGAGCCGGCCCCCGACCTCGAGGTCAGCCCCCTCGAGCTGCTCCCCGACGACGATCGCCCCTCCCACCTCGACCCTCCCGTCGAGCCGGAGCGCCCCGCGCACGTCGAACTTGCCGCCGACCTCGACGGCGCCGCCGGAGCCGTTGCCGTCAATCGACCCGATCCCGCCGACCTGAAGTTTTCCGAAGGTGAGGTCGCCCAGGGTCGACAGCTTCCCGCCGACCTCGACGCCCTTTCCGCTCGAGCCCGCGGCGAGCTCGGCGAACCCGCCGACCTCCAGGGAGCCGAACGTGAGCGGGGCGGTGGAACGGAACCGACCCCCGACCTCGATCGAGGAACGCACGGTACCCCCCTTGACCTCCGCCGACCCCCCGGCCTCGAGGGTGTCGAGGTCGACCTCACCGACCTGGAGCCAGCCGCCGGTCTCGACCCGACGGGCCTTCAACGGGCCGGTGAGGGCGAACCGACCCCCGACCGCGACCCGGTCGGCCTCCAGCGAAGAGCCGCCCTCTAGGCTCCCCCCGACCTCGAACTCCTCGGCCCGCGCCGCCCCACGGACTCGGAGACGACGGTCGACCGAGACGGTCTTCGCGGAGAGGGTCCCCTGCACCTCGATCGAGCTCTCCCGGCCCTCGAGCTCTTCGTGGACCAGGAGGTCCCCTGCGAACGTCGCCTCTCCTTCGTCGACCCGGAGGTCGCGGCACTCCACGGGGCCGGCGAAGGCTGCGTCCCCCCGGCAACGGATGGCGCCGGAGACGACCAGACGGCCCTCCGCCTCGATCCGGGCCCGCGGCTCGACGGTGAGGTCGCCGTCCACGGTTCCCAGTCGCACGGAGCTCCCCCGAGGCACACGTTGCTCGCTCACGACCGGGGGAGAGGTGGTGGGACCTAAAGGCGTGCGTCACCACCGGTGAGCACCGGCCGTGGCGCCGAGGCGGAGCAACAGCTAAGCCCGGGGACCAATCGCGCCGGGGTGGACGACTCGCTCGGGGCGGTCCGGCGGGAGGTCATCGCGTGCCGGACCTGCCCCCGTTTGGTCGCCTACCGCGAACGCGTGGCACGTGAGCCGCGGCGAGAGTTCCGCGGAACCTCGTACTGGGCCCGGGGCGTCCCCGGGTTCGGCGACCCCCGGGCACGGCTGGTCGCGGTCGGCCTTGCCCCGGCCGCGCACGGCTCGCACCGCACCGGCAGGGTCTTCACCGGCGACCGATCGGCGGCGTTCCTGGTCCGGGCGTTCCACGCCGCGGGTTTCGCGAACCGGGCGACGTCCGTCGCTCGCGGGGACGGGCTCGTCTACCGAGACCTCTACGTCACCGCGGCCGTCCGGTGCGCACCACCCGGCAACCAGCCTTCCTCGTCCGAGGCGGCGAACTGTGCCCCGTATCTCGAGCGGGAGCTGCACCTGCTCCCCGACGCCCGCGCGGTCCTCGCCCTCGGCGGCTTCGCCTGGGGGGCAGTGAAGGCCGCCGCGGCCCGGGTCTACGGCGGGGAGGTCCCGCGGCAGCCGTTCGGCCATGGCGCTTGTGTTCCGCTCGGCCCGGGACGGCCGATCCTCTGGGCGTCGTTCCATCCTTCGCCCCAGAACACGAACACCGGGAAGCTGACCGAACCGATGCTGGTGGGTCTCCTGAGGAGGATCCGCGACTCCTTCGACACGACCCCGGTCCCGGGCCGAGGAGCGAGGTAGGGTTTGCCGAGGAACGACGGTCCCCGGGGGTCCTTCGAACTCCTGGCGCGGGACGGCCTAGCGCGCCTCGGGCACCTCGAGACCCCTCACGGTCGGCTCGACACACCCGCGCTCCTACCGGTCGTCCACCCGGACCCGGCCCGGCAGAGCTGCCCCCCCGCCGAGATGGCGCGCCGCTGGGGGGTCCGAGCCGTGATCACCTCGGCGTACATCACCTGGAGAACGCCGCCGCTCCGAGAGGTGGCGGAGCGGGACGGGGTCCACCGCCTCCTCGGGTTCGACGGGGTCGTCATGACCGATTCCGGGGCGTTCCAGCAACACGCCTACGGTTCGGTCGAGGTCGGGGCCGACGAGATCCTCGCCTTCCAGAACCGCATCGGCTCGGACATCGCCACGGTGCTCGACGTCTTCACCGAGCCGGACGCCACCGAGGACGGGGCGAGGGAAGCGCTCCAGAGGACGCTCGAGCGCGCGAAGGCCGCCCGTGCGGCGCGTCCGGGCCTCCTCGCGGTGCCGGTCCAGGGGGGCTCGTTCCCCGGGCTCCGGGCCGAATCGGCCGCCGGGGCCAGCCGGCTCGGGGACGTCCTCGCGGTCGGCGGGGTCGTTCCGCTCTTGGAGCAGTACCGGTTCGCGGAGCTCGCCCGGGCCGTCGCCGCGGCCCGGCCCGCCCTCGCCCCGGAGGCGGCGGTCCACCTGTTCGGGACCGGCCACCCCATGACGTTCGCGTTCGCCGCGCTGTTCGGCGTGGACCTGTTCGATTCGTCGGCGTACCACAAGTTCGCGCGCCGGGGCAAGCTGCTCTTTCCAGAAGGGACGGTCGACCTCGACGCAGTCCGCGAAGCGACCTGCTTCTGCGGGCTCTGCGCCGAACACCCGCTCACGGAGGTCGCTAGGTGGCCGACCGAGCCCCGGGAGGCCCAGGTCGCGAGGCACAACCTCCTGGTCTCCCTCGAGGAGATCGGGCGGGTCCGCCAAGCGATCCGACAGGGCACGCTGTGGGAGCTCGTCGAGCGTCGCTCGGCCGCGCACCCGGCCCTGCAGGCGGGGCTCCTGGCCGCGACCGAGCGGCCCGAGCTGTTCTGGCCGACGGAGCCCGAGAGCCGACGCGCGTTCCGGGAGACGGGACCCTGGAGCGCCCGTCGTCCCGTTGCGGTCCGCTTCGTCACCCGGTTAGCGGCGTACGTCGCCGGGGGTAAGGAGGCGCGGGAGCTCACGAGGATCCGCCTTCGCCCTGAGTACCTGCGGCGCGTGCCGACCGAGGACCGCTCGGGCGCCCCCGTCGAGTGGACGTGCCCGACGCCCTGGGGTCCGGTCCCCGCGGAGCTCACCGAGCTCTACCCGGTGGGGCCGTACCTCGGCGTGGACGAGTTCGCTCGGCCGCGGCCCAGCCTCAGCCCAAGCGACCTTTCTCGCTGGCTCTCTGGGGCCGCCGGCGACCTCGACCTCGGACGGGACTGGGGCCTGGCGTGGACGGCTCGCCAGGTCGAGCGGCTGCTCCGTTGGCAGTTCGGCCCCCTCGTCGCCGAGTCTCTCGCTCCCCGCCTCACCGCGGAGCGCTCCGTCCGGACCGGGCGTCTGCGCCGCATCCGTTCCGGGGAGCAGACGGCGTTCGTCCTGGGGAACGACGCGCTCCCCCGGCCGACGTTCTTCGGGGCCCGACTCCTGCTCGGGGTGCTGCCGGCCGGCCGGGGAAGGGTCACCGTGGACCGCGATGCCGCTCCGTTCGTCCGCGAAGGACGGTCGCTCTTCTCGAAGTTCGTCGTCTCCGCGGACCCAGCGCTCGTCCCGGACGCGAGCGTCCTGTTGGTGGACGAGGACGACGGCCTCCTCGGTGTCGGCCGTCTGTTGCTCTCCCCGTGGGAGATGGAGCGATTCCGACGCGGGGTCGCCGCCTGGGTCACCTCCCATGCGGCGGGGCCGTCGGGTCATCCCGCGGAGGGGGAAGCGCGGGACGACGAACGCGACGACCTCCCGGAATAGTTCCTCGGGGCCCTACGGAGGCGCCCGCGACAGGGGTTACTTCGACCGACGCGCCTTCGGGGCTCGGGCCAGCCCCGTAGGCGCAGGCTTTTTGCGGCCGGAACGAGCTAAACCGGAATGACCACTCATCGGACGGCCGATGACCCAGACGTTCCTCCTCCTGCAGCTGAGCAGCGAGGGCTCGCCGTACTCGGAGGTCGCGGACGTTCTCGAGAGCCTCGGGTTCCGGGCCGAGACCGATGGCTACGACTTCGTCTATGACTGGGGTCGCCGCGCCACCGTTCGCGAGACGCTCGAGCTCGCCGACCGGGTCCAGGCCGCGCTCAAGGGGCTTCGGGTCGCCTTCCGCGTGGAATCGACCGAGGAGTGACGGAGCCGGGGGGCTCGCGCCCCCGATATATCCTGCCGCCCCGTCGCGGTCCGATGGTCGTCCTGGGGATCGAGTCGACCGCGCACACGGCGTCGGTCGGGATCGTGGACGAGGGAGCCCGGACCCTGGCCCTCGCCTCCTCGATGTACCGGCCGGAGCGTGGGGGGATCCACCCGCGGGAGGCCGCGAACCACCATGTCGACCTCCTTCCCGAGCTGGTCCGCAAGGCCCTATCGGACGGCCACGTCCGGCCGGCCGACATCGACGCCGTCGCCTTCGCTCAGGGCCCCGGGCTCGGCCCCTGCCTACGGGCGGGTGCGACCGTTGCCCGCATGCTCTCGATGGCGTGGCGCCGGCCTCTCGTTCCCGTCAACCACTGCGTAGCGCACGTGGAGATCGCCCGGGTCCTCAGCGGCATGGACGATCCGATCCTCCTGTACGCGAGCGGAGGGAACACGCAAGTGATCGCTCACTTCCGGGGCCGGTACCGGGTCCTCGGCGAGACGCTGGACGTCGGGATCGGGAACTTCCTGGACAAGCTCTGGATCGAGTTCGGGGGGAAGTTCCCCGGGGGCCCTGCCCTCGAGCGGGAGGCGTTGGAGGGCCGGGAGCTCCACGCGTTGCCGTACTCGGTGCACGGCATGGACGTCGCGTTCTCCGGCATGATGACGGCCGCGCTCGCGCTCCACGCCAAGGGCGTCCCTCGCCCCGACCTCGCCTACTCCGTAGAGGTCACCGCCTACGCGATGTTGACGGAGATCACCGAGCGGGCGTTGGCCCACCTCCGGGGCCAAGGCGTGGTCCTCGGCGGAGGGGTCGCGTGCAACGAGCGGCTCCGAGGGATGGTACGGGCGATGGTCGAGGGGCGGGGAGGGACGATGTACGCGCCGCCCCGGAACGTGTGCGTCGATAACGGGGCGATGATCGCCTGGACGGGCCTCCTCGCCCACCGTGCGGGCGTCTCCGTGCCGATCGGCGCGTCGGCGGTGGAACCGCGCCAGCGCACCGACCTGGTTCCGACGCCGTGGCGCCCTTCGGGGGCCTCCGGGGCGAGCCGGTCCTCGGAGAGCCGCTGCCCCACGGTCGCGTAGATGGCGGCCCCGGAGCCTGAGCGGGTCGACGTCCTCGTCGTGGGGGCCGGCCCTGCCGGGTCGACCGCCGCCCGGCGGCTCGCCGAGAGAGGACATCGGGTCGTCGTCGTCGAGGAGCACGCTCGGGTCGGCCACCCGGTCCAGTGCGCCGGACTCGTCTCGGCCCGCGCGCTCGAGCTCTCCGGGGCCGCGGCCACGGTCGTGCGGGAGGTGCGAGGAGCGACCGTCTTCGGTCCGAGCCTCCGGTCCGTCGGATTCCGCGCCTCCGATCCCCGAGCGTTCGTGATCGACCGGGCGGGGCTCGACATCCACCTCGCGGACCGCGCGGCCCGGGCCGGAGCGGAGTTCCGGACCGGGACGCGGTTCGACGCCCGGCTCGGGGAGGAGCCCCGGGGGGTCCGGGTCCGCCTCCACGGGCCGGACGGGAACGACCGTACGCTCGTCGCGCGCCTCGTCATCGGGGCGGACGGGGTGACGAGCGCGGTCGCCCGGGCGTTCCGGCTCCGCCGGCCGGTGGAGATCCTCCCGGCGTTCGAGGCCGAGTTCCCGGAAAGCCCCGGGGACCCGGAGACGGTCGAGGTCTACCTCGGGCGCTCGATCGCCCCCGGCCTCTTCGGTTGGTGGATCCCCGATGGCCGCGGCGGCGCCAGGGTAGGCGTGGCGGCCGACGCCGACGGCACGCCGGCTCGTGTCTATTTCGACCGGCTCCTCGCCGCGCTCGCCCGGCGGTTCGGACGAGCCTTATCGAACCCGACGGCGTTCATCGCGGCAGGGATACCGATCGGACGGCTCCCGAAGTGCGTCGGACCCCGGGTCGTCCTCGTGGGCGACGCGGCGGCCCAAGTGAAACCCCTCTCCGGGGGAGGGATCTTCACGGGGATGCGGGCCGCGGAGCTCGCCGCGGGGGTTGCCCACGAGGCGCTGGTGGACGACGAGCTCGGGGAACGACGCCTGGCGGAGTACCCGCGCCGGTTCGACGCGGAGCTGGGCGAGGAGTTCCGTCGGGCGCTCTATCTCCGCCGCCTCTTCTGCCGGCTCACGGACCCTGAGCTCGACAAGCTGGTCGACGTCCTGAGGGATAGCCACCTCGGGGGGACGATCGTCGCCTTCGGCGACATCGATTTCCCCAGCCACGTCGCGCGTCAGCTGTTGCGGGAGTCCCCGGGGCTCTTGCGGCTCGTGCCGAAGGCGCTCGGGGCGTTCGTGGCGCCCGGCGCCGGGTCGTTCGCCGTGCCGCCCCTGGAGCCGGGACCCTTGCGGAAGTAGGCCCACCCCCCCACTCCGACCAGGATGAGCCCCACGGCGATGAGCGCCCCGATCGCGAAGGGCCAGTCGGACGGGGCGACGTAGACGGCCGTCTCGGGGACCACGCCCGAGACCCCCAGTCGGGTGAGGTTGAGCGTCGCAGAGCCACCGGGGCCCGTCGTGGCGTTCTCCCAGGTACTGTCGTTGAACCATCCCCGGGACTTGAACAGGTAGTCTGAGTTGTTCGCACGGAACGACAGCTCGGTGCGGATCGCATACGTCCCGGCCGGGGTGGAGACCGAGGTGAGCACCGTCACGGCCCCCGAGTACGACGTCCCCGGAGCGAGGGAGGAGAGCGAGACGTCCACCCTAGGACCCGAGACGCTCCCGTTGTCGAGCACTGGCGCGTCCACGAGAGGCCCTTGCACGACCGAGTTCCCGGGGTAGCCGTTGAACGCATAGACGTCGAAGTCGAGGCTCACGACCGCCAGCGGGAAGAACGAGGCGGGATCGGAAAGGCGGAAGCTGAGGGTCGCGGAACCCCCTGGGCCGATCGAGGGCGCGCTGAGGTTCGAGAGGACCTCGCGATCGAAGCCGAGGGGGGGTGTCGGCTCGGAGGCCGCCTGGACCGGCGTCGGGATCGCCAAGAGCGCGAGCCCAGCCACCGCGAGGACCGTGAGCGACAGCCAGAGGCTTCCACCCCGGTACCAGCTACGCATAGGCCTCCCCTCCGGTACCTCCGCCTGCGGCTATCCCCACGAGACGTAGGACGCGCGCCACCGGGACGGCCTCCACGCTGCGAAACGCCCGCCTTTCCGGTGCGACCGAGCGACGCGTCGGGCCGGGGACCGTCATTCTAGCCCGAGCCGGCGACGGAGCGTCCTCTCCTCCCCCGGGTTCAGCTTCGCGATCTCCTCGTTCAGGTGTACAACCCCGGCCGGGCCGAACATCGCGACGACGCCCCGAAGGAGGGTCCTAAGGTATTTCTGCTCCACCTCCGCGGACCGGTAGACGTACCGTTCTCCGCCCTGGCACGACTCGCTCCGCCGGCGGACCAGGCCCCGCGCATAGAGCCGAGCCAGGATCGTCGCCACCGTGGTGTAGGCGAGGTGCAGGCCACGGCGTTCGAGCGCGACCCGGACGTCGCGGGCAGGGGCCTCCCCGAGCTCCCGCACGGCTACAAGCACCTCGGTCTCGAGCGAACCGAGCACGACGGTCCTTCCCGCGCGACATGGGGAGGACGCTCCTTAAGTCGGACGTCCGACAAGAACGAACGAGTACGAGTTCGTCCGGAACCGTCCGGTCCCCGGCGTACTCGCCACCGGCTCGTCGGGGACTCCCGACGATACCGTTAACTCGCGGACTCCTGTTCGCGCCGCCCGTGGGGCCTCAGCCGAAGGCGCCGCAGACCATCCTCGACCTGATCGGGGGGACCCCGGTCGTTCCGCTCGGTAAGGTGACGGACGGCGCGCCGTACCGGATCCTCGCCAAGCTCGAGTTCCTCAACCCGGGCGGGTCCGTCAAGGACCGCATCGGGGTCGCCATGATCCGCGAGGCCGAGCGGGACGGCCGTCTTCGCCCCGGGGGGACGATCGTCGAGGCGACGAGCGGGAACACGGGCGTCGGGCTCGCCCTGGTCGCGGCCGTCCGCGGCTACCGCATGATCATCGTCATCCCCGACAAGATGAGCTCGGAGAAGATCCGCCTGCTGCGCGCGTACGGCGCGCGGGTCGTCGTCACCCCGAGCGGGGTCCCGCCGGACCACCCGATGAGCCACTACTCGGTGGCCCAACGGATCGCCCGGGAGACCCCGGGGGCGTTCTACACCGACCAGTACTCCAACCCCGTCAACCCGGATGCCCATTACCGAACGACCGGGCCGGAGATCGAGCGAGAGCTCGGGAGCGGGCCGGCCGCGGTCGTCGGCACGGTCGGCACCGGGGGAACGGTGACCGGGGTCGGAAGATACTTCAAGGAGCACCGGCCGGACGTGCGCATCGTGGCGGTCGACCCGGTCGGCTCCGTCCTCGCCACGGCATACCGGACCGGGACCCCTTCGGCGGTGGCCCCGTACCTGGTCGAGGGGATCGGCGAGGACATGATCCCCAAGACGCTCGACTTCCAGGTGATCGACGAGTTCGTGGAGGTCAACGACCTCGACTCGTTCGTCATGGCCCGGCGGCTGGCCCGGGAGGAGGGCCTGCTGGTGGGCGGCTCCTCGGGCTCGGCCGTCGCGGGGGCGCTGAAATGGCTCTCGAGCCGGCCCCTGCCGGAGGGGGCGACGGTACTGGTCATCCTGCCGGACTCGGGGGACCGCTACCTATCGAAGTTCTACTCGGACGACTGGATGCGCGAGAAGGGGTTCGTGGACGCCGCCGCGACCGCCCGCGAGCTCCTCGAACGGAAGGCGCCGATGCCGCCGCTGGTGGCGGTGGCGCCGACGACCGTCGTGAGGGAGGCGCTCGCTCGCCTCCGGGAGTACTCCGTCGCCCTTCTCCCGGTCCTGCGCGGCTCCGACAACCTCGGCACCGTTCGGGAGGACGAGGTCCTCCGCCGGCGGCTCGAGGACGGGACGGTGCTCGACCGGTCGGTGACGTTCGCGCTGAGCCCGCCGCTCCCCGAGGTGAGGTCGGACGCCCCGATCGGGGAGCTCCTCCACACGCTCCGGGAGGAGCCGGCGGTCCTCGTCCGCGACCCGACCAACAAGGCCCCCGTCGGCGTCTTGACCCGGCACGACCTCGTCGGCTTCCTCTCGGAGGGGGAGGGAACCCGT
>Ga0187771_10002496_pt1 | contig 12653 bp, 7 predicted proteins | sample 0116_SJ02_MP15_1_FD_133139 | JGI IMG/M metagenome (GOLD analysis project Ga0187771, IMG submission 133139) | Tropical peat soil microbial communities from peatlands in Department of Meta, Colombia - 0116_SJ02_MP15_10_MG | ecosystem: Environmental > Terrestrial > Soil > Wetlands > Peat | place... | reverse complement strand
GAAAAGGGCTCTGGACCCATAATATCGGATGATGATGCGTCCATGCCCGCTGATCAGTTCCCTATGACCGACTTCGGCTGAAGATACGACCTCAGAGATATGATTTTCAGCCCTGGGGCATAAAAATTGAAGCCGGATCTGCGAGATTTCAGCCAGAGCTGATTTGATTTCGCGAAAAGAGCCGGCGACCCAATTATCGTCCACTAGCAGGGAGCACGTGAGATCAGTTAGACACGTGCATTCCCGGGTAATAATGAGGCTCTGTTGGCCGCTGGCATCCTTGCACCTCCGGACCGGCTCATGAGCGCTGACAATGATCTTCAAATGCCCTCCCGACTTTCACCAATATCGGCTTCTCCATCTTCTTGAAAATATGTTATTATTTATTGCCATAAAGGGGTTAATCTCCGTGGGCATTTACCCCCCATCAACTCACTCAGCGGCGATGCCCCGCAGTTTAATCCACGTCAGACTCGGCCTCGGCCCGGGGTCGGAAATTTCCAAATCTGGAGAGAAGGTATGAGTCGAACATCAAAGAGGAAAATATTGGTGTTTGCGACTGTCTTTATGCCCTTCGCCATCTTTCTCTTCGGAGCTCAATCAGAAAAGAAGCCCGCTTCGGCTCAGGAATCGAAGTTTAGCAGCTATACTGGCGGCGCCACAGTGCCGGTCGGGGGGCAGACTGGCAATTATGAACGGGTTTTGCTTTCCCCTCCGGAAGAGGGGATGTTGGCTGGCGATACTTGGGAAATGAATTTTGATGTTTTTATCAAACTTAGCGAACTCCCTCTCGACGAACGCTGGAAGATAATAAAGCGCAATCTCGGGGTGTCGCCAGACGAAAGCAAAGATTGGTTTGTTTGGTCAGACGTCATGGATGCTATCCTGGAGCAGATCAGCATGCTAAATAAACTTCCCCCTGAGAAAGATCCGAAGATCCCCGCGTTCAGGCTTCGGGTCGGCTTCCCAGGGAAAGACGCTTCTGCCAATGCCAAGCCTGACGTGGCTCTGACCTTTAACTCCGCTGAAACTGACGAGCTGTTCGACAAAGCAGCAAAGACCAATTTCGAAATGGAGTTGCAAAAAAAATTTTAGACATGCTTACTGGTGTCGAAGGCTTTGTGACTGTTGAATCCAATCAGGAAGGGCACCCCCTAGCGCCGATAGATGTTCAAGGGTACTTGCATAGCATTAGGCTCGAATTGTTTGAAAAGGATAAGAACGGCCAAGAGATTAACGAGACAGGTGAGTTTGCGTTAGATGACCGTGGCTATTTTCGAATTCCGCAAAAAAACGTACACGACATAGATCCCGATTTTGGCAGCGATTATTGGCTCCGGGCGACATGCGGCAATAACGAATTCGAGACGTGCTACGTGCCTACGAGACGGGATATGCTGACTCGTGTGGATGTGACGTTTAAAGCTCCTCCTCGGCCTGCTCCCGGAAGCCCTGATGAAGCGAAAAAAAGAGCGGCAGGGGGGCTTTCCGCGGGAAATTTGCTTGAAGCACCTTCTGCCATATCAACTTTGTTTCAACAGTTTGCGGCTGGACATTTTTTGCTGGCGGGATTGATGCAGCGACTGCCGCAGAACCCGGGCCTTCATATAGGAGTTGTGCATGTCAAGGACTCCGGTCTGCAGGTCCTCTGGTCAGTGCGGTTTTATCTGAAAGCTCCGGTGCAGGACCGATCTCCTCGTTTTGTTTCAAAGGGGATGATACGACTGCAACGCTTGACGCCCAAGAGTTTCAAAGGTGCGGCGCGTCCCCATTACATAAAGATTGTATGGTCCGGACACGCAGATGCGACTCAACTCGACCTCGCCTCACGACGCATTATAAAATTCCCTCTGGGATTTGACGCAGGAATCGTACCCTCTGTTAAAACGTACGTCTATACTGCGGGCCTAAGCCTTAAGCCGATTTCCCTTATCGAGTTGTATGCCGGTGTCGGGTTCCGCAAAGGATATCCGACGTCGTTCGTCTATGGGATTACCCTTGATGTTGAAGATATCCTGGGGTTTCTGTTCGGAAAGATCACAAAGACGGAACCGATCAAGGAACCGACAAAGTCCGCAACGAGCGCTCCCTCGGCAAGCGAGAGTGGTCAACAACCCAAACACGCTCCCTAAGAAGAAAAATGAACCTGCCAAGACTGAAGAATTTAAGGATCGGGAAGACGCCGATCTATTGAATCCAGGGTCAGGAGGTTAACGATGCGTAAAGGAACCATGGTGGAACGTTTGGCGTTTACGTGCTTTTTGGCCATAACGTTCCTGTTGGCGACCGCGCCGACAATCGCCAGGGCGCAAACACGGCGCGCCGTTCTGGTGGGTATCGATCATTATGTCGTCACGTACAAAGAGGTTAATAAGCCAAATCCTAAATCGTATTGTGCGCTGGAGCGATTGCCATTGAAAGGCCAAGGACAGCGGGAGACTTTTGGCGACCTGGATGGAGCCACGAACGACGTCAAATCCATCAGAACGATTCTCGTCGACAGATTAGGATTCGACCCGAAGAACATCGTCGTGCTGCTCGATCAGGAGGCTACCGCGGATGCCATACTCTGCAGCATTCGGCGTCAGCTCATCGAAGCTGCCCAACCTGGCGACATGAGCGTGTTCTATTATGCAGGTCACGGTTCGCGCATTCGAAACACAAGAACGGACCAGCCTGACGGTTATGATCAGACCATCGTGCCGGCAGATTCCTGGCGTGGCACCCCAGACATCCGGAATAAGGAATTGGTCCGCCTTTTTCGCGAAGCGGCGGCCAAGGGGGTAATTCTGACGGTCATTGCCGACAGCTGTCATAGCGGAGCTATTGGCCGCGGCCCGTTGACGAGCGCCGGGAAGGCGCGCATGCTCGATCCCGATTCTCGTTATGTTGAGGATCCTCCTGACTGCGGCCCCGACGGCAAGCCGCTGCCGAAACCTGAAGACATCTATGACAACATCCTTGTTTTTTCTGCAGCCGCGCGCGATGAATGTGCGTGGGAGCACCCTGGCGACGTCAGCCACGGGCTTTTCACCTGGGCCCTGACCAAGGTGTTGAACGAATACCCTGATGAACGGGCAGACATTGTTTTGCAACGGGTGATCTCGCTCATGCGGCAGGAAAGGCCCGATCAAGAGCCGTGGCTGGACGGCAAAGGGCAGAAGAGCATGACGCTATTCGGCCAGCGGACGACGGCGGGGGGCGGCGTTGCGGTTGCGGTGGCGGGGGTCTCGGAAAAAGACATCACGCTCAACGGCGGGACGGCCGTCGGTTTATATAAAGACTGCGAGCTAAAAAAATTCACTCACAACCAGACGGAGGCACCCGTACGGCTTCGAGTCACGGACTCCTCATTAGCCGTGGCTACGGCTGAGGTCATCGACGGCAGAATCGAGACAGTCCATACAGGTGATCTCTTTGCCATCGATAAATGGGTGGTTCCTGAGAGAAACACATTGCGTGTCTGCATCGCTCAGGCACATCTGCCGTTTGCCACCATTCAAACTTTTGCCGGCAAGATGGAGCCCGTGCGTGCGTCGAGTGCGCTGGTTTGGGTCGACGACCCGAGTGTGATTCCACCCACCCATATCATGAGCTGGGATGGGAGCCAGTGGAAACTCGATGCCACGGACCCGAAAGGCTCGACGATCATGCTGGGGAAGGATCCTTCGCCGGCCGAGGTGTTAAAAGCACTTCCTGCCAAACCGATGCCGAGACTCTTTCTGTTGATGCCCCCGGCCACGGAGGTCGTCGATAATATCCAACTTGGGGAAGGCACTCCGAACAACGCCGTATGGGTGCAGAAAGGGCCATCCGGAGCTCATTACCTGCTTGTAGGGCGAGCCGGAGCGAGAGCTGTGGAATATGCCTGGATCCGCCCTAATATGACTGAAGAGCAAGCACGCCGCAAAGAAGATGCGATGCCATTGAAAAGCGATTGGATCTCTGTGTCCAAAAGGGAAGACGCGGGGGAAAGCGCGAAGAACCTGCGAGAACTGGCGTTGCGGGTGGCTAGGCTTCATGCTTGGCTCAGTCTTGAGAGCCCGCCTCCTCCGCCTGATAAGCCGATTTTCCCTTACTATTTGGCTTTCCAGGACAAAGCTACAGGCGAGCTGTTTCGTGTGGGCAAAATGCTCGTTGGCAAGAAATATGAAGCGGTTCTGGAAGCCGATCCACGATTGATCAGGCAGTATTCCGATGCGGCGGATGTGCCTAGGCGCTACATCTATTTAGTACATATTGACGAGTGGGGCAAATCCGTCGTCCTCTTCCCCAGTCTGGAGGCAGGTGCTGAAGGCAACCACTTGCCCTACTACGCTGAAGCTGCGCAAGAAAAGCTGAAGGAAACCATCTCGCTCTACGAGTGTGACGTGGACACAGCGACCCCCGATACCTATTATCTCTTGGTTGCTGATAAGCGCCTGCCTGACCCGAGTGTGCTAGAGGTCGAAGCCTTTAGAAGTGAACAGGCGGGGGCGCGGGGCGGTTCGGATCCGCTTAGCCAGTTACTCGTGAACACGGGATCGGCCACGCGTGGAATTAAGAGCCCGCCGGTTTCGCCGAACTGGTCGATCGAAAAAGTAACCATTCAGTGCGTGGAAAAATGATCGCGGCGAGCGTTCTTCTGTAAGCGAGGAAGATGAAAGGGGCTACTTTCAAGTTTACCGGCGTTCGAGGCGCGGCGGATCATATCTTCGAATGGAGAGGATGAGGTGTATCTTCTCTGTAACGATCAAACCGACCTGTTATCCTCGGCGATCCAAGCGCAGCAACGTCCGGCCCGCTTGGAATATATTATTGTCAGTGCTCAGTTTTGTTCATCTCCCCTAAGCTCAATATGAGGAGCATAAGAGGAAAGAAACCGCTCGTTTGAGCCCGGACGATACACCGCACGGTAAGAGTAGAGTCCACTAATGAATATCTGACCGTCGCTATCCGTTGACACGGTTGAGCATCCGGGAATATAATTGTTTTATATTAGGTGAAGAAGGGTGAACCCGAAGGGGTACATCCCCACGGCACGGAAATTAGGGACTCTCCCGTGAATTCGTTCGCACACCAAGGGCGTACGAATCAGAGCATGAAATTCAAAAAGTCAATCCCAGTTTTGTTTCTTGCGACAGCGGTGTGCGCAGGAATCCCGCCTTGCAGGGCCCAATCAGATAAAGCAAAACTTTATGATAAAAGCTATGCGCTGGTGATCGGCATCACCAAATACCAACATCAAGACATATGGAGACTTATCACAAACGCTGAGAATGACGCAAAATCGGTGGCACAATTCTTGGAAAGTACGGGCTTTGAAGTCACCCCACTTTTAAACGATAACGCCACTAAAGACGCGATCGACAATGCCTTCGTGGCGCTTTCGACCAAGGTGGGACCAAACGACCGCGTGGTTATTTTCTTTGCAGGACACGGACAAACGCAATCAATTGGCGGCAAAGACCGCGGATTCATCGTTCCATACGAAGCGACAGGCAGCGTCTCTTCATGGATAGATATGGCTGACCTGAAGAAGTATTCCGGATACCTGGGAACGGCCAAGCATCAGCTGTTCCTTATGGATTCGTGCTATGGAGGAACTCTGGGTCGGGACGAAAATAATACTGCGTCGCGCGGGATCCTATTGCCGACAGACAATGGACCTCGAGCTCAAAGCTATATCAACGATATTACTAAGCCGTTTGCCAGGGATGTGCTTACTGCTGGGGGGGCATATCAGCAGGTGCTGGATGGCGGCGCAAAATATGAAGGGCACAGCCTTTTCACGGGCTGTTTACTCGAGGCCTTGAAGGACGAGCGGGCGGATACTGACCATGACGGCTATATCACTTTTTCTGAACTGGTCGCGTACATGGAAAAGAACGCGCGTAACGACAAGCAGACGCCGCATTCAGACGTCTTCGAGGATCATGTCGGCGGCCGGGAATTCGTTTTCGTGTGCAATCATATCAGGCGGGAGATCTTCGTTGCTCCAGAATTCGCGCAGGAAGATCCGTCGAAGGGGAAGAACACACCACTTGAGGCCCTAGGTCTCAGATTCCTTATGAAAGAGCTTGAACGCTTGCAGGAGTCAGAGCATGTCTGGAACGTGGAATTCAAGCAATCGGTCGGCCGCGAATTAATGACTCGGGGAGAAAAGACCCCGACGTGGGCTGTTGATAACAGCGCCCAAGGCGACTACCGGATTGAGCTCTCGTACTTGCCGTTGGAAGGGAACCGGGTGCGGGTGGAGGCGCAATTCAAGAAGAACAAGGAGAATTTGCCGGAGATTCCGACGCAGATGGTGGAGATTTCCACCGGGTCGCTTGATCTCAAGCACCTGGCGGAAAAGCTCCTCCGGCAATTCGCACCTGATCCTGACCTCCACTTGCATGTGGAATATACGCCGACAAATAATTGCCCGGAGCCGCTCAAGAGCCAGACCCAGGCGGCAATTGAAGGCTGGTTGAGTCAGCTGAGTCTGCCGCGAGTCAAGTACACGAAGGAAAGCGGTGAAAATTCGATTGGAGATATCCACCTCTACATTATACAAAATGTCTGTCCGGAGGATAGCCGCCAGGTATTCACAGTGAGCATGGTCGTGCAAGTCGGCGAAGAGACGCAGACCTTTGATGGCAAGAGTGACATAGGTTCTTGGCAGAGCGCGCTCAGAGGAGTGCAGGAAAAGGCGGAAGCTTGCCTAAGAGACGTGGCAAAAAGATTTTGAAGCACTGGCAAGAGATGGGTTAAGGGAAAGGCGCGGCTTTATGATTCGCAAGACGCTGATTTTGAGGGTGATGGTTTCGGCATGGCTGTTGTTGTCTGTTACTGAAGGTCGCGTCATTGGCCAGGTAGCGAAGTTAGATGACCCCCAGGCAAGGAAATCAATGGTGGTCCGTATCGGGATCCGGGATTTTCGCAAGGTTTATGGCATCTCACGGCTTGATATATTGGAGCAAACACTGCCGCAGGTATTGCGGGCTGGACTCTATTTTCAAGAGTGGCTCGATGTGAGCCTCCTGGGCAAGACAGCATTGGCAAGCGAGAATGCGGCTACGACCAAGGCAGGTGGGCTGGAGGGAGGTTCGACTTCGAAGGAGAACGTTGATCTTGTTGTCGATGGAGAGATTGTAGAGGTCAGCCAGGAGCACATTCGCGTAGATATCATGGTGACGGACGTGCTCCGACGAACGGTTATCTATCGTGATTCGGTGGAACTGGACAGCCAGCAGATGGGATCTGTCATGGGGCAGGCGGCGGACCGTTTGGCCAGCTTTCTTCAGGCTAAAGTGTTGAATGCGAATTTAAGTGGAAGGATGGTTGCCGTTATAGGGCCTTTTGACAACAAGGCAGCGGATCAAAAATTGAGCTTTTTGAATTCTTCGCTGCCGCTGACAGTTTCGGGAACCGCCAGGAGACCGGCGGAGCTGAAAAATCTGGTTGTTCGGCCGATTGTGCCCGGTGTGGGCGACCAAACCTCCTCGGATTGGGACATATGCGTAACCGGAAGCATTGCCGCAGAGGACGGGTCAATCGTGATCTCCGCGATCTACACCGAGCGATCGGGGTTAAAGATTCCTATCGAGCATACAGGGACGGCGAGCGAGCCTTTAAAGACAATAGACGGTTTCTCAAGAAAGGTCTGGGAAGTTATTGCCGGACGCATCGCTCCGCAGGGGGGATTCCGGAACGAGCCTGTGCTCGCCGGCAATCCCTCTGCGGACAAATTGTTTGCCCGGGGGCAGGAGTACGAGAAATCTGGAGATATTGACGGCGCATTGTTCATGTACGGAATGGCGCTCCGAAAGAAAAGCGATCACTTAGCGGCGCGCCTGGGCATGGCTGCTGTATATCGGAAGAAAGAGGAGTATGAGCTTGCGGAAGCGCAATACGAGAAGGTCCTTGAACAAAGCAATCTCAATGCCGTCGCACATTTTGGATTGGGAATGGTTTACTCAAAACTGGAGAATTACGGCCAAGCCGCGAAGGAGTTAGAACAGGCGGCAACGCTGGCGCCTCATGATCGCCAATTGCAATTCGATGCTTATATGCAGTTGGGGGACGTTTATTTGCTGATGAAACAGCCAGACGCCGACAAGAGCATTCAATGTTATCTCCGCGCACGTGAGATCAATAATTCCAGCCCCGCTCCGTATCTAGCGCTGGGAAGGGCAAGCCATGCGAAGAATGACTTTGAGGGAGCGGTCGCTCATCTAAAAAAAGGTTTGGCGCTGTGGCCGACAGATGAATCGCTCAAGAACGGCCTCGCCTCGGCACTTATTGACTTCGGGAAGCAGAAACTCGATGACAAAGCGCCTGCGGCGGCACTGGACGCCTTCCAGGAGGTTATCGAGCTCGATCCGCCGGACGCAAGTCTAAAAGCACTGGCCTATTGCGATGCAGGCATCGTTCAGGTATGGAATTTCGGACAAGCCCAGAAGGGGATTCCTTTGCTGGAAACGGCGACGGAGTTGGACCCACGGGCCGAACTTGGTTTCCGCGCCCTTGGTGTTGCATACCGTAAATTTGGAAAATACAAAGAGGCCATCCAGGCACTGAAGAAGGCCATTGCGCTCTCGCCGCAATTCGATTCCTACTGGGAATTGGCCTACACGTACTATTCGTGCCAGGATTACGATTTTGGGATTGAAATGGCGCAGAAGATGGTGCAGACAGATCCCCAGAATGCGAATGGCTATCTGATGTTGGGCGCCCTGTACAAGTCCAAGTACGATAAATCTCATAACGATAAGGAGAGTCAGGACCTGGCGACGGCCAATTTGAAGCAGGCTATCAAGCTTGACGCGAAGAACGGTGAGCCGCACCGGTTACTAGGGTTACTCTTCCACGAAGAGGAAATGAACGAGGAGGCAGTTGCCGAACTCAAACAAGCTATTAATATCCAGCCGACAGCCTTGTGTTATGCGTCGCTTGGAGAGATCTATGAAGGTCTCCACAAGACAGACGAAGCCGTAGCCGCGTTCTTGGAAGGGTTAAAACTGGACAGGCGTTATGAATGGATTTATGACGAGCTGGATAATAATAACATATGTTCAGCGGAAAAGTCGATCGAGATTCTGAAGGACACCATCAAGGCGGACCCGACGTATGTGGATGCATATATCCGTCTCGCGCGCAAGGTTCAACAGCAAGGCAGGCTAGAGGAGGCCCTGGAATGGTTGGATAAAGCCATTGCGATCGACAACAACAATGAGTGGGCTTACCGCGTGATGGGGTTCACATATAGCAGCATGGGCGAACTGGACCGCTCGAATCAGGAGCAAAGCAAAAGGGAATACGAGACGGCTATAAGCTATCTCAATAAAGCGAATCAGGTGGAGGAAACCGAGTGGTCCTACGAGAAGCTTGGGGAGGTCTATGCGGCCTTAGGAGAAGGAGAAAAGGCAATCAACAATCTTCAGAAGGCGATTGAGATCAATCCTAAAAGCGAGTATGCATACGGGGCTGCAGAAAAGGTGTACGACCAACTGGGAAAGGGAGAAGAATTCAACCGCCTCCTGAGCGGAGCCCTTGCGAAAGACCCGGCATTCTATTGGGGACGTACAGAACTGGCGAAGAGATATGTTGCAGGTGGGAAGTATGACGAAGCTGTCGAACAAGCCGCAAAGGCCGTAGAGATCGATCCGCAACGAGCAGAAAGTTATGAATTTGCCGAAGAAATCTATGACAAATCCGAGCGGGGGCAGGAGTTCAACGACCTGCTGAAAGAAAGCATTGCGAAAGATCCAAAATTCTCTTGGGGGCAGATAGAGCTTGCGCGGAGATATAATTCTGCCGGGAAGTACAAAGATGCAATTGAGCAGGCATCAAGGGCCCTCGAACTCGAGCCGGAGAATGTGAATCCCTACTTAGAACTCGCGAGGGCGCAACTCGGAACCAGTGACTTCAAAGCGGCTTATGAGAACGGACATAAAGCGCTGGAATTGAATCCCCAGGACGACAATGCGATTTGGTATGTCACCAACGCTCTTTTCGGGCAAAAGCAGTACACAAAGGCGATCGGGGAGCTTGACAAACAACTCTGCGGGGGCGCGATCGCGGAGTTCATGAAGCTACCCCGATTTACTTCGTCTCCGCCTCTTATAATGGCCTTGCTGGCGAATGCGTACCGCCAGAACGGCACTTTGGCCAAAGCGCATTTTTACGCCCAGAAAGCAATGGCCTTAACCCCCAAGTGGCTTTTTGTCCAACTCTATTCGCATTGGGTTGATGGCCAGACGTTCTTTGATGAAAAGAAATACCCAGAGACGATTGCGGCGGCCAAGGAGCTATTGAAGCTAGATCCAGAATACGGGAACGCGCTCGCTTTGCTTCACAATGCGAGTCATCAAATCGGCCAAGATCAGGAAGCCTTGCAGCTTCTGAAGCAGTTGGAGTTGGAACATCCGAAGAGCTTGGCGATTATCGCAGCGATTGGATATGTTACGCATGAATACCCGGACGTCATGGACTACAAAGCGTCGTATGAGGCCTTCCAGAAGGCCTACGAAATGGATCCTAAGAATTGGGGCGTCGTCCAGAACTTTGCTGAGGCCTGCCTGACGGTCGGCCGTTTGGACGAAGTTCTCGAGTTTGCGCCGCAAGTGCTCGCTAGTTCGGATGCTTCTCCTCAATCAAGATTGAGCATGAAATTCCTTCAGATCGCCGCTTATCTGTTAAAAGGAGCGCCTGGGAGGGCACTTGCGGAACTGGGGATATTCAGGGATGAATATAAGAATGTGCCTAATGATTATGAACGCGGTTGGGTATATGAAGGCACGAAATATTATATCAAAGCGAATAGCAAGCTAAACCCGGGCGAGAAAACGCTGTTGCTCCAGATGCTTGCGTTGCTTGAAGCGTCGCAAGACAAAGCGAACGTAGAACTCAAGAAGTTTGAAGATTCCTTCGAGAAAACTTTCGCTGAATTAAAGTCCTCCGGCTCAGTGTCGAAATAAGAGAATGGGATGTAGCGCGGAGGGGGACAAATCTTGGGATCTCGATGAGCCTTAGAAATTGTAAATAACGTCTCCTCTCACTCGATTTTGCAACCGAAGAGAGTTTACGATGGCCTACCTCCTATGCCAAGTTGCGAACTTCACTGTACACCAGCGAGCATTTCAGTCAAAGGGGCGAAGGCCGGGCGTGGATTCGACACCCCTTGTCAGCGCCAGGGGCAATGGGTTGGAATTCTACGTCCAGATGCGGGATCGTGATCGGAAGCTGGTCACGCGCACAGCGTTTCTGGGCGAACGAACCAGCCGTCTCAGTCCAATAAACCTAAGGAGCTTGCCGGGCGCCGATGGTCTGGCCGACCTTTCGTCCCTTCCGAGCATTCTCGGGAAAGGGCTATTTTATTTTCTCGGTAACGGTCTTGATCTTAGCTGGCCCCTTCTCAGCTAGCGCTTTTTCGGCATCTGTCTGACGAAGCAAGTCTCCCTCAGTCCTCCCCCGATGGAAAAACTTAGACAGATAATACTGGTCACCATAAACATTAAAGTAAAGGGTAAACGACTTCACCGGCGTGGAGATTGGGGTGGATTCTGTCATAAACTCCACTTGCTGATGAGTTTTCTTGTTGGTAATTCGATAGCTCCAATCTTGAACTTTAGCAATTTCGTACGGCCCTGCGGGGAGCTTCGCGTCTTCGACCATAAAGGCGAAGGGGATGTCGACAGTGACGGTACTTGCTTGCACCTGAGCGTAAACGCTCAGGGGCAATAAGCCCAGAGCCAAAAAGCCCACAACCAAACTCCAGATTCCAATTTTCCTCATCTTTTACCTCCTATAAGTTTCCCGACTCGCCCGGCAAGCTCCGTTGCGTCCTGAAATGCTCGTTCCTAGAGCGCTGGCTGAGTCGAAAAAGCGCCCTAAGACAAAATATATTCATTTTCTGGTGTATTGGGCACTGACGGACTCTTACCCCCCGATACTCTCCTTCTGCCCTTGGTAAAAGGATAAATCAATGCTACTAAAGATGTCAAGGCGCATGTCAGACATCCTGGCGCCTCTTTTGGTCTGGCTCCCTCGGATCTATTCCGAAGGCGGCTGGCCGGGCTCAGGGGCAACTGGTCACCCCGAATCTGATATGCCTACGGAGCCATAAGAGAAGTACGGGATTGACCAAGCCTCTTCAAAGCAAATCCAGGAAGCAGCGTATGAGATGTATGGCGAACCAAGACCGAGAAGGGAGGGGCGAGCGTTGGACTGTGGCCCCATGGTTGGGCTACAACCCGGCTCACTCAACCTACCCTATTTTCCTGTTTTCCTCTGGAATCTAAGAAGCTTGCAATGTTTTCTTCTTAAGCACCGTTAAGCAAAATTGGCCGCGTTCAAGCATGATTTGTAACTCGGTTGTGGCATGGCGAAAATGGCGGGCCCAACGGCAGCTCAGAAAATCTAGGTAACCCTATGATTATCAGCGGATTAGGAAGAGCGTGCCTGGCCAGAGTCGAACTGGCGACCTTTGGATCCGGAGTCCAACGCTCTATCCAACTGAGCTACAGGCACGCGCTTTAGAATCAATGGGTTAAGCACTCCGCCGTTTTGTCCGAGGACGCGATTGTGACCAAATTGTGACCATCCCCCCGCCTCGGGGCGGGCCACCGTCTCCTGCCCTTTCCACCAGGCCAGCTGCGCGACCGCCGCCAGCTTCTGCTCGTCCAAGG